>Ga0315283_10002908_pt1 | contig 14501 bp, 9 predicted proteins | sample YL17G09_0_MG_FD_204541 | JGI IMG/M metagenome (GOLD analysis project Ga0315283, IMG submission 204541) | Sediment microbial communities from Yellowstone Lake, YNP, Wyoming, USA - YL17G09_0 | ecosystem: Environmental > Aquatic > Freshwater > Lake > Sediment | place: USA: Wyoming | collected... | reverse complement strand
AAATCAAACCCAACGATCCCCCCTTCTCTCTCCACTATCATAGACTCACCACTGCACGACGTTCGGGTAGTGCGAGCACCGGACGGCATTGAAGTTGAACTTCTTCAGCAGCAAGACGTCCTTGAGCATCCCCTCCTCGGTGCAGGCCTTCCCGCGGCGCTCGTCGTGCTCGTGGCGGTTGGCGCCCTTGATCATGATGGGCTTTTGGTTGACCTGGAGCTGGCGGTTGCGGATCTCCACCTGGCGGAGGCCCACCAGGGAGGCCTCGGCCTCGAGGACTGCGTTCTTCTTGAGCAGCGTCAGGACCACGACGTAGAGGTTGGGCTCCTCGGCCGACCAGAGCGCCGGCGGGAGCTCCTGGGACATCATGTCGATGGCGCGGACGCTCACCAGGCCGCCCACGCCGGCGTCGGCGCGGGAGGGCGAGCCGGCGCCGCCGTCGATCGCCGGCCAGTGGTCCTTGTCCTCGACATCGAACGCGGCCGGCGCCGCGAGGACGGGGACGGGCTTGGCGGCGAGGTCGTACGGGTCGAGCTTGAAGATCTCGACCTGGAGGGAGACGTCGTCGAAGGCGTCGCTCGTCGGGGCGACGAGGTGGACGTCGGCGTCGATCCTGATGCGAGTTTTTTTGGGGGTGGGAGGTTGGCGGGGAGAAAGAGAAGAGGAGAAGAGAGAGGAAGAGGTCAAGAAAAGAAGAGGCGCTTCTCGCGCTCGCTCTCTTCACTCTTCCTCTTCCGCGACCTCCTCCGCTTTCTCAAAATCTCAAAATCGACAAACTCTCACCAGCACTTCTCCAGCTTCCCGTCGTCGCCAAACTCCATCGGCGTCTTGACGAAAAAGTCGGCGACCCTCGCCTTCGCGGGCTTGGCGAGCAGGCTCGCGTCGCGGTGCAGGCCCGAGAGCCACCAGTGGTCCTGGTCCTCGAGGTACGACCCGTCCGAGAACCGCAGCACCACCACGGAGATCAGGCACCTCTTCCCGGCCTGCAGGTAGCGCGTGACGTCGAACTCGCACGGCAGGCACGAGTCCTGCGAGTACCCGACCTCGACGCCGTCGACCGAGACGTAGCACGCGTTGTTGACACCCTCGAGCGTCAGGAAGACGCGGGCCTCGTCGCGGGTCCACGCCGCGGGGACGTCGACCCAGCGGCGGTAGACGCCCGTGGGGTTCTCTGCCGGGACGAAGGGAGGGGTGACGGGCCAGGGGTAGTTGAAGTTGGTGTAGATGGGCACGCCGTGGCCCTGCGTCTCCCAGTTGCCGGGGACCTCGATCTGGAGTTTTTTTTAGGTATTGTTTTTTATTGGGTGAGTTTTGGGGGCGAATACTTGGGCTCTCTTTGGCGTCATCTCTTCCTCTCCAGAACGGCAAGAACGAGCAAAACAGCGTGTCGTCGAGAAGAGGCGCGCCGCGGAAGAGAGAGGGGGGGACGCGGGAAGAAGAGAGAGAGATACAAAAAAGACAAGCCTCCCCGCTGTCCCTCCCGGGGGGACCGACTCTCGCCCTCTCGCCTTCTTCATCACCAACTCCTCCACCTCCTCCTCCACTCGAATCGCCGCCGCTTTTCTTACTTTGGCCCAGTCCTTGTCGTCATACGCGGCGGCCGTGACCCCCGCGGGCAGCGACTCGGGCTTGTCGAAGAGGCGGAACTTCCAGTCGGTGGTCGAGTTGAGGTCGAGGCGCCGCGAGGGGCTCGGCGGCGCCGCCGAGCTCCCGGGCACGCGGGCGTAAAACGCGAGCGCCTGCTCCGCGCTGTCGAACGAACGCAGCGGGACGTGGGCTCGGCACCTGATCAAATGATCGATTGATTGTTTTTGGGGTGGTGTCAGAGACGAGTTACGACGAGACGGGCGCAGAGCGAGAAGGCGAGGATTTGAAGAGGCCGGCTAATCGAGATCGATGGGGGAAAACGAATGCCATCAACTCGACGAAAGAAAAGCCCTTCTTCTTCCCCGCCCCCTCTTCGCTCGTCGACTCTTCCTCTCACCTGTTGCGCTCCGTGACCGAGGGGTTTTCCCAGTCCCTGGCGTGGCTCGGATGGGATGCGCCGAGCTCGCCCGACGCCGTCGGAGGCAGCGGCAGAGAGGCCATCTTCTTCTTCTTCTCGGTGGCGTCGGCGTCGGGATCGACACCGGCCGACGACGACGGAAGAGCTCCTGCAGGAGGAGAAAAAACTACTCTCTTGGCCTCTGGCTTCGACGGGCGAAGGCAGAAAGGTGTCGCACGCGACGCGATGCGGAGAGAGAGCGCTGGGGGCGCCAGCGAAGTGGGTCTCGGAAGAAAGAAGAAGAAGACAAAAAAACTCTCTTTTTTCGAGAATTTGGGATGAGAGCTCAAGATCGATCGTCGGCGAGGTTCTCTCTATTTTTTTTCTTTTTTCGTCTCGCTCTCCCCCTCTGACTGCCGTCGAAAGTCCCAGGGTTCGGCAAAAGGCCTTTTCGCGGAACACCGCTTTACTCGTCGCTTTCGACCTCTCTTTTCCGTGTTTGCGTGGGCACGACGTCAACGTGCTCGACATCCCCCCTGCTTCGTCGCGTCGCTTCAAGCGTTTCGAGACGGCGCGGGAAGAGGCAAGAATCTTGGAGCGATGGATGCCTCGTTGCGAAATCAAAGGCCTTCTTCTCTTCTGGCCCGCTTCCTCCTCGTCGCCGTGCTCTTCTGCTCTTCGCTCCTCGCCGTCGACGCCAGGAGACAGAGGCAGCTGTCGCGGTACGTTGTTTTGATTACAAGAATGAAAGCGTCGAGAGAAAAATGAGAGAGAAAAGGTGAACAGAAGATTCGATTGCTTCGAAAAAAACGAGGTGCGACGGAAAAAAAAAAACTCAACCTCTTTCTCTTCTTCCTCTTCCTCCAAAAACAGCGAGTTCCCGAGCCTCAACGACGACACCGGCGCGCACGACTCGCTGTCGACCTCCGCGACAGAGTGCGACAACACCGAGACGGGACTGTGAGTTGTTACTTTTGATTGTCGCTTTTGCCTCCAGAGAAAAAGAGAAGTCAAAGGAAGGAAGGAAGAAACAACTCTCACCCCTCTTTCTTCTCTATCCTCTTTCCGCCGGAAACCCTCTCCCAGCTGGCTCATCGCCGACTCGGCGGGGTACGTCTGCCCCCGAGATCGCGTCGACACCGTGACGGGTTGCTGCCCTCACAGGAGAAAGAGTAAAGCGGCAGCGACGACAACAACCTCGACTTCCCCGCGCCCGTTTTCGTGCGCGGGCTGCGACGCCGACGCGCAGTGCTGCTTCGAGTATGAGCACTGCGTTTCGTGCTGCCTGAAGCCCGGAAACGGCGCGGACGAGCTGTTCAAGACCGAGTACAGGTCGAGGGGGCGGTAAGAGAGAAGCAGTTTTTCTCTTCCTTTGTTTTTTTTCATTTCGTTTCGTTTTCGCCTCGACGACCTCTCACACATTTTCAACAACAACAAAAAAAAAAAAGCCCCGAGACGGGACGCTGGGACTCACCCTTCCACTACTGCGCCGGCAAGTGCCGCACCACCTCGGTCGTCACTGTCCACGAGAACGCCTACATCTCCAGGGCGCACCATTGCTTCTCGGCCAGCGGGATCCCGCGCGTGCCCCCGCCAAAGGAGAACCCACCGCCGCCGCTCCCCAGCGGGGCGCGTGTCGTCGCGGGAGGGCCCGGGGATACCTGCGAGGCCGCGTGCGGCGCCCAGGGCCGCGTCTGCTCGCCCAGCGGGGCCTTGCCGGCCAGCGACTGCAACCTGCTGCGGGACCACTTCCACTGCGAGGCGGGGTGCATCGAAAGCCGCGCAGAAGCGGGAGCAACAGCAGGAGCAGCAGGAGCAGCAGCAGCGGGCTCTGCTGTTGCGCTTCCGGCGCCTGGCTACGTCGTCTCGACGGCGCCGCAGGAGCTCAGGCCGGCGACGTGTCTGACCGTCCCGCGGGCGCAGCAGGCGCTGGCGTGCGACGCGGCGTCGCCGGCAGGAGGGGAGCACGTGCGGAGGCTGTGCGTCTGCCTCTCGCCCGGGGGTATGCGGCGATGATGTTGAAGTTTGTTTTCTTCTTTCTTTCGTTCTTCCTTTCTCTTTCTTTCTCCAGCGTGTTCCACTCTGTTTTTCCCCCGCTATTTCCGCACTTGAAAACAAATGCTTCCCTCTCTCGCTCGCTGCGCCCCACTTCCACAAATGTCACTACTAGAAAATTTACAAAAAACGAAAAACGGAAAAAAACTTATCGTCTCTCTCTCCTCCTCTTTCTCTCTTCCTCTCTTTCTCTCACGCCGACTTCCGAAACGCCTCCACCCCTACACCGACCATCCCGGACGACGCAGCCACCTCCTCCGCTGCCCCATAGAGGCCGAAGATCCCTCCCGTGTGCAAAAAGAGCACTTTTTTACCTCGCCAATCGAAGTATTCACCACCTTTGCTGTCGCTTTCGCCGCCCTTGGGTTCCGCACCGCTCACGGCGATTTCCTCGAAAAACGCCTTGGCGGCCTTCCCTGTATAGACCGGATCCAGAAGAACGCCAGAGGCGGAGGCCACCGACCTCAGGAACCGGAGCTCTTCGGGGCGGGAGATGGCGTAGCCCGAGCCCCGGGCCTGCACGACCGAGATGATGTCCCGGGCGCGCGGAGGCGGAGGAAGCCCGTCACCGTGCCCTCCGCCGCAGAGCTCGTCGACGTGCTTCTGGATCTCGTCGTAGAAGTACCTCGGGTCGTCGCAGACGCAGTAGGCCCGCGCCAGAGTCCGGGACCCGGCGAGGTGGAGGCCAAGGGCGAGCCCTGCCGCGGTGCCAGCGCTGCCCGTGGCAAACGCGACGACGTCAAACTGGCCCTCTCCGCCGTCTCCGCCTAGGGCGAGCCCAGCCGCGGTGCCGGCGCTGCCCGTGGCAAACGCGACGACGGCCGCCGTCTCTTCTCCTCCTCCTCTTCTCCTCCTCTTCTCCTCCTCCTCGTTTCCTCGCCGAATCGCTTCCGGTGCCTGCTCTATTATCTCGCGCGAAGCCTCGAGATAACCCCAGGCCCCCAGCGCGTTGCTGCCCCCCAGGGGGATCAGGTAGGGACTCTTGATGTTGCCGTCTGTTCTTAATCGCGCTCCGAGCTCCTGCAACAACGGGAACCCCCCGTCGCCCGCGGCGGCGTACTCTTCCTTGCTCACCAAATGGATGTGAGCCCCGAGCAGCCTCTCAATGAGCAGGTTGCCCGCGAACCCGGGGTCCTGCCGCGTCTCGCCCTTCCTCGTCCGCAGGATCAGGTGGCACTCGAGCCCCGCCGCCCTCGCTGCCGCGGCCACCGCCCGCGCGTGGTTGGACTGGATGCCGCCGATGGAAAGCAGGGCGTCCGCGCCCTTTTCCAAGGCATCCGCCACGAGGAATTCGAGCTTGCGGACCTTGTTCCCGGAGAGCTCGACGCCCGAGAGGTCGTCGCGCTTGATGAAGAGGTCGACGGTGGCAGCGGAAGGTGAAGGAGAGGCAGCGGAAGGTGAAGGAGAGGCAGTGCAAGGAGGTGAAATGATCTCCTCGAGTCCCTTCCAGGGGTGGATCGGCGTCGGCAAGATGCCTAGCGCGAATCGCTTCGTTGGCGGGTGCGGGAGCTTGGCGGCGAAGGCGGGTGGAGAGTAGGGCTCGAGCGAGTGGAGAGAGGAGCAGCGGGTTAAGGCGGATGGTGTGTTAGGCAACATTGCGGCGAGCTTTCTCCTGCTCAAAGGCAGAAAACTCGATTTCGCAATGTGTTTAATGGTCTGCGCGACGCTCTCTGTGCGCTCAGAGTATAATTGGGGAGAGGAAAGATGGAGAGCGAATGAGCGAGCGGGCACCACGAGCCTAGAAGCGATCGACCAACCCAAGAAGAAAGAAAAGAGTGAAGAGAGGGTTTCGTCGATTTCAACGACGGAGAAAAGAACGTTCGACGGCTTCGTTCTCCACTCTTGTCTTTCTTTCTTTTCTCTCTCTCTCGCTCGCTTGCTCGCTCGCTGAAAAGGAAAGGCGTTTCAGCGTCCGAAGGGCTCTGCTTCTTCTCGGCTGTGCTAGAAGCGACGAGCACTGAACAGCCGCAGCAGCAGCAAACGGCGAGAGCTTCGAAGCGGCGTTGGGGCCTCATTGATCATCCGCCATCGGACTTGCTTTTCTTCTTCTCTCACCCTTTTTGTCTTCTCCGCCGTCCGTCGCAATGGCTTCGCTGCTCCTCGAACAGACACGAGGTATGCCGTTTGTCTGTTATGGATAGAAAAAGCGAGGGGCAAAGGCTAGCGTGTGGGTTGAGAGCGCTGTTGATTTGGTTGATTGTTTTTTTTTTCCTTTCCGACGTCTCTTCGTCCATCTCCGCTCAACCTCCTCTCTCTCTCTCCCTCTCTCTCTCTCCCTCTCTCTCTCTCCTCCTCTCCTCTGCTAGCTGCCCACGAGAACATCGAGCGCCTCGAGCGCTCCATCGTCGCCGACTACCACGGCAACCCCAGGGGCCACCGAGACAAGCTCGCGCAGGCGCACCGCGTCCGCCGCGCCCTGGACGCCATCAAGGAGCGCGCTAGGTTCCTGCTCGACGCGCACGCCGACGCCGACGGCCGGCGCGGGGCCGAGAGCGAGGCCCTCCGCGGCGGCGCCGAGGCGGCGGCGGCCGCCGCGGCCGCCGGGGACGCCGACGAGCGGGCCACGGCGGCGGCCCTCCGGGCGTTCGACGAGCGGCTGGCCGAGGCGAGGCGGTACCACGCCCGGTTCCGCGACGACGGCGAGATCACGATGGACGACGAGCTCGCCGCGGCGACGGCCGCGGCCAGGGCGAGGGCCCTGGGCGGGGGGCTCGGCGGCGGGGGCGCGGCGGGGGTCGCCGCCGGCGCGGGGGGCCTGTCCTCTGCCCTGCTCTCTTCGCTCGACGCCGCCGCCGCGGCCCTCGCGGCGGACGCGTCGGCGCTCCCCTCGTTCACCGGCGAGGAGGCCGGCGGCCGCTGCCTCGACCTCCACGAGCACCACCTGGCCTTTGTCAACTCGTCGAGCTCCTCTTCCTCGAGCGGCGTCGCCTCGTCCTCCAGCAAGACCGCGTTCGGCAGGCAGGACTGCGATTACAGCGAGTTCCTGAGCCTGCTGTCGGACTTCGACAGGCTGGTCGTTGCGCCTCCCGTGAGCGGAGCAGGAGGGACCCGTCGCCGCCGCTCGCGGGCGAGGTCGGCGGCGCCGTGGCGGCAGTACCTCAGGTCCCTGCTGGCGTACCTCGAGGACTTCCATGTCCGCACGCAGCCGCTGACGCCCCTCGCGAAGGTCTACAAGGCGGCCGGCGTCGACGACTTCGACGCGCGGTGGGAGGCGGGGGAGGTCGAAGGGTGGCGAGACCGGGGGCTCGGCAGCGGCGGAGACGAAGGAGTCACGGCCCTCCCTGCTCCTTCCTCGGGCGCTTTTCCGCCCGCCCTGCCCGCCCCTGCCCTCGACCTCTCTTCCTTCTCCTCCCCCGGGGACCTCGAGGCCCTCGGCGCGGACGCCCTGCGGGACGCCCTCGCGGCCCTGGGCCTGAAGGCCGGGGGCAGCGTCGAGCAGCGCGCGGCGCGGCTGTGGCTGACTAAGGACACGCCGCTGACGTCGCTCGACAGGAAGCACTTTGCGAGGGGGTCGGAGTTGGCCGCCGCCGTGGCTGCCGCCGCAGCCGCGGCGAGGAGGGCTGCGCCGCTCGCTCTGCCGGCGCCGGGAGACGACGAGAAGGAGGGACACGGCGGCGGCGAAAACGGCGCCGAGAGAGACGCCGGGCCGTCGAGAAAGGGCGGCGGCGTCGAGGCCTCCTCCCGCGCCTCCGCCCTCCTCGAGCTCAAGGTCTCCGCCCTCCTGAACGGTCCCCTGGCGGCGGCCCTGGAGGAGACCAGGGCCAGCGTCGAGAAGAAGGCGGCGCGGACGTACGAGGAGGCCCTCGCCGACGCCGAGGAGCGCGAGGCCGCCGACGGAGGCGGCGGCGAGTTTGGCGGTGCCGGAGCATCAGCAGCAGCCGCCACCGCCGCTCACGCCGCCGCCAACGACGACACCGCCTTCGACTCGGACGAGGACGACGAGCACGTCCACAACCCGCTCAAGCTCCCGCTGGGCTGGGACGGGAAGCCCATCCCCTACTGGCTCTTCAAGCTCCACGGGCTCGACAAGGAGTTCAGCTGCGAAATCTGCGGCGGCGCCTCGTACCGCGGCAGGCGCGAGTTCGAGCGCCACTTCCGCGAGACGAGGCACGCCACGGGGATGCGCGCGCTGGGGATCCCCAACACCAAAGAGTTTTACGAGGTGACGCGGATCGCCGACGCGCAGGCGCTGTGGGAGACGCTCCGGGCGAGGAGGGCGGGAGGAGGAGGAGGGGGCGGTGTTGTTGGCGCCGGCAAGGCGAGCGGCGGCGCGACCGCTTCTGCTGCTGTTTCGCAGCGCCGCGCGACCAACGCGGCGGTCGCCGCGGACGAGGTCGAGGAGGTCGAGGACGAGGAAGGGAACGTCTACGACAGGCGCACGTACGAGGACTTGAAGAAGCAGGGGATTTTGTGATATGAAGAAAGATGAGAGAAAAGAGAGAGAGAGAGAGAGAGAGAGAGAGAGAGGTTTTTTTCCTTTTCTTGTTTTTGTTTTTTCCTCGTTACTCTCCTTCGAGCGGCCGGCCGAGAGACGTCGTCACACTTTTTCTTTTCCGCCGACGCAAGTCGAAGAAATTCAAACCCTTCTTTTCGCGCACGCGTCGTGCGGACCGCCTAGGTGCTCTCTTTCCCTCGGTGCTCCGTGCGGCCCCCTTCAATGGACGCGGAGTCCTCTCCGCTGGTGCTGACAGCGGGCACAGGTACGGCAGCACCCCCCAGAGAGAAGAGCGGGCGCGTGAGGGATTCGAGAGAAACCACTTTTGCTGAGTCATTAGCGTCTCGCCGGCGTCAACTCCTTCTCTTCCCCTCGAGAACAACTCCCTTCGTCGAGGCTGCTTCCTCTTTCTTTTTTTCCAGCGGAGCGTGGTCAAGGCGACGCGATTTGCACGACTTGCGTGCGATTTCACAGCTGAAGCGTCAAGCGCCAGGTGGTCGCAGTAGAGGCAAATTTGATTGCTCGAAAACGCGGCGAGACCGGTTTTTTTTTTTCCCTCCCTCGAAATCGGAGACCGATCCATGAGTCGTTTTTTTCTCTCTCTCGCCGCCATCTGCTGCACCCCGCTTCCACGGCGCCGCGTGCCTTCATTTCTGGGCTCAGGGCGCGCTCTCTCTTCTCTGCTCTCCTCAATTTTCGAAAGACGCCCGAAGAGAAAAGCAAGCTCTCACCGTACGTCCCTCTCAAAAAAAAAAATCAATTTCTTCGCGTAGCGGTTGCCGCCGCAGGTGCGACTTTCATGGCCTCGGCCCTCTCCTCGAGGCTCTCCTCCCGCGTCCCGGCCTACGCCTCCTTGCCCCGCCACCACAAGCTCGACCTCGACTCGAGGCTGGGATCCAATGTGCACGCCGTCGTTTCGACTTTGCTCGCCGTCGTCTGCGTCCTGTCGCTGTGGAGTGTCGATGAGATTTCGTCGTCGTCGCCTTCCCCGATGGCGCACCTCGCGCTCCTTCCGCTCGCCTTCCGGACCTCGGCCCTCTCCTTCGCGGCCCTGGGCCTCTCCCTGGGATACTTCGCCGCGGACCTCGCCCTCGTGCTCCGCCACAGCCCGGCCCTGGGAGGCCCCGAGGTCGTCAGCCACCACGCCGCGGCGCTGCTCTCGCTGCTCGTCGCGGCGGTCACGGGCCACGGCCACGCGCACACGCTCGCGCTGCTCGTGTCGGAGTGCACCACGCCCTTTGTGAACGCTCGCGTCTACCTGGAGAGGGCGGGCCCCGAGTGGAAGAAGGGAAGGGCCTACGCGGCCAACGGGCTGGCGATGGTGGTCGTCTGGGCCGTCGGGCGCGTGGGGCTCTTTGCTGCCTTTTTCGCGCACCTCGCGGCGTTCCCCGGGGCGGGCGCCGCCGGGGTGCTGTCGATGGCGCCTGCCGCCAAGGCACTGATCGCGGTCGTGCCCCCGTTGCTGGCGGTGCTCAACGCGTACTGGTTCTGCCTGATCGCTCGCGGGGCCTGGAAGACCGTGAGCAGGAGAAGCGCGACAGAGGAGGTGGAGGTGGTGGGGACGACGACGACGGCAACAATAGCAACTCTCCCGCTTCCTTCGATGCCGCCCACTGCCGCCTGCCGCGTCCAGCTCCAGCCCTCCTCAAAGCAGCAGCAGCTGCTGCTGCTGCGATCCAGGCGGCGGTCGTCGGAGGAGAAGAGGAGCAGCGCCGTTGCTGCTGCTCCTGCCGCCGCCGCTCCTCTCGTCGCCGTCACCGCTTCTTCTTCTTCTCCCTCCGCCGCCACCGCTGCCTCCCTCGAGCGCGCCATCCTCCACCTCTGGTCCCTCGCCCCGCAGCCCCCGACGTCCCTGCCGTCGCTGTCGCCGTTCCCTTCCCTCCCGGCCCTGCCGCCGTCCTTCCAGTCGCTGCCCTCGGCCCCGCGGCTCCCCTTTGTCGCCGCCTCGGACCTGGCCGCGGCGCTCGGCGACCGCGTGCGGCTGAGCCAGGCCGGGGAGGCCCTCGCCGGCATCTCCGCGGTGTGCAGGGAGCGGGCGGAGAGGGCGCAGGGCTTCGTGGCGGACGCGTGGGCGGCCAAGAGGGCCTATGCCGCCGCGGCCTTTGTTCGATAGGAGAAGAATGAGAGAGGCAGAGAGAGAAACAAAAACGAAACGACAGAAAAAAAAAAAAAAAAAAAAAATAACCAAGTCCCCCACAAAGCACGAAAAAAAGAAGAAGAAAAACCGAACCCAATTTTGAACTTGCCTTGTGAATTACTAAAAGAGAGAAAGATCCCCCTCCCCCGCCGTGCTGGAGTGAAACTCGAGAGAAGAGAGACGGGAGATTTCGTGCAAACCAAAAAATCATGCTTTTATATCAAAGGAAAGAAAGAAAAAAACATTTATCTCTCTCCGTTCTCTCTCTCTCTCTCCCCCCCTCTCTCACACTCACACCAGAACTCTCTCTCTTCTTTTACTCGACCGACTTGCTCACGATCTCGTACACGTTCTCGCTCACGCTCTCGGCCCCCAGGATCCTCTTCAGCTGCGCCTGCATCAGCCCGCGCCTGCGCGCATCAAACTGCTTGCAGCTCGTAAACGCGCCGGCGATCCGCGCCGCGACCTGCTTGTTGACTTTGTCCACCGTCAGAACGGCGTCGGCGACGAACTCGTACCCGGACCCGTCGGCGGCGTGGAAGTTGGGCGCCGAGCGCACGAAGGCCAGGTAGAGCGAGTAGCAGCAGTTGGGGTTGGCGGGCAGGAAGGCCGGGTGCGAGCGGAGCTCCCTGGCAGCGGCGACGTTCCCGGGCGCGTCGCTCCCGGCCTGCAGGGCAAGCCACTTGAGCAGCACGAGCGGCTCGTCCTTGTAGTCCTCGTAGAACTCGGCCAGGGCGGCCTCGCGCTCCGGGGTGCCTCTGGGCGAGTCGACGAGGCAGGCGAGCGCCGCGACTCGGTCCGTCATGTTGGAGGCGTCGCGGGCGCGCTTGAGCAGCTCGGCGCGGAAGGCCGCCGCGCCCTCGGCGTCGACGCCGGCGCGCTCCGAGTGCAGCGCGGCCAGGAACGACAACGCCTTGTTCTTGATCGCGCGGCGGGCAGCGCCGGCGAACTCGGGCGAGTAGGGCACGTCGGCCGCGTCGTCGTTGGCCGCGACCGCGGCCTCGAGCGCCGGCCTGCTCGCCGCGGCGAGCTCGCGGACGACGCGGCGGCGGACGGCGTGCAGCAGCAGCGGGTCGGCGTCGCCTCCCGGCACGGCGTCGACGAGCTCCGACGGCTGCGGCAGCGAGATGGCCGCGGACGCGAACGCGCCGTCGAGGGCCCCGTCCGCGAGCACGGAGGCGAAGGCGGTGAAGACGCCCTTGGGGACGGGGCCAGCTGCGGCGGCGGCGGCGGCGGCGGCGTCCGCCGCGGCGGAAGCGACGTCGCTGCCGTTGGAAGCGGCAGCAGCGCCGCCGTCCGAAGAAGAAGCCGTCAGAGCCTTTTTCGCGGAGGCGTACAGCCCCAGCAGCGCCCCGCGGGCCAGCGTCTGCCCGGCCTCCCAGCGGTTGAACTCGTCGGCGTCGTTGGCGGCAAGGAACAGCAGCTGCTCCTCGGTCTGCGCCTCGACGGAGAGGCGGACCGGCGCGGAGAAGCCGCGCAGCAGCGAGACCGCGGCCGGCGGCGCGGCGACGTCGGCAAACGTCCACGAGCGCTCGGCCGCGTCCAGCAGCAGCACCGCCGTCCTCTTGGTCCTGCCTCCGACCTCCTCGGTGACGAGCCGCACCCCCTTCGAGTCCCCCTCGTCGGAGAGCGTCAGCTCGAGGTCGGAGCCGTCCGCGGCCAGGATCCCCGTCGCGATCGGGATCGGGACGGGCCTCTTCTCCTGCTGCCCGGGCGTCGCTGGCGTGCGCTGCCTCGCGGTGACGGTGAACGTCCTCTTGGCGGGGTCGTGCGCCGTCGCCACGGTCACCTCGGGCGTCCCGGCCTGCTCGTACCAGCGCGCGAACGCAGACAGGTCCGCGCCGTTGGCGTCGGCCATGGCGCTGCGGAAGTCGTCGCAAGTCACGGCCTGCCCGTCGTGCCGCTCGAAGTAGAGGTCCATCCCCTTCCTGAATCCCTCCTTGCCCAGGACGCGCTCGTACATGCGGACGACCTCGGCGCCCTTCTCGTAGACGGTCAGGGTGTAGAAGTTGTCCATCTTGATGTAGGACTCGGGGCGGATCGGGTGGGCCATGGCGCCGGCGTCCTGTTGATGGGTTTTTTTTTTTTTAAGAAGAAAAAAAAGTGAGGTTTTCTTTCTTCGTCTTCCCGCTCTCTCCGTCCCTCCCTCCGTCTCCTCTCCAAAAACGGCGAGAAAATTGAGGAAATCTCTCCTTCTCTCCCTCTTTCTCACCTCGGAGAACTGCGCCGCGCGCAGCCTGCACACGTCGTCGATCCGCTTGACCGGCCTCGACCCGACGTCGGCCGAGAACTCCTGGTCGCGGTAGACGGTGAGCCCTTCTTTCAGGGTCAGCTGGAACCAGTCGCGGCAGGTGACGCGGTTGCCCGTCCAGTTGTGGAAGTACTCGTGGCCGATGACCTGAGAGAAGGAAACGGAGAGAGAAGGACGAGAGAGATAGAGTGAGTTTTTTTTTGTCGGACGTCGGGGGGGGGAAAAAAAGGAAAGGAAAGGAAAGGAAAGGGGGAAAACTTTCACTCACCCCCTCGATGCGGCCGTAGTCGACGTCGGTCGCCGTCATCGGGCTCGCGAGCACCAGGCGCGAATTGAAGACGTTGAGGGACTTGTTCTCCATGGCTCCCATGACGAAGTCGGAGACAGCGACGACGTTGAAGAGGTCTGTTTTCGTTCGTTGTTTTTTTGTTTTTGTTTTTTAGTGACGGGCCAAAGGTCGGGGTCGAGGTCGAAGTACACGAACGAGTGGGGAAAAAAAGAAAAACTCGAAGAAGAAGAAAGAAGGGAAAAAACGCACCGAGGTCGTATTCGAGCCCAAACACCTCCTCGTCCCACTTCATCGCCTTCTTGAGCGACTCGATCGCAAAGCCCACCTTGGACGCGTCGCGCGCCTCGCAGTAGAACCGCAGCGCGACGTCGCGGCCGGAGGCGGTCCGGAAGGTGCCCTCGGTCAGCGCCAGGTCGCCAGCGACGAGCGCGAACAGGTAGCACGGCTTCGGGAACGGGTCCTCCCACAGCGCGAAGTGGCGCCCGCGGTCGCCCTCGCCCTCGCAGCTCCCCTCGGCGACCTTGTTGCCGTTGGAGAGCAGCACGGGGAACCGGTCCCTGTCGGCGACGACCCTGGTCGTGTAGCGCGCCATGACGTCGGGCCTGTCAGGGAAGAACGTGATCCCGCGGAAGCCCTCGGCCTCGCACTGCGTGCAGAAGTTGCCCCCCGACACGTAGAGGCCCTCGAGCGAGGTGTTGGCCGAAGGCTTCACCCTGGTGACGATCTGCAGCCTGAAGGGGGGCGCGGCGGGGTCGGCGGGGAGGCCCTTGGAGAGCAGGAGCTTGGCCTTCGGGGTGACCTCGTAGTCGGCCGCGGGGACCTCAACGCCGTCGACCGAGACAGAGACGAGCTCGACGTCGGCGCGGCCGTCGAGGAGGAGCTCGGGGGGGCCCTCGCCGTCGACGACGGCGGAGCTTTCGTAGCTGGGCCTCATCGTGAGGACGGAGGTGACGGTCGTGTCGTCCTCGTAGAGGTCAAAGGTGAGGTCGACCTGGAGAAGGAAGAGGAAGAGGAGGGTCGGGTGTTGAGGTTGAGTTTTTTTTTCGTTTGGCAACAAGGCGCGCCTCAGTGAATCGAATGCCTTTTCCTTCTCTTCACGTGAACTCTTTCTCTTTCTCTCCGCCTCTCTCCCCTCTTCTGCTCACCTGCTCGACCACGTACGGAAGAGGCTTGTAGTCCTTGCGGAAGATGGGCTTGGGAGGGGCGGCGGCGACCATCTCGGCGGCGGCAGAAGGAGAAGCGGCGAAAGCGGCGATCCGACAAACAGGAGGAACCGGCAAAGAGAGGAGGAGGGGCCTCCGAAGGGCGCGCGCTCGGGTGGACGCGACGGCGACGCTGACGCTGCTGCTG
>Ga0315283_10002904_pt1 | contig 14505 bp, 13 predicted proteins | sample YL17G09_0_MG_FD_204541 | JGI IMG/M metagenome (GOLD analysis project Ga0315283, IMG submission 204541) | Sediment microbial communities from Yellowstone Lake, YNP, Wyoming, USA - YL17G09_0 | ecosystem: Environmental > Aquatic > Freshwater > Lake > Sediment | place: USA: Wyoming | collected... | reverse complement strand
GTGGTGTGCTTTTTGGTGCCTTGGGGGGGGGGGGGGGGGGGGGGGGGGTGCGCGCGGCGGGCGCGGGGTGGGGCGGCCGCGCCCCCCCCCCCCCGCCCCTCCCCGGCCTCCCACCAAAGAAGTCGTCCCACGCGAGGCCCTTCTCCTTGGCGACGCGCTCCAGCATCTCCTGGATGCCGGGCATCATGCCTGCGAGGAGGGAGGGGGTGTGGGGTGTGGGCGGGGCGCGCGAGGCCGCGCCGCGGGGGCCCGCGCGCGCGCGCCCGCCGCTCACCCTTGAGCCCGCAGAAGTAGATGTGCGCCCCGTTGGCGAGCAGGTCGAACACCTCGTCCGCGTACTCCTCGACCTTGTCCTGGGAGGGGGGCGGCGAGGGGGTTTGGGGTCGGTTTTGGGGGGCCGGGGTTGTCGGGCGCCGCGCCGCGCGCCGCGCGCCGCCCCGCCCCCGCCCCCCGCCCCGCCCCCGCCCCCCCCCGACCGACCTGGATGTACATCTTGCCGCCCTTGGCGTTGGTCGACTCCCGGGAGAGCGCGTAGTCGAGGCGGAACTGGTCCGGGTAGGCCGCGAGCACGGACGAAAGCTCGTCGTCGTACAGCTTGGCGTCGCTGTTGGCCACGCCCATGAAGAGCCACGCCAGGCCGGTGAACCGGTAGTTGGGCACGTCCTCCAGGAAGCAGCGCCGCCAGAAGGAGCGGAAGGGCGCGATGCCGGTCCCGGTCGCGACCATGATGAGGACCGCGTTCGCGTCTTCGGGCATCAGCAGAATCTTGCCCGTCGGCCCCGTCATCTCGATCTCGTCGCCCGGCTTGGCGTCGCACAGAAAGTTGGAGCAGAGCCCCTTCTTGGCGGGGTCGTCTGCGTTCAACTCGGGGCACCAGTACGTCGCGCGGCGGACGCAGAGCGACGTCGTCTTGCCGTCGTACTCGTCGCCGTAGCGGGAGGCGGCGATGGAGTACAGGCGCACGCCGTGGCGCACCTCCTTGCCCTTGGAGTTGACCTTGGTGCCTGGCGGCGGGGGGCGGGGGGGGGGGTCGGGGCGCGCGCCGGCGGCCCCCGTCTCGGCCGCGCCCGGGCAGCCGCTGCCCGGCCAGGGCCGGCCAGCGGGCTCAAGCCGTCGAGGGCGAGCCCGGCAGCGGGCGGGAGCCACGGACAAGGCCCCCCCACAGCGACGCCATCAACACCCCGTGCGCGCACCCGGAGGAATGACGCCGTACGACTGCCCCTCCCAGAACGGAATTTTGCCGTCCGTCTCGATGACGATGTGCATCGTCTCGCCCGTCGCCTTGGGGCCGACGATGCGCTCGACCGACTTGACGCGGGCCTGGGAGAGAGGAGAGGGTGGAGGGGGTTGGCGCGCGAAGGGTGGGGGCCGCGCGGCACGCCCGGGCGCGGGCGGGGCCCCCTTCCGCCTCCACCACGCTCTCTCCCGCCGTCAAGTGCGCCGCGTGGGGGGTCGGGCGGGCCCCGATGGCGCCCCAATCGCGCCAACCACCGCCCTCCTCGCCCCCCTCCCCCCTGACCTTGAACGGCGCCTTGTTGGAGAACGTGTTCATCGGCATCTCGCCCTTCTCCAGCTCCAGCGGCACCTTGGTGCGGGTGGCCTGGTGGGAAAGGGGGAGGAGGGAGGGTGGGCGCCGAGCGCGGCGGCGTGGCGCGGCCGCCCCACCCCCACCTCTTTTCCGCCCCGATCTCGGCCCCCGCCCCAGTCGGCGGGCGCGCGGTGAGGCGCCGACGCGGTCGGGCCCCGGCAGGAGGGCCCCGAGGCACGCCCCGGGGCGCGCGGCCGTCCCCCAGCCGAGCCTTTCTCCCTCGCCCCGCACCTGCTTGACGGCCTGCGCGCGCACGGCGACCGTGCGAGGGCGAGTCGCCACGACCTGTGTGCATGTTTTTGGGAGGATGGTGAGCGGCGGCGGGGCGGGAGAAGGGTGTAGGGGGTGGGAGCCCAAATGCGCCGCTGGCGGCGCCGCTTACCGGACGGGTCGAAGCGCGAAGGGACGCGGACATCGTGATGCAGCGACGGGGGGGCGGGGAGGGGCGGGCGGTTGTGACGGGGGCTCTCCTGCCGTCGACGGCCGCACGCACTATCGCACGCAAGCGGGCGCGACTCCCCCTCTCCCGCCCCAGCCGCGCTCAGAGAGAGATTGAGAGAGAGCGCGAAAGAGAGAGAGAGGGAGAGGGGGAGAGGGGCTGTTCCCTGCCGCCTCCGTCCTCCCTCTCGACCGTCGGTCACACGAGCGCCCGCTCAAGGAACGCGGCATACACCCGCACGCCCGCCACAAAGCTGTCCACCGCCAGGCGCTCCCCCGCGCCGTGCACGCCGGCCAGGTCGGGGAGCGGGACGGCGAACGGGGTGAAGCGGAGGATGGTGTGCGCGATGTCACTGTAGTGCCGCGAGTCGGTCGCGCCGGCGAGCAGGTAGGGCACGACGGCAATGCCGGACGGAGAAGGAGTTGTTTCGGCCAGGGCCGCGGCGAGGGCGGCAAAGGCGGGGTGCCGCGCGTCCGCGGCCGTAGACGCGGGGAGCCACCCGGCGTCGGCGAGCGAGACCCGGACGGAGACGTTGGCGGCGCGCGCACGAGTCAGTGCCCGCTTCCCCGCGCGCTCCAGGTGGGCGACCGCGTCGGCGAGGGTGTCGGGCGCGGCGAGCCGGTAATTCGCTCGGACCGTCGCCCGCCCCGGCACCACGTTGTCAGCCCCGCCCGCCGCCACCCCGACGAGCGCCACGCTTGTGCCAAACAGGGACGCGATGGTGGCGGGGGCGGGGAGGGTGGAGAGCAGGGCGCGGACGGCGGAGGGAGGGGCGCGCGCGGCGGCAAGGAGCGCCAGGCGCGCCCACCGCCGATCGGCGGCCTCGGCCAACCCCCTCAGAAACGCGTCCGTGGGGGGTGCCACCCGGTAGGGGCGGTCGGCGTCAGCATACGCGGCCGCCGCGGCCGCGACGGCCGCCGCGCTCGCCCCCGCCCGCGGCGGCAGCGCCGCGTGCCCCGCGCCGGCCTCGACCTCCAGCGCCAGCGTCGCGTACCCCTTCTCCGCGACGCCGACCAGGGCAATCGGGCGGGACACGAGGGGCGGGAGGCCGGCTGGAACGACGACGCCGCCCTCGTCGAGGCACCACGCGAAGCGCACGCCTCGCCTTTGAAGCACCACCGCCATGCCAGCCGCCCCCTGCGTCCCCCTCACCTCCTCATCGTGACCGACCGCGATGTGCAGGGTGGTAGCCGGGGCGAAACCGGAGGCGAGGAGGGATTCCACCGCTTCTAAAATCGCCGCCGCCTGGCCTTTCGCGTCGACCGCGCCCCGGCCCACGATGTAGTCCCGGGCGACGCCGTCGGGGCCGGGGGCGGACCGGATGGCGCCGGCGAAGGGAGGGGCGGGCCAGCCGGGGAGGGAGAGGGAATGGTCGCGCGCGGTCGTCGCGGTCACGCCGGCGACCGGCACGACGTCCACGTGCGACACCATCAACCCCGGCAGCGCACTGGCATTCGTCCCGGCCCAGGTGAGCAGGCGGGAATGGCCTGCGACGCGTTCCACGGCGAGCGCCGCAAACGCCAGCGGATAGCTCGCCTCAAAGTGCCCCCACAGCGCCTCCACCTCGGCTGGAGCCTCCAGCCGGTGCGGCAGCAGCGTCGCGTTGGAGACGGTGTAAAAGGTCAGCGCTTTCGCGGCCGAGGCCGCGGCCGAAGCGCGGACCGAGATGGCGGCGGTCGGCGCGCCGCCCCGGGCCGCCACCGCCGCCCCGGGCGGCACGGGGGCCGCCAACAGGGCGGCCAAGAGCGCGGCGGCCGCCGCCAGCGAGGCGGCGACCGCGCGCGGGCACATCGGGGGGCGGCCAGGGGGGGGTGTGCGCGCGGCGAGCGCGGACGCCGCGCGCGGGCGCCGCCCCTGCACGCTCCGCGGACGCCGCGCCCACAACTCTGACTACAGCCCAGCGCCACCAGATCCTCCGGCGGGCGCCGGCGCGGCGGCGCCCTCTCCTTCTCCTCTGGCCACCGCCTCGAGCGCGAGGAAGCCGGCGTCCCCCCCAACATCGACCCCCGCCCGCGCCGCCGCCTCCCGGAACGAGGCTGCATCGAGCGCGACCTGGGCCGCGATCTTGTCAGCGTCGGTCGGCCCTCCAGCGGCCGCGGCGACCCCCCCAGCTCTCCCCTTGAGCCGGCGCAGGGACGACTCGGTGCGGCGCAGCGCGCCCAGGACGTCGCTAGCGACGGCAGCGAATTGGGACGCGACGCGGGACACGGCGAGGGCGGCAAAGGCCGCCGCGGCTGGCACCGTCAACTGTTCCAACCCGCCCGCCGCCGGCGGCCCGACCAGCGCCCCGATCCCGCCCAAGCACGCCGCCGCGTACGGTGACGGCGACGTGGGCGCGGGGCGGGCCGTCATGCGGAAAGTGGCGACTACGCCGCGCAGTTGGGCGAGGTGCGGCGCGGCGCCCGCCGCGGCGACCGCGGCCGCCGCGGCCAAAGCTTCCGCTTCCGCGGCCTCGAATTTGGACACCGCACGGGCCGCGCCCGCGGTCGCGGGGGCGGCGGCGGGGCCGCCGCCGGCCGCGGCGGCGAGCGCGGCGGCAAACGGGCCGCGCGCCCAGGCGGCCAGGGCGCCCGCGTCGGCCGCGGCGGCCAGCAGGTCGGGGAGCGAGGCGGTGGCGGCCCAGTGGGTGGAAGGTGGGGGGGTGGCGGGCGCAGCGTCGGGCGCCGCGCGCGCGTCGCCGCTCTCTGCCGCCGCCGCGCGGTCCGCGCAGCCTCCCGCCAGCCACCCCGAGTACCGGGAGGACGCCTGCAGCGCCAGCCGCAGGAAGCGGTCGGCCACGGGCGGCAGGGACGAGGCGGGAGAGGCGGCGGCGGCCAGGGCGGACGCGGCGCCCGCCGCGGCGCGCGTGCGGAGAAGCGGCGGCGCGGGGTCGCCCCCACCGCCCGCCACCGCCGCGGGCACCCCCGGGTCGGCCAGCGCCGCCTCCAGCGCCGCCGCCGCGTCCCGCACGCGCAGGCCGGCGTAGGCGGGCAGCGACCAGCGCGGGAGCAGGAGCGACGCGGCCGCGGCGGCCGCCGTCGGCGCGCCGCCGCCACCGTACGCGGCGTCCAGGCCCGCCGCGAACGCGGTCGCCGCGCGGTAGCCCGCAACGAAATCGTCGGGGCGGCCGGGGGAAAAGGCTGCGGGGCAGGTGGTGGCCAGCGCGTCGGCGAGCGCCGCGACGGCGGCCGGCAGGAGCGGGAGCCCCGACAGGCCCGCCGCCGGGTCGGCCGCCGCGCGCAGCAGGGCTCCGGCGCGCGCCTCGATCGCGGCCCGGGCGGCAGTCAGCGCCGCGGGCAGCTTCGACGGCTCGACGGGCGCGGGCCCGAGCGCGGCCACGACGGCCGAATCAAACGCGGCGCGCCGGCACGCGGCCGCCCCGCCGTCCCCGTCGCCCAGCGCGGCAAACGATTGCATGACGTGCACCGCGGCGCCCGCGTCGCCGGCGTCCAGGGAGGCGGCGAGGGCGGCGTCGAGAGCGCGCGCGAGCGCGGCGCGCGCGGCCTCGGCGCGCGGCGCGAGCGCGGCCACCAGGGGCGCGCCGCGCGCGCCTGCCGCCGCGGCGGCCGTCAGGCGGGCGACTTCGGCCGCGGCGCGCTCCAGGGCGCGCGTGGTGTCGTCCAGGGAGCGAGAGGCAAGAGAAGAGGGGGTGGCGGCGCCGTCGTCGCCGGCCCCAACGCTCGCCAGAAGCGCGTCGACCCGGTCCGCGGCCGCCACCGCGTCCCGCACCGTCTTCAGCCGCCGCCTGGCCGCCACCGCTCCATCCCTATCCGCCAGCGCGGTCGCCAAATCGCCGCGCGCGGCGTCGACGGCCGCCGCGGCGGCCGCGAGCGCGCGGCGGAGCCGCCGCAGCGGCGGCCGCAGGCCCGCCACCGCGCCGTCGACGTCGGCCAGGTCGGTCGAGAGCGCGATGAAGTCGTCGTAGTCGTCGTTGAGGACTTCCACGAGCTGAGAGGTGGAGGGGAACGGGGGGTTGGCGGGGTCGTCGGTCGACGCCGCGCCCTGTCCCCAACCCGCCACCCTCTCCCTCTCCCCCACCTTGCCCTTGAGCCGGCCCGCGTACGCGGTAAGCTCGGCCGCGAGAGCTTCAAGCGGGACCTGTTGGGGGAGAGGGCGCGCGTCGGCGCGCCATCGCATCGCGGCGCGGCGCCCGCGCCCCTCGACCAATCGACCTCTCCTCCCCATCACAACTCATACCAGCTTCTTGGCCTCGACGATGTAGGCGGCAGGATCGAAGCCCTCCCCCTCGAACGCCGCCGGCCGCAGCCAGGCGGGCGCGCCGTCGGGGCCGCGGCCGAAGACGGCGTCAAAGTCGGCGGCGTCGGCAGAGGAGGATGGTGGGGGGGGAGGGGCGGCGGAGGCCGTCATTTTGGGGGTGACGCGCCGACCCCGGCGAGAGTGTGACAGCCGCTCTTCTGCCGCCCTCGCTCCTCTCTCTCCTCTCTCGATTCTTCTTCTTCGCGCTAGCGGACCGCGCCCGCCGCCGGTCGGGGCCGCCCCCAACCCCGCGCCGCACAGGGCGCGGGGCGGGTGCCGGCCCCGCCCGGCGCGGGCGCGCGCGCGTTACACGGGGAGGGTGGTGGTGGTGTGAGGACAGTGTTTGGGTGGGGTTGGGTGCCCGGACACGCGCGAGCAAGCGCGCGCGGCGCGGCGGACGGCCGGCCGCGCGCGCGCGCCTCAACTCGCCTCAACGGGGGATTCCGCCTTGACCGGCGCCGGGGGGGCGGCCGCGGCGTCGTCGCCGGCGGCCGCGGGCGGCGGGTCGGAGGTCGGCGGCGCCGGCGCGGGCGGCGGCGGGCGCGCGGCGCCGAGCCCGGCGAGCGCGGCCAGCATCTGTTGCGCCGCCGCCGGCCCCCCGGGCGGGCGCCCGCCGGCCGCGGCGGCCGCCACGGCCGCGTGCGCGGCGGCCAGCACGCCCGGCGGCAGCCCCCCGGGCAGCCCGCCGCCCGCGAGCGCGGCGGCGAGCGCGGCGGCCACCGCCGGGTTGCCGCCGCCGCCCGCCCGCCCCCCAAATGCGGCCAAGGCCGCCGCCGTGCGCTGGGCGGCGGCGGCTTGCAGGGCGGCGGGGTCGAGGGCGCCTGGGGCGCCCGCGCCGGCGAGGAGACCCGCGTAGGCTGCCGGCGACGCCGCGGCCAACAGTTGCGCGTGCAGGACCGCGGCCAGAGGCGGCGGCAAACCGGCCAGCGGCCCGCCGCCCGGCTGGCGGCCGGCAGCGGCGGCCGCCGACGCGGCGGCGGCGGCCGCGACGGCCGCGGCGGCCGCGGCGGCCGCCCCTCCAAACGGCGCCCCGGGGCCGCCGCCGCCGCCCAACTTGGCCCTCGCCCCCACCAGGTGCGCGGCGTACACGTGGGACGCGGCGCGGCGGTAGGGGAGGCCGTATTCGGGGGGAGGGGGTCGCCCAGCGTTTGCGGCCGCCGCGGCGGCGGCGGCGGCCGCGGCCGGCGGCGCTCCGGCGCGCGCGGCAGCTGCGGCGGCCGCGGCCGCCGCCGCGGCGGCCCAGGGCGTGGACGCCAGGTGCTGGAACGCGAGCGCGGTGCGGGCGGCGGCGGCGCGGCGGCCGCCGGTGCGGGGGCGGGCGCCGCAGGCGCGGCGGCGGAGCCGGCGCCCTTGCGCCCGCGGCCGCGGGCGGGCTGAAGGAGGGAGAGGAAGGTGGCACGTGGGCTGGGCGCTCCCCGCTTCCCGCCACGCCACGCGTCGGCGCTCTGACGCCGCTCGCGGCCCGCGGCCGCCGCGCCGCACGCCCCCCCTCTTCGCACCCTCCGCCCTCCTCCCTCCCCCCCCACCTTGGGCTTTTCCGCGCGCGCGAAATTGAGCAGCAGGTCGGCGTCCGCCGCGTCGTCCGCGACGGTGGCGGTCTGAGAGAGACCGAAAAGGGACTTGTTGGGGCCCGACGCCGCCCCCACGCCCACGCCTTCCCCACCCGCCACCATCCTCCCCCTCCTAACGCCCACTCCTTACCTCTTCTTCCGCCTGCGCGCGCAAGCGGGCCGCGACGCGCGCCCAAGCGGCGGCTCCCCGCGTCGCCGCGAGGCCGGCGGTGCGCGGCTTGCGCTCGGGCGGCCCGCCCTCGGCGGAAGGTGACCGCTTGCGCGTTGGGGCGGTCTCGGGGGCGGCGGACAGGCCCGGCGCCTCGGGCGGGGCCTCCATCTCCTTCGGACCGCGCTGAGCCGGCGCCGGCGCGCCGGCGCGGCCGCGGGGCGGGGACGCGTTCGAACCGCGGCCCCGTGCGGGGGGGGAGGGGAGGGGCGGAAGCCGCGGGTGTGCGTCGGGGTGGGCGCTGACGGCCCCCCTTGTTCCTGCCTCTCGCTTTTTGGGCCGAGAAATTTCAGGCCCCGCGCCCGCGCCCGCGTCGGGCGACGCCCATCGCGTCCAAGTCCTGCGTCACGACGTTGGCCCTGCGAAGAGAAGATGAGGGGTGCGGAGTGGGAAAGGGTTTGGCGGCGCGCGACGGCGACCACGGCGCACCACCACCACCCCAACAACCAATCCGCCCTCACCGTCCCCGCAGCTGCGGCGGCAGCAGCCGCTTCGCCGGCGCCGGGCCGCGCCCCCGGCCGGCGCCGGGACCGGCTCGCGCGGCTTTTGCCGGCCCGGGCGCCGGCGCAGAGCCGCCCGCGCGCTTGCGGTCGGCGCTCGCCGAGCCTCCAGCCGCGCCGCTGTCGGCGTTGCCGAACAGGTCGGCCGCACGCGGCAGGGCAGGGGGCGCGGGCGGCGCGGGCGCATGCGGCACGGGCATCGCACCCTCGCCGCCCTCGCCGTCGGACGAGGAGGACGACCCGTAGTCGGCCAGCCCTTCCATGTGGGGCAGGGAGGGGTGGGCGAGGCGCGCCCGAGAGGGTAGAGTGGCGGGGACCGCGCGCGGCGCGGCTAGCCGCGCTCCCCAAAGCCGAGCCGCCGCGCGCACGAGAGAGACGCGCCCCGTACGAGTCGGAGAGAGTCGCCCCCGGTGTCGCACGCGCCCCCACCCCTCCTCCCCCTGTCCCTTTTTCACTCGCCGTCGACCTTTTTGATCGCGGCAACGTCGAACGTGTCCCCCGCCCCCCCCCCGAGCACCAGCGACATGATACGCGTCTCCTCGCCGCCGCCCTGGTTGTCGGCGACGAATACGGCGAGCTGGGTCACTCGCGAAAATTTGGCCGCGCGGAGCGGGGTGGCGGCGCCCGCCGCCGCGTCCGCCGCCGACAGCACAAACTCGTGCGTCGCGGGATCCGATTCCGCCTCGGAAAAGCCCAGGGACGGGCGGTCGACGAACAGGCGCACGCGGCGCGGCGCGGTCGCGCCGGCGGCAGGGTCGCCTTTAATGGCCAGGCTCGTCAGTTTCACCGCCTGGTTGAACGGGATGGTGACCAGGAGCTGCTCGTCCGTGTCGGAGACCGTCAGCAGGGAGGCCTCGTCGCGCAGGCCCTGTGTAAGAGGAGAGGAGAATTGGGAGGTCGGCGGTTAGGAGGACGCAACCATCCGTCCCCCTCCACCCCCCCCTTCTCCTTCTTGCCTGCTTGATTGAGTTGTCGATGCCGCGGTCGGGGCGCACGTTGAGGGCTTCCAGGGCGGGCCAGGCGATCAAAGAGAGGATGTCGTTGGCGGGAGGGGCCGCCGGCGGCGTTGCCATGGAGGCTGCGGGTTGGCTGGATCGGGCGGGGCGGGGCACGGTCGGGGAGGCGGCGGGCGGCGGTCGCGGGGAGTGGGGATCGGCGTCGCGCCGGCAACGCGGCACTCCCTTCGGGCGCCGCCCGCGCCGATGGCGACCGCCCGCGGCGCCCTGGCGCTTCTGGCCCGAGCGGCAGCCACCGCGCCGGGCGCGGTCGCGTCCGCGGCGGCCGCCGCCGCGCCGCGCGGCGGGGCGGCGCCGGCCCCGACCCGCGCTATCGCCGGGCTGCTGTCGCGCTCGTTCGCGACCGACGCGGCCGGAGCGCGGGCGACCGCTCCTCCACCCCCACCCCCTTCCCCAACCTTCCTGCGCCTCTCCGACCTCGCCCCCGCCCCTCTATCCACCGCCCAAGCCCGCCGCGTCGGGCGCGGCATCGGCAGCGGCCGCGGAAAAACGAGCGGCCGCGGGCACAAGGGCCAAAAGTCCCGGTCGGGCGCGACGCCGCCACTCGCGTTCGAAGGCGGCCAGACGCCGCTCGGCAAGCGCCTGCCCAAGCGCGGCTTTCACAACCCCGGGGCGGTGGCGTACGAACCGCTCAACGTGGGGAAACTGGCGGACTTGGTGGCGGCCGGCGTGTTTGCGCCCGGCGCGCGCGTCACCATGCGCGAGCTCGTCGCCGCGGGCGCCGTCTCCAAAAAGGCGGCCCACGGCGTCAAGCTCCTGGGCAAAGGGTGCACGAAGCTGGGCGTGGCGCTGAATGTCGAGGTCTCGGCCGCGACGCCACGCGCGGCGGCCGCCGTCGCGGCCGCGGGCGGCACCGTCACCCGCGTCTACTACAACGCGCTCAACCTGAGGGCGTTGTTGAGGCCGGGGTGGCCCCAGTGCCTCGGCAGGGCGGCGCCCGGGCCCGCCGCGCCGCCGCCGAAGCGCGCGCACCGGTTTGACCGCGTTGGCGCCCTGCCCGAGTACGAAGAGGCGCGCAAGGTGGCGGCATAGAGAAGAGTGTGTGTGTGAGCAATGTGCGCGCAGTGTTGTGTCCCTCTGCCATCACTGTCCGCGCGCCGCCGCCCCCCCTCCTCTCTCTCCTCCTCCCCCTCACGCCGCCGCCGCTTTCCCAAACGCCTCCGGGTACGGCCCAGCGCGGATCGTCTCGTCCATCGCCTGCGCCCAGGCGCCGTCGAGCCAGGCGAGGCGGGCGAGGGTCCATTGTTTGACGTCGCCGACGACGATGCCCGCGCGATCAGCCGGCGTGCCGAGCCACGGCTTGCCCAGCGCCTCGGGCCAGCGCGCAACCGCGCGCGCGCCGGGCGCGGCCAGCTCGGCGGCCTTGGCGCCCAGCGTTGAAGCGATGGCGGCGTCAGCCCAGGGCCCCGCGCGGAGCGCGCGCCAGCGCGCGGCGGCCGCGCGGGTGAACGCGCCGTCGTTGAAGAACAGCCGGTCCCACCACGTCGCGATGCCGTTGCCGACATCGTACCCGTCCAGCACGCGGCAGCGGGCGGGTTCCCGGGTGCAGATGGGGAAGAGCCAGCCGTTGGGCGAAATAGCGCCGCCGCCCGACGCTCCGGTGGAGGTGCCGCCGTTTTTGTAGCCCTCGACGGGGTAGCCACAGCACGTGCCAAAGCCTTGGACTTGGGCTGGAGAGGAGAGGGGGTGGGGGACAGAGTTGGTTGGAAGGGCGCGGCGCGCGCGGCGCGCGCCCATTCTCTCGCTCCTCTCCTCCTCCCCTCCCCTACCCCAGATCGGCCCCATGACCAGCTTGCCCACCCTTTTGTCCCCCGCGGCCTCGGGGATGTGCCAAAAGGAGGCCGAGTGGTAGGAGTGCTTGGCGACCTGTCGAGGGGGAGAGAAGGGTCGGCAGCGGTCGCGCCGCGCTCGCCCCCTCCTCCTCCACCCCCCCCCACCCCTCACCTTGGTCAGCTCGGTCAGCAGGAACCAGTCGACCGCGGCCGCCTCGTCCGCCCAGTCGCGCCAGGCCAGGGCCGGAGAGTAGAGCCCCTCCTCAAACCCGGCCAGCGTGCGCGCCGCGCCGGCGACCGACACATTCCCTGCCGCCGCGTTCTTGGCGGCGGTCGGGTACTTGACCATCCACGGCTTGTGCGTGACCGGGCCCCACACCTGGGTGCCCTCCTGGGGAGGAGGAGGGAGGTGGGGGGGTGGGCGGCAGCACTCTCTCTCTCCCACCCACCCCCAACCCCCCCCCCCCACCCCACCCGGGGGGGTTGGCCCGGCACGGAAGGATCGAGCGCCCCCCGGCATGCCCCCCCCCCCCGGGGGGGGGCGGGCTCGATGTGCTCCGAGAGGAGGTACACCCCCCGATAATCCTCCTTGCTCAGCGCGGGGCCGTGCGCGCCGTCGACGAGGAATAGCTCCACGTGACGGGTGCGCGGCGTCCAGCGCAGGGGCGGGTCGGCGGCGCCGGCAAGGGGAGGCATCACGCGCGCAAGCTCCAGGCCCGCCCACCCCTTGACGCCAAAGGTGTCGTTCTCCTGGCCCAGCAGGATGAACTGGCGCCCGGGCGGCATGCCGAGAAGGGCCGCCTGGCCGGCCGCGTGCGCGCGCGCGGGCGCGTTAGCGTCGTCGACCGCCGCGTCCCCTTTCTTTCCTTGTTTGCCCCTTTTGTGCTCGTCCGCATGCCCGGCCGCCTTGAAGTCGGTGACGGCATAGGCGAGGATGCGGTTGAAGCGCTGGGTGTTGGTGCCGCCGCGCACGCGCGCGCGCGCGGCGCCGGCCCAGTCGACGCGACCGTCGGGGGTGCACACAGTGACTCGGGCGGCCGTTTTGTTGCGCGTGGGCTGATGTGGAAGGGGGCGGGGGTGGGGAGGTGGGGTCGGTGGGCGCGGGCGACCGAAGGCGCGCGCACGCGTCCCGCGCGGCCGCCCCGCGCCCCCTTCCCCCCCTCCCACCTGCACGCCGACCGTGTCGACAACCACGGTGGGCACCTCGGTGTGGCCCCAGGACTGCAGGGTGGCGCAGGTCGCGTCGGCGGCCGTCGCCGCGGGCGCCGCGGGCGCGGGCGCCGCGGGCGGCGCGGGGACGGCGGCCGGCGCGGCCGGGTCGGTGGCGGCCACAGAGGCGACCACAAGGAACAATACGAGGGCGGCGAAGGCAGCGCACATATCGGAGGTGTGGGAAAAAAGAAGCGCGGCGGCCGCGCGCGCGCACTCTCGAGCTCACAGGTCGACGACCGCGCCCCACGCCGCGACATCCCCCCCCAAGTCACGCCTCAAAATATGCACTTTTATGCCACCCACTGCGGTCGCCGTCGCAAACGCGAGCGCGGCCGCGCCGTGCGCGGCGACGAGCTCCGCGCGGCGCCCGCCCGCGCGCGCGCACACGGCCACAACGCCGACAGCGGGGTCCGGCGCCCCCTCCTGCGGCCCTCGATCCGCGCAAGCTGCCCGCACGCAGGCCAGGACGCCGGACGCGGCGGCGGGTGAGGCGAGGGCGTCGGCGGCCGCCGCGGCCGCGCGCGCCCGCGCGACCGCGGGGCCGACCCCGGTCGCGGCCGCGGCGACGGCCGCGGTCGCGCCCCGCGCGCGCCCATCCCTCGCGGCCGCCCCCGCGCCCACGAGGGCGGCCGCGCCGACGCGGCCGGGGGGGCGCAGAGGCGCGCCGCCGGACGAGCACGCGGCGGCAGACCGTCCCGCCGCGTCCAGGGCGGCCGCGCCACACGTGTCGTGCGGGGATGCGTCTACCACCATGCCCCGAAACTCGCGCCAGGCGGACTTGGCCTCGTCCGTCGCGCCCCACACGCGCGCCGTTTCCGCGTCGGGCGCACAGCCCGGCACACCCGCCGCGACCGCCCATGCGCGCGCGCCGTCGCCCGCAAGGAAATCGGGAGCCACCAAACCGCCGGGGATCGCTCTCCGGGACGCGGCCGCGAGCGCGGCCGCGACGGCGACCGGCGAGCCCAGGCCAGCCGCCGCGCCCACGGCGCCGACCGCGCCGTCGCCGTCGACGACGCAGGCATCGCACTCGGCATCGCCACCGGCTGTCAGGGCGCCGCCGGGGCCCGCGTTGACGCCCGGCGCGGCTTCAAGCGCGGCGACCGCCGCGACCGCGGCGTCCACCGCCGCGCCTCCGGCTGCCAGCACCGCCCACCCGGCGGCCGCCGCGGTGGCCAGGGCGGCCCTGGTGGCCGTGTCGGACGCCGGGGGGTGGTCGCCAGCGCCCGCGTGAATGATGAGCGCGGGCATGGGTGGCGCTGGCGTCGCAAGGGGGGTCGCGCGCGATAGGCGGCGCCCCGCCCGCGCCGGGCGGCGGCCTAGTGTGGCGCAGCGCTGTGCGGCCGCCCATCCCATTCTCCATCATGCGCCCCCGGGCGGCCCCGCCGCGGGCTGCGGCCGTCCCAGAGGTCCGGGTGTGCACCGCCAAGTCGTGCCGCAAGCAGGGCTCGGCCGCGATGCTGAAGCTGGCGACCGACCTCGCCCTTCCCGGCGTCGCCATCTCCGGCTGCGGCTGCCTCGGCGGCTGCGGCTCCGGCCCCAACGTGGCCCTCATTCCGCCGTCCGGCGCGCCAGTGGTGGCGGGGCGGGTGGCGACGCCGGCGCGCCTGTTTGCCGCGCTGCGCGCGGCGGGCGTCGCGGACGTGAGCCCGGCCGCCGCGGCCGCCGTCGCCGCCCGGCTCGCCGGCAACGAGGCGGCGCGAGGCGGGGATCTGGCGGGCGCCATGGGTCACTACTCGCGCGGGCTGGCGGAACTCGAGGGCGCGGCCGGCCCGTGCGGCCGCCACCTCCTCCTCGCCAACCGGGCCGGCGTCCGCCTCGCGACCGGCGATGCGGCGGGCGCGGCGGCCGACGCGGACGACGCGGCGGCGTGCGCGCCGCCGGGGTTTGCCGCGGCGCGCGTGCGGCAGGTGAGACGGGGTGGGCGGACGGCACGGGCGCGGCGCCCGCCGCCGGCCCCTCATCC
>Ga0315283_10002900_pt1 | contig 14508 bp, 10 predicted proteins | sample YL17G09_0_MG_FD_204541 | JGI IMG/M metagenome (GOLD analysis project Ga0315283, IMG submission 204541) | Sediment microbial communities from Yellowstone Lake, YNP, Wyoming, USA - YL17G09_0 | ecosystem: Environmental > Aquatic > Freshwater > Lake > Sediment | place: USA: Wyoming | collected... | reverse complement strand
TCCCACCCTCGCTCACCCATCCATTTTTTTTTTTCACGCCTTGGGCTTGGCGGCCGACCCCCCGCTGCGCAGGGCCCGGGCCAGGCCGACCTTGGAGAGCTTCTTGGCGGCCCCCGCCCCGGCCCCCGCGACCGCCTCCTCCTTCTCAGACAGGGTCAGCTCCACGTGGCAGGGGGAGGAGAGGTACGGGCCGATGCGGCCGTGCGCGCGGTAGGTGCGCCGCCGCTGCTTCATGGCCTGGTTGACCTGGACGTGCGAGACGTACAGGCGGTCGATGTCCAGGCCCTTGACCTCCGCGTTGGCCTCCGCGTTGCGCAGCAGGCCGAGCAGGAGGTTGACGGACTTGGTGGGCCACCGGCCCTGGCCGGTGGTGGAGCCCTCGTTCTTGGCCTGTCCCGTCCGGCCGACGCCGCCGCAGAAGCGGTGGAACGGGATGACCCGGGTCTTGGCCAGGACGGCCGCCAGGTACACCTTGGCCTTGTTCAATTCCATCTTGCGGATGGCCATGGCGGCCTCCCGCGTGTTCTTGAAGTGGGTGCGGAGGTCACTGGGCAGGAGGAGGAGGGGAAAGTGGAGGGAGGGGTGGCGGTGGGGGTTAGTGCCCCGGGCTGATCGGTCGAGGGAAGGAGGAGGGGCTTCCGTTCCCGGCGAGGAGCAGGATAAAGCGGGTGTGCTGCCCCATGCGAGATAAGTGGAGCCCCGCTCGACCCATCGGGGAGGGTGGTGGCGGAGGAAACGGGAGCTGGGGCGGTGGCGGGCGGCCCCAAGCAGAGCGAGACAACAAAAAAGTGTGGCGGCACAGGGGGCGACGACTTCTCCGTCAGGATGCGCCTGGCGGCAGGAGGCCGCACCCTCAATCACACGCGCGTCCACGCAGGGATGCACTCCAGCCTCTCTCGTGCCGGGCAAGGGGTCCGGAGGCCGCCAGTGGCCCTGGCCTCCGTCCCCCAAACGCGGGCTGTCTGCCGTGCTCGCCGGCGGCGGCGCAAAGTGCGGGCGCCGCCCGCACTTTTGCGTCAACGCCGTGCGACCCGCGCTCACTGACGCCCTGCCCGGCAAGCAAGAGGCAAACCAGGGCATAGATGCACATGCCTGCCTAGAGATGGCGCGAGCAGGGCAGGCGGGCACGTCCCAACGGGGTGCGCCAAGAGTGAGGAGACCGATCGAGCGGCCGCCGCCGCTGCGCTTGCTCGATCGGCTCGCGTTGTCCGCCCAGCCGACGCCCGCCCAAGGCCTGGCCCGACCCTCCCCCCCCCGACCCCCACACAGGGGGCGCAGAGGATGTTTATTGACTCACTTCCCGCGCGCCTTGGCGCTTTTTGAATCGTTAATCGGGTCGCGGGCGTATTTCGTCATCGCGCTAGTTTTTTTCAGCGTCGTTTTCGGGAGTGAGCAATGGTTTGTCTGGGGGCTGTGCACTTGTCTGTTTACGCTTCGCGGCCCAGTGCCCCTCCCGCACCCGCCCACACCCTGGCCACCCAGGGAGCACACACACACACACACACACACACACATACACACACATACACAATACACACACGATCACATCCCCGCTCTGCACATCGCTGCCCGCACGCTTACAGACACATCATCAATGGACGCGTTCTCGCCGGCCGCCGGCGCCGCCGTGCTGCCCGCCTTTGCCCCGCCCACCTCCGCGCCAGCCACCTTTGAGGTCCAGCACACGGTCGGGCACATGTGAGTGTGGGCGATGGTGGAGAAGCTGTGGGGAGGACCAGGCTGGCGTGGCCTGGCCTTGCCTCGCCGCACGCGCGGTGGTGGCTAGCAGCAAACACACATTTTCCGTGCGGCCGCCGCGCGCCCGCGCCTCAACCTTTCTCTCTCTCTCTCTTTTTCCATTCAAACAGTCTCTGCTGCCTCTGCGGCACCTCCATAGCGCCCAACCCGTCCAACATGTGCGTCACCTGCATCCGGTCCCAGGTCGACATCACGGAAGGCCTGCAGAAGCAGGTAAGCAGGGTGCGGAGCAGGAAGGAAAGCGCGCGCGCCCTCTCTCTCTCTCTCCTTTCCAACATCCATCACACCCTCTCTCAACCGCCCTTCACCCTCTCCTCCGTCCTCCCTCCAACCATGTCCCTAGATCAACCTCCAGTGGTGCCCGACCTGCGGTCGCTACCTGCAGCCCCCCAAACACTGGGCGGTCGCCCCTCCCGAGTCGAAGGAATTGCTGGCCCTGTGCCTGAAACGCATTCGCGGCCTGGGCAAGGTGCGCCTGGTCGACGCGGGCTTCATCTGGACGGAGCCCCACTCCCGGCGCTTGAAGCTGAAGCTGACCGTCCAGTCCGAGGTCCTGGGCGGGGCCGTCCTGCAGCAGACGTGCGGCATCGACGCGGTCGTGGAGCCCCACCAGTGCATCGACTGCACGCGGGCGGCGACCAACGCGGCGGGCTGGACGGCGTGCGTCCAGGTGCGCCAGCACGTCGGCCACAAGCGCACGTTCCTCTACCTGGAGCAGGTCATCCTTCGCACGCGGGCCGACTCCTCCTGCATGGCCGTCCGGGACGTGCACGGCGGCCTGGACTTTTACTTTGGTGGGCGGGCGTCGGCGACGCGGTTTGTGGAATTCGTGGAGGGCGCCGTCCCGGCCCGCCACCGGTCGGACAAACAGTTGGTGTCCCACAACATTCACACGACCACCTACCGCTACAAGTACACGTTCTCCCTGGAGATCGCGCCCATCTGCAAGGACGACCTGGTGTGCCTGCCCGCCAAGCTGTCGACGTCCCTGGGCGGGCTGGGCCCGGTGTGCCTGGTGACGCGGGTGACGTCCGGCATCACCCTGACCGACCCGGCCACCCTGAGGGAAGCGGTCGTCGATTCCGGCGTCTTCTGGCGGACGCCCTTCCGCCAGATGATGGGCGGGCGGGCGCTGGTGGAGTACACCATCCTGGACGCGGAGCCCGCGGGGCCGGCGACCAAGCGGTGGGCGCTGGCGGACGTGCAGTGCTGCCGCACGACCGACCTCGGCCGTCCGGACCGGGTCCTCCACACGCGCACCCACCTGGGCGCCGTCCTGCGCCCGGGCGACACGGCCCTCGGCTACGACGCGGGCGGTGCGGCCCTGGCCGAGCCCGACCTGGACGCCGCCCTCGCCAAGGGCCTCACCCTGCCGGACGTGGTCCTCGTCCGCAAGTCGTACGAGGAGGCCCGCCGCCGGCGGCGCGCGCGCGGCGAGCGCCGGCCCTGGGTCCTCCGCCGCCTGGCGACGGGCGGGGACGCCCTGCCGGGTGGGGAGGCGCCCATGGATGAGGAAGGCGGCGGCGGGGAGGGCGGTGGCGGTGCTGGCGCCGCGCCTAAAGGCCGGCGCGGGCGGGCGGCGGCGGCAGCGGCGGCGGGCGAGGCCGCGGGCGGGGAGGCCGACCTGGAGCGCTTCATGGAGGAGATCGAGGAGGACGCCGACCTGCGCGCGCGGGTCGCCCTCTTCAAGCGGGACGCGGCGGACGCTGCTGCTGCCGCTGCTGGACATGCAGGCGCTGCTCCTTCCACGGCTCCTGTCGCCATGTCGGAGGAGGAGGATGAGGAGGACGCGGTGCCGGCGGTGCCTCTGGAGGAACTGCTGGACGACCTGGAGGCGCTGGGGCTAGAGGATGCAGGAGGAGCGGGGCCGGAGGAGGAGGAAGAGGAGGTGGTGGTCCAGGGGGCGAGCGGGTGAGAGAGAGTGGCTGGCTGCTGCCTTCTTCTTCTCTGTATTTGCTTTTTCCTTTGTTGTCCTGCTTGTTCATTCCATAAGCCGTGCATGCGTGCATGCGGGCGTGCGTGACGCGTGACAAGGCTGCTTACACACACACACATACACACACACGTACGAACACTCCATCCCATCCCATTCCATCCCCACCCACTTTTTTTTCTCTTTTCTTCTTTCAAGCCACCTTTGCCGCCGCCGCGTTCTGTCCGCGTTTCACCTGGGAGTACGCAAATACTCCCGCCAACGCGATGGCCGTGCCCACCATGTTCTGGATGCCCATGGGGTTGCGGAAGAAAAGGACGGACGCGACGATGACGATGACCCGTTTGAGGCAGTTTCCAATGGAATGGGAGACAGGGGACACGCGCGCCAAAATCATGTAGCTGACCTGCTGGTAGGCGTGGAAGCAGACCGCGGCGGCCAGGGCCTGGCGGATGATGGCCTCACCCACGCCCGACGCCTTCAGGGCGGCCGGCGTGAGGAGGAAGCCGTCCGTCAGGAGGACGACCGGCGTCATCAGGCAGAAAGCGAGGATGGTGATGGTTGAGAAAAGGTTGATGTTGTCCAGGCTGCCTTTGCCCTTGCCCATGAACTTCTTGGACAGGACATTGCGGGACTGGAAGGTCAGGTTGGAGCCCATGGCCGCGGTGAAGCCCGCCCAGTTGAAGGACATCTCCGTCGCGGAGGCTAAGGCCACGCCGCCGACGATGGGCAGCATGGACAGCAGGACGGCCGGGGTCGGCTTTTCATTCAGGAAGATGGAGGACAGGAGCACCGAGAAGAAGGGTTCCATGGCCTTGATGGTGTGGGTGAAGGAGACGGCGACCGCGCCCAGGGACACGTTGGTCAGCAGGTTGCCCAGCGTGTGCACGCTGGCCAGGGGCAGGATGGATTTGAGCGTGTCCTCATTCAGGTTGGGGCGGGGGTGCGCCTTGACCGCCCACATTGAGAGCGCGAGCAGCGATCCCACCCCGAACTGGAGCCAGGTGCAGGTCAAAGGGTGGGGAAAGGCTTTGAGGACCTGCTTGTTGAAACTACCGGGAGGAACGCCAGACAGAGAGCACGGGAAAACGGGAGTGAGTGAAAAGATGGATGGATGGATAGGACGGCAACGGAGGTTGAGGTGCGCGCGCATTCAACGGCCGTCTTTTCTGTCTCCTATCACGCTCTCTCCCCCTCTATTTTGTATCTCACATGTTGAAGTAGATATTGAAGGCGTACCAGCCCGCAAACAGGCCGCCCAGGACGAGCGGGTTGCTGTCCGTGATCTCGCCAGCTATGGGACATGGAAGGAGAGAAGGAGGAGAATGATGAGAGGAGGTTGGGTCGCATTCCGCCTCGCTCCCCGTCCCCCTCGCGCGTGCCCCTGCAGCATCCCCACATCCCACGCCACGCCCGCATTTCGATATCTCACCTTTAGCAGCAGCCGCGCAGGTGACCGCGCGGCGACCCGACGGCACAGGCGCCGCCCGGGCGGATGCAACGGCCCCGCCCCGCCCGGCCTTCTGACTAGGCGACGCGAGGGCGGCCCGCAGCGCGAGCGCCGGGCGGGCGGCCGCCGGGCGGAGAGTTGAGAGAGGGCAGGCGGGGCTGGGGCGAGACGCCCGGGCGCCCAGGCGCGGCGCGGAGGCGCGCGCGGAGGCGGCCATAATGTTCAGGATGGAAAGAAAAAGAAGAGGATGAGAAAATGCAACCTAGACTCTCCCCCTCTCCCCAGGCGCGCGCCGACGAGCAACACGGCCCGCGCGCACACACGCCCCGCCGAAGTGGACACCGCGATGCAACGATAACCTACACTCACGCGGCGCGCCTTCCCCCACACCCTCCTCTCCTGGACACATAAATGTTGAGCGCACACTAAACAAACGAGCACAGACCCCACAAAACCACACCCAAAAAAAAAAGGACGGGAGCTCTCAGAGACGCCCCACACCAAAAGTCGCACAAACTCGCTCACCGAGTCGGCATCTCATTGAACCCCGCCCCGGCCTTGGCCTTGGGCTTGGCCCCGCGCTTGGCCGCCCCGCCCGCCCCGCCCCGGGCTTTCGCCTTGGCCGCCGCGGCGGCCGCCATCTTGCGCTGGAGCGCGGCCTTGGCGGCCTCCGTGTCCACGGCGGCGGCGCCCTCCTCCTCCTCCTCAGCAGTAGCAGGCGCTATGGAGGGGGCGGCAGGCGCGGGCGGAGCCCCAGCAGCCCCAACCACCGCCGCCGCCGCCGCCGCGGCTGCCCGCTCCTTTTTCTGGCGGCGCTTGGCCGCTGCGTCCTTGGAGGCCCTGGCGTCGCCGCCATTTTCGCCGCCGCCCGCCACGCCCATCTCGGCCAGCATGGCGTCCAGGTCCGCCAGTTCCTTGGCCTTTTGCTCCTTTTTGGAAAGGCGCGGGCCGGCCGGGGTGGACGGCGCGGGCGGAGCAGCGGCACCAGCAGCAGGGCTGGGCGCTGGAGAGTCGTCGGCCTCGCTCGCCTCCTCGTCGTCCTCCTCATCAGAGCTGGGCGCGACCTCCACGCCCAGCTCGGCCGCGATAGCGGCGTGGGCGTCCAGGGTCGGGGGCTGGTCGGTGTGCGTGTGTTTGTGTGTGTGTGTGTGTGGTGGGTTGAGAGATGAAGAGAGGTGAGAGAGTTGAGGTTGAGAGAGAGAAAAGCGCGGCCAGCCAGCCGGGCGCGCGGACTCGCGCTCCGCGCTCCACCCCCCCCCCTCCCCTCTCTTTATCCCTTACCGTCTCCTCCTCCCGCTCCTCCTCCGCCTCCTCGGCCGCGGGTTCCACGCCCTCGGGGGAACCCGCGGGCGATGCCGCCTCGTCCACCTCGTCGGCGTGCTGTGCGTGGAAGTTGGGGCGCGAGATGAGAGAAGAGTGAGCAAAAAAGAGAGGCTAGGCGTTCGGCCGCCGCTGAGAGAGAGAGCGCTCCTCCCCACCCCGCTCTCCTCCTCTTACCACGTCCGCCCACGCGGGCGTCGGGTGGTGGAAACCGTCCTCCGCGTCGTCCGAGTCCGCCCAGTCGCCCACGTTGAGGCGGGAGGAGGCGGTGGACAGCTTGCCGTGGCGTGGCGGGGGCGGGGGCGGGGCGTCCTCTTCCTTGGAAGGCTTGCGTTTGGTGAGCGCCTCAAACACGTTGGTGGAGGCGACGCGGCTCATGATGGCGAGTGCACGTGCAGCGGTGTGACGGCGTGTGGTGACAGAGAGAACGTGATAGAGCCGGTGGGAGCACGCGCTGGACGGAGAGCAAGCGGCTGAAAGCAAACGCGCGGCGGCCGATTGAGAGGCGAAGAGAGAGCGTTTCGCTGTGTGTGTGTCTGTGTGCGTGAGGTCACGCGCACGCGCACAAAATACGTGGTGCCACAGGTGGGATCCGAAGCCGGGCTGACCACACACGTGCGAGCGTGCGTGTCGGGGTGAAGAAACGCGGGCGAGGTGGGGGGGTGGAGGGTGAGGGGAGCAGATTTTTTGCAGAAGGTGTGGGCCCAACCTTGCTCTCTCCCATCCCATCTCCTCTCTCTCCCACCCTCTCCTCACCCCCGCTTCAGGCCCGGATGTAGGCTCGCCCCGCCCTTGCGCAGCCCGGGCACCCGGTACCCCCCACGGTGTAGCCCTCGGAAAGGCATGACCGAAGGCGCGAGCGTAGGCGGCGCGTGAGCCGACGCCCCGCCCCCACCCCCATCCGCGCCTTTCTTCCCCAAGCCCAGGCCGCGTGCCATGGAGGTCGCCTGGCCGGCGAGAGCAGCGATGCCCGGCACAGGGAGAGCCGATACACCGGTGAGTGGCATCCGAGGCGGGCGCAAGACAGCCGCGGCGGCCGCGTTGGGGTGCAGCGCCGCGAGCGGGGGGCGGGGCGCCACCAGGGCGGGAGGAGGGGGGGCCACTTTCGGGTCCGCCTCGAGCTTCTTCGCGGCGGGCGCGATGGTCGCCCCACCCGACTCGGCCTTCAATTTGGGGCGCTTGCGGGCGACGGGCGGTTGGGGCCTGGCAGGCGCGGCGGCACACTTGGGAGGCGGCGGCGCGCCTTTTTCCTTCTTCCCAGGCGCCCGCGTCGCTTGTTTCACCCCAGCCTCCTCCTCCTCGGACGGCGCCTCCTCGTCCTCGCCCTCGCCCTCGGACGGGCTGAAGCTGGACGCGCTGACCGACCCGTCCTCCCAGTCGTCGGACGAGGGCGAGCTGGCGCCGTCGGCGGCGTCGCCATCGTCATCACTCCCACAGTGTTTTGCAAAAACATTCGCCGCTTCCGCCGCCTTGGCCCGCCCCGCCTCGGCCGCCGCCCGGCGCGGGCGGGGTGCCAGGGCACACAAGATGACGGTGGACCCCGGTGGGGCCGTGGCCAGCATGGCGAGGGCGGCATCCTTGACGGCGGTCTGTATGGGTGGGTGAGGAGAGGATGTGGAGGGTGGTGGGTGGAAGAGGGTGGGGGATGGAAAAGTCAGGGAGGCCGCGACCGGCAGGGGCAGGTGCGCGGGCGCGCGCATCACAGCCCGCCCAGGGTCATGTACCTCGTCAGGTGTCATTTGGGGTGGGTGCGTGCGTGTATGTATTAGTGAGGACGGAAGGACGGAATGGACGGGATGGAAGTGTGTGGGGCAGAAGCCAGGTCTACGTAAAAATCTCTCAAAACCTTTTCCTCTCTTCTTTTCTCTCCCCATATCTCTTCACTTTCAGTACGGCCCCGCCGCGCCGCCATACGCCCGGCGCTGCTGCTGCTGGACTACCACCCCTCGCCCTCCTCCAAACTGGTGCGGGAAGAGCTCGGCCGCGCACGCGTCCCAGACGACGCACTTGCGCGCCTCGGCGTCCTGAATGAGCGCCGCCCACACGGGCGACGCGGACAAGGTGGCCGCCGACCCCAGGATCCAGAGGGCGCGCCGGGCCCGCGTGATGGCTACGTTCAGGCGGCGCACGTCCGCGACGAAGCCGACGGACCGGTGCAGGGCGGCGTCGGCGGCGACACCAGGCGCGCCACCGCCAGGCGCGCGCGCCCGGACGCACGACAGGATGGCCACGTCCACTTCCTTTCCCTGGAATGCGTCCACCGTCTCGATCGTCACCCTGGTCGCCGCGTCGGGGCCTGCTAGCGCACCAAAGGTGGCCCGCAGCGTCTCCACCTGGCGGCGGTAGGGCGTGATGACCCCGATGGTCAGCGTGCGTGCAGGGGGCGGCACCCCTCCCTCCCCGCCCGCCGCGTTTGCTGTCCGGGCCAGCTCACCCCGCAGTTCACGGAGCAGGGCGGCCGCCAGGTCGGCTTCGGCCTGGTTGCGCAAGGACTGGGCCGACGCGGCGGCGGCCACGGGCGGGCCGGCAGGAGGGCCCCCGCCGCCCCCCCGCCCCCCCCCCCCCCCCCCTCCGCGCCCCCCCCCCCCTCCGCGCCCCTCCCGCCCGCGCGACACGTCAAAGAAGGCGTACGGCACGAGCAGGGGGTGGGCGTAAAACGCCTCGGGCGGCGCGGCCAGGACGGCCGGCGCGTCGGTGAGGGAGTTGGCGTAGAAGTGGGCGGACGGAAAGGACCGGATGGACGGGTGCATGCGGTACTGGCACGTCAGCACGTGCACGGGGCAGCCCGCCCCGGCCAGGCGTTCGAAGAGGGACCGATCTAGCGCGGCCGCCCGGGCGGTGGAGGACAGGACGGTGGCCGGCAGCTGGGCGGGGTCGCCGACCAGGAGCGCCCGGCGCGCGCCGCCGCGGCCGCCGACGGCCAGGGCTTGCAGGCACGCCAGTTCGGAGGCCTGGGCGGCTTCGTCCACCAGCACCGTGTCGAAGCCGCGCCCGCCCGCCGCGGCCGCCCGGGCGAAGGCGTGCCTCCCCGTGGAGGAGAGCGTGGAGAAGACAATCTCGGCGTCGCCCACGAAGGAGGCCTCCAGGGCGTCCCGGGCAGCGCGCACGTCGTCTGGGGATGGGGTGGCAGCATGGGCGGCCCACCCGCCCCCTCCCCCTCCACCACCACCACCTCCACTCCCGCCGCCGGCCCGGCCCATCACGAAGGGCTCCACCAGGTCGAGGCGCTCGATCTCGGAGGCGGCCTGCGTGGCGGCGTCCGCGGCGGCTGCCAGGGTCTGCATCGCCCGGTGCCAGGAGCCGTCCGCGACGCGGAGCAGCGCCGCGTACGTGGCCGGGTGGTCGGCCGCGCTCCCACCCCCGCCGCCCCCGCCGCCACCGTCCTCGCTGCCGCCGCCATCCCGCTCTGTGATTTGGACGGCGTCCGCCAGCTCCCCCCGGGCGGCGACCGCGCGGAGGTTGGCGTCGTTCAGGATACGCCGGGCGGCCTGGGAGGCCGCCGCGTAGTCGCCCGGCGATAGGTGGAGCATGCGGTTGACAAGCTCGTCCACCCACACGCCGCGCGCTGTGGGCGTGAGGGGCGCCGCTTCGGCGCCCACCCGCACGACCCGCGGGAAGTAAGGGTTGCCCGCACTGTCGACGAAGCCCCGGGAGACGACGCGTTCAAGGAGCTCATCCACGGCCGCGTTGGAGGGGGTGAGGACGAGAAGGCGGGGCCGGCCGGGGAGGGTGGCGGCGCTGGTGGGCGCGGCGGCGGCGGCCCCCACCACACCACCCGCCAGCAGCGCGGCCGCGACGGCCGCCCCTCCACCCCCTCCACCACCACCCCGCACCCCACCACTCCGCGCCCGCCGGCCCGCCTCCGCCCGCGCCTCCGCGCCCGCCGCCGCCACGCGGGCGCCGTACCAGCGCTGGTAGGCGACCAGGTGCCACACATTCAGAATCCCGACCGTCGTGTGCGTCTTGCCCGTGCCGGGCGGGCCCTGGATGAGGATGAAGGGCGCGCCCACGCCCGCGGGGGAGGGCGCGGTCGGCGCTGACGCAGTGGCGGCGGCGGAGGGCAAGCCCAGGTGGCAGGCGGCGACCTCGATGGCGGCCAGCTGGGAGGCGTTGAAGCGGGAGCGCAGAGATTCCAAAAACGCCTCCCGCCGTGCCTCCTCGGGCCAGGCGCCGCGGACGGCGTCCCGGTCGATGGTGGCCAGCGAGGTGGCCGCTAGGGCGGACGGCCGCAGCAGCCAGCGCAGGAGCGGGGAGGGAGGCGTGCCCGTGGTGGCCGGCCCTCCACCCCCCGCCCCCCCGCCCCCACCCACCACCACCCCCATCACCTTCCCCAGCGCGACCGCCTCCCGCGTACAGGTGACCAGGGCGGGCCCGGCGGGCGTGGCGTGCCAGCCCGTGGCCAGGCCGGCCAGGGCGTGGATGGCCCGGCAGCAGGGCGGCAGGGTGGACGGGTCGGGAACGGCGTCGCTCTCGCCAGCGCCCGCCGCGACCAGGGCGGCCTCGGCCCACGCGTGCGCGTGGGCCGGGCCGGGCGGCGCCAGCAGGAGGCGATACGCGCCCCGCCCGCACCCGCCCAGGCCAGCCCCGTTGCCCGTGCGCACAATGCCGGCGATGGGCAGGGCGCCCGGGTCGGGCGGGCGGGCGGGGCGGCGGCGGCGAAGGTCAGGGGGCGGGCAGTCGGCGGCCGCGGCGGCGCCACCAGGAGGAGGCGCTGCTCCTCCCTCCAAAACCGCCACCCCTTCCCCCTCCTCCGCGCCCGGGACGGGCGCCAGGTCGGGCGCCGCATCGCCCGCCCAGGCGAGCGGGTCAGCCGCGGGTGGGCGCCCCCGGGTGAGGACGACCAGGCCGCCGTCGCGGGGGGCGCCACCGCCGCCGCCGCCGCGGACACCACCACCGCGGCCACCACCGCCGCGGCCACCGCCTCTTCCTCCCTGGACCTCGTCCGGGCGGACGACCACCTCCAGCCCCCCGCCCGCCCGGGCGGTCAGGCGCACCACCTCCACCGCCCCGCCCCGGCCGGCCCCCACCAACTCCGCGAACCCGCTGCGCACGGCCTCCCGGGCCTCGTCCAGCAGGAGCGGGGCGAAGGAGGACGCGTACGCGCCGGCGGACGCGAACTCGAGGGGCAGGCGGGGCGCAGCAGGCACAGCAGGCACAGCAGGCGCCTGGTGCTCCCCTCCGCCGCCGCCGCACGCCCCGTGCCACAGGCGCCCGTCCAGGCTCTCTCGCTCCACCCACTCCGCGGTGGCGGTCGCAAAGGCGGCCGCCCGGTCGCCCGGGGCGGTGTGGCGGGGTGGAGGGGGTGGAGGCGTGGCGCGGTGGGGGTGGGTGCCCCCACCGCGCCCGGCCAGGGCGGTCGGGCGGGCGCGGGCGCCGACGCCGCCAAGCTCCGGCCGTGCGTGCCCCACCACCGCCAGCACGGCCTGGCGGGCTGCCGGCACCCGCGGCGGGGCGGCCAGTTGCGGGGGGATGACTTTCATCGCCCGCGGGCCGGCAGCGCCCGCTCGTGCTGCTGCCCGGGGCGGCGGCGGCGGCGGCGGCGGCGGCGGCGGCGGCGGCGGCGGCGGCGGCGGCGGCGGCGGCGGCGGCGGCGGCGGCCGCTGTTGCTGCTGCTCCACGGAGCTGCGTGGGCGTTTCAGGGCGGCGGCCGCGCGGGCGGCGGCCGCGCCGCCCGGGACCAGGCCGCGGCCAAAGGTGCCCCGAAAGGGTGTGTGCAGGCGCGCAGGTGGGTGGGGCGCCGGCGCCTGCTGATGCGGGTGAAGCGGGACGTCCAGGCGCCGCAGCGGGACCGGTCCCCGCCCGGACACGCCGGCCGGGTTGTTGGCCGAGGGGGGGTGCCCCCGGTGGCGAGGGTCGCCGGGGTCGCCGGACATGGGCGGGGCGGCGATGACGCACGCGGGCGTTAAAGAGAGAGTGAGGAAAGAAACAAAAACGAATTGAGCGCGCAGGGGTCACTCATTCTGTCTTGTTCTCATTTTATTTCTCCAACTCTCTCTCTCATCCACCATGGACGCCGTTAAGAAGGTGCGGGCTCACCTCCAGCGTGTAATCCGCTCACCGCTGACATCACACTCACGCTCAGGGCGCGGGATGGGGCAGCAAATCGATGGACGGGCCCACGTGCAGGAGCGGCGCGGGGGAGATGGGGAGCGACCCTGCGGACACACCCGCCCGCCTCTGCCCTCTCCCTGCTTCCCTCCCTTCCCCCCTTCCCCCTCTTCCCCGCGCGATCATCGTGAACCCCTCTCCATATTTTTTCACGCGTTCAAACCCGCCCTCCCCCTCCCGACCACACCCTCTCCCCCCTAGGTCGAGGAAGTCGTCGAGGGCGCTGTCCGCAAGCAGTTTGGTGACGCGGCTGCGGACATGGTGCACAAATCGGCGGAAGCCCTGAATGCCAAGCTGTCCGACCCCAAGGTCAGTGAGAAGTTGCATGAATATGCGGACGCGGCCCTGGCGGAGGCGAAGAAGGCGTATGAAAACCCGGAGCTGCGGGAGAAGGCGTCAAAGCTGTTGGAGGAGGCCAAGGCGAAGGCGAGCGACCCGGCCGTCCAGGAGAAGCTCAAGGCCGCGGTCAAGAAGCTGGGTGAGCTGGCGTCGACGTCTTGAAATCACGCCAACAGCGTGGCGATGAACTGTGCGTTTGCCTCAACAGGACGGAGCGCAGGGCGAGCGTGGCGGCGGCCACCGTGACGAGTTTGTGCAAAACTTGTCACACAAAAAAATGGAGCGGAATTTTTCGGTGGGTGTGCTGCGCCACTCCTGACGCCTAACGCCCACGCCACCGCTGCGTGATGTGCGTGTGTGTGCGCGGGTGTGTGCGCTTCTATTATTTGGGGGTTGGTGAGAGAGCGGTGCGTTGCAAAAGGTCTTTCAACCACCCCCTCCCATTCTCCTCTCTCTCCATCCCATCACCCATCAAAACTCTCACCACGCCCTCTCTTTTGAACATCCCGGGAGCACACACACACACACACACACACACACACACACACACACACACACACACACACACACACACACACACACTCATACAGGAAGCCTGCCTCTCTCTCTCTCTCTCTCTCGCACTCACACTCGCAGCCGCAGTCGCATTCAGGCCAGGCCCATGCAGTGCAACATGATTGCGTTCTGGGCGTGCATCCGGTTCTCCGCCTCCTGGAACACGACACTGCGCGCCCCTTCCACCACGCCGTCCGTCGTCTCCACGCCGCGCTCCGCGGGTAGGCAGTGCTGGAACCAGGCCTGGGGCCCCGCCGCCGCCATCATAGCCTCATCCACGCAAAACCCTTGGAAGCGCTGCATGCGCTCAGCGGCCTCGGCTTTTTGGCCCATGCTCGCCCACACGTCCGTGTAGACAACGTCCGCGCCCCTCACGGCCTCCATGGGCTCGTGCGAGATGGTCACCCGCCCCACGCCGCTGGCATTGGCAGCCGCCACGGTTGCGGGGTCGGGCTCGTACCCGGGCGGGCAGGCGCACACGAAGTCGATGGCGTAGCGCGCGCACAAGCGGATCCAGGAGTGGGTGATGTTGTTGCCGTCGCCCACGTACACGACCTTCGTCCCGTCCACCCGCCCTACCGTCTCCATCATGGTCAGCGCGTCCGCCATGATCTGGCAGGGGTGGTTGTAATCGGTCAGGCCGTTGATGACGGGCGAATCCGAGAAGTTGGCCAGCTCCAGCAAGTCAGAGTGCGCAAACAGGCGGGCCATGATGAGGTCGTTGTACCGGCAGATCACCCGGGCGATGTCCTTTGTGGCCTCCCGCTGGCCGAGCTGGATGGTGTCGGGGCCGAGATAGATGGCGTGGCCGCCCAAGCGGAAGAAGCCCTGGGGAGGGGAGGAAAAAAGGAGAGGGGATGGAAAAAATGATCGAGGTTGCAGGAGAGGCTAGGGCGGCGTCGCTCGGGGTGGGGGTCTTATCGCGGCATCGGAAGGGGGGGGGGGGGGGGGGGGGGAACCCCCCCCGGGCGGGGCCGGCCCCCGCCCCCCCGCCCCCGGGGGGGGGGGGGGGGGGGGCGGGGGGGGGGGGGGGCGGGGCCGGGGC
>Ga0315283_10002899_pt1 | contig 14514 bp, 17 predicted proteins | sample YL17G09_0_MG_FD_204541 | JGI IMG/M metagenome (GOLD analysis project Ga0315283, IMG submission 204541) | Sediment microbial communities from Yellowstone Lake, YNP, Wyoming, USA - YL17G09_0 | ecosystem: Environmental > Aquatic > Freshwater > Lake > Sediment | place: USA: Wyoming | collected... | reverse complement strand
CTCTCTCTCTCTCTCTCTCTCTCTCTCTCTCTCTCTCTCTCTCTCTCCCTCCCTCTCTCTCCCTCCTTCTCTCTCCCTCTCTCTCTCCCTCTCTCTCTCCCTCTCTACCCCCCCCCCTCCCCCTCTCTCTGCCGAAGAGTTAAAAATCGAAAACGAAACGAAAGGAAAAATCAGATCAACTTGTTCCCCTCCCTCCTTCTCGACCCCTCCCCTCTCTCGACCTCTCGACGCTGACGACGGCGGAAAATAAGGAGAATCCGAAACATCACTGCCCCGCCGCCCTCCTGTAGATTTCGACGTAGTCGATAGCGGGCCTCGCCCAGCTCCAGTCCGTCAGCATAATCCGAGACTGGAGAGACCTGAACCATTGCCGATCGTTGTAGAAGGCGTCGAGAGCCCTGTTGAGAGCCGAGTCGAGCGCTCCCGCGTCGGCTCCTTCAAAGGCGAAACCGTTCGTGGCGTCGAGCCCGTCGCGCTCCCAGTCAGAGGACCCCTCGACCTCCCAGGCCGCGCGGGCCTTGTCGTAGTCGACGTCGAAGACCGTGTCGTGGAGCCCACCCGTGGAGCGGACGACGGGGACGGTGCCGTAAGCGCACTGTTTTTTTTTTTCAAAAAAGGAAAAGTGAGTTTTCCCCCCCCCCCCCTCGTCCGAAGAAAGAAAAGAAAAAAAAACTCGAGAAAAAAACATATCTCTTACCGAGATCAGCTGCGCCAGCCCGCACGGCTCGAACATCGAAGGCATCACGATCAGGTCCGCACCCGCGTAGATCAAATGACTCAGAGGCTCGTCGAACGCGAAGACGAAGGCGGCGTTGTCGGATTGCAGCCGCGACGCGAGCGCGTCGAATCGCCCTTGGACTTTCGGGTCCGGCGCCGAGCCCAAAAGGACGAACTGCGCGCCGCGGTCGAGGGCGCGCCATGCGGCGTGCTCGATCAGGTGCACGCCCTTCTGTTCCGTCAGGCGCGACACCACCGCGACGACGGGTCGGGAGTCCCCGTCCCAACCCGAAAGACCCAACCTTCTCCGAAGCGCGTCCCTTGCCGCCTGCTTCCCTGCCTCTGCGGTCTCGGAGTTGTAAGGCATTGGCAAAAAGGGATCGTTCGAGGGGTCCCAGATGTCGGGGTCGATCCCGTTGCGCACCCCGCTGAACTTGCCCGCATTGGGAGCGATGGCGGGCAGCCCCGAAATCTCCCTCGCGTACGAGGGGGAAACAGTGGTGAAGGCCTGCGAGTGGTGCGCGGCGTCGCCGATCGCGGCGAGGCCGAAGTCCGCATTGTGGATCGTGAAGACGGCGCGAGGCGTAGGCAGGCCGTTGCAGTGGTAGTTGTTCCAGAGGAGGCCGGCGACGGGGGCCGTTGACCAGTCGTGGCAGTGGATCTGTTATTTATTGTTATTGTGTTTTTTTTTTGAAAAGGAAAAAGAGAGGAAGAAAGTGAGTCGAGGTCGAGGTCGACGGGAAAAAAGGGGGAAAAAATCTCAGACTCCAAAAAAACTCACGATGTCCGGCTGCCTCCCGCTCTGCAGCAGGAACTCCAAGGCGGCCCCGCAGAACCACCCGAACCGCGCCGCGTCGGCCCTCGAGTCGCCGTAGACGCCGCCGTTGGCGAACTTGCCGTCGGCGGGCTCGACGAAGAAGGTGCGGAGCCCCTCGACGACGCAGGACGAAACCTGAGTTTTTGATCGAGTTTTTTTTTCGAGGGTCAGCGAAAAGAGAAAACACACGACGAGAGGCGCGGAGAGAGGCAAAGAGAAACGAAAAATCTAAAAGAGAGCGCAGCAAGAAAAGAAAAAAAGGAAAGAAAAAACCTCACCCAGACGTGCGTCCCGCCGTAGTCAAACTCGCAGTCGAGCGCCATCGCGCCCAGCAGCGGCGACTGCGAGAAAAACCCAAACCTCGGCACGATGACCTCGACGAGGTGGCCCGCCTCCTGCACCGCCCTCCCCAGCGCCGTCACGACGTCTCCGAGGCCCCCGACCTTGGCGATCGGGGCCATCTCGACCGCGACGTGCACGACGTGCAGCCCGGGCTCGGCCAGCGGCGACCCCTCGACGGGGAGCTGGTAGTCCGCGCCGCCGCGGTTGTCGTACCGCGCGTGCGCGCCTCCCTCCCCGGGCCCGTCGCTGAACACGGCCTGCAGCGAGAAGGCCGAGCGGGGCACCTCGACCTCGAGCGAGAAGTGGCCGCCCGAGCCGGCGCCCGGCCGCTCCATCTCGACGGCGGCGCCGGAGCCGCGGGGGTGGCTCCAGCGGTTGAACCCCACGCGGGCAAAGACCCTCTCGGCGCCGCTCAGCGGCGTGTCCCCCGGGTTGTACTTCAGCACGGCCTTGCTCCCCGCCCTCAGGGGCTCGGGGTCCGTGTAGAGGACGTGGCGCTGCTGCCTGCGGCGGACCGCGGCGGCCTTGGCGGCGGCGTCGGCCCTGGCCTGCGCCCGCGCGGCGGCCGCGGCCGCGGCGCGCGCGGCCGCGGCCTCGCGCTGGCGGCGCTGCTCGAGCTCCAGCTCCGGGGCGAGCGACGCGGCCCAGGCCTCGTCGTCGGCCGCGAGGCCGTCGGCCCTCAGGAAGGCGGCGGGAGGCTGCACGGAGACGAAAAAGTCGCGGCCGCCGTTGTTGTCGACGACTTCTTCCTCGCCTCGGCCGTTGTCGCCGCCGAAGGACGCCCTGACGACGAAGGAGAGGGCGCCGTCTGCTGCGCGCGGGGCCAGCGGGGCGCGCCACCAGTCTCCAGGAGCAGCAGCAGAAGGGGAGGAGGAGGAGGAGGAGGAGGAGGAGGAGGCGGAGGAGGCGGCGGCAGAGGCCTTGGAGGCGGCGACGACCTCTGGCGGGCCGTCGCACCGCACGAACTCGACGTCGCGCGGCAGCTCCCAGCGGTTGGAGCCCAGGTGCAGCACGGGCGCCCTTTTCAGGCCTTTCCCGCCGCTCCTCCCTTTGAAGGCCTCGCTCTCTGCGGCGTTGAAGTAGAGCACGCCGCCTCCCCCGGCGACCAAGGGCTTCGGCGAAGTCGTCCAGAGCGGCATCGCCGAGTCGACGCCGAGCTGCCTCGCCTCGCGCGCGGCGGCGACCGCGGCCGAGGCGCGCTCCCTGCCGCGAGCGGCGTCGTCCCTCCTGGCCTGGCGCTCCGCCTCCACGGCGGCTTCCCGCTCGGCCTCCCTCGCGGCCTCGCGGCGGGCCTCGGCCTCGGAGGCCGCCCTCTCGAGGGCCAGCTCGCCCCAGAGCGAGGGCGTCATCTCCGAGGCGAGCGGGACCACGAAGTCGCCGCCCGAGGCGTTGTCGACGGCGACGGCCGCCGCCTCGGCGTCGCCCGCCCCTCCCCGCGCGGCCTCGACGACGAAGTCGAGCTCGAACGCCTCGGGGGGCAGGTCGAGCGCGGCCACGTGCCAGTTCCCGGAGCCGTCCGGGGCGGGCGCCGGGGCCGCGGGCAGCGGGAAGTGGGCGGGGCCCGCCGCCACGAGCGGCAGGGACCAGCCGTTGCAGCGCGCGTGGAGGCGCAGCGGCGCGCCCCCCGCCGCTCGCAGCGCGGCGCCCCCCTCGGTCGCGCTGGCCAGGTTGTAGAACACGGCGACGCTCCCCCCGGCGACGGGCCTCCGCGGGAGGGTGAAGTAGACCCAGTCGCCCCGGTCCGGCGGCGGCGGCGCGGCGGCGGCCGCGGCGGCGGCGGCGCGCGCCGCGGCGGCGAGCGCGGCGCGGGCGGCGGCGGCCTCCTCGCCCCCCGCGCTGCTCCCCTCGGAGATCTCGGAAAGTGCCCTGTCGACGGCGGCGTCGAAGGCGTCCTCGTCGCCGGCGGCGAGGGCCCTCTCCGCGGCGGCGACCGCGAGGTCGAGGACGGAGGGCTCCTTCTTCGGGGGGGGGGGCGGAGCCGAAACAACAGCGGTTGCGGCCGCGGCCTTTCCGGGGGAGGGAGACGGGGCGGCCACCGCCGCCGCTGCCGCCGAAGGAGCGCCTGCTCCTCCTCCTCCTCCTCCCCCTCCCGCGGCGGACGAGCGGGTGGTGTGGGAAGGAGAGGACGACGACGACGGCGGCGATGACGACGGCGCCTTCTCCCCGCTGCTGCTGCCGCCCTTCTTGCCTCCCGCCGCCGCCGACGCCTTCTTCGCTCCTCCTCCTCCTCCCGCTCCAGAGGGAGGGGAAGGAGAGGCGCCGGCGGCCCCGGCAGAGGGCGGCAGGGCGCGAACGACGCCGCCGCCGCCGCCTCCGCCCCTCCCGACCCCGCTGCCCGCCCTCAGGGAGGCGCCTGCAGCCAGCACGGCGGGCGCAGCGGGCGCGGCGGCGGCGACAGCGGCGGAGGCTCTTCTCGCGGGGAGCGCCCCCGCCCTGCTCCTCGACTTCGACGGCGCCGCGGAGGCGTCGTCGAAAGAGAAAAGGATCGTTCCGTCCGCATGAACAGAGGCGGCCACTCCCTCGGCGACGACGGTGGCGGCGACGGCGGCGGGAGCAGGAGCGGGGGTGGGAGGAGACGGAGGAGGAGCAGCGCGCTCTCCCTCCTTCGCCTCCGCCGCTGCCGCCGCCGCTGCTGCCCTCTCCGCCTCCTCCGACCTCTGCAGCTCCGCCCGGAGGGCCGCGTCCTTTGCCTCGAAGGCCTCGACGACGGCGGAAGCGGCGGCTTCGGGGCGCGACGAGAGCGACGCGAGCGCGCGCTCGACCTCGGAGCGCAGCACGGCATTCTCGGCGGCGAGCAGCTCTTCGGCTGCTGCCGCGGGAGAGGAGTCGCCTGCCGATGCTTTCGCCGTCCGCTGCTGCTGCTGCTGCTGCTGCTTCGGCACGGACGCGAGAGGGGCCTGGTGATCGATGAGTTTGAAAAAAAAAGGAGATTTTGTTTTTTGGTGAGCCTGAAATGAGCGGTCGAGAAGAGAGGGCGAGAGGGAAAGAAAGGAAAAACGCTATCGCCTCCTCTCGATCGGTCGAACGCTCTTTCCTCTATCATCCTCTTCGTTCTGGCCTCTTGTCTCCTCTGAATCCTCGAATTCTCTCGCTAGAGAGCAGCCCCGCATTATAATGCGCCTTGTTATCGAAGAGAACGAGGAAAGCAGTCGCGCCTCGAAGGCGATATCCCGTGGCGGAGATTCTGGCCCCCCTGATCTGCCTGCTCGTCGTCGCTAGCTCTCTCTTTTACTTCTTACCTTTTGCGCTTGCTGCTGTTTTCCATTCACGAGGCAGCTGCTGCTGCCACCACCGGGGCGGGACGTCCTGGAGACACCAGCACGCGAGGCTAGCTCGGTTTTTTAAAAGGGAGAGATGAGGGGAGGAAGAAAGAGAGTTGAGGCGATAGAAAAAGAGAGCAAGAGAGCAAAGAGTGCTCAGATTCAAAACTGCCGCACTTTCCCCTCTTCGGCAGCTGCTTTCGCTCCGTACCTGCTGCGCGCATCGTATGAGGACAAGCGGATGCTCAGCTCGGGTCGATCGGGGGGGGGGAACGAAGGGAATGCGCGCGCGAGAGGATATGGAGTTGACGAAGCGGTTTCGATCTCTCCCGACGAACGCTTGCTTTTCGGCTTTTTTTTTCCGCCCAAAGCAAAAACAAAAACAGTGCGCGACCTCTTGTCGAGTTAAACTCGTCGAGAGGACGCGTACTGTTGGAACCTCGAAGCTTCTTCGACTCGAGGGTCCAATTCGTCCACTACTTTGGAGCAGCAGGCTGCACCTGCTTTCCCCCCCAGAGCTGCTCGGCCCCAAATTCTCGACGCCTCCTCGTCGTTTTTTCTGCAAAAAAATCATGATGCGCGAGGCACTCAAGCTGCGGACCTCCTCGGCTGCTGCTGAAGCGAGAGGTCTAGAGAGCAGCAGCTCGAACGTGCATCTGCGGCGGCGGCGGCCACGCTCGAGCGGCGAATTTTTTCGCCATCGCCATTTGACGCTGAATATTTCTTCGCTGCCTCCCCCTCGCTCGCTGCCCCCTCAGGAGGCTGTCACCGCCGCAGGTGAGAAGAAGACCGTGCTTATCCTCCTGGTCCAATCCATCTGCGATTCCATGAGGGAGGAAGACAGAGAGAGAACAATTTGGGGCGAGGAAAGCATCAACCTTTTCGTCCTCTAAAACACGGAACACACGAAAAAACCGAAAACCAAAAAAAAACAGGCCTCTTCCTCGCCACCCAGTCTTCCTTGTCGCCGCCGTCGCTCCTCCACGAGGCGGCCTCTCTGCTCGCAGCCGCGGCTGCGGGAGCCCTGGCGGCAACCGCTGTGAGCGGCTCAAGGGTGGGGGCTTTCTCGAAGGCGACGGAAGTGCCTCCTCTTCCCGTTGTCGCCGTCGCCGCCGCCGCTGCCGTCGCACGAGAGGAAGAGGAGGAAGCAGAAGAGGCGGCGGAGACGACCCCGCTTCCCGCCGCTTCTTCCTCTTCTTCTTCTTCTTCTTCTTCTCTCGAGGAGGCAACAGCAGCATTCTCGGGAGAAGAAGAAGAGCAGCGATGGGAAGAAAAGCAAGAAGCTTCATCGAAAAGGAAGAGGAAGGCGAAGGAGAAGACTGCCTGGGGAGAGGCCTGGGCCGTCCTCGGCAGCGGCAGCAGCGACGCCTCGAAAGCCCCGGCCCCGACCTCCTCCTCTCCGCCGCCGCCGCCGCCCTTCCTCCCCGCGGGCGCCTCCCTGGGCCCTCTGCCCCCCGCGACGAGGGCCCTGCAGGCCCTGGCTCCCGGCCCCAGGGCCGCGCTCGTCGCCGCGTGCCTCGCCGCGCTGGAGAGGGGCGCAGGAGGAGAAGGAAGGGGGGGAGGGAGAGGAGCAGGAGGAGGGAGCTCGCCACCTCCGGCCGCGGAGCAGGCGGCCGGCAAGGGCGCCGACGGCGAGGAGGAACGCGAGGGAGGAGCGGGGGCAGCAGCCCCGCCGCCCTCGCTCGCGGACGAGGGCCGCGCCGCCGTCGCCGCGGCCGCGGCCTCGGCCCGCGCCGCCTGGCTGACCGGCGCCCGCGTCGCCGTGCGGGCGGCGGAGACGGCGCCGCGAGGAGGAGGGACGCGAGCGGCCGCGGCGGCCCCTGCGGGGAGGGGCTCGAGCAGCAGCGGCGGCGGCAGCAGCAGCGGCAGCAGCAGCAGCTCCTCCTTCCCTTCGGGGGTGCCCGACGCCCTGGCGGCGCTGCACGCGGCGGCGCTCGCGTCGGCGCGGCTGGAGGAGGAGGAGGGGGACGAGGGAACGGGAGCGGGAGGGAGAGGGGGAGGAGGAGGCGGCTCCGAGCCCTCCCCCGCTGCGGCCCTCGCTTCTTCGGCTTCTTCGGGTTCTTCTTCTTCGGCCCCTCCTCCTCCTTACTCGCGGCCCGTGGACGCGAGGGAGGCCGCGAGGGCACTGCTCGAAAGGGCGGAGCGAGGCGGGGGGGGAGGAGGAGGAGGAGGAGGGGGGGGAGAGGCTTTGTTCTCCGCCGGATTCTCTCCTTCTCCTTCTGCTCCTCCTCCTCTGCCCCTCCTCCAGCGCTCCGTCGTCCCGGCCCTGCTGCTCGACGCCGCGGCCAGGGCGGCAGACGCCGTGGCCTCCGAGGCGCTCTCGGCGCTCGCGGCCTCCTCGGCGGCAGCGGCGACGGGGGCGGCAGCAGCAGCCTCGGCAGCGGCGGCGGCAGCGGCGGCAGCCGCCCCCCTTTCCCTCTCGCTCGCCGCCTCGGGCCTCGTCTCCCCGCGCCTAGCCTCCTCGCACCGCGCCCTCGAGGAGTTCCGCAACCGCGTCGCCATCGCGACGTTCCTCGATTCGGGCCCGAGGGACGTCGTCGACGTCCTCGAGGACCGGCTGCAGCTGCTGGTCCCCGGCGAGGGCGGCGTACTGGCCGCGGCGCGCGTCCCCGCGGCCTCGCTCGGCGCCTCCTCTCCGGCCTCCCCCTCCTCCTCCTCGTCTCCGTCGCCTGGCGCCGCTGCCTCTGGCCTCTCGGCCCTCTCCCTCCCCTCGCCGTTCTCGAGGGCCGGCGAGAGGGCCTCGCTGCGCGGCTGGAGGCTCGCTTTCGCGCTCTCGCTCGAGCTCGCTGACGTCGCGCTGCCGCTGCTGTCGGCCGCGGCCTCCGCGCTGGGGCGGGCGGCCGCCTGGCTGCTACGGGAGCTCGTCGGGAGGGCCGTGGGGGCGCTGGTGAGCGGGGCGAGGGCCGGGGTCGCGGCCGCGGCGGAGGGGGCGGGCGTGCCGTTCCTGTTTGGCCGGGGCGGGGCGGCGCAGAGGCGGCGGCGGCGGGAGGAGCAGCAGGAGGAGGAGGAGGCGCGGCGGCGGCGGGAACGGGAGGCTTCGGCCTCTGCCCTCCGGGGGCGGCACCGCGCGAGGCAGCGAGAGAGCGACTTCCCGCCCTCGTGGCGCCTCGGGGGCGGCGCGGACGCGGACGGGGGGGACGGAGGGGGGAGCTGGTTTGGCGGGAGCGCAGGCGCGGCGGGCGCATGAATAAAGAAGAGGTTTTCTGTTTCTCTCTCTCCCTTTTTTTTCGTTGCGTTTCTCTGGAAAACCACTTGTTCTCTAAATCAAACTGGTGGCCAAGTTCTCGTGTGTTACAGGGGTGGTGGTGGTGGAAGGAAGAGGGAGGTGGGAGCGGGGGGGGGGGTGAGAAGGAAGAAGGGAGGAGGTCTAGGTCGTAGAGAATCGGCGATCGAGAAAAGCGGCGAAAAGAGTTTCGTCCATCGTTTCTCCCTTCGTTTCTCCCTTCAGTTTGGCTTCGCTCTCCCAATTTCTCCTCTCCGGGCTGTCTGCTTGTGCGTTGCACGCGTCCACACAAACGCGAAAAGTGAAAACTCCCTCTCCTCATTCCAGCGGCGGCGGCGCTTTCCATCAGTGCGCCGCCTTTTTGCTCGCCCCGGTCGCCTTGTCAAATGCGACGTAGAGGAGGAAAAGAGCCGCTCCCCCGGCCAGCCCCGGGGCCGAGGCCCGCATGGTGCCCGTGAGCATCGGGTGCGTGCGCCAGGCGTCGAGCTTCTTGTAGTTGATCATCGTGAAGAGAGAACGAAGAGAGAACGAATAGAGAGGAGGAATCGTTTTTTTTTTCGAGTTTGAGGAGTGAATGTCCTCCATCACTTTTCTTCCCCTCCAGTGAGCCGAAAGGAACTAAAAAATCAATCTAGCAGGGGAAGCTTCTCTCTCCAGACGCATCGACCTCGGATTCCCGCCTCCTTCGCGTTCTCTTTACCCTTTGCTCGTCCACCATGACCGGCGCCGAGGCACCCACGACTTCGGGCGCTGCTGCTGCTGCTGCTGTCGCCCCCGCCTCATCCGCAGACTGCAGCAAGCCCAAGATGACGTTCAGGGGCGCGGCGAGGCTTGTCGTCGCCGCCAAGCGCTTCCAGGGTGCGTTGATTTGATGCTTTTTTTTACCTCCCTCTGGTCGCGTCTCTTTCTTTCTCTTTCTTTCTTTCTCTCTCTCTCTCTCTTTATCTCTTTGGCTCTCGAGAGCATCAGCTTGAAAGAGAGAGAGAGAGAGATGGATTTTTCCACTCCAGGCTCGAAGGAGCGGAGAGCGAGAGGAAAAAGACACTCGACAAATTCTTTCCAACAAGGCACAGAAGCGAGAGAGTGCCTCTTCGTCGCTCTCGCTTCTCTTCTTCCTCCTCTCTCCGTCGCAGCCTCGCCCCTCGCTGCCCCTTTTGCCTCTTCGCAATGGTGCACGGGGCTCTTCTCACGAGGCCCCCTGCGAGGAATGCAGCCCCCCAAAAAGAGCTCGCTGAAGGCGCGGGCGAGAAGGCCGTCGATCGAAGGCAGCGAGGCATTGCGAGAGGCTGAGCAGGACGAGAAGACACCGCGCTCTCGCCTCGTCTCCTTTCCCTCTAACACCCCTTTTGTCTTTCCTCTCTTTTCTTTGAACAAAACCTTTATCACAGCCGCGCTCAACCCGACGTACACCTTCGGAAAGAGGGCCGACTCCGGGGGCAACGCCTCAACCACCGTCTCCGGCTGGACTAAGGCGGACGCGACGAGCTCCTCCCCCGTCGACGTTGCCGCGGCCAAGGCGGCGGGCGGAGCTTCGATCCCGCCGCTCAGCTCGCCGCCGCTTGGCGCGACGCCTCCCAAGAAGGTCTACGACCACCACGGGCACAAGGGCAACCTGATCTTCAACCCGCTGCCGGAAATTTTCACTGCCGAGAAGGCCTGAATTCATCGAAGGCGAAAGAGTAGAGGAGAGGAGAGGAGAGGAGGGAATGAAAAGATGAAGATGAAAAAAAATTGTACAGACTTCTTTTTTTGCTTTTTTTGCTGCCTTGCTTTCTTTCCGTTCTTTTCTTTCGCTCCCGTGTCAAAGTACTTAGTCTTCTCCAGAAGAAATAATTTACACTCGTGGTCTCTCTCGCGGAGGGCAAGGAAAAGGGGCGCGAGAGTTGAAGAGGCTTCCTAATTCAACCCTTGCCGCACTCGCCCCGCAGCGCGCAGGAGCCCGGGCACAAGTCGCCGCCGCTGCTGCTGCTGCTGCTGCCGCCGCTGCTGCTGCTCGAGAGGACGCTGCACCCTTCCAGGCAGCTCGAGCCTGCGACCAGCGCCAGGTCCTCCTCCAGATCCGGGGCGACCCCGAAGGAGAACTGGCAGCTGAAGTCGTCGAGGTTGGGCGACATCCTCAGCGGCAGGCCCATGTCGTTCGCGAAGAACGACTGCGTCGGCAGCTTGCACGAGTTGAGGCAGGCGGAGACGCAGTTGGTAGATGCCAGGTAGCGACAGTAGGCGACCTTGCAGCCCGTGCGGCGTCCCGCGCCCCCGAGAGGCGAAGAACCGGCAGCTCCACCGCCCGCTCCCGCCGCGCTCCCGCCTCCGCCGTCGTTGACCTCCGTCGGGCCCATGAGCCACTCGCAGGCCAGCGCCGTCGCCTCGGCGTTGATCCTCGCGCTGGCGTATGGCAAGGGCCGAGAGAAAAGCACCGCGAAGGCCGCGGGGAGCCACGGGGGGAAGAGCGACCGGAGGATGCCGCGGGTCCTGGCCGCGGTCTCGCTCGGCGCGAGCGCGTTGAGCCGTCTCGTCAGGTCGACGATCGCCTCGTAGCTTCCCCTGGGCTCCGCGCTGTCCTCTCCTTCCAGAGCCAGAGCCATCTTGGAGCGGAACAGGGCGAGGACGAGCCTGGAAAGGGGCCTGGCGTCGATGAGCGCGACCTGCGCGTCCCAGCCCGGAGGGGGCGGGGGAGGGGACCGGAGGGCGAGGCGTCGAGGGGACTGGGGCCGAGAGGCAGCAGCAGAGGTCGAGGACAAAGAATTCGGAGACGATTCGGGAGCCGCGAACGCGGGCTTGGTTCTGCTTCTGCCTCTGTAGCCCCGACTGGACATCAGGTGCACCCGAGGGGTCGAGAGCTGCATCTCGAAAACCAGTCTCGAGCGCGAAGACGGGGGAAGGCGACGAGAGCGGCAACGAGGGGGAGAGATTTGAGTTTTTCTCGAAATATCGAGCGCAGTGAGTTTTTCATTTTCCACGTCGACTCGATCTAACCTCTCTCTCTCTCTCTCTCTCTCTCTCTCTCTCTCTCTCTCTCTCTCTTTTCTTTCCTTCATGTCTTCTTTTTTTGGAGAGCGAAGGAATGCGAGAGAGCGAACGCGAGAGAGCGAGGGAGTAGAGAGAGAAGTCTCTCTCTCTCTCTCTCTCTCTCTCTCTCTCTCTCTCTCTCTCTCTCTCTCTCTCTCTCGCGTGCGCGCGCGCGAGAGAGAGAGGAAAAGTCTCCAGCAAACAAAGAACGTTAAAAAACTCACTCTTCTTCTTCCCTCCTCGTTTCCTTCATCCCCTCTCTCTCCTCAACCTAGGCGAGCTCTGCCCATCGCGATCCTCCGAGCGGAGTACGAGCGCATCCTCTCCCGCCGCATCGAGCGCCTCGGCGGCTCCGCCGACGACAAGGGGCTCAGAGAGATGCTCTCCCACTTCCGTGCCGACGCCCTCCCCGCCTCGGCGCGGCACCCCGGGGGCCTACTCAACGGCCTCGGCGGCCTGGCTGGGATCGCGGGCCTCGGCGGGCTGAAAGGCTTCGACGGAGGCAGCCAGGGGAGGAGCAGGAACGCCGGCGCGCTGGCCAAAGGGGCCGTCATCGAGTTCCGGAGGAGTCCCGGCGGGAAGCTGACGGCCTCGGTCGACGGAGCGCACGTCGCGACGGTCGAGTCGTCGGCGCTGCTCGCCGCCGCCGTGTTCGACCTGTACGTTGGGGCCCTGCCGGTCTGCGGGGCCGCGAGGGCGTCTGCGCACCAGGCGGTGGTGGCCTGGGTCGGCGACGACGGGAAGAAGAAGAAGGGGGAGGGAGGAGAGGAGGAGGAGCTCTTGGCGCGGCGGCTGCTGGCGGGCGGGCCGCGCGCGAGGGCGACGAGCGGCGCGGCAGTCTGCGACGACGACGACGACGACGACGACGAGGAAGAATCAGTCTGCAAGAGAGGTGGAGGAGGAGGAGGAAAAGGAGGACGCACAGGGCAGCAGAAGGAGCAGCAACAGAAGGAGCAGACGAAGCGCTGGAGCCTGCTCCCTCCCGCGCTCTTCGGAGGAGGCGGAGGCAGCGGAGGCGGCTCCAAGGAAATCCTTGGGTGAAAAAAAAAGAAAAAAGGAGAGAGAGAAAGAAAGAAATTTGTTTCGAGTCCTGAACTTGAAAATCACACGTAAAAAAATTCAAAGAAAAACAAAAAAAGCCCCCCACCTCTCGTTTCTCTCTCTCTCTCTCTCTCACACACACACACACACACACGCGCAGACTTTTCAAGCGAACCCGTTCTCGGAACCCAGGAAGACGTTCCACCACCCGGGCTTGTAGGGGGAGTAGGGCGCTGTCCACCTCCCGGCCTCGGGGCTGCGGTCGAGCGGCGCAAAGTCGGGCACGGCCGCGCCGCACCTCAGGGCCTCCTCGGGGGCCATCTCGCGGGGCGGGTCGAGCCTCAGGACGCGGTCGAGGCGCAGCTTCATGAACGTGATCCAGGTCGCGTCGGTCGAGATCAGGGCGACGGCGGGCCTGCCGATCCTCTTGGCCTCGGCGGCGAAGTCGCCGTCGAGCCAGGCGGGCTCGCAGACGAGGAAGAAATCGAGCTCCTTCCCCTTGTCGCCGAAGAGGCGCTTGCGCTCGCGGAGCTGCTCCGGGAAGGCCTCGTTCTGGACATCGTGGAGCATGAACTGGGCGTTGGCGACGACGGCGTACCATTTGACCTGGGAAAGTTGGTTTGGAGGTCGAGAGAGAGAGAGAGAGAGAGTGAGAGAGCGCGCGCGAGAGAGAGAGCGAGTGAGAGCGAGAGAGAGCAGAAGGATAAGGGAAAAGGGATAAGAGACGAAAAGCGGCGGCAGCGCGCGGCGTCGCAAAAAAAAAAGTCGGGGCGACGGCGTCTTGTCCATCCCCTGAATCTTCGTTCAAAGCGGGTTTCTTCGCTTTCAAATCCTCGGCTTCGTCCTCAATTCAATAGCGTCGATCGTGAGGTACCGATCTCGGCTCTCGATCGATGTTTTTTTCGTTGCCAACATCGAAGCACGGGGCTCCGCAGGTTCTCGCATAAAGAATCGGGAAAATGTCGTCGGGCGGCGACGGCCCTCTCTTTTGTTTTTTCCCTATCGACATTCCAAGCTCTCATCTCCTTTCTTCAGCCAGCAATTGCTCACCTTCTCTCCCTTCTTGGGGGTCGGGGCAACGCTGTCGATCGGCAGGATGGTCGTCGAGGGCGTTGCCGCGCGCGCGACGACGGAGGAGGGGGAGACGCGCTGAGGAGATGCAAGTTTAGCCGACGCCGACGGCGACAAGCGGCGGGCGGCAGCAGCAGCAGCGCGGGGCACGAGGGCAGCGGCCCTGCTGCTGCTGCTGCTGTTGCTCGATGCGCCGCGGCAGGCCACGGAGGAGGCGCGAGGGGACGACGCGAGCGTCGACTGCATTTTGTTTCTTTAGAAAGGGAATCGAACGAGAAAAGAAGGGGGAAAAGGGAAAGCTAGAGTGGGAAGAAGATCTTGGCTCTCTTTTTTACTTTTGCGTGTCGCTCTTCTTCATTCTTCTCCCTCGACTTCACTTCTCTCCCCCCCCCCCCTGCCCCATCCCCCAAACCAAATGCTTCTGGCCCTCTTCCTCGCCATCTCGCTCTACCCCCCGGTCCTCACCCTCCTCGCCCTCGGCCACCTCGCCAAGGCCACGCTCGCCGTCGCGCAGACCTCGACCTCGGTCTCGGGGGTGCTCGTCCGGTCGTGCTCGTGCTGCTTACTTTGAAAAGAGTTGCCTTGAATCCGGAGCTCGATTCATCTTCTTTTTCTTGTTCCTGCCTGTCTCCGTCCCTAGAGCTTCTTCTCGCTCCTCTCCGCCTCGACATGGAGAACTACGCGTGAGTGTGTCGGGGGCGAAGGCGGAGAGGAAAGAGAAGGCGTGCGCTCGCCGTGAGCTTTGAATGGCTGGGGCCGACAGCTCCGAGAAAAAAAGGACGTCGCGCCAATCGAAAAATCGAAAACGCTCGTGCTCATTCCCTCCCTCCTCTTACTCCCTACTCTCACGCAAAAAACAGGCCATCCAACCGCGAGGGTATCATCGACAAAGTCGACGGCGTGCGCATGCACGTCAGCCTGTCGGAAGCGGTGAGGCGTTTATCATAGAGAAGAGGGAGGGAGGGGGAGAGAGCGAATTGAGAAGAGAGGTGGGGGGGGCCAATAGGGGGGAGGGACCGAGCAAAGGAAGAAAAAGG
>Ga0315283_10002895_pt1 | contig 14522 bp, 13 predicted proteins | sample YL17G09_0_MG_FD_204541 | JGI IMG/M metagenome (GOLD analysis project Ga0315283, IMG submission 204541) | Sediment microbial communities from Yellowstone Lake, YNP, Wyoming, USA - YL17G09_0 | ecosystem: Environmental > Aquatic > Freshwater > Lake > Sediment | place: USA: Wyoming | collected... | reverse complement strand
CAGCGCGTTGAGGATCTCCTTGTACCCGAGGTGCTTGTTGCCGGCCGCCATCGGGCACTCCTCGACCTGGTAGTCGATTCCCCGAATGACGCAGTAGGCCGCCATCTCACGCTCCCCGAGACGCACAAGGGGCTTGACCTTTCTTGCAAAGCCCTCGGCCGCCGGCAGCACGGGATGCTGGCGGCCCAGGTATCCCACGTCCCAGCGCAGCACGTTGCCCAGGAGCACGGCGGCCTCGTCGTCGAGGTTGTGTCCCGTCGCAACGACGTCGTACCCGTGCTCGAGCGCAACGCTATTGAACAGGTGGCGCTTCGACAGACCACACGCCCCACACGGTGACCGATGGCTCACTGCGACGGCGGCCGGGATGTCGAACCCGAAGTCATCGCCGAGATCGACCTCGTGGAGCTTCAGGCCACGGGCTTCGGCGAAGCGGCGTACATACCCGATGGACTCATCGGAATACTCGTCGATGCCGAGCCCGAGAAAGAACCCGTCGACGTCGTATCCGAGATCGACGAGCAGATCCCAGAGGGCGAGCGAGTCCTTGCCTCCGGACACCGCGACCAGGACGCGCTCCCCCGGCTCGAACATCCGGTGGTCGTGCACCGCTCGCCGTACCTGTTCGCGACAGTGCGTCACGAAGTGCTCGGGACAGAACGCGGCATTGTGGCGGCGAACGTCGATGACCGCGGGGCCCCGGCACACGCGACATTTCACCGCACGCCACCCGAGATCACTGGTCGGATCTCGACGACGGCACTGTCGTCGAGCCGGGCATCCCTCGCCACGAGCTCGTCGCCGGCGATGACGAGCACCGACTCCGGATTGAGCTCGAGGCGCTGCAGCAGCGCGACCACGGTGAGCGGGCCGCGGACATCGAGCTCCCTCCTCGGGTTGCGCAAGGTGATCTTCATCGCCGCGCGACTAGCGCTTGACGGTGCGGATCTCGACGGTCTCCCCCGGGTCGAGCTCGAAACGCTCGACCACGACCGGCTCGGCCAACACGCGGCGAGCAATGCGGACGGCACTCGCCGCGACGCCGATGTAGAGCCACCCGCGCGACCCCTCCAAGAAGGCGCGCCTCAACCCGGTCCGCGACAGACGAACGATGAGGCCGGCCACGGGGTCAGACGCGCCGGATCTCGACGACGGTGCGACGCTTGCGGCCGCGCCGGCGTCCCAGCACGTACGCGATCAGGATCGCGAGCAGCAGGAGCCCGACGCCGGCCGCCACACCGGCACCCTTTGCCGCGTCAGCACCGACTTCGGTCCCCCCTTGGATCTCGCGCATCTTCGCCTCGATGTCGGCGCGGGTCACGGATCGAGTCGTACTCATCGGGCCTCCTTGCGAGCGCGCCAACCGCTGCGCGTCTTCCAGGTGAGCGCGCCGCAGAGCAGCAGCGCGACGAACACGATCAGGTACGGCGCCCAGGACCAATCACCGGTGAACGTCTCACCGGTCTCGGTCTGCAGGGCCCGCAGGGCGCCCACGGCCAGGAGCACGGCGCCCAGCCCGAGCAGGAGCGATCCGGCGATCCCGAACGCGATGTAGCGGCCGAGCTGACGCAGCGGGACGAGCGTCTCCTGCTTGACGTAGGTGATGACCATGTCGCGCAGCTCGAGGACGAGCTGGGGCAGGGGCGCTCCCGACAGCGGGGCGGCAGGGGTGTCGGTCGCTTCGGGCATCGGATCCGAGTCTACGGCTGCCCGGTGGTGGCCGGCTGAGGGACCAGCTCGTCGGCCGGGGGTGCGTCGGGGAAGGTGGCGATGGCCCGCGCGATCCGGCCGCGGAGCTCGATGCCGGCCTGCTCGGTGAAGCCGCCGTTGGCGAGGAACGCGAACCGCAGCGGCCGACCGACGTCGACGATGCCGACGAGCCCGGTCACCCCGTCGAGTGAGCCGGTCTTGCCCCGGACCTTGCCGGTGAGGTCGCCGCCGATCTGGTCGACCAGGGTGCCCTTCTCGCCGGCGACCGCGAGGCCGTTCCAGAGGGCAGCGAACTCCGGGCGCTGGCCGAGCTCGAACGCACCGAGGAGGAGCGTGCAGGTCGAGCGGTTGCCGCGGTCGAGGCCGGAGCCGTCGACCATCGTCGCGTTCGCCGTGTTCGCGCCGAGCTCGGCCAGCTTGGCGATGATCGCCTGGGTACCGGCTGTGGTCGTGCCCTGCTTCAGTGCCTGCAATCCGATCTCCCGCGTGAGCAGCTCGGACCCGAGGTTGTCGCTCGTGCTGATCTCCTCACCGACCACGTCCGCGATCGGTGGCGACGACACCTTGGCGATCTCGACCGCGCCGGCCGGAGCGTTCTCGCGCGTCGCGGCCTTGCCCACAGCGACACCGCGATCCTCCAGCAGCTCGGTCAGCTTCTCGGCGGCGAAGACCGCGGGGTCGTCGACAGGCGTGGGCCGGGGTCGCAGCGCCGAGAACCCACCGTTCACGGTGAGCGCGCCGAGCGGCCCCACTTGACCTTCGGTGCGGTAGGTGTCCTTCCACGTCGGCAGATACCGCAGGTCCTCGTAGCGGGAGTCGTCGCCGGCGATCCCCTTCGGGATGCGCTTCACGCCCGCAGCGACGATCGAGTCCGCGAGCGCGGCGAGCGATGTCGTAGGGCTGCCGCGCAGCTCCGGGACCGTGTCGCGCAGTGCCTGGACTTCGGGCGTCACCAGCAGCGGATCACCGCCGCCGACCAGGTAGAGCCGCTCGACGCTGCCGTCCTGGGGCGCCTGGGCCGCGACCGCACGTGTGTCGAGCGTCGTCGTGGGACCGAGCACGGCCAGCCCCGCCGATGTGGTCAGCAGCTTCTGGGTCGACGCCGGGATCAGCGGCGTGTCGGGGTTGTGGGACGCGAGCGGCGCGCCGCCCTCGTCGACCAGGAAGCACGTATCGGTGCCGGCGGTGGTCGCGTCGAGCGCACCCTGCAATCGCTGGGCCCCGACGGCGTCGACGATCGGTTGTGGGACGCGACGCGCCGACCATGCCGGCGTCCCTGGCATCGCGACCGTCGAACCGCTTGCCTTCGCCGAGTCGGTGCTCCGGATCGCGAGCACGCCACACGCCGCTGCGACAACGACCAGGAGCACGGCAAACGTGCGCGTCGGACTCACGAGAGGCCCCGCCGCTGACGAAAGCGTGCGTGACGCCAGAGGTGCTCGAGCGCGGCGACGGCCCGCTGCGCGGTCGGCGAGCAGTAGCGGCCGGTGGCCCGCACGGTCGCCGGGCCGGCGTTCGCTGGATCTGCAAGCGCGAGCTCGGTAGCGGTGAGGACGGGCTTGCCCGACGCGGCCGAGACGTCTGCGGCTGCCTGCGCGAACCGGGTGTCCTGACGCTCGTGGTACGCGACGACGCGTTCGATCCCGGGATCGCTCCCGAAACGGCCTTCCCGCAGCAGCCGCGCCTGGTTCGATTGGATTCCGAGACCGAGGTAGATGATCGCGTCGACCTCGGGGCACCGCGCGACGAGGTCGAGGACCTCGGGAATCGTGTCGCGCGTCTCGCCACCGGCCAGATCGATGGGGTTGTTCCGGCTCCAGCGGGGTGGGAGCCGCTCGTCGATTGCCGCTCGCAACGATTCCGGCAGCTCGACCAGCTCGAGCTCGGATCGCGTGATCGCGTCGGCCGTCACCACGCCCCAGCCCCCCGCGGTCGTGACGACAGCGACCCTCGGCCCGCGCGGCAAGGGTTGCGTCGCGAACGCGGCCGCTGTGTCGAATGCCTCTTCGACGTTGACCGCCCGGGTGATGCCGGCTTGGCGACACATGCCGTCGAACACGCGGTCATCGGACGCGAGTGCACCGGTGTGTGACGCTGCGGCGCGCTCCCCCCCACTCGTCGCGCCACCCTTCAGCACGACGAGTGGCATCTCGGCCGTCACCGCGCGGACTCGCTCGAAGAACGCTCGCCCGTCGGCGATGCCCTCGACATACGCGAGCCCGACTCGTGTCGCGGGGTCGGACGCGTAGTACTCGAGGTAGTCGGGAATCGTCAGCGCCGCGGCGTTCCCGGCCGAGACCGCCCGGCTGACGCCGACGCCGGACGCCCGCGCGTAGTTCAGGAACGAGGAGACGAAGTTTCCCGATTGGCTTGCGATCCCGATCGCCCCGGCCGGTGGGTATGGCGCGACGATCTGGGCGCACAGCCGCGCTGGTGTCGATACGACGCCCTGGCCATTGGGCCCGGCCAGCAGGATCCCGAGATCGTCGGCAAGGGCCACGAGCGCGACCTCGGCCTCGCGACCCTCGGGACCCGCCTCGCCGTAACCGGCCGACGTGAGGAACGCCGCGCCCACACCTCGCGCCGCACACGCGCGCAGGAGCTCGACGTTCGCTGAGGCCGGCGTGCACACGAAGACGAGGTCGATCGGGGCGTCGGCGGGTAGCTGGTCGAGTGAGGTCAGCATCGGGACGCCGAGCACCTCGCCACCGTCACGGTTGGTGCCGTATACCGCACCCTCGTAGCCCTGCGTCACGATGTTGTGCAGCGCGACGAAACCGAACTTCGCCGGATGGCTGGAGACGCCCGCGACCAGCACGCCACGCGGCTCGAACATCGCGCGGAAGCGTTCGGGGGCGATTCGCGGCTTCATGCGCTCACCTCGACGAGCGCATCGACGGCGATCGGGGCACCACCGACGATCAGGATCGGGTTGATGTCGACGCTCGCCACATCGGGGCGATCGCCGGCGAGGCGTGAGAGCCCCAGGAGCACGGCAACCACCGCATCGCGATCGACGGCAGGCTCGCCGCGTACGGGCCCCAGGATCGCGGATGCCGTGAGATCGTCGAGCATCTCGTGGGCGTCATGGGCATCGATTGGCGCCAGGCGGAACGCGACGTCGGCGACGGCTTCGGCAAGCACGCCTCCGAGACCGACCATGACGCACCGGCCGAACTGCGGGTCGTCGTGGAGCCCCACGATCAGCTCCCGGGTGGCCCCGAGCATGGGCGCGACGAGCAGTGCGACGTCACCATCGGCCGGAACCGCTGCCGCGAGCAGGTCAGCCGCCGCGGCCTGGACCTGCTCCGGGCCCCCGAGGGACAGGCGGACCAACCCGCGCTCGGTCTTGTGCGCGATCCGCTCGCCCGTGAGCTTCGCGACGACCGGGTACCCGAACTCGTCGGCTGCCGCGACCGCCGCCGCGGCGGTCACGACCACCCGATCCGGGACACAGGGAACGTCGTAGTCGGCCAGCAGCGCCTTCGACTCGGCCTCGGAGAGCGTCCGTCGGCTGTCGCGCGCGTGTCGCGCGTTCACACCGCCCCACTCATACCTGGCGATCCTGGTCGACCCAGAACTCGTCGCGCATGACTCGCTTGAGGAGCTTCCCGGCATCGGTGCGGGGCAGCTCCTCGCGGATCTCGTAGCGCCGCGGCCGCTTGTACCCACCGATCCGCGCGTCGACGAACGCCCGCAGCTCGTCGAGCTCGATCGTCTCACCAGGCTTCGCCTGCACGATGGCGTAGACCGATTCGCCCCACTCGTCGTCGGGAATGCCGAACACGGCTGCGTCGATGACCTGCGTGTGCGCGTACAGGATCGCCTCGATCTCGGCGGGATAGATGTTCACGCCTCCCGAGATGATCATGTCCTTCTTGCGATCTCGGATCGAGAGGTAGCCCTCGTCGTCGACCGAGGCAACATCGCCGACCGACTTCCAACCCCGGGCATCACCGTCGTCGTCGAGCTCGGCGAGCCGTTCGTCGGTGCGGTGGTAGCCGTCCATGGCGAGACGCGTCCTGATGAACAGCTCACCGGGCTCGTCGGGCCCGGCTTCGGCGCCGTCATCACGCACGATGCGAACTTCGATCGGGCCGTAGGTGCGTCCGCACGACCCCGGCTTGCGCAGTTGGTCTTCGGGCTTGAGCACGGTCACCACACCGAGCTCGGTCGATCCGTAGACCTCGTACAGGAACCCGTCGCCGAGCTTCTCGATGAGCTCCTGCTTCAGCGCATACGGGACGGGTGCTGCATTGGCGATCAGACACCGCATCGACGAGACGTCGGCGCGCGCAATCTCACCGGGCGGAAGGCTCACGATGCGCTTGAGCTGGGTAGGTGCGGTGAAGGTGTTCGTGACCCGGTGCTCCTTGACGAGCCTCAGCCACGACACCGCGTCGAACTTGCGCAGCACCACGACCGGACAACCCATCGTGTGGCTCATCGTGGCGAAGGCCAGCGGGCCCGAGTGGTAGAGCGGACCCGTGGTGAGGTGCATCTCCTCGCCGAGGCGCAGTCCGAGCTCGCCCAGCAATGCGTACACCGTCTCGGGATCGGTGGTGGTCCGGAGGGCACCCTTGGGCTTGCCGGTGGTTCCCGACGTGTAGATCATCGACGACCCCGAGGTCGTGTCCCGCGCGTCGGGCGGCTCGACCTCGGATGAGCTCGCGAGCACGTCGTCCCAGCGCTCGAACCCTGGTGGAGCGTCGCCGCCATACACGACGAAGCGACGGACCTTCGGGAGATGGTGGCTCACCGAAGCCAAGAGCGGTGCCTGCTCGGCATCGGTGATCACGAGGGTTGCGTCGGAGTTGTCGACCACGTAGGCCATCTCGTCGGCAGTGAAGCGGTACGACAGCGGGACGGCGGTCAGTCCGGCCTTGCGCGCCGCGTGGAGCGTCACGAGGACCTCGAGCGAGTTGGGACCGCACCAGACCATGCGTTCATCTCGCTCGCAGCCGAGATCGCCGAACGCGTTCGCAAGCCGATTGACCAGTGCGTTCAACTCGCCGAACGTGGTCGCCGAAGGCCGTGCGCCACCCGAGGCGTCGACGATGACCGCGGCCGCGTCGGGCGTTGCCTCGGCGTGGGCTGCGAGGAGGTCTGCCAACTGTCGCTCCGCTCGGCTCTTCCGGTCAGGTGCCTGGGCCGGGTGTCCGGATCAGACGCTCGGGACGCACGGCGGATCGGCCGCCGGAGACCGAGCGAGGCAATAGCCTACCGTCGTGTCTCGGCCATTCCCCTTGCGCGGTGTGATCGAGGGGTTCTACGGCGAACCCTGGTCTCACGATGCGCGGGTCGCGGCGATCGCCTTCCTCGCCGCACGAGGCATGAACGCCTACGTGTACGCGCCGAAGTCCGACCCGCTCCATCGCGACCGGTGGCGCGATCCGTACGCGCCGTCACAGCTCCTCGAGTTCCGAGGCCTCGCTGACGCGTGCCGACGCGCCGACACTCGGTTCGGCTTCGCGATCTCCCCCGGGCTCGACATCGAGTACGGGTCGGAGCGCGATCGCGACACGTTGCTGAACAAGCTCACGCCGCTCACCGACGCCGGAGTCGATTGGATCGTCCTCGCGCTCGACGACATCAAGCCTCGGCCCGGGCTCGCAGCCGAGCAGGGTGCGCTCGCAACGTGGCTCTGCGATGCCCTCGAGCCCGGCGTGCGCATCTCGGTCGTGCCCACCGAGTACGTCGGCACCCGCCCGACCCCCTACCTCGTCGAGCTCAGCGCCGGTCTCCCTCCCGGGGTCGACGTGTTCTGGACCGGCCGCACGGTCTGTTCCCCGACGATCACTGCGGTCGACGCCCGCGCGTGGCGCGCTGCGATCGGCGGTCGCCCACTCCTCATCTGGGACAACTACCCCGTCAACGACTCGGTGATGGAACACGAGATGCATCTGGGCCCGTACCGAGGACGCGATCCCGACCTGGCCGATGTCGTCGACGGCGTGCTCTGCAACCCGATGATCCAACCGCGCGCGTCGTTGGTGGCCCTCTCGACCGCGGCGGACTTCCTGCGTGATCCCGACACATACGACGAGAGCGAGTCGTGGCGACGGGCAGCCGCCGCCGTCGGCGGCCCACGGTCCGATGCTCTGCTCGCCATTGCGCGCGCGTGCTCGGACGGCCCACTCGCCCGCCCGGAAGAGCTCCCGCTCTACGACCTGGTGGTCGCGCTCGCCGACGAGCTCGAGGGACCAGGATGGCCGAGCCCGCTGCGGCGCGTCCGCGACGAGCTCGATGCGGTGTGCTCCGCAACGGTCGCCTGGCGGGACGCGCCCGACGATCCCCTCGGTCACGAGCTCGGGCCCTGGCTCCGCCAAGCCGCTCGCGAGGCCGAGGCGGGGCTGGCTGCGCTGCGCCTGCTCCAACAGGTGCGGCCGATCGCGACCCTCGATGCCCAAGGCTCCGGTCGGGCCGCCGCCCCGGACGCGGAGTCGGCGTTGACGCAGTGCTTCACCCTGCTGTTCCTGTGGACGGCGGCGCGCGAGGCATCCCACGAGATCGTGTTCGGCCCGCGTTTCGGCCTCCATGCCGCGATCGTCCAGCTCGATGACGGGCGACCGGCACTCGATGTCGGGCTCGCGCTACGCGAGGACGCTTCGGTCATCGACCGCCTCGCGCGTCTCGCGCTCGAGCACTACGAGCGGTGGACTGCCGCAAGCGCCGGCCAACTCAGGATGATGGTCGACGGCATCGAGATCGTGCTCGAACCGGACGGTCGGTTCCGGTGTCGACCTGGGAGCGTCGTCCTCGCCCGCGCCGGTGCCTCGGCGACGAGGGTGACCGAAGCAACGCCACCATTCCGCGATCCCCGCCTCCGCTGAGCTCGCCGTCGTGACCACGATCCTGACCGGCACCGCGCTCTGTCCTCCCGGTCAACCGACTCCCGGCTGGATCGCGTTCGACGAAGGGGTGATCGTCGGCATGGGTCGCGGGCGTCCGCCGACGGGAGCCGGCGGTTCGGTGCAGGACCTGCGCGATGCCCTCATGATCCCCGGTTTCATCGATCTCCAGTGCAACGGCGTCGGCCACGACAGCCTGGCCACTGCCGACGACGCGGGCTGGCGGCGAACCGCCGCGAACTTGGCGCGCCACGGGACGACGGCCTACTGCGCCACCCTGATCAGCGCCGCGCTCGAGTCCTACGACGGACCACTGGCACGCGCCGAGGCGCGCCAGCACGGGCAATCCGCGTCCGGTGCCGCGCTGCTGGGCGTTCACCTCGAGGGCCCGTTCCTCGGCGGCGCGCCGGGTGCACACGATGCCGCGCTGCTGCGCGAGGCCGACGTCGCATGGATCCGCACTCTCCTCGAACGCCACCCTGGGCTCGTTCGCATCGTGACGCTTGCACCCGAGGCCGACCCCGGGTTCGTCGCCACCCGTCTGCTCGACGATGCGGGTGTCGTCGTCGGCCTCGGCCACTCTCGTGCCACGTACGACGAAGCACGCGCTGCGGCCGATGCCGGGGCCCGGATGGTGACCCACGTGTTCAACGCCATGGGTCCGCTGCATCACCGTGAGCCGGGCCTCGTCGGGGCGGCGCTCGACGACGATCGATTGACTCCCTCGGTCATCGCCGACGGGATCCATGTACACCCGGCCGTCCTCCGACTCATTCTCGCGTGCAAGGCGAACGTCGTGGTCGTGAGCGACGCGGTCGCGTTCGCCGACGGTGTCGTCGCGCACGACCGTGGCGTGTTTCTCGCGGACGGCACCCTCGCCGGCGCGACCTCGCTCCTCGACCACAGCGTCGCCACGCTCGTGCACGCGGGCGTCGCGATCGAACGGGCGGTCGAGCTTGTCACCGCCGTACCCGCACGACTCCTCGGACTCGACGATCGCGGCCGCCTCGAGGTCGGCGCGCGAGCCGACATCGTCGCGTTGGACGCGGCGACGTTCCTGCCGAGCAACGTGTGGATCGGTGGCGTGCCCGTCGCCGACGTCGGCCGATAGCGTCTGGGCGTGAACCGGTTCGCGTCGGCGATGTCCCTCCACCCGGTACCCGCGCACGCCGTCGGCGAGACCGCCGGCGAGATCCTCGAACGGCTCGGCGCGGAGGACCCCGACCTTCTCGTGTGCTTCGCTTCACCGCACTTCCTCGGCGCGCTCGATGACATGGTCTACGCCATGCGCAACCTCCTTGATCCCGGCGTGCTCCTCGCGGTCACCGTGGGTGCCGTGATCGGCGATGCGCGCGAGGTCGAAGACGGTCCCGGGCTCGCGGTGTTCGCAGCGCGGCTGCCCGACTCCCGGCTGACGCCGGTCGCACTGCGCGTCGAGGAGACCCCGGACGGAGGAACGGTCGTCGGGTGGCCCGACCTCGACGGCACGCCCGAGACGCTGCTCCTCCTCGCCGACCCGTTCACGTTCCCGCTCGATTCGTTCCTGCGTCGACTCGACGACGACCGACCCGGACTCGCCGTCGTCGGTGGGTGCGCGTCGGCGGCAACGAGGCCCGGGGCTCACGGTCTCGCTCTGGACGACCGCGTCGTTGCCGACGGTGCCGTCGGCGTGTTCCTCGAGGGGGCGGGCGTTCGTAGCATCGTGTCCCAGGGCGCTCGACCTGTCGGGAAGCCCCTCGTCGTCACCCGCTCAGAGGGCAGCTTCATCCAGGAGCTCGCGGGCCGGCCGGCGCTCGAGCGCCTGCGCGAGGTCGCCGAGACCGCGACCGAAGGAGAGCGGGAGCTGCTCCAGCGCGGGCTGCACCTCGGGATCGTCATCGACGAGCACCGGGTCGACTTCGGCCGGGGCGACTTCCTGGTCCGTAACGTCATCGGTGCCGATCGCGACACCGGCGCGATCGCGGTGGGCGACCGCGTTGCGGTGGGCCAGACGGTGCAGTTCCATGTGCGCGATGCCGTCGCGGCCGACGAAGACCTCCGTGCACTCCTCGGCGGCGCAGACGGCGACGGCGCGCTCCTCTTCACCTGTAGCGGGCGCGGCCGCAGTCTCTTCGAGTCGCCCGACCACGACGCCGGCCTCGTTGCCGAGATCCTCGGGCCGCTTCCCGCGGCCGGCGGCTTCTGTGCCGGCGAGATCGGACCCGTCGGCGGCAAGAATTTCCTCCACGGCTCCACGGCCAGCATCGCCCTCTTCCCCAAAGGTACGGGTTCCGGTGACGTGGACGTCCCGGGAAGTGCCGAGCGGAGTGCAACCGACGCGCCATAGTGGAGACCGACCGCCATGACCTGACCACCATGATCTGACACACAGAGCCAGACGCGACGAAGGAGCGGCACGTGCCCATGACCGAGGTGGAGCAGCGCGGCATCAACGTGATCCGTGGTCTCGCGATGGACGCGGTGCAGCAGGCGAACTCCGGTCACCCCGGGACCCCGATGGCACTCGCGCCGCTTGCCCACGTGCTCTTCACCCGCGTGATGCGCTACGACGCGGGAGCGCCCGCCTGGCCCGACCGCGACCGCTTCGTGCTCTCGGCCGGTCACGCATCGATGCTCCTCTACTCGATGCTCTATCTCACGGGCTTCGGGCTCGAGCTCGACGACCTCCGGGCATTTCGCCAATGGGGATCGCTGACGCCGGGGCACCCCGAGTACGGCCACACCGCCGGCGTCGAGGTCACGACCGGTCCGCTGGGCCAGGGATTCGCGAACGGCGTCGGGATCGCGCTCGCCGAGGCGAACCTGCGCGCACGGTTCGGGGCGGAGGTCTCCGACCACCATGTGTTCGCGATCGCCGGCGACGGCTGCATGGAAGAGGGGGTGAGCCACGAGGCGGCATCACTCGCCGGTCATCTCGGACTCGGCCGGCTCGTCTACGTCTATGACGACAACCACATCACCATCGATGGCCCGACCGAGCTCGCGTTCACCGACGACGCGCGCAAGCGATTCGAGGGCTACGGCTGGCATGTCGTGCACCTGGGAGAGGTCGCCAACGACCTCGATGCGATCGAGGCCGGACTGCGCGAGGGAATCGCGGAGGATGCACGTCCCAGCCTCGTCGTGCTTCGCAGCCACATCGGATGGCCGTCCCCGAAGTACACCGATTCCGCGTACGCACACGGCAACCCCCTCGGTGCGGACGAGATACGCGCAGTCAAGGAGATCCTCGGGATGCCCCCCGACGAGCAGTTCTGGGTACCCGACGACGTGCTCGAGCACTACCGCGCGGCGGGCATCAGCGGGCGGGCCGCGCGCGAGGCATGGGAGGCGCGCCACGCTGCGCTGCGCACCGGCGAACCCGAACTGGCCGACGCCTACGACGCGTGCCTCGAGCAGCGCGGGCTCGCCGGTTGGGAGTCGATGCTCCCGACGTGGCAGCCCGGCGAGGACGTCGCGACACGCTCGGCATGCTCGAAGGTGCTCGAAGCCATCATCGACGTCGTACCGGGGATCGTCTCGGGCGGTGCCGACCTCACCGGGAACACGGGGACTGCCCTCGAAGGCGCTCCGGTGATCGCCACCCACGAGTTCGGTGGGCGACAGATCCACTGGGGGGTGCGTGAGCACGGCATGGGTGCGGTCATGAACGGCATGGCGGTCAGCGCCACGTTGCCCGTCGGCGGCACGTTCTTCGTGTTCTCGGACTACATGCGCGCAACCCCTCGCCTCGCGGCGCTTTCCGGGTACAAGACCGCGTTCGTGTGGTCACACGACTCCGTCGGGGTCGGCGAGGACGGCCCGACCCACCAACCGGTCGAGCAGCTCGCGTCGCTCCGTGCGATGCCGGGGCTGCGCTTGATCCGCAGCGCAGATGCCAACGAGGTCTCACAGACCTGGCGCGTCCACATCGACGGCACCGGTCCGACTGCCATCATCCTCAGCCGTCAGAAGCTGCCGGTGCTCGAGGGGACGGCCGAGCGCGCGCCCGCAGGCCTGCCCAAGGGTGCGTACATCCTCGTCGACGAGGACGACGGTCTCGATCTCGTGCTCATCGGCACCGGCTCCGAGGTACACCTGTGCGTCGCGGCCCGGGCGATGCTCGCAGCCGAGGGCGTCTCGGCACGCGTGATCTCGATGCCGTCGTGGGACATGTTCGAGGACCAGCCCGACGAGTACCGAGATTCGGTGCTCCCACCCGGCGTGCCGACGTTGGCCGTCGAAGCCGGCGTCTCGTTCGGCTGGGACCGCTACGCCGACGACGTGGTCGCGATCGACCGGTTCGGTGCGTCCGCGCCGGGGCCGACCGTCTTCGCCGAGCTCGGGTTCACTCCCGAGCACGTCACCCGACGTGCGCGGGAGCTCCTCGCGCTCTCGCTTCCGCGCACTTGATTCCGCGCCCTTGACTCCGGGAGGCAATCCATGAGCGACATCGCCCGTCTCAACGACTTCGGCCAGAGTCCCTGGTACGACAACCTGGCCCGATCACTGCTCACCGGCGGCGGGCTCGCGGCCCTGATCAACACCGACGGCATTCGAGGGGTCACGTCGAACCCCACGATCTTCGAGAAGGCCATGGCCGCCGGCGAAGGCTACGACGAGCAGCTCGCCGCGTGCGGCAAGGAAGGTCTGTCCATCGAGGACTCCTACTGGCGTCTGGTCGTCGATGACGTCGGGCACGCTGCCGATCTGCTGCTCCCGGTCCACGAAGCCAGCGCCGGAGCAGACGGGTTCGTGTCGGTCGAGGTGTCACCCGACCTCGCGCACGACACCGCCGGCACGATCGCCCAGGCGAAGAGCCTGTTCGAGCGCCTGGGTCGCAAGAACGTGATGATCAAGATCCCGGCCACGCTCGAAGGGCTCCCTGCCATCGAAGCCAACATCGCGGCGGGGATCAACACCAATGTCACGCTGATCTTCTCGCTCGCGCGCCACGACAAGGTGATCGACGCATTTCTCGCAGGCCTCGAATCGTTCGTCGCCGGCGGAGGCGACCCGTCGACGGTGTCGTCGGTGGCATCGTTCTTCGTGAGTCGCGTCGACACCGAGACCGACCGCCGTCTCCCCGAGGGCAGCCCACTCGGAGGTAAGGCCGCGGTCGCGAACGCAAGGCTCGCCTACCGGCTGTTCACCCAGCGGTTCTCCGGTCAGCGATGGGATGCACTCGCGGCCAAGGGCGCTCGTCTCCAGCGACCGCTCTGGGCATCGACGTCGACGAAGAACCCGGCGTACTCGCCCACCCTGTACATCGACGAGCTCATCGGTCGGAACACCGTGAACACCCTGGCGCCGGCGTCGATCGAAGCGCTCCAGAACGGTGACGGGAACCTCAAAGGCGACACGGTGACGAACGACATGGCCGGAACCGATCAGGTGATGGTCGACCTCGCCGCAGCCGGTGTCGACTTCGACGACGTCACGTTGACCCTCGAACGCGAGGGAGTCGCGTCGTTCGCGTCCAGCTTCCACGACGCGCTCGCGACGTTGGAGCAGCGCCGCGCCGAGGTCGCCTGAGGCGTCACCCCCGCTGCGACGCGAGCACAGCCGCTGCACGCAGGTGGGCGGCGAGATCGTCGACGGTCACGTGCGCGTTGATGCCGCTCGGGTTGGGCATGAGGTAGGCAGCCGTGTCCCCGAACCCACTCGGCTGCTCGCCGGCCACCGCCCGCCGGTCGATGGCCGCCCGGTAGCCCGACAGTCCCACGAAGACCACCACCGCGGGTCGCAGCCACCGCACGAGTCGCTCCAGACGCGCCGCGCCGGCGCGATATTCGTTGTTCGAGAGGGCATCGGCGCGGGGCGTCGCCCGCTTGACGAGGTCCGTCATGCCCACACCATGCTGGAGGAGCGCGTGGCGCGGATCCCGGTCGCGGGTCACGACGCCCGCAGCCAGCGCAGCGGGCCAGAACCGGTTTCCCGGACGGGCAAAGCCAATGCCGACGTCGGCGGAGTACTGACTGG
>Ga0315283_10002893_pt1 | contig 14529 bp, 15 predicted proteins | sample YL17G09_0_MG_FD_204541 | JGI IMG/M metagenome (GOLD analysis project Ga0315283, IMG submission 204541) | Sediment microbial communities from Yellowstone Lake, YNP, Wyoming, USA - YL17G09_0 | ecosystem: Environmental > Aquatic > Freshwater > Lake > Sediment | place: USA: Wyoming | collected... | reverse complement strand
CAGATCAAGTGCAGGGTGCCGGCGACGGCCAAGTTCGGCAAACAGACGGTCACGGTGACCACCACGGTAGGCACGAGCAACGCCCTGAGCTTCAAGGTGAAGCGGTAGGGCCGCCGCTGGTGGCGTGACCAGTCAAGAGCGCCGGCGGGCCGTCCAACTCCGCATCGAGGGCCGCCCATCCGGCGCCTCGTCAGTCTGAGCGCGACGTGCGCGGCCGGCAAGGGTGACAATGGCCCCGGCAGGGCGACAACGCAGGGGAGCCCGCCGAACGCTCCAGCGGGCTCCCCTGCGGCTCCTAAGGCCTGTGTGCGGCGGCTACCGGATGACCCTCCCGTTGCTAACGCATTTGCCAACGCACCGCCCATAACAGGGCAGATTGCGGCATGATGGGCAGAGGGCACTTCGGGCGAATCTAGCCTCAAAACGGGCCGGACAGCGAACAGAACAGGAGCCGACAGCACGACCTTGTACCACTACGGAACCGAAGGTCGCAGGTTCGAGTCCTGCCGTGCGCGCCACTTCTTCCCTCCTCTCCCCCTCGTGACGTCTCGCCGCCGCGCCTTCGCCGCGAACCCGGGGGGCGCGCCCGGCGGCCCGCACGGGTCGGCGCGCAGGGCCCGGGATGAAGCCGCCGCGACTCTGGGCTACCATGGTGGAGCTTCGTAGTCGGGCAAAGGACCCGCGTGAGACGCACGATCAGCCTCCGCGCAGCGGCGGCCGCGACGGTCGCGGCGGCTCTTGCCGCCGGTCTCGCGGCCTGTGGCGGCGCCCAGGTCGTGACCCAGCAGAAGAGCCCGGCGCCGATCCGCATCGGCGCCATCTTCAACCTCACGGGCTCGCAGGCGCCGCTGGACGGCCCGTCGCTGGACGGGGCGCGCCTGGCCGCCGACCGCATCAACGCCGCCGGCGGCCTGCTCGGCCGCCGCGTGGAGTTGCTGGAGCGCGACGGCCAGACCGACCCCGCGCTCGTGCGCTACGACGCCGAGAACCTGGCCGCCCTCAAGGTGACGGCGATCATCGGCCTCAGCGACACCGACCAAGTGCTGGCGGGCGCGCCGGTGGCGGCGCGCGCCGGCATCCCCTTCGTCACCAGCGGCGCCACCTCTCCCCTGCTGCCGGCACAGGTCCCCGAGTGGCTCTTCCTTGCCTGCTTCGGCGACAACGTGCAAGCGGCGGCCGGCGCCGAGTACGCCGCCGGCTGGCTCGGCGCCCGCACCGCCGCCATCCTCTTCGACAAGGACATGGAGTACACGCGCCTGCTGCAACGCTACTTCGGGCAGAGCTTCAGCGCTCAGGGTGGCACGATCGTCCTGCGCGCCGGTTTCCACTCAGGGGAACACGACATCGCCAAGCTGCTGGCGCCGCCCGGCAGCCGGAGCGGCGACGAGGGCGACGACGACGCGCGCGCCCTGCCCCTGCGGCGGGCCCCCCGGCTCCTCTTCGTCGCCGCGGGCCCCGACGACGCCGGGCCGCTGGTGCGCAAGCTGCGCGCGGCCGGTTACCGCCAGCCCATCATGGGCGGCGACAGCTACGACAGCCCTGAGCTCATCGAGGCGGCCCGGAAGACCGGCGGCGGCGTGTACTTCACCACCCACGCCGCCTTCGGTCTGGCGCACAGCACCATCGCCATGCGCCAGTTCACCGCCTGGTACCGCTCGGCCTACGGCCGGCCCCCCGAGAACGCGTTCGCCGGCCTCGGCTTCGACGCCGTCAACCTTGTCGCCGAGGCGATCCTGCGGGCGAAGTCCGCGGACCCCGGGAAGGTGCGCGATGCGTTGCTGGAGACGCGCGGCTTCGACGGCGTCTCGGGCGGCCTGAGTTACGCTGACGGCAGCCTCGTCCCGCGCAAGGCGGTGACGGTGATCAAGGTGGGCCGGCGGGCCGAGCTCGCCGCCGAGATCACCCCGGCCTTCGTGCCGACTCCGTAGCGGCGCACCTACGGCGCCCCGCACGTCGACCCGACTACGCCGGTCAGTCGCGGCCCCCGCCGAAGATCGACAGGAAGTAGAGCAGCTGGGCGATCGAGGCTAGAGCGCCGGCGACGTAGGTCATGGCGGCGGCCGTGAGCGTCTGGCGCGCACCGACGGCCTCAGCGTCGTTCACGAGCCCCAGTTCGCGGATCTGCCCCAGGGCGCGCCGCGAGGCGTTGAACTCGACGGGCAGCGTGATGAGCTGGAAGGCGATGACGAGGGCGAACACGACGAGGGCCAGCTGGATCAGCCCGAAGGCGCCGAAAAGCATGCCGGCGATGAGGATGAAGAACCAGGACCTTGAACCGAAAGCCGCGATCGGCCAGATCGCCGACCGGATGGTCATCGGCACGTACGACTTGGCGTGCTGGATGGCGTGCCCCACCTCGTGAGCGGCGACCGCCGTCGAGGCGACGGACCGGCCGGCGAACACGGGCTCGCTGAGGAACACGCCCCGGGCGCGCGGGTCGTAGTGGTCGCTGAGGGGCCCGGCCTTCGAGGGCTGGACCGGGACGTTCTGCAGGCCGTTGCGGTCGAGGATCTCGCGGGCCACTTCGGCGCCGCTCTTGCCGCTGACCACCGGCTTCCGGCTGTTGACCGCGAAGGTCCTCTTCAGCCAGCCCTGCACGGCCAGCCCGATGATCAGGGGCACGATCAAGTAGAAGAGATACGTCATGACGTGGATTCTCCTCGTCGGTGTCGTGGGGACGGGGCGATGATGATACAGCGTTGACTACTATACCCGCGCCGCCCTTGTTCGGTTTCCCCCCGGTTTCGGGCATGATGCCGGCATGGGCGAACTGCACTTCCCCCGTCATGAGTACTACATGCGCCTGGCGCTGCGCGAGGCGCAGCGCGCCGCCAAGCACGGCGACGTGCCCGTGGGCGCCGTCGTCGTGCTCGACGGCGAGGTCATCGCCGCGGGCGGCAACGAGCGCGAGCTCCGCAAGAGCCCGCTCGCGCACGCCGAGATGCTCGCCATCGAGGAGGCCGCCAGACGCATGAGCAGCTGGCGGCTGCTCAACACCGTGCTCTACGTCACCATGGAGCCCTGCCCCATGTGCGCCGGCGCCATCGTGCAGGCGCGCATCCCGCATCTCGTCTACGGCGCCCCCGACGAGAAGGCCGGCGCCGCCGGCAGTCTCTTCAACGTCTGCCAGGACGAGCGCCTCAACCACTGCCTCGAGATCACCAGCGGCGTGCTGGCCGACGAGTCCGTGGCGCTCCTGCGGGACTTCTTCCAGACGAGACGCTGAGCCGCAACGGAGAGGCGCCGCGGCGCCCGAGAAGGAGACTGCATGAACGCGGACGAGCTGCGCGAGACCATCGCGGAGCTGATGCCCGGCCTGCGCGCCGACCTCGAGCGCCTCGTGCGCCTGCCGTCGGTGGCCTTTGAGGGCTTCCCCGAGGAGCCGGTGAAGCAGGCCGGCGCCGCCGTGGCGGTGCTGATGCAGAAGGCCGGCCTGCCCGAGGTCCGGCTCGTCGACATCGCGCGCGCGCCGCAGGCGGTGTTCGGGGCGCGGCCGGCGCAGCCCGGCGCGCCCACCGTCCTGCTGTACGCGCACTACGACGTCCAGCCGGCGGGCCCGGATGAGGCCTGGGCGAGCAAACCCTTCGAACCAACGGAACGCGCCGGCCGCCTGTACGGCCGCGGCGCCGCCGACGACAAGTCGGGCATCATCATGCACTCCGGCGCGCTCCTCGCCCTCGGCGCCGACAGCCCCGTGGGCGTCAAAGTGCTCATCGAGGGTCAGGAGGAGTGCGGCCGGGGCGGCATCGAGGAGTTCGTCAAGGCCAACGCCGAGCTCTTGAAGGCCGATGTCATCGTCATCTCTGACGTCGGCAACTACAGCCTCGGCGTGCCCACGCTGACCACGTCGCTGCGCGGCATGGCCGCCCTCGACGTGGAGGTCGAAACGCTTGCGGGCGCCGTGCACAGCGGCATGTTCGGCGGCCCGGCGCCCGACGCGCTGATCGCCCTCGCGCGCATGATCGCGACCCTACACGACGCGGACGGCACGGTGGCCGTGCAGGGCCTCAATGTCGACGAGTACAACGGCGCCGACTACGACGAGACCGCCTACCGCAACGACGCCGGGGTGCTGTTCGGCGTCGACCTCATCGGCGCCGGGACCGTCGCCGAGCGCCTGTACGGGCGGCCGTCGATCAACGTCATCGGCATCGACGCCCCGGCGGTGGACGGCGCCGCCAATGTGCTCATCCCCAAGGCCCGGGCGCGCCTGAGCGTGCGCCTGACGCCCGGGCAGGACCCGGCCGAGGCGCAGGCCGCGGTGGCCAAGCATGTCGAGGCCGTCGCCCCGTGGCACGTCAAGGTCAAGGTCACGCCCGGCGGAGTCGGCGAAGGTTTCCTCGCCAGGACCGACGGGCCGGCATATGCGGCGGCCGCGGCCGCCATGGCGGCCGCCTTCCAGAAGGAGGTCGTGCACTACGGCGTGGGCGGCTCGATCCCTCTGGTGGCCGCCTTCCTTGCGGCGCAGCCCGGCGCCGAGATGATCCTCTGGGGCTGCGAGGAGCCGCAGTGCAAGATCCACGCGCCCGACGAGAGCGTCGACCTCGCCGAGCTCGAGCGCTGCGTCCTCGCCGAGACGCTCTTCATCGCGGAGCTTGCCGGCGGGCTCTGAGCGCCGCCCCCGTTTCGACCGCCTGCGCTCTCTGGCGTATACTGTTTGTCCGCTCTCAGGGAGCGCACCGCCGGGCACCGCGGAGAGGTGTCCGAGTTGGCTTAAGGAGCGCGACTGGAAATCGCGTGGGCGGGGTTACCTGCCTCGAGGGTTCGAATCCCTCCCTCTCCGCCACTTCCTCCCCCGGAGGGCGCGGCGGACCCGGCGGCACCACGCCACACCCTGGACGAGCCTCGCGGAGAGGTGGCAGAGCGGTTGAATGCGGCGGTCTCGAAAACCGTTAATCCGGCTAACCGGGTTCGGGGGTTCGAATCCCCCCCTCTCCGCCACCTTCGTGCATGCGCGGATCCTGGAGGCCCCATACCCACGGACGCGGCGACGCCCGTTGCTCCCTCACTACCCTCACTAAAGAGAGCCGTCATCGTACAACCGCGTTCCGTCACGCCATGCCTATGAGCTGATCTGCCCCACCCTTGAGCCCGATGCGTGCACCTCGGCAGCGAAGGCTTCAGTCCCAGCCCGGCGGCAGCCTGTCGGCGTGGCGATACACCGTACTGCGGTGGGCCACGCGCACCTCGCAGATGACAATACGCTGCTCGTGGATCGCGAAGATGATGCGGTAGTCACCGGCCTTCGCCCGGTACAGATGGTCTGCGCCGACCACGCGGCGCACGCCCGGCCGGCGCGGATTGGCCGCAAGGCGCTCGAGCACGCGACCGACGGCCACTCGCGCGGGGAGCGTCAGGCGCCGCAGTTCACGCTCGGCCGCGGCACTGAAGTCGACGGCGTAGGCCAAGCGTGCACCCCTACAGGCCCAGCTCGGACTTGATCTCGCTCCAGGGCCGCGTCTTGTCGAGTTCGCCGGCCTCAAGAGCACGCGTGTACTCCGCCGCATCGTACTGGTCTTCCGCGAGCTGGGCAACGAACATGTCCTCGATCGGGACGACCGCCGCGAGGGGCTTGCCGTGACGCTTGATCACGAAGCGATCGCCGCCGTAGGCACAGCGGCCGACGATCTCGGACAGCTTCTCTCTGAGCTCGCGCGTCGTCACGGTGTCAGCGTCTCCGAAGTCGTTGTTGGCGATGCGGTCTTCGAGGTCGTCGGGCATGGCGTCATCTCCAAGCGAGTTGTGTACACATATGCATCTCTCTCCACATGGTACACGAGCGCGCCCCGTGCCGCCAGTCCTCGGACCAGATCAGTCTGCCCCGCGCATTGCCCGCTCACAAGGGTGACGACGACGCGGAAAGGTGACGTTGGCTCAGGGTCTACGCTCCCCGACGGTCCCTTCACGCGGCATGACAGGCTCGTCAAGCTAGCCGTTGACCCGCTCCCGAGCCCGTCCTCCAAACTCGGCTTGCAGTCGTCACCGGCCCTGTCGTAGTATGCAATCCTATTATTTGACCTGTTAGCGAATTGCATTGTCATCGGCGCCAGCGCCGGACACGAGACCAGGAGTGACTCCATGACGCAGCCGGAGACCGTGGCCGAGATCCTGGCCGAACTCGAGGGCGCTCCCGCCGAAGCGATACTCGCCTTCGCGGCAACGCGCTTTGCCGGGCGCGTCGCGTTCGCCACCTCCCTGGGGCTCGAGGACCAGGTGCTCACGGCGATGATCGCCGAGGCCAAGCTCGACATCCCCATCTTCACTCTCGACACGGGGCGCCTCTACCCCGAGACCTACGACCTCATCCAGCGCACGGCGAGGCACTTTGACCTGCCGATCAACGTGTACTTCCCCAGCGCGGCCGAGGTCGAAGAGATGGTCGGCCGCGGCGGCGTCAACCTCTTCCGCGACAGCGTCTTCGCGCGCCAGCTGTGCTGCGAGACGCGCAAGGTGAAGCCGCTGCGCCGCGCGCAGGTGAACCTCGACGCCTGGGTCTGCGGCCTGCGCAGCGGCCAGGGTGCGACGCGCCAGACGGTGGAGCCGGCGGAGTGGGACAGCGGCCCCGGCCTGTTCAAGATCAACCCGCTGGCCGCGTGGGACGAAGCCCGCGTGCGGGACTACGTCCGCGCCCACGACGTGCCCTACAACCCGCTGCACGACGCCGGCTTCCCCAGCATCGGCTGCGCGCCCTGCACGCGCGCCGTGCCGGAGGGCGAGGACGCGCGCTCCGGGCGCTGGTGGTGGGAGAGCGCCGAGCAGCGCGAGTGCGGGCTGCACCATCGTGCGGGCGGCGGGCCTGCGGCGGCCGCCTCATGAACCAGATCGAGACCCTCGAAGCCAAGAGCGTCCACATCCTGCGCGAGGCGTACCGCGCGCTCGGTAACGTGTGCATGCTGTGGTCGATCGGCAAGGACAGCACCGTGCTGCTGCACCTCGCGCGCAAGGCCTTTTTCGGCCACGTGCCGATCCCGCTGGTGCACATCGACACCGCCTACAAGATGCCCGAGATGATCGAGTACCGCGACAAGCTCGCACTCGAGTGGCGCCTCAACCTCGTCGTCGGACAGAACCGCGACGCGCTCGCCGCCAAGCAGACCTTCCCCGACGGCAACGTCGACCGCATCGCCTGCTGCCGCAACCTCAAGACGATGGCGCTCAAGCACACGCTGTCGGGCGAATGGCCGCGGCTGCGCATGGACCACACCCTGGGCAAGTTGGTCGAGGACGAGGAGCTCGCCCCCTACACCGGCGTGATCGTCGGCGTGCGCGCGGACGAAGAGGGCTCGCGCTCGAAGGAGCGCTACTTCTCGCCGCGCGACGTGGAGAACGACTGGAACGTCGACGACCAGCCGCCGGAGCTGTGGCGGTACTTCAAGACCGATTTCGAGCCCGGCACGCACGTGCGCGTGCACCCGCTGCTCGACTGGACCGAGCTCAACGTGTGGGAATACATCGAGCGCGAGAGCATCCCCGTGACGTCGCTGTACTTCGACGACGGCGAGGGGATGCGCTGCCGCTCGCTGGGCTGCTGGCCGTGCACCACCCCGGTACAGTCGACCGCCACCAACGTGGCCGAGATCATCGAGGAGCTGCGCACCGGCAAGTTCTCGAACATCGCCGAGCGCAGCGGCCGCGCCCAGGACAAGGACGACGGCGGCGGCCTCGAGTCGCTGCGCCGCGGGGGGTACATGTGAGCACCGTTCCCGCCGACCTCGAGCGCCTGGACATCGTCGCCGTCGGTCACGTCGACCACGGCAAGAGCACCGTCATCGGCAGGCTCATGGCCGACACCGGCTCGCTGCCCGAGGGCAAGCTCGACCAGGTCAAGGCGATGTGCGCCATCAACGCGCGGCCGTTCGAGTACGCTTTCCTGCTCGACGCACTGAAGAACGAGCAGGCGCAGGGCATCACCATCGACACGGCGCGCTGCTTCTTCAACACGCCCAAGCGGCACTACATCATCCACGACGCCCCCGGCCACGTGGAGTTCCTCAAGAACATGATCACCGGCGCCTCGCGCGCCCAAGCCGCCCTGCTCGTGATCGACGCGCAGGAGGGCGTGCGCGAGAACTCCAAGCGCCACGGCTACATCCTCTCGATGCTCGGCATCCGCCAGATCGCCGTGCTGGTCAACAAGATGGACCTGCTCGACTGGGACCAGGAGGCGTTCGACGCGGTCACGCGCGAGTACGCCGATTTCCTCGCGCGTCTCGGCGTGCGGCCCACCAGCTTCATCCCGGTGAGCGCGCGCGACGGGGCCAACATCGTCGCGCGCGCCGCGGAGGCGCCCTGGTACGACGGGCCCACCGTGCTCGAGCAGATCGAGGGTTTCAAGCGCCTTGACGACGACCTCGAGCGGCCGTTCCGCATGCCGCTCCAGGACGTCTACAAATTCACCGCGGCCGGCGACGACCGGCGCATCTTCGTCGGCACCGTCGAGACCGGCCGCATCCGCCCCGGCGACGAGGTCGTCTTTCTGCCGTCGGGCAAGCGCTCGACGGTCGCGACGATCGAGGCGCTTTCCGGTCCCCGGCCGGACGAAGCCTACGCCGGGCAGGCGACGGGCTTGACGCTCGACACCCAGGTGTACGCCAAGCCCGGCGAGCTGATGGTGCGCGCCGACGAGCCCGCTCCGCTGGTCGCCGACCGGCTGCGCGCCAACGTCTTCTGGATGGCGACGGCGCCGCTCGTGCGCGGGCGGCGCTACGTGCTGCGCATGGGCGCCGCCCGCGTGCCCGTGGAGCTCGAATCCGTGCTGAGCGTGCTCGACTCGCAGGAGCTGCAGTCGGTGACCGGCGCCGCGCAGGTCGAGCGCCACGACGTCGCCGAGGTGGTCTTCAGGAGCACGCGGCCGGTGGCCTTCGATGCGGCCGAGACGCTCGAACCAACGTCGCGCTTCGTGGTCGTGGCCGGCTTCGACACCGCCGGCTGCGGCATCGCCCTGGAGGCCCTGCCGGAGGCGGCCGCGAGCGCCGACGGCGAGCGGCGCTTCGGTGTCGGCGAGGTCACCGACGAGCAGCGCGCCGCGCGCTACGGCCACGGTGGCAAGGCGGTGGTGTTCGTCGGCGAGTCCGGCGAGGACGCGCACGCGGTCGCCGCATCCCTCGAGCGCCGCATCTTCGAACTCGGCGTCCACTCCTACTGCCTCAGCGCGACCGACCTCGGAGAGGACAAGGACGTGCTCGGCCGCGAGGCTCAGATCGGCCGCCTCGGCGAGATCGCCTGGGCGCTGACCGACGCCGGCATCGTGCTCGTGGCGGCGCTCGGCGACATGGACCGCTTCGACCTCGACCGGCTGCGGACGCTGGCCGCGCCCCACGAGGTCTTCGTGATCGGGCGCGGCGACGGTGGCGACCTGGGAGCGGATCTCGACCTGCCGGCGACTCTCGCCATCGAGGAGGCGGCGCAGGAGGCGCTTCGCGCCTTGACCGCCGCCGGCGTCCTGCCCGAGCACGAGGCCTGAGCAGCGCGGACGCCGGTCGCCTCGGGGACGCCGCCCGCCTCGGGTGAACCCCACGGCGCCATCCCCCGTCCCATGCAGCAGTAGTCCGCCGCGGCTGAGGAGGCAGAAGTGCTCACACGGATCGCAGCGCTGTTGGTGCTGGCCGCCGTCATCGCGACGCTGCCCGCCGCCCTCGCGGGCTGCGGCGCGGGCGCGGCGGACGAGCCGCCCGCGCCGTCGGTTTCAAGCGCCCCCGGCGGCGCCCCGGCCGGCGGCACGAAGATGGCCCCCGGCCTCTACGACCTCGAGGACGGCACGGTGCAGGCGGTCGGGACCGTGGAGTACCGCGACCTTGAAGGTGGCTTCTGGGCGCTCATCGGCGGCACCGAGGCCGAAGGCGACGTCGGCAAGATCGTGGCGGTCATCGCCAACGGCGGCGACTACGCGCAGCAGCTCAAGGAGCTCGAGGGTCTCTCCGTCATCGTGAAGGGCGCCAGACTCGAAGGCGCGTCGACGCGCATGGCCGGTCCGGAGATCACCGCGACGAGCGTCGTCGCGGCGAGCGACGCGGCCGGACCGGCGGAGTAGCACGCCGTCGCGCGCTCGGGAGCGGGGGCAATCCGTGCCTGCGGGGTAGACGATTTGCCGGAACGCGGGACTTTTGCCTTGATATGCTTTACACTGTGCTCACGAGCCAATCTGTGGCTCGAGAGTTGGCGGCGTGACCATCTGCTTCACCGCCGGCGTTGTCAGCGGTACGTGGCAAATGGTCGCGTTGCTTTGTTAATAGCCCCCCGGGGCGGATAAAGGATTGTGAAATGGCAGAAGGTACCGTCAAGTGGTTCAACGCGGCCAAGGGTTATGGCTTCATCTCGCGCGAGGATGGGGACGACCTGTTCGTTCACTTCCGCGAGATCCAGGACGAAGGGTTCAAGACCCTGGACGAGGGCCAGAAGGTCACGTTCGACGTCACTCAGGGCCAGAACGGCAAGATGCAGGCGAGCAACGTCCGTAAGGTCTGACGCCGTACCACATCTGTGAGTTCGCCGAAGGGCGGCCCCATCGGGGCCGCCCTTCCGGCGTACGGAGAGCGGCGCGGCGGCGCGGCGCGTCCCCGCCGGCGCGTGCGCCCGCGCTCGTGGCCGCTCGGCCCCGGCGCCGATGCGCTAGGATGCCCGACGTGAAACTGAGGCGCGCCCCCATCGAGTCGCTCGAGGTCGACGGTCTGGTCTTTGCAGTGCGCTGGAGCCGGCGGCGGCGCACGATCGGCATCAGCGTGGCTCGCGAGGGCGAGCTGCGCGTGCTCGCGCCCGCCGGCGTCCCGGCGCGCAAGCTCGAGAGCGCCGTGCGCGCCAAGATCCCGTGGGTGCGCCGCAAGCGCGCCGAGTTCGCGGCCCTCGGCCCTCCCCCGCCGGGCCTGCGCTTCGTGGACGGCGAACGGCTCCCCTACCTCGGCCGCGCGTACCGGCTTGCGCTCGTCGACGCCGCGGAGCCGCGCGGCGCGCCGGTCGCCCTGCGTCGCGGCCGTTTCGAGCTCACGCGCGGCCTGGACGGCGAGGCGCGCGCCGCCTTCGTGCACTGGTACACGGAGCGCGCGCGAGCGCAGCTGAGCGCGCGCGTCGCCCGCTACGCGCCACTTGTCGGAGCGACTCCGGCGGGCATCGTGGTCCGCGACCTCGGCACGCGCCGCTGGGGCGTCTGCGACGGGCGCACCCGCGTCGTCAGCTTCCACTGGGAGCTGGTGCTCCAGCCGCCCGAGATCGTCGACTACGTCGTGGTGCACGAGCTCGCCCACCTGCACGAGCCGAACCACGGGCCGCGGTTCTGGCGGCGGGTGGCCGACGTCATGCCCGACTGGAAGCTGCGGCGCGGCGCGCTCTCGAGTCGCGGGCACCGCCACGCGATCTGAGAGGGCGGCGCGAGACGTCCATGTGCCGCCGCGGCGCCAAGCGGGTAGAGCTACCTCGGGGAGGACCCGAGGAGGACCCGAGGAGGACCGATGAAGTCCCTTCATGCAGCCGTCGAGATCGACGCTCCCGCGGAGCGCGTGTGGCAGGTCGTCAGCGACTTCGCGCGCTACGCCGGATGGAACCCGTTCATCGTGCGCGCCGCGGGCGAACTGCGCGTCGGCGAGCGCCTGGACATCACTATCGCGGCGCCGGGCATGAAGCCGGTGAGCTTTCGGCCGCGCGTCCTGGACGTCGAGCCGGGGCGCCTCATCCGCTGGAAGGGCGAATTCAAGCTCCCCGGCCTGTTCGACGGGCGCCACGCGCTGATCGTCGACCCGCTGGGGGGCGGGCGTTCGCGCTTCACCACCCACGAGGACGTGACCGGCATCCTGCTGCCGTTCGCCGGCAAGGTGATGACCGCGTCCCAACAGGGGTTCGAACTGATGGCTCGCGCGGTGAAGGAACGCGCCGAAGCCTAGGAGAGGGCGGGCGGCGCGGGCGCGACGGGCCCTGCCCGCCGCAGACCCGCCGCCCGCCTTGTGAGCCACGCCGGCCGTGGGCCGCGCGCTTCCCACCGTCCGGCGCCGGCGGTAGAGTCGTACCATGACCCGCGCGCTGCGAGACCAGGCAGACGAGCTGCAAAGGATCCCCGGCGTCGGGCCGTCCATAGCCGCCGACCTGCGCCTGCTCGGCATCGAGAGGGTCGCTGAGCTCAGCGCCCGCGACCCCGAACAGCTCTACGTCGAGCTGGAGGGCCGCGTCGGTCACCACGTCGACCGCTGCGTACTCTACGTCTTCCGCAGCTCCGTCTACTTCGCCGAGCAGGCTCAGCCCGAGCCCGAGCTCACCAGGTGGTGGAACTGGAAGGACGGCGGCCTGGCCGAGAGGCGCGGGCTGCTCCGTATCAGCTGCGGCTGCCCGCAGCCCCCGCGGGCGCCAGGCGCCGGATCTCCACCCCATCGAGCAGGCTGACCACCTTGTCGACGCGCCCGTTCGGGAAATGCCAGATGTGTGTGAAGGGCAGCGCCAGCACTTCCCAGGTCCCGCGAACACGCACGCGGTAGCGGCCGATCACGGTCACGGTCGTCCTGCGCCGGTTCATGCTCCAGGTCCGGAGTTCGACGCCGATCACTTCGAAGTGGGACGGCAGGCCGCCGAACAGCTCCATGGCCACCACATCGCCCGCCGGGCGGCTGCGCCCGAAGGCGCCCATATCGTACACCGCCCAGTCCGCCGGCTCGCCGCCGAGCTGGTCGAACAGGGCGAGCACGTCGTCGTCGGCTCCCAGACCGAGGGCGCGATACCCTCGTTTGATCAGTTCCTGCACGTCCATGTCATCGTTTTCCCCCGATCGGCCGCTGTGGTATCCTCTGCCTCCCGCGGGGGCGTGCCACAGGCACTCCGGCCCCGCACCCGTGGGCGATTAGCTCAGCGGGAGAGCGCCCGCCTCACACGCGGGAGGTCGTTGGTTCAAGCCCAACATCGCCCACCACGCCACTTCTGCCACCCGTCACGGACCCGTTCATCCATCCTGATGAACCTCGCGCCGGCGGCTTGCTTTGCCGCCCGTTTCTGTCTAGTGTCAGCGATTGGCCTGACCCAAGGAGCGAGGTGCACGTTGCCGTCGTCCAGCCCGCGTGGTCCAGGACCAAAGGGCGCACTGGAGCGATGACTGTGGACACACCGCTGGCTGGTCCCGCCGCGCGGAAACCTGGTAACCCGCCGGCTGTGGACGAGTCCCCCACGCCCTACTGTCGGGCACCGGCGCGGGAGAGTCCATTCAGCAAGCGAACCTGTGAAAGGTTCATGGGAGGTGAACAGGGTGGCTGACGAGCCGAAGCTATTCCCACCGTCGCCCGAGTTCTCGCAGAAGGCCTATTTCAAGAGCGAGGCCGAGTACGAGGCCCAGTACAAGCGCTCCGTCGAGGACCCCGAGGGGTACTGGGCCGAGCGCGCCGCGGACGCACTGGTCTGGACGAAGCCGTGGGACAAGGTCCTCGAGTGGAGCTTCGAACCCACGCCGAGCGTCAAGTGGTTCCAGGGCGGCGAGCTCAACGCGAGCTACAACTGCCTGGACCGCTGGGTCGAGGCCGGCAAGGGCGACAAGCCCGCCATCATCTTCGAAGGCGACCCCGGCGACACCAGCACGAAGACCTACAAGGAGCTTCTCGACGAGGTCAGCAGGTTCGCCAACGTGCTCAAGAAGCACGGCGTGAACAAGGGTGACCGCGTCGCCGTCTACCTGCCCATGATCGCCGAGCTGCCGGTCGTCCTGCTGGCCTGCGCGCGCCTCGGCGCCATCCACATGGTGGTGTTCGGCGGCTTCAGCGCCGAGGCCCTCAAGGTGCGCATCGACAACTGCGGCGCCAAGGTCCTCATCTGCGCCGACAAGGGCCATCGCGGCGCCAAGAACACGCCCTCCAAGACCAACGCCGACGCCGCCGTCAGCGGCGAGACCACGGTCGAGACGGTCATCGTCGTCAAGCGCGTCGACGGCGACGTGCCGATGACCGAGGGCCGCGACGTGTGGTATCACGACGAGATCGCGGCCGCCGACATCAGCGCCGATTGTCCACCCGTGCCGGTCGACGCCGAGCATCCTCTCTTCATCCTCTACACCTCCGGTTCCACCGGGACGCCCAAGGGCGTGCTCCACACAACCGGCGGTTACCTGCTCTACGTGCACGACACGGCCAAGTACGTGTTCGACCTGCACGACGACGACATCCACTTCTGCACCGCCGACATCGGCTGGATCACCGGTCACAGCTACATCGTGTACGGACCCCTGTCGTGCGGCGCCACCAGCCTCCTCTACGAGGGTCTGCCGACCTACCCGGAACCGGACCGCTACTGGCAGGTCATCGAGAAGCACCAGACCACGACCATCTACACCGCCCCCACCGTCATCCGCAGCCTCATCGGTCAAGGCAACGAGTGGCCGGACAAGCACGAGATGAAGAGCCTGCGCGTCATGGGCTCCGTCGGCGAGCCGATCGACGCCAACAGCTGGCTCTGGTACTACCAGAAGATCGGCAAGGGCCGTATCCCGCTGTGCGACACGTGGTGGCAGACCGAGACCGGCGGCCTCATGATCACGCCGCTGCCGGGCGCCTCCACCCTCAAGCCCGCCTCGGC
>Ga0315283_10002892_pt1 | contig 14531 bp, 14 predicted proteins | sample YL17G09_0_MG_FD_204541 | JGI IMG/M metagenome (GOLD analysis project Ga0315283, IMG submission 204541) | Sediment microbial communities from Yellowstone Lake, YNP, Wyoming, USA - YL17G09_0 | ecosystem: Environmental > Aquatic > Freshwater > Lake > Sediment | place: USA: Wyoming | collected... | reverse complement strand
ATGAAATATCGTGCCTTATTGAAATGGGTGTCGATTGAGCCAGGCTTTCGGCAGTTTCAGAGAGTTGTTGTCCCTCAGCAGAGCGATACTCGGGGAAAATTTCCGAGACTGGCATCGCACGATGTACTTGCTGCCACAGAGCTGGGTCATCCAATTCTCCATCAAAGAAGATAATGTCAAAGTCTATCGGGCGAGAGGCATTTTTATCCTCCGTACGCACCCGACCCATTTCAGCCTCCAGTGGGCGGAGCACCTGCTCTTTAAGTTGATTAGCTTCCAAGAGGGTAGAGATCAACACAGCCAGATTGAGAAAATCAGGGTAGCAACAATCCACTGAGGCTGACTCCCATACGGAGGAAACCCGCAGAATGGTCACCTTCTCCTTGAGCAAGTTCATTGCTTTAGGAATATTATTCTCCGGCTCGATATTCGAGCCAAGCAGCAAGCAAACCTGGTGGAAAAATGTTCCCATAACCATTAACCTAGATCAAATGCCGGCCTCCATCTATATGGATGATCTCCCCGGTGATATATGCTGGACCTTCCAATAAGAATACCAATGTCTGGCTAACCTCATCCAGGTCAGCCCATCTGCCAGTGGGGACTTTTTCAATGATCATTTGAGATTCAGAACCATCCATGGGTGGAAGGACAGCCCCTAAAGCCAATCCGTTTACGGTGATGCGGGGGGCGAATGCAATGGCAAGTGAATGGGTGAGGGCAGCCAGAGCTGATTTGCTGATAGTGTAAGGAAGGTGGTCGGTACCTGGTCGCAAAGCACGCCAATCCAACAAATTAATGATACGCCCAGTTTCAGCCTGTGGAAGCAAACGTGCAAACGCCTGGCTGAGCAGGAAGGGAACCGTCAGGTTGACCATCAGGTGGTGGTTCCAATCCTCAAGGGTGGACGTTTCCCAGGTGAGGGGTTCGAAAACGGCAGCGTTGTTAATCAGGGCATACAAAGGCCCATGCACGCGAGCACGGGAAACAAGTGTTTTGACTTGCTTTGGGTCTTTGAGGTCAGCTTGAAGCAAGTAAGCTCTCCTACCCATAGCTTCGATCTCGGTAAAAAGGCTCTTCGCATCTGCTTCGGATCGACCAAAGTGGATAACCACATCACCCCCCGCCCGAGCAACCGCCAAAGCGAGCGCACGCCCAACCCGCTGGGCAGCCCCAGTGATAAGCGCCAATTTATTGTTCAAGGACATTTGGCCATCCATCCTGTATCTTCAATCAATCTTTGTTCAGCTATAACCCACAGGCTGCCATGAACTCCGCTCGCAAGGATGGGTCATCGGCAAAACTACCCCGCCAAACGGTGGTACGCGTAAGAGGTGCAGTTTCACGCACACCGCGCATCTCCATACATAAATGGTGCGCTTCAAGGAAAACAGCTACTCCGGTGGGATGCAGCATGTTTTCCAGCGTATCCGCAATTTGCTGACCAATGCGCTCTTGAACCGAAAAACGTTTTGCAAAGAGTCTAACCATGCGGGTGAGTTTGGAGATGCCAATAATGTTCTCGTAAGCAATATAACCCACATAGGCATTTCCGAAAAATGGGAAGACATGATGCTCACATAAAGAGAAAAATTGGATTGGGCCTTCAATCACCTGGCTAAGACGGCAATCTGGCTCACCCCGGCATTCGGTCTGGAAGATTTTCAGTAATTTTGGATCACCATCATAACCATCGGTGGCGTCAAACAGGGCTTTGATAAACCGGCGGGGCGTCTCTTTAGCAGAGGGTGAATCGAGATCCAGGCCATAGGCAGAAAAAATTTCAGCGATATAGCCTTCAAACTTGCTGAAAGTTTGGCTGGATATCTGCCGGGGTTGCAATTTTAGGGTGTCGGTTAACTCATAATCTTCAGCATCGTCAATGATATTCATTAAATTCTCCTGTTCAAAGTTCTATCAATGCAACTATTAATTAATCATTATCAAAATATGGACAAGGTTGACAATGATCAAAGCGAGTAACAATGTTAAGATTTATTATAACCTGCCCACTAAATCACCATCTTTAAACGGGCCTGGTTCGGCAATCAGATTGCGTGCACTTGGGATGGTCTCCCACACATTCCATAGCAACACACCACGCACGCGCCCATCTGCGAGATAATAGACCACACCCTTTTTGTAGGGATCCTTCCAATCCACAACCGTTTCCATACGGGAATCAAGCTCACCTACTGCTTCATAACCCAGCTCGAACAGGTCGGTATAAAAATAGGGTAAATAAGTGTAGGGTTCGCAATCTCCGGCCATATTGCGTCCAGCTCGCTTACCCATGCTATTGGCATTATCTTCATGCTCGAGGCGCAGGCGTTTGCCCAGGGTTGGGTTGTTGAACTCGGCTACATCGCCGGCAGCGAATATATCAGCATGACTGGTTTGCAGACACTCATCAACCACAATCCCATTACCAATCTGTAAACCTGCTGTGCGAGCCAGCTCTACATTTGGCTGGATGCCAATCCCGGCAACCAACCCATCCACCTGGAACTCTTCACCTTTGTCGGTGATGATGTGGTATACATCAGCTCGCTTTTGAATATCCTTCACACTTATCCCTGAAATAATTTCCACACCCTTTTGCCGGAAAAATTCATTCAGATAATTAGATATCTCAGCCGGGTAAATACGTGCCCCAATCCCACTATCTGGGAAGAACATGGTCACTTTTTTCCCATTCATGGCTAAGGCTGCTGCGATTTCAGAACCAATGAACCCACCGCCAATCACGCCAAACCGCTCAGCCCGCTCACTCATGTCACGCAGATGACGATAATCATCCAGCGTGCGGTAATAAATTACGTCTTGTGAACCAAAGGGTAATCTGCGCGGTGTTCCACCGGTTGCCAGAAGCAATTTTTTATACTTATACTGGGTTCCCTGATCATCCCGAACCAGCTTCTTTTCCGGTTCAATCGACAGGACTGTTCTCCCAAGGAATAAATCAACCGAAAATTCCTGCGTACGGCGCCAAATTCTTTCCAGGGGTTTCCCTTTCCAGAGATTTTTGGATAGGGGTGGGCGATTGTAGGGTGGATCCTGGTCATTCCCGATCATGCCAATCTCTCCACTTGGATCCAATTCCCGGATGCCACGAACTGCTGCATCAGCAGTCATTCCAGCACCAACGATCAGGTATTTATAATTTGCCATTTAATCCTCCTGTTGAGTAGATGAATTGATCTTTCATTGATAAGTATTGTAATCATAAATCATAAGGAGTAAAGTATAAAAAAACTATCAGGTACTCCTAACTGCTTGAATAGCGAGTCTCTTTTACCTGCGTCAGAGCGATGACGGAGAACAAGAAAAGCAGTCCATAGATGGTGAAGATCAATACATAACCAAAGCCAGCAACTTGTGGCACCTTGGCGGTGACAAAATCGGCGATGGGACCGCCAATATAGGCACCCACCGCACCTGCACCCGCGCCTGCCAGGTTGGAGATACCCAGGTAACGACCTGCCTCCTCCTTGGGTACCAGGAGCGTGCCAAGCGCCCAGTTGGCAGTGTAGAATAAACCAGCAGAGATACCAATAATACAGCCCCCAACATAGATGACCGGTAAGCTGGGAATGCTGAGTGCAATGATGGTACCTGCCACAGCCACCAGACCTGCTATGGCTACAATGCGTTTTTCACCAAACCGATCGGTCAGCCAACCAGCTGGCACGGATGAGATGATGATGAAAGCACCAACCAATAAGAGCAGCAGACTGGCAGGCGCAGCTGCCTCTTCCTTTTCATAACCCAGGCGTGCCTGGAAGAAATATACTGCAAAGGTGGACAGATTAACTGCTCCCACCAGAAAAGCCAACCGGTTGATCACCCACCAGGTGAAGGAGGGGTTCTCTTTGGCTTTATTGCCAATGCTGATGCGTACACTTAGCCATACCCCCAAAGCAACAGCCACCAACATGCCTATCAACCCCAACAAACCCATAAAGATAAATATTGTTGTTGATGAGGTAACGTCCTTTAACAAGCCACTTACCAGCACGACCAGCTTTCCTGAGCCCCAAATGATCAAGGTGAAAACCCCGGTCATTGCAAACAAGCGTAAAAAAGGTCCCCAATTGTTGGGAGGGGGCGTCTCATTCAATTGCTTTTCAGGGACCAGCATGGTCAATAACATGGTAAAGACCAATACTCCGATGGCAACCAACAGCCCAACCCACATATTACCTTTGCTGATTTGTTTAGCAATTAATAACGCTACAACAATCATGGGCAGGGGGATCTCCAGCAAGGCTTTCACACCGGAGAAACGTCCACGTTTTTCATCCGGAACCAAATCGGGAATGATGCCCTGCTCGGCAGCTTGACCCGTGTTAGCTGCTACAGACTGTAAAAGCCCAATGGCAAGCAATATCCAGAAACCTTGCATGCCTTCCATCCCAGCGGTAAAACCGATCAGGATGGTTAATACAGCCGTTATTACGGTGCCAACCAGGATAAATGGACGCCGGCGCCCCCAAGTAATCGTGCTACGGTCAGACAGCAAACCCATCAAGGACTGGGCGAGCAATGCAACCATCAAGGTAAATAGGCGAAAATTACCATAATAGGTGCCTTGATACGATACACCGACAAATTGCTGGACCAACAAGGGGGTGAGTAATCCCATGGTTTGGGAAAGCGTGGTCAGACCAAAAAAGTAAACGTTGAAGGTGATGTAGTCGTACCAACGGATAAGACGGCTCATTTCGGGTTCCTATGGAAGGCAATGTCAGGCACGGGTTGACTATCCTGGATGATGTCTAATCAGCGAGCACACGGTTAAGGAAATCGATGGACAAGCTTGCCGCAAGATCGCGCTCCTTATCCAGGATGAGGCAGTGCGTGGAATGCTCCAACCAGTGCAGCTCCTTGATCGATGAGCTGACCTGATCGAATATGATCTGGGCTGACTCGGGGTGGACAGTCGGATCCAACCTACCTTGAAGGATCAGGATTGGTTGCTTGATGTGTGGTAGCAGGGGATAGATCACCTTTTGCAGGTGTAAAAGCTGCCGGGCAGCCTTTAAAGGATCCACGCCATAACCCTGCCAGGGGTTATCATCGGTGGAGGGGGCTTTGGGTATTGAGGTGAGAAAGGGAGCGCATAAGGATAGCAAAAAAACTTTCGCAGGAGCAAGCAAGAGGCGCAACGCTGGCGCATAGCATAAAATCCCAGCAACCTGTGGGTGCAACGCTGCCAGGCGTAAGATGAGTAAAGCGCCTGTCGATTCACCACCAACCACCACAGTTTGACAACGGGAAGATAATTGTTGATAGGTTTGTTCGACTGAAGCGTACCAATCTTGCCAGGCGTGCTGGTTGCAATCTTTTGGTGTCGTGCCATGTCCGGCGAGCAAAGGCGCTGCAACAGTATATCCCTGTACAAGCAGGTGTTCGGCTAATATACGTACTTCGGCAGTGGTGGCAGTAAATCCATGACAAAGCAATACACCGACCGGGCCACCCTCCCAGTAGAAGGGAGTGCCTTCAAGTTGAGGGTTACGGAGGGTAGAAGTTTGGGTCATGGAGAAAGAGTCGACCTTTCAACCAGTAAACCATTTCCATACCGACCAGAAAATTGCCACAAGGATGATAAACAGGATAATTCCTCCGATGATGATCATGGTAGTCTTGAGGGAATCCACGGGTTTGTCGCCAGTCACCTTGCCCGTCTGACCATTGACCAGCAGGTGATATCTTTTCCCCTGAAAGGGGTAATTACCAATATAGATTGGAAGCAAAGCCAGTTTATAGGTGAGGCCGCTCCATTTACCTGCGCCGATACTAAAATTACGCTTTTGACGATTTGGCTCGACCAGACCAGGTAATGCTGACCGTACTTTCTGGATGACTTTTTCTCGCGCTTGCAAGGAGGCATCCGCTAAAGGTTGATCGTAGGTGAGTGCCACCCAACCTGCCAGGTAATCGGGTGAAAAATCCACCAGATCATTTAATTTAAATGGCTCAATACCAGCCAGGTCAGGTTTAGATATTTTACGAAGACCAGGGATGAGCACATTTTCAAACATTTCAAATTGTGAGCCTGTGTGCGCTTCCCAAACTACTGCCTTACCTGAACCGACATTAACGTCACAAAACCAGGGTATTTCTAAGGTCCCTTCGAAGACCCAAAATGGATAATATGCTGGGTGAAGCTGCATTCCGGAATGTTGGGCAGCTAAATCGTCTGGGGAAAACATGCCCTTGCCCAACCAGGTTTTGATGCTCTTTGCAGCTTTATCGGGATCGATCTTAAACAGACCAATTTTTTGAGGATCAATCAGTTCCATCAGTGATTGAGAGCTAATAAAGCGATTCGATGCACAATAAGGACAGCTATCAGCGGTTTGACCGGCGGGTAGTATGATGACAACCCCACATTGCTCGCACGTCACACGCGTCTGGTTCTCTGCCCAGCGGTGGGCAGGGGTGGTGGGTAGGACTATATCCAATACCTGGTCAGAACTATCGCTGATTACACTTTCGTCAACTTTGTGGGTATAACCACAGAACTGGCAAACCAGGTGAATTTCATGGATATCAAACGAAATCTTAGCCCCACAATTGGGGCATATATAGGTTTTAGTATCTGCTTCTTCAAGGGTAGGTGTCATTAGAGGAACATAAGCCTCACCTTCGGGCATCAGGCGAGTCTTATCAAGCTTTTCAGAGAGCATCATCAAGCCCCGTTTTGCCGTAGCATTGGACGGATCAGTTGCGATTGCTCTTTCCAGATAGGAACGCCGCTCCTGTTGATCATCTGTGGTAGCCGAAAGCCAGACCCATACCCGCGCATCGCTGCTATTCATTAATGACGCCTGCTCCAACAATCGTTTCGCTAGAGACTTGTTGCCATTCTTGATCGCATGGATAGCATCCTGGATATGTTGTTCAAATTCCCGGTCTTCAAATGAATCAGAATCAGTAGAAAATGCTGAGGGAAACATTCACAGATTATATAACGAAACTAATAAGAAAGAGGCAGATAACTACCGAATGCTTTAAAAATATCTGAGGGTCACTGTGCAAAGGTGAAATAACCGCTGAGAAAGCGGCGAATAGGAGAAATACGCAGCACGAGCAGGAAAAGTATAAAAATCATCCACAGGTAAGGTTCTGTAACGCCTTGTTTTACCGAAAGGATAAAATGCAAGGCATCCAGCACAACGATCACATATACCAGACGGTGCAAGCGTTTCCAGTTCTTTCCAAGACGTTTTTGCCATGGTGGGAAGGAGGTGATGGCCAGGGGGATCAACAATAACCCGGTTACTAATCCAACCAGGGCATAGGGTCGCTTTAGTAACTCAGTGCCTATAATTTGGAAATTAAATCCATAATCCAGGGAGACGAAGATGGCGAAATGAACACAGACATACATGAATGAATAATCACCCAAGGCACGCCGAACCCTGAGGGCTGGCTTGAATCCAAAAATACTATTTAGTGGAGTGCACATCAGGGACAGCACAAGCAATACCAGGGCGATCTTCCCGGTGCGAATAATTGAAGCCCGAATGGGATCGGCGGTTAAATTTCCCTGCCAGGCATCCAATAAAAGCCAAGGAATGGGGAGCAGGCAGGCAATATTAACCAGGATTGGGAACCAGTGGTCGAAAAATCGGTTTCTTATGATCAAAAGTCCTTACTTAAATCCATCCCTGCATAGAGTGAAGCAACTTGTTCTTCATATCCATTAAACATCAACGTTTTCCGCCGGCCTGTCTCACCGATGCGCCGTTCAGTAGCCTGAGACCAACGTGGGTGATCCACATTGGGGTTTACATTGGCATAAAAGCCATACTCACTCGGTCCGGCCTGCATCCAAAGGGTGGAGGGCTGATAATTGACCAGTTCGATCTTTACAATCGCTTTAATATTCTTAAAACCATACTTCCAAGGTACCACCAGACGGATTGGCGCTCCATCCTGATTGGGCAGAGGCTGGCCATATAACCCGGTAGCCAGGAGGGTCAGGTCATGCATAGCCTCATCCAGCCGCAGACCTTCAACATATGGCCAGGTGAGGAATTCAGAGCCCTGCCCCGGCATACTTTGGGGATCATACAAGGCAGTGAACTGAACATACTTCGCTTCAGAGGTGGGTTGAACCTCATCCAATAATTTATGCAATGGAAAACCGATCCAGGGGATGACCATCGACCAGGCTTCCACACAGCGCAGGCGATAGATGCGTTCTTCCGGCAAGAATTTACGTAAATCTTCAAGCGAATATATCTGTGGGTTTTTGACCAGACCAGAGACCTCAATATTCCAAGGGGAGGTGGGGAAATCCTTAGCCAGGTTTGCCACAGCTTCCTTATTGGTGGAAAACTCGTAATAATTGTTGTAATGGGTGATATCCTGGTAGGAGGTCAATGGATCACCTAGCTCATCGGTAGAAGCTCCTGCGCTTGGAGGTGTGCCTGTCTCCGCGGTTGGTAAATTCCCCTTACAAGCTGCCAGAACCAAAGCACCAACGACTACTGCACTGGCGCTGCCAATAAACTGGCGCCGAGAGAGATATAGTTTTTTGGGAGTTATATCGGAAGGATCTATTTTGATCATAATATTCCTTTTTACCTTTCCATGTAGGTTAATTTTACTCAAATTGGCTGGTTGTAAAGATAACAATAAGATGAGACATTATCAAAACCATACAAAGTGAAACTAAAGTCAATGAATCACGTATTTATTAACAAAGAGGAACACAAGGAGGTAGAAATGATCAACACCAAGAATACTTATTGGCTACTCAAACCATTTGCATGGTTATGGAACCTGATTGCAACTCTCGTCATGCTCACCGGTCGCCTGGTGGCAGTGGTATTTGGCTTATTGTTGATGCTTGTGGGAGTTCTCCTAACCATCACAGTCGTAGGTGCCATTATTGGAATCCCATTGTTCATCATTGGTGGGCTGTTGGTGGTCCGAGGGCTGTGGTAAACCGAATAACAATTAAGATAGAAAATCGGGACTCCAACCCAACTGAGGAGCCCCGATTAATATTTTGAATAAAGAGCCAATTAGGTGTAATCCACTTCGACAGTATTGGGTTTGGTAGCTTTTGCTATCTGTTCCCCAACCAGCTCGAGCTCTGATACGATTGGTTTATCAGACACGGTTATTGTTTCGGAAGACCGGCCATCCTCAAAGTGCATAATAGCGGGGATAAATAGGCTGGTGATGCCCATCACACCGGTGACAATCCCACCAATAATGAACCAGGTCTGAACTCCTAGCTTATCGGCGATGGGGCCCGCGATAATCAATCCAAGGGGAGACATAGCAGCCGCCACTGTTCCAATAAGGGAAAATACACGCCCCTGCATTTCGGGTGCAACAGCGGCCTGGATTGCTGCCATTAAAGGCCCATTGACAATTGGATTGACGATACCAAGAAAGAACATGGTAGCCACTGCGAAAACGAACGCTGATGGAGGCAACAGACCCATCACCAGACAACCCGCTCCCATAGCTAACAATCCCATCACAGTCGTTAATATACGGCGTTTAAAACCTCCCCAGGCACTGAGAATCAGACCACCGATAATGATGCCAATGCCAAAAAATGAACTGAGTGTGGCAAATTGGAGCGCTTGCCCGTTGAAGTGTTTGGTAACAAGAATGGGGAGCAGTGCAAAAGCCGGGTTGAGCAGGAAATTGATCACCGCTGCCATGACACCAATGAGCATAAGACCCGGCCAACCCCATACGTAACTCAACCCTAACCGAAAATCCTGCCAGAAGGTGGTCTTTCCTTGGGCTTCAGTCTGTGAACCACTCTTCTCAGGTTGTGGTACCTGGATAAAGAACAGGGGTATCACAGCAAGCAAGGCTGTAAACACATCAATCGCCAGGATTCCTTGCATTGGCACGACTGCCAGTAGCAAGGCGCCGAGGGGAGCTGCAATGATGCTCATACCTCCCTGCAACATTTGGGTAAGACCTTGTATGCGTGTCAGATGTTCCTTAGGAACCATCAATGTGGTTGAAGCCTGCATGGCTGGCCAATGAAAGCCTCCACAGACTGAACGGATGAAAAGCAATGCGTACACCTGCCAGATCTGTATATGACCCAAGGCGAAAAGTAAGGCTAACACAACCGTGGCGAGGGCGATCATCCCGTCAGCGACGATCATGATGATGCGCCGGTTCCAGCGATCGACGAGTGTGCCAGTGAATGGACCAAGGATGACCTGAGGCAGTAAGCCTACCAGTGCAGCAGTAGCTAGGACAGTGGCCGAGCCCGTAGTTTGAGTCAGCCACCAGATGACAGCAAAAGAGACCAGCTGGCTGCCAAAGAGTGAGAAAGCCTGGCCGATCCAGATCGTAAAAAAGCGCGGACCCCAGGGTTTAGATTTTTCGAGAGCAGCATTTGCGTCCATGTCGAATTCCTTAATTTAAGGCTCTTTAATTACCAATATTAATATTATACACAATAATTATAATATGTCAATAAATAATATTAATATTATTTTCAGGAATACTAAATTTATTCAATTTTTATTATGATTTTTTATAGACCGTCAGCAACGTCGAGCGTCTGTTCCAACCATACAATCGATGACATCTTCGAACCTCGGGTATAATCATTTCCAACAGCCAAACATCCTTTGTGGAGGTAGACGATATGGTCATGCCAGTTTTGCAGTATGCTCCGGAAACCTGCGCGTGGTGCGAAGGTAAGGGTTTATATGGACAATATAATGATATCTGCCTTGTGTGCAACGGGCAGGGAAGCGTGCTCGTGGCTCAGCCATCCCATAAATGCCCACATTGTGCAGGAACGGGGGTTCTTCAGGCGGGTGAATATCAAGACCGGTGTAAGATTTGCAGCGGCTCAGGCTGGTCACACGTCTTTAAGAACGCACCTTCTTCCCGATAAGTGCTGGTATGCGTTTAGAAAACAAGGTGGCATTGATCACCGGAGGGACATCCGGGATTGGTAAGACTAGCGTAGAATTATTTACCGCTGAAGGGGCGAAAGTTGCTTTTACAGGGCGTCGCTCACAGCTTGGGCATGAGGTCGCAGAACAAACTGGTGGATTTTTCATCCAGGCTGACCACCGCCAGATGGAAGATTGCCAGCGCTCGGTCTCTGAGACAGTCTCCAGGTACGGGCGGATCGACATTTTGTTCAACAATGCAGGGATCGTGGTCAGCGGGACAGCCGAAGCAACCACAGATGAGGATTGGGACGACACCATGCTGCTCAATGTGACGGCAGTGTGGCGCATGTCCAAGCTGGTGCTGCCGGTGATGCGGGCACATGGAGGCGGAGTGATCATCAACAATGCCTCCGACTGGGCACTCGTTGGTGCCCCACAGGTGGTTGCCTACTGCACATCAAAAGGGGCGGTGGTACAGCTGACACGTGCGATGGCGATCGACCACGCCGGGGAAAACATCCGGATTAATGCCGTCTGCCCCGGAGATACCTTCGTGGAACGCTGGGTGAAGGAAGGCTTTTATCGTGTATCGGGAGGGGTCAGTGAGGCGGAAGCGCGCAAGACCGATTTGCCCATTGGGCGGGTAGCGGAGACGATTGAAATCGCCCGGGCAGTGTTATTTTTGGCTTCAGATGAGTCCAGTTTTATGACTGGAACTGCACTGGTGGTGGATGGGGGCAGTACGGCGCGGTAGAGTCAAAACACTCCATCTAAAGGTCATAAATTACTGGAGATCGCATAAAGCATTACACCGGTGGCAATTGCCAGGTTCAGGGATGTCACCCGCCCTTGCATGGGGATCCTCACCATCACATCACAAACTTCAGACTGAGTGGCAGTTAACCCTTCGCGCTCACTACCCATCAACAAGATCAACGGTGATTCAAATTGCTTGCTGCTGCGGTAATCAACGCTCGCATGGGCAGAGGTGCCATAGATATGGTAGCCCTGCACGCGTGCCCATTGAACAAAGCTGGAAAAAGTTGTGGAAACGACCGGGTACCAAAAAATCGCTCCCATACTGGCCCGCACTGAGCCAGGGTGAAAAGGGTCGGCACAAAATTGGTTATATGCAGGGTCATCCAGTAGTAGCAGGCCTCTGGCACCCACTGCATCGATGGTGCGTAGGATACTGCCGATATTCCCTGGGTCTTGTGGGGCAACCAGGGCAACCCCCCATTTGAAGTTACCCGCTGAAATGCTATCGAGCTGTATACCTGGCTTGTGGACGACGGCCAGGATTCCCTGGGGATTATCCTTGCTTGCCATACCAGTGAAAGTATCCTTTTCAACTGCAAAACATGGGATTCCCAGGTGCGACTGCTCCTGAACCAGCTGAAGGGCAAAATCACTGGTGAGCATCTCAGGTGCATAACAGATATATTCCAGGTGGGCTTTAGCGGCACATGCCTCTCCCACGTGGCGGATCCCCTCAACGACAAATAACCCGGACACATCACGTTGCTTGCGCTGGCTGAGTAGCTGATGGACTTGCTTAATTTTGGGATTATTACGGCTGGTTAGATTCTTCATCCTGATTCAGCGGTGCCCAGGCGAGGATCGATGTGCCTTTTCCGGGCTCAGAAGTGATCTCAATATCACCACCCACTTTGTGTGCACGGGTGAGCATGTTCGCTAAACCATGACCCAGCGCCATGCGCTTTTGGGGTAGATCAAAGCCCACCCCATCGTCTGAGATTTCAATTTGTACACGCCCGGGTGCGGTCCACAAGTTGATTTTGGCGACCTTTGCCTGGGCATGTTTGGCGATATTGGCCAGAGCTTCCTGGCAGATATGGAAAAGCGCGGTAGCAATCACGGTTGGCAGGATTAATTCGCCATCCTCTGGCCCGTTGAGGCTAATTTCCAAATGGGTGTTGAGGCGAGTTTCATCAATGAGACGCTGCAGGCTATCCCTGAGATTTTCACCACGGAACTGGCGCGGGCGCAAGTCCATAATATATGTACGAATATCGCGAATTGTGCTGTTTAATCCCTCGATTGCCTGTTCGAGCTTCACCAGAGCTTTCTTAGGGTTGCTTTCAACTTCCATTCGGGCATAGTCCAACGCCAGCCCAACAGCATAAATCGATTGAATGATGCCATCGTGCAAGTCCATGCCGATACGCTCGCGTTCCTCAAGGACTGCCAACCTGCGCTCGTGCTGGTTCAAACGTACATTTTCTATGGCGATGCCTGCCCAGGTTCCGATAGAAGTCAGAAGTCCAATTTCGCGTTGGTTCAAACGCCCCATATGCCGTGTGGCAACCCCCAGCACACCCACCACATTCCCATGGGCTGTCAGAGGGATACAGGCGACACTTTGGAAACCCGCATGAATCACTTGCCTTCGTAAATAGCGCATATCCTGTTGCAAAGCGTTGCTCAGTAGGGGTTTGGCACTTTCAGCTACCAATCCAACAAATCCTTCTCCAAATCTGAACTGATCCTTGGTCCAAAAAGCCTCCGCTGCTTCACCACGGTGCATGGCTAAACGCAAAGATAATCCATCTTCCTCGGTCAAGAAAATCTCGCTTGCCTCAACTTCCAGATAGGACATGACATGCTCGAGGGTTTTTTCCAGGATCTCTTCCATCTGGCTTGAGTTGGCAAGCATTTCACCGATATCATTAAGCAATCCAAGGTCTTTGTTGCGCCGAGAGAGAGCCTCATCACGCTCCACCAGGTCTTTGTATATACGGGCATTAATAATCGCCACCGCAGCATAGGCTGCCAGGGTTTCGATCACCCGTTCATCATCGCGGGTGAACTCGGTGTAGTCTTCCTTATCTGTAAGGTAGATTTGCCCTAACAGCTGGCTTCCAGAAAGGATTGGTACGCCCAGGAACGAGGTCATGGTTGGGTGATTGGGTGGAAATCCTGAACCGCGGTCATCTTGTGAGATATCCGGGACGCGAATGGTCTGTCGCTCCCTGGCAATGGCACCAATCAATCCAAGACCGATGGGCGGGTGGGCAATCTGCCGGACTTCATCAGCAGTCATGCCAACATGGATGAACTTAATTAATTTACCTTGATCATCCAACACCCCCAAGGCAGCATAACGCGCGCCTCCTTGTTCGCGGGCTAGATGGGCGATACGTTCGAGCACTACCTCCTGGGATAGATCACTGACCAACTCAAGGCTGGCGCGATGTAATGCCACAAGCCGAGCTTCAATCTGCTCACGGGTTAACAATACCATTTGGTAAACCTCACCACGCCCTTATTTTACCTTAATTGGTGGTTTTAGGTGAATATGGGTTGTGACAGTTAGAACACACTCGACATGTTGAGAAAAAGCAGTAAAATACCTCAGGAGGCATCTATGGGCAAACACGTGCTTGTTTTCAAAGGTAGTCCGCGAGAGAAGGGAAACAGCAGTATCCTGGCAGAAAAAGCAGCTGAAGGAGCAAAAGCTGCCGGGGCAGAGGTGGAGAGCTTTACCTTACACAATATGGACATCCGTCCCTGCGATGCGTGTGATATCTGCCAGGAGACCGGGGTGTGCGTGCTCATGGATGACATGCAGATGCTGTATCCAAAATTGAGGAGTGCAGA
>Ga0315283_10002889_pt1 | contig 14536 bp, 21 predicted proteins | sample YL17G09_0_MG_FD_204541 | JGI IMG/M metagenome (GOLD analysis project Ga0315283, IMG submission 204541) | Sediment microbial communities from Yellowstone Lake, YNP, Wyoming, USA - YL17G09_0 | ecosystem: Environmental > Aquatic > Freshwater > Lake > Sediment | place: USA: Wyoming | collected... | reverse complement strand
CCTTGACCGGATCGGCTTGCGGATCGGGCGGCGCGATGTCCACGAGGTGCAACAGCAGCCGCGTCCGCTGCAGGTGCTTGAGAAAACGGATGCCGAGCCCGGCGCCGTCGGCCGCGCCCTCGATCAAGCCTGGAATGTCGGCCATCACGAAGCTCTTGTACTGGCCCACGTACACCACGCCGAGATTCGGGTGCAGCGTCGTGAAGGGATAGTCGGCAATCTTCGGACGCGCCGCGGAGACCGCAGCGATCAGCGTGGACTTGCCCGCGTTCGGCAGGCCGAGCAGCCCGACATCGGCCAGCAGCTTCAGCTCGAGGCGAAGTTCGCGCTTCTCGCCTGCGACGCCTTCCGTAGCCTTGCGCGGCGTTCGATTGGTGCTGCTCTTGAAGTGCTGGTTGCCGAGCCCGCCGCGGCCGCCCTTGGCGACCAGGATGCGCTCGCCGTCGTGCGTGAGGTCGCCGAGCGTCTCCTCCGTCTCGAGGTCATAGACGACCGTGCCGACGGGCACGACGATTTCGGCATCGTCACCGCCACGTCCGCTGCAATCGGCGCTGCCGCCAGGCTCGCCGTTACCCGCCTTGAACGTGCGCATGTAACGGAAATCGGCCAGGGTATTGAGGCCCTTCCTGGCAACGAGGTGCACGTTGCCGCCATCACCGCCGTCGCCGCCGCTCGGGCCGCCGAACGGAATGGATTTTTCGCGGCGAAAACTCACCATGCCCCGGCCGCCGTTGCCGGCCTGGGCTTTGATCGTGGCTTCGTCGACGAACTTCATGACTGGGTATCTTAAAAGCAAAGGCCCCGGGGTTGCCGGGGCCTCATGCGTACGGTGCGGCCGCGACGGCCGCCAGGATCAGCCCTGCGGCTCGATGCTGACGTGCATGCGCTGTTCGATGCCCTTGCGCTTGAATGCCACCTTGCCAGCCTTGAGGGCGAACAGGGTGTGGTCCGTGCCGACACCGACGTTGTCGCCGGCGCGATAGACCGTGCCGCGCTGACGAACGAGGATGTTGCCGGCCAGCACGGTCTGGCCGCCGGACTTCTTCAGGCCGAGGCGCTTGCTCTCTGAATCGCGGCCGTTCTTGGTACTGCCGCCCGCTTTCTTATGTGCCATTTCTCAATGACTCCTGCTGACAGGTGCGATCCGGGCCTCAGCCCTGGATGCCCGTGATCTTGACTTCGGTGTAGAACTGACGATGCGTGCCCTGCCGCAGGTAGTGCTTGCGGCGGCGGAACTTCACGATCGGCACCTTGTCGGTCTTGCCGTGCTTCTGCACCGTGCCCGAGACCTTGCTGCCGGGGACGAACGGGACGCCGATCTTGACGTCGACGCCCTGGCCCACCAGCACGACCTTATCGAACTCGACAGCAGCGCCGAGCTCGGCCGTGAGCTTTTCGATGCGAACCACGTCGCCTTCGGCGACGCGATACTGCTTGCCGCCCGTCGCAATGACCGCGTACATGACTATATCCACTCCAGAGAGGAGGCCGGGGGTGACCCGGCAGAAAGACGCGGGATTTTAGAGGGATGGGCGGTCCGAATCAAGCGCTTAGGCCAATCCAGCCATTCCCACGCCCCGGCCCGGAAGGTACCATGCACCGACTTTGGACCATGATTTTGTCGCGGGAATGCAACTAGAACAGATCCGGGGGCCGGTTGCAGACGACCTGCGCCGCGTCGACCAGACCATCGTCAAGCGCCTGGCCAGCGACATCGTCCTGGTCAACCAGATCTCCCAATACATCATTGGGAGCGGCGGCAAGCGCCTGCGGCCCCTGAGCGTGGTCCTGGCGGCACGCGCGTGCGGCCATCAGGGCGACAAGCACATCCCCGCGGCGGCCATCATCGAGTTCATCCACACCGCCACCCTGCTGCACGACGACGTCGTGGACGGTTCGGACATGCGTCGGGGCCGCGACACTGCCAATCACGTGTTCGGCTGCGAGGCGAGCGTGCTGGTGGGCGATTACCTGTATTCCCGCGCGTTCCAGATGATGGTGGAACTCGGCGACATGCGCATCCAGGAGGTCATGGCGAACGCGACCAACACCATCGCCGAGGGCGAGGTGCTGCAGCTCATGAACGCCCACGACCCGGACACCTCCGAGGAGCGGTACCTGGAGGTCATCTACCGCAAGACCGCCAGATTATTCGAAGCAGGGGCGCAAGTGGCGGCGATCGTGTCCGGGGCCGGGCCCGAGATCGAGCAGGCCATGATCGCGTATGGCCGCCACCTGGGCGCCGCCTTCCAATTGGTGGACGACGCACTCGATTACACCTCGAATGCGGCGGAAATGGGCAAGAACCTGGGCGACGACCTCGCCGAGGGCAAGCCCACCCTGCCGCTCATCTACGCCATCGCCCACTCCTCGATCGAGGATACGGCCCGGTTGCGCGCCGCCGTAGAGAACGGCGGACTCGAGGAACTGGAACAAATCACCCGCACGATTGAATCGTCGGGGGGGCTTGAGTACACTGCGCGGCTCGCGCGGCGGGAGAAGGATCTCGCCATTGAGGCTCTCAGCCGACTCCCCGGTTCGGAATTTCGAGAGTCCCTCGGCGCGCTGGCGGAATTCGCGGTGGCCCGTACCTTCTAGTCGCGGCGCGGACTGTGACCGGCTTCGGGATGTAGCTCAGCCTGGTAGAGCACTACGTTCGGGACGTAGGAGTCGAAGGTTCAAATCCTTTCATCCCGACCACCTGTTCCTGCAGCCCGCACGAGTGCTGCGGGGTGCATGCTGTACGCCGCCCACAGGGCCCCGTCTGCACCCGGCACAAGGCGGATTTCCCCGAGCATTTCGCGCAGGATCACACGCGCCTTGAGCGCCTCCCTCGGGTTGCCGTCGAGCCCCTCCGTGATCTGCCGGCGGTACACCTCGGCCGCGCGTGGCAGCATCGAGAGAACCTTCGCTGAACGCTTCGCCGCCGGTTGCGTGTCCTGAAGCTCGCGCCGCTTCTGTTCGGCCCGCTCGATGGCGGCCTGCAGTTCATCCGCCGGCAGGTCAGGATCACCCTTCACAAGGCGTTCGCGCAGCCGCTCAAGGCGCGCGTCGATGTCCTGTAGCTCTCGCGGCGCCTCGCTGGCGCGATCCTCCGCGGCCCGCAGCTGCGACAGGTACGCTGCCTGCATCTCAGTTGCCATGCGAGCGACGCGCTCTGGTGCGAGCAGATCCTTGCGAATCGTCCCGAGGATTGCCGTCTCGACTGCATCACGACGCACGCGAATGGAATTCGAGCAGGCGCGGCCGAGCCAGTGCCCAGAGCAGGCATAGCTGTGAGCGCTCGCGAGCACGTAGTGCGCGTGGCAAAGGTCGCACACCAGCAGGCCCGAGAGCAGATACTTCGCCTTACCCCCGCTCTTTAATCGCTCGTCGCCGGTGGATCTGACGCGCGTGCGCGCCCGCACCCGCTCGAACAGGGCGTTCGAGACCACGCGCAGGTTCTCGTCGCGGTACTCGGTCCATTCCGACTGCGGCCGCGCCCGACGCTTGTGCTTACCGGTGTCGGGGTCGCGCACGAACTGGGAGACATTCCAGCGCACGTGCCCGGTGTAGAGCGGGTTCTTGAGGATCACCCGGACGGCGCTTGCCATCCATCCAGCGCAGCGCCGCGTCTTGCGCCGCCAACTCGAGCCAGGGCTGGGCACGCCGCGGGCGTTCAACTCTTGCGCGATAGTGCGGGCGGAAGCGCCGTCGGCAAAGCGCGCGAACATCTCGCGCACCACGGCCGCCTGCTCGCGGTCGATCTCGAGGACGGTCCCGATGCGCGCCGGCTGGCCGTATGCGTCACGCTGTGACGGGTCGAGAATCGGCTTGAGGCGGAATCCGTACGGCTTCCCGCCGCACCAACGCCCCTTTGCCGCCTGCCCAGCCTGACCGCGATGCACCTTCTCGGCGAGGTCATCGAGGAAGATCTCGTTCATGAGGCCCTTCACGCCGCGGTGAACCTTGCGAGCCTTGGACTGGCTGTCGTACCCGTCCGAGGTGGCGACGATGCGCAGGCCCTGAAACTCGAGGCGGCGGATCGTGCGCTCCTGCTCCACCGAGTCGCGGGTCAGGCGGCTCAAGTCGTCGAGCACAAGGATGTCGAACTCGCGGCGCGCGGCGGCCGCCTGCATCTCCTGGTATTGAGGCCGCTTGCTGTCGCTGCCCGACATGGCGGCGTCGGCGAAGCTGGCAGTGATCTCCCAGTTCTCCGCCTCGGCGCGCTTCCGGCAGTTGCGGAACTGATCCTCGATCGAGGTCGCGCGCTGCTGGTCGCTGCTGTAGCGGGCGTAGAGGGCGGCTTTCATTGCTTGGCCCTCGCTTTCCGCACCGTCACCTTGTACTTGGCGAGCAGGTCGCTGATGGCCTCCCGGAGATAGGCCGCCACAGGCACGCGGGTCTCTTCGCTGAGCCGTTTCAATGCAAGGTGGTCGGGTGGGTCGATATAGACACTGGTCATCGTGCGCTTAGGCTTCGGTCTCTGCATTGCAAGTACCACACGTAAGTAGTAACGTATAACGATCATGCGCCAAGATATGAACTGGCGCAAGCGCCGTGCGAGGCTTTCTTGTGACTAAAAGACCGGGCCGAAAACCGCGTGGAGACATCGCAGACGAGCGCATCCTCTTTGCAGTCCTTGCGGCGCGATTCGGTAAGGGCGGCTGGATATACGATCTCGATAGCAGTGCGGCGTCGCGCCTTCGCGATGGACACCGAGGACACCGAATAACCCCGCACACGAATCTCTCAGGGGCTTTTGCGACCGTGGAAGACGATCTCCGCAGACGCGGGATCATCAAGGACCGGCTATCGGAAGGTTTGGCGGAGCGCGGCACTTCAGTGCGGCGCGCTTACTATCGGGCCGAAAAGAAGCGAAGAGCGCGTAATAATCGCTACCTCGAGCTCCTTGCCGAGGAGTACCGGCAGCGTCGTGTCAGGCCGGGACGGTCAGTCAAGCGCGTTTCCGACCGCGACCTTGAGATCAGGAATGCAGCCAGGGCGTGGCAGATCATCGAAGACGAATCCGCGAGATGCGACAAAGAACGGCCGCACTGGCGACTATTGTCGAGGAAAGAGATTGACGACGCCCACGTGCGACGACAGAACTACGAACAGTCCCTGTGGGCGGATTTAGTCACAAGAAAAGTCTAGACCGATAATTTAGTCACACCCCCAAATGCCCCCATGGTCCTTCCATGGGTTGCAAGTTCCCGGAAATCCGCTAGTCGCCAGCGGCGGGCGCCGTGCGTTCTCGACGACGAGCTAGTCTCGCCGCCGGAGGCCCTACTGACCGCGCGGGAGGTCGCTGCGAGCGGCGGTCCAGCCACCAAGACCCTCGCGAACTGGCGCTCCCTCAGGAAGGGCCCGACGTTTGTGCGGCACGGGCGCTTCATTCGCTATCCGCGCGGAGCGTATCTCGACTGGCTGCGAAGTCATCAGGTTCGCACGCGATGACCCCGCGACAGAACTCGGCCCTGCTCGACGAGCTCGCACGCTGCTTTGTTCGCGCCGCGCTGCGTGAGCTACACGACTCCAAAGAACCTGTGGACGGCGCTTCGGTCGGCACGAAGGAGGTGAAGCGCGTGCCGCTCGAGCCCGCGGCTCACGAGGCCCCGCCGCGATGACGCCCTCACTCCGTTTGCAAATCTGGATCGGCTGCCGCCGGCGCACGCTCGAGCACCTGCACGCGCGACTTCTGCGGTGGCTCGCGTTTCGCGCGTTTCACCTCGCCGCGGTCATCGGCGACCAGGCGCGCCAGACCATCGGCACGACGGAGTGGGCCGACTGGGGCGCCGTTGAAGACTGGCCCGACCAGCTTCCGGTCGTGCACGCCGAACGGCTCTCCGAGACCTTCTGTGCCGCCTGCGGTCAAGTGGTGCCGCCATCATGAGTGCGCCCCGCCGAGCCCTGCCACCCTTCGCACGCCGCGTCGTCGCGGACTTGGAGCGGGGCCTACCCGTGAATCTGTTCGTTTTCGCGGGCGCGAGCGCCTGGGACATGGCGCGGCGCCGGAGCCACGCCGCGATCGCCAACGATGATTGGCGAACCCGCGACTGGGGTTTTGTTGGCGGCCTGGATGTCACGCTGGTCGCGCGAAAATGGACGGCTGCGCAGGTCGAAGAATTCGCGACCGTCCTGCTGGTGGCCGGTGCGCCGCTGGTGGTTTCGCTGCGCGTCGTCCGTGATGGCGACATGACGAGCGTGGACGCCATCCACTTCGTTCCCCGGCGGGCGGCGGCATGAGCGCCGTTCATCGCACCCGCCCGCGTGGGCTCACGCCGTGGCGTATGAATCCCAATTCCGGGGCCGTAGTGGATGCGGTGCGGCGCGTGCTCGAGGAGTACCGGGTACACCTGCCTCTCACGATCCGGCAAGTGTTCTATCGGCTCGTGGCGCTCGAGGTGCTCGGCAAGACTGAGCGCGATTACAAGGCACTGGCGGAAAAGGTGGGCCGCGCGCGACGTGCGGGGCTCGTGCCGTTCGACGCGATCCGCGACGACGGACTGACGCTTCGAGAGGGCTACGATTTCCGCGACCTCGCCGCCGCGTTCGACTACTTCGACAAACTGGCGGCCGGCGCGCGATTCGACTTGCAGGCAGGGCAACCGCGCCGGCTCGTGCTGTGGTGCGAAGCCGCCGGCATGGTTCCGCAATTGGTACGGGTCGGCTCACCCTACGGCGTGGGCGTAGTTTCGTCGGGCGGCTTCGACAGTCTGACAGCGAAGCACGACATGGCGCGCAAGCTCGGCCAGGTACCGCACGAGGTGCTGCACGTTGGCGATTATGACCCGTCGGGCGTCCACGTTTTCTCGTCACTGGCCGAGGACGTAAACGCACTGGCGGCCGACTTAGACCTCGAGCCGGCCGCGTTCACACGCCTTGCCGTGACTCCCGCGCAGATTGCGCGCCTCGCATTACCGACCGCACCCCCGAAAGTCACGGACCGCCGCGCGTTCGACGGTGCCGGCACGGTGCAGGCCGAGGCCATCCCGCCCGACGAGCTCGCGCGAATTGTTCGCGAGGCGCTTACATCGCGGCTCGACCTCGAGGTAGTGGCCGCGGCCGAATGGCAGGCCGAAAAGTGGCGGGAGCAATTGCAGGACAAACTGCGGGGCGGCGCATGAGCGCGCAGTTGAAAACAGTCGACGTCGGCGGCGCCTCGCGCACATTTCGCACAGCGACACTCGCCGATTGTCGTGAGTGCGGCCCGCGCTGGTTGGTGCAGGGCTTGATCGAACAACCGTCCGTCGCCGTCGTCACCAGTGAGCCCGGTCTCGGAAAGACTTTTCTGCTGATGGACTTGGCCCTCCACGTCGCCGCGGGTCGTGAGTGGTTCCGGCGGAAGGTCGACAAAGGGGTCGTTTTGTATGTCGCGGCCGAGGCGGCGGAGTCGGTGAAGCGTCGAGCCGCTCTCGCGCGCCGCGTGAAGTTCGGTGGTGCCGCGTTGCCGGTCGAAATTGTTCTCGAGCCGGCGCTGCTCGGCGACGAGCTACATTCCGCGGCGGACCGCGAAGCGCTCGAGCACCTGATCGACGACGTCGCGAGGCGCCACCACGCGCCGGTCGTGCTCGTCATCATCGACACGGTGGCCGCCAGCATGGGCAGCGGCAACGAGAATCTGGACGGGATGCAGCGGCTGACCGGGGCCGCGAACATGCTCGCCGCCCGTATGAGCCTCGCCGTCATCCTGAACCATCACCCGAACGCCGCCGGCGGGGCCCTGCGCGGCCACGGCTCGTTGCTCGGCACGGTGTCGCACGCTTTCCGGATCGCAGCGAAGGGCGACGCGCGGGTGCTCACAGGCTTCAAGCAGAGAGACGCAGAAGGTGGTGCGCTGCTCGCTTACCGCCTGCAGGTCTACGACCTCGAGACGCCCGATAACTTCGGTGACCGCTCAACCTCGTGCGTGATCGAGCCTGCCGAAATGCCCGCGGACGACGGCGATGACGAGAAAACGCAACAGACGCGCCTCACCCTGGCGGCACGCGAAGCGTTCGGGAGCAGCATCGGCACGCCTGTCCGTTTCGGCGCCATCTTGGATCACTGTCGCTCGGCATGCGACTTCCTCGCCGACAAGTCACCGGAGGCAACACGCAAGGCCGTGGGCCGCGCGCTGCGAGCCCTTGAGGCGGCGGGCGTCATCAAGCGTTGCGAGATCCCCCGCGGCACCTATCGCCTTGTCGATGGAAGCCGGCAATGACTAGGACCAGCCGGCCCATGGGATGGGACAGGACAGACAGGGCTAAAGCCCCTGTCCTGTCTGTCCCATGCCCAGATGGGTATTCGGGACATGTCCCGGACGTGTCCCAACATGTCCCAAGGAGATGTCCCATCAGTGGGCACCGACCGGAAGGCCGACTGCGGCGCTCTGAGAGCAGGCACTCCCCCGCGAAACCACCACTTTTCGGCTCGGCAGGGCCTGCTGGAGCATCGTCATGACCGACCCCATGGTCATCCCGCTGCCTAGCCTCGGCACGCTCCGGCTGCCGCGTGCGGCCGGTGGCGGCTGCTCTCGTGAGTGGGTAAATCGCTACAACGATTGCGCCGAATTCACGAAACTCACGGCAAATCAATCACATATCGCGCGCCATCACGCGCCCCTGTTCAACCCCTAAAGGAGATCTGAGATGGCCTACGACCCAACAGTTGCCACCCCGCGGCTGATCCTGACCCAATCCCTGCTGACCGGCGGCGGGGTCTGGCTTTATTCGAGCACCGACGCACACGGCGACGTCGCTGCGTCCGGGTATTTCACGGGCGCGTTGGATCGCGGCATGAAGACCGGTGACATCGTGATCGTGCACACCTCGGGCAGCGGCGCGACGACCTTGCACAGTGTCACGGACATCACGGCCGGCGCAGCGACCATCAGTGCGGCGGTGTTGTCGTGAGCACCGAGGAATTCGGCGACGAAGTGCGTGCGCGCATGTCGAGCGTTGGCAGCAAGGCGGCTGACGAGCCGGTGCGGTTCCCCCGCCGTGCGCGCCCGGAACGGCTGCAGTTGGCGCAACACGTCAGGCAGCTGCACTGTTACGTCGCGCCCGCCGGCACCACGATTGCCGATGTCATGTCCCAGGGGTTCTGGCAGCCGATCCATCAGAAGCTCCGGGCCTGGGACCGCATCGAAATCCTCGAAGAGGGGGGCGTTTTTTTTGTCGAGTTGTTGGTCGTCAGTGTCGACGCGAGCGGAGCGGTGCTCGCCGGCCTTCGCGGCGTGGAACTTCACGGTCAGGTCGGCGTGCGCGACGCGGCACCTCGAAACGTGACCGGCGCCACCGTGCAGTATCGCGGCCCCCATCGGAAGTGGACGGTGGAACTCAACGGCCAGACGCTCGCCGAGCAACTCGCGACCGAGAGCGCGGCGCAACTCTGGCTGGCAAGCCACGAACGAGCACAAGCCCGTGACCGCGCCTGACCTGCCGGCCGTAGCGAGGTTCGCGGCGAACCCGTCCGCGCGCTTCAATGCGCTGCAGGATAGATTTGAGACGCTGCGCAACCGCTTTCTGCTCGCGCGCCAAGTGGCGGGCGAAGCGCGTGCCGCGGAACTCGAATCATGGCTCGACGCGATGGAGGCCGACGTTGATTCGCGCCTAGCCGCGGTCGAGGGCTTGATTGGGGCCCCGCGAGCGGCGGCGAGGCCAGATGCGGACATCCACCGCTCTCTGGCGATTGCGATCGAGAACCTCGGCAAGACGACCGCCGCTGGGCTGTGGGCGATCGATACGCTGCATTCACAGATCGTTGAGCGCGCGCCGGAGCCTGATCGGGCCTATTGGGAGGCGGTGCCCCCTGAGCGCGTCTCGGGGCTCCTGCAGCGGACGAAGCCGATGCTCGAACTGCTCGCGAGTCGCGGCATCCTCACGTGGTTCGGCTGGCAGGATCGGCGGCACCGCGTCATCGACGTCAACTGGTTGACGGCGCACGCTGACATCCGCGCTTTCGTCGCGGGCGAGATGCAGCGCGGCAAGCGCTGCAGGTTCTGTCGGATGATCGAGACGCCAGCCTTTAACGGCTTCGTCGCCGTCCTGCCTCGGGAGCGCAATGCCCTGGTGCCGACGGCCGCGGTTGTGGTGTTGCAGACGGATGCCGTCCACGTGCACGCGGAGTGCGGGCCGTACTGGCGCCAGTGGGTCCAGATTGCCGAGAGCTACGCGAGCCAGGACGCGGCTGAGGAGGCCGATCGAGTGGCCGGTCGCGTGCCGCGAAGTGCGCCTGAGCCGCGCTCGTTTGAGCCGGACCCGCCGCAGGCACTGCCGCCGGGATACTCGAGTGAGCCAACCGTCGTCGATCGCGGCGGCCCTTCGTCATCGACCTACGATTGAGGACCACAGCCATGGCAATTGACACGCCACAGAAACGCTTTTCGATGATGAACCACGGGGGCATTGGCGGGGTGCCGTACCCGACCGGCGCGATGGGGGCCGCGGCCCGGGCGGCATGGCTCGATCTGTACGCGATGGGACTCGGCGCGCCCACCACGCCGCACGTCGTGTTCCTGTCCAATACGAGCATCGCGACGGTCACGATCGCCGCTCGGGTGGCGATGACACCGATCGATTTCGCGGCGCTCTACTTCGATCCCGGCGGGCTCGCCGTCACGTATCAGCTGTTCGGGGAACTGGCGAGTGGACTCACCTTCACCTCGGCCGGCGTGCTGAGCGGGACGCCACTCAGCGACCAGTGGTACGGGCCGTTTTACGTTCTTGCGACCGACGAGAACGCAGCGACCGCGGAGTCCAACGCTTTCATGCTGTTCCTCGACCCCGCCGGTCTCGAACCCGGTGAATTGCGCAGCGGCTTCTCATTCGACTTCGGATTTAATTGGTAACCCGGGGCATCGCGCAATGACACAACAAGACGTCGTGGTCGTCGGTGCCGGCGGGCTCGCTCTCGTTCCCGAGGCGACGGGCGTTGGCGAGGAGCACAGGTCGCTGCCGAGCCGATCCGACCTCGCGCGCAGGCGGGGCACGAGCGCGCCTGAGGCGGACGCGGCGGACCTGCTCGATCTCACTGACGGCCAGCATTTCCGGCGACTCGGGTCGCACCTGCGCCAAGCTCTGATCGGTCGCGGCATTTACGACGAGCAGGTGGCGGGTCTCGTGGCCGGTATCGCCAGGGGACTGTACGAAAGCCAAGCGGAGCGGGCCGCGAACCCATTCGCCCTGTTCGGCGCGTATACGGAGCGCCTGCTGCAGGCTGAGTTCGAAGATCCGCGGGTCGTGGGCATCGCGGTGCAGGTGGCCGCGGACTACCTGTGGTCGCTGCTCGACGAGCAGATGCAGTCCGGCTCCGCTGATGAGGAGGACGACGAGCAGGATTGCTTGCAAGGGCGCGAGACGCTCTCGCGGCGGTGGGGCGCAGGCTACCGTGCGACGCTGGCGTCGATCCGTACCTACGTCAACACCGTGCTGCCGACCTCACTCGCCGATGCCATCTGGGATGGCCGGGATGCGGACGGGCGCCGGCTGGCGAACAGCGCCGACGTCCTGCTCTGGCTCGCCACGCTGGCGGGGGGTGGAGCCGTTGGCGCCAGGGGCGGCGGAACCCGCGTCGCTCGCGGCGCTGCGCCGGACTCTGTTGAGGGTGAGATCGCCGATATCGAGGAGATGATGCGCAGCAACCGGCGGGCCTATAACCGCGACGAGGCTATCCAGGCGCGCTACCGGGAACTGATTGCGATCAGGGACGGACTCGAAGATGAGTGAATCCGAAGACACCGCCGCGGTACCGGCCCGAGATGAACTGGGTCGCTGGGTTGCAGGCACTCCGTCGCCCAACCCGCAGGGCGGCGCCATTGAGAGCTATCCGCGCGACTGGCGGGAACTCCGTGCCCTCGCGCAGCAGCATGCTCCTGAAGCGATACAGAAAATCGTCGAGATCTGGCGCAACTCGAAGTCGAGGAAGATCCAGCTGGCGGCCGTCGATATGTTGCTCGATCGAGCCTACGGGAAGCCTGCCGAGACCGTCGACGTGGTGCACGCAGAGTCTGCCCGCGACTACAGCGGCTATGAACTCGCGCGTCGCGTCGCGTGGATGCTGCTCGATAGCGAGGAGCGCGCCGGCATACCGCCACCCGCACCTCTTGCGGGCCTCCTGGGTGAGGCGCTTGCGCCATTGGATGTCGACGCCGATGCGTGAGGCGGCCAGTCAAGTGGCCGTCGCGCTCGGCTGGCAGTTGGATTGCGCTGCCCTGACGCCGAAAACCCCGGCGCGGCGGGCGAGGCTGCTTCGGAGCATGCCGGGAAGGATTGCGACCCATTGTGCAAGTGCCCGACGCAGTACCTGGTCCAAATGCCGCGTATCATCGGCTTATGGTCGCAAGGTTCCTACCGGGCTGGGCAGCGATGACGACAGGCCGACCAGTCTTTCTCGTCGGCATATTCGCCTACGTGCTGTCCTGGTTTCTTCCCGTGCTCCTGATACCAAGTATCGACGGAGCCCACTATGATTTGGGCTGGGGGGCGTTCGTCAGCGCCGTCGCAATCTGTTTCGCCGAACCCGCCGCCGTTTGCGTAAAGACATTGTCTGCGCTCAGCGCACTGACTAATCTGCTGATGGTGGGTGCCGTGTTCATCTTGCTCCGAAGGCGTGGCCCCACGCCCAGAGCCGTGACGATTTCATTGGCCTTGGCGGCCATCCTCAACACATATTGGTTCTTTCTGAGTGGTCCTGCTTGGGCCGTTGGCATAAGCCCATTCAGCGAGGAATGTTCAGCTATCGGTCCAACTGACGGACCTTTGCTTGCTGGATACTACGTCTGGCTGTTTTCTTTCGTTCTTGTAGCAATTGCAAGCCATCTCCATCGCGGCGGAAGTGCAGCCCCAGCTCGGTGAGGATCATGCCCCGGAGCGTGGTCCAGGGCGTGGTGGGCGTCGCCGTGCGTTTGTGGTGGGAATGCCCAGACGTAGAAACGCCAGCGTGATGCGCACCCCCCCCAAGTTGGAGAGCAGACAATATGGTCAGAATGCAGACCCTCGCGTAGGCGCACTATCGGCCACCAGCGGACCATCGTCGTGACCTCAGGTTTCTTGTCTGCGTCAGGCACTTGCCTCGCGAACCTGCTTCCGCGAGCATGCGCGAGACGTGCAGGACAGGTGTGGAATTTGAGGTGATCGAGTGGACAGGGACCGTCTATCTATCGACGTTCTGCAATTGAATAGACATACCCGCCGTCGGATTCAAGGCTAGGCATCGAGAGCATGCCCACCCTTCGTTTCCAGAATCCGCAACTCCACGAGCGCTTCTTGCGAGGTCTCGCCGAGAAGGGCTTTCAGGGAACAATCGGTTCCGATGGCACGATGAGTTGCAGCGACGAGCAGTGGAATGACATCAATTCGATTGCGCATCATATTCGGGACAGCTGCTTTCCTTGGTATTTCAGCTGGTTCGAATCGAGTGACTCGGCCAGGGCGTTTGAGATACATCTCCGCGAACGAGGGTTTCGATTTGAAATTGAAGATCACGGTGACCGGCTTGTCTTCATCTTGCCCAAGGAAGATGAAGGGAAGCACGGTTTTGGCGATGAGACGCCGCCGGAGCACGAGAGTTGCTCGTTCTGTGGCAAGTCGTACACCGACGTTGGACGCTTCTTCGTATCCAAGACCGCGGCGATATGCGACGAATGCGTGATCGTTCTGCACGAGGACCTAGCGGACGGCGATCCGTCGGGATCGACCGACTAGCGTGCGTTCGCCGTCCGCTTTCGGACGGACCGAACTTCCGCATCGGGTCGATCTTTCGCCTAGAGAGTCCGCTTTCGGGAACGGTAATATCGGCCAGAAGCGAACGTGGAAGAGCTGCGGGAGTGCGCAAGTTGGATATGGAGCCGTTTTCTCGTCACGACGTCCCTCCGTCAGAAGAAGAGCGCCCTACAAGTCTCGATATTGGCCAGCGGCATCTTGTAGTGGGGCTGGTCGTAAGCCTTCTCGCACTCGGTGCAATATTGATTGCACACGACATTCGATACTTGATGATTCTTTTCGAACTTCCTTGGCTCCTAGTGCCATTTCTGGCGCTGCTCGCAGTTCCGGCAGTTCTCGGCTGGGCGATTGCTTGGTCGGTGGAAGGCGTAGCGAGGGTTCTAGGGCAGACATCTACAGCAGTCCGCCGCAACACGCTCCTTGCTACATGTGCAGTCGCGGCCCTAGCAATCCTTGGGCTAGACCAACTTGAGCGTCTAGCAATGCCAGCAGCCTCGTCTCCAAACGTGCCAAAAATATTCGAGCCGATCCCCGCGGAGCCTGCCTCGAATGAGCAAGTACCGATTGTTTCACCGGGGCAGTCCAGCACCGAGATCGAAGCGGCGAAGCCGAGCCAACCTGTACCGCCTACGGTTGAGGGGCTGGCGCCTAGGGAGGCCACGCGATAGTACCCAATCGAGGATCGTCGGCAGGCCAGTTCGGTAGAAGCAGGTAGTGTCCTGACCTGCAGTCAACGGTCCGCTTCGGGTCGTCTTTCACCGTACAACGTCCGCTCTGAGGCGTCGTGAATCTGGGCGCGGGTCTCGAGGTGGTGAGGGCGAGTGCGCCGGTACCGAGCGCGGCCCCGTTCG
>Ga0315283_10002888_pt1 | contig 14540 bp, 8 predicted proteins | sample YL17G09_0_MG_FD_204541 | JGI IMG/M metagenome (GOLD analysis project Ga0315283, IMG submission 204541) | Sediment microbial communities from Yellowstone Lake, YNP, Wyoming, USA - YL17G09_0 | ecosystem: Environmental > Aquatic > Freshwater > Lake > Sediment | place: USA: Wyoming | collected... | reverse complement strand
CGATGAAGAAGGCGCGTCAGCTCGGGCGGGACTTCCATCGGGTGTGGGACTCGCCGAACGGACGTAGCGCTCATGAGAGCGATGACGACCAGTTCAAGGCGTTGATGTTGCCGTTCGAGAGCGCGCACAAGCTCTTGAAGCACCCAGAGGTGGACTTGTCGCACGAAGCGGTGCGGAAGTTCGAAGCGGCCTTGAAGGCAGAAAGCAAGCTGGGCAGCGCGTGGAAGGCGGGCTTCACCGAGATGGAGAAGCTGTACGTCGCCGCCGGACGCCAGCGCGAGCTGGACATCATCACTGCGTCTCCGAAGGGCGTGTACCACAAGCACGACAAGCTCAACGGCTTCTGGGGCGTGGCGGGTGTGGAACAGCGACTCGCGGCGGAGACCGACCCTGAGGTGCGCAAGGGGTACGAGAACATGCTCGCCTTGATGAAAGCTCCGCTCGTCTACTAGCTTCGCCGCCGTTCGCTGCTCTCCCTATCTACTTCTCAGGGGAGAGCCATGTCGCAACGTCAGTGGATGGAAGCGAAGCGTCCGAAGCCGGGAGTCCGTCAGGCCGAGCGTGTGCTGGAGCGGATCAAACGCGGCGCACGGGACACGGAAATCAACCAGTGCTGCGCCGAGTGCCGGGCCGCCCTGAAGTGGCTGGTCCGGACCGGAAAACTCAGCCGACGTGCAGCGACGCCTGTCCGGCGAACTTGAGCAGGGTCGCGAGCAGACCCATCGCGAACATGATGCGCCCGGCCTCCTGTACTTTGGTGCCGGAGGTCAGCAGGTACAGGGCGAGCCCAACCAGCGTCACCGCAATCGACAAGCCGAAAGAGACGTTCATGGGCGGAACCTATCTCGTTGACTACGCGGATTCCTACTGGTAGTTTTCCCGCCGCAGCCGCACCAAGACGGTTTGGGTTGCATACATGACGGGCCGCGCCCTCCGGGGTTTGGGTTCTTCGTGCGGACTACAGAAGCTGCTTCGAGGCTCGGGGAGACCACGTCCACTCCCGCACCTCGGGCGAAGTGCTTTCTTTTCCCCACTGGAGAACCACCATCATGAAGATCCAAGCCCGACTCACGTTCGACACCGTTCCGTTCAACAAGAACACCGACGCGCATCTCGTCGTCTCCCTCAAGGCACCGAAGATCGACTGGCAGGCGAAGCGCCCGCGCGTTTGCATCATCCCCATCATCGACATCAGCCCTTCGATGGAGGGCCAGAAGATGGAGTACGCGAAGCAGAGCGTGCTCAAGCTCATCGACAACCTCCAGCCGGGCGACTTCTGCGGCATCGTCGCCTTCGGCGGTGAGGTCTTCGTCGTCTCCAAGCCGGTCGAGGTGACGCAGGCCCGGAAGGACGAGCTGAAGCTGAAGGTCGGTCAGCTCCGGTCCAACGGCAGCACCAACTTCTCCGGCGGCATGTGCCAAGGGCTGGAGCTGCTCAACAAGGGTGACCTGCCCGGCGACATGCTGCTCCGCGCCATCATGTTCACCGACGGGATGCCCAACACCGGCATCGCCACCAAGCACGCGGACATCGTGAAGCTGCTCGCAGCGAACCTCGGCATCGCGACGCTCAGCGCCTTTGGCTACGGCGCGGACGCGGACCAAGAGCTGCTCGCCGACGTGGCGAAGACCGGGAAGGGCAACTACGCCTTCATCCGGAACCCTGAGGACGCGCTGTCGGCGTTCGCGAAGGAGCTGGGCGGGCTGCTCTCCACCTACGCGCAGAACCTCGTCATCGAGGTCTCACCGCACAACGGGCACCTCATCACCGAGACTGTCAGCGACGTGACGGCCACCGAGGACGGCAAGAAGGTGCTGGTGAAGCTCCCGGAGATTCTCTCCGAGGAAGAGCGCCACGTCGTCTTCGGCATCAAGCTCGACGCGCAGCCCAAGGCGTTCCCCCGGCAGTCGAGCGTCTTCGACGTGACCGTACGGTACGATTCGGTCACCGACGGGAAGAAGAAGGCTCACGAGGAAGAGCTGAAGGTGAAGGTCCAGTTCGTCAAGGAGGACGACGCGCAGAAGAAGGCGACGCCCGACGTGGACCGCATCGTGGGGCTTGCGCAGCTCGTTCAGCAGCAAATCAAGGCCGAGCAGTTCGCGAAGGTGGGCAACTACTCGGCGGCCTACAACGCGCTGGCTGCGGACGAGGACCACTTCATCCCTCGCGGGCTGGGTGACCTCCTCAAGGTCGCGCAGAACGTCGCCGGGCACGTCAGCAGCCACACGCAGTACGCGGCCAGCTCGGGCTACCTCGGCAGCATGAGGAGCGTGGGCACGCGGTCGGTCGGAACGTCGAGCCTCGACCCGGCAGCGGCGGCGGACTACGGCGTCGTCGGCGTGAGCATGAGCAACTCCGCTCAGGACCAGATGGCGCAGAACTTCGGCGGAGTCGGCGCAGGCGTGGTGGGTGTCGGCGACCCGAACCTCGCTCCGAACCCCGGTGGCGGCGTCGTTGGCAGCAGCGGCGGCAGCATCGGCGTGGTGCAGCCGAGCGTGACGGCGCAGCCGAACCTCGGTGTCTGGGTGCCGAACGTCGTGGTGGGTCCGGGCGTGGTGCTCGCGCCTGCCTTGATTCCGAATGTTGGCGGAAATCTTCCGCTGATTGTTCCGGCACCGGTCCCAGCCGCTCCGCCTGTCTCCAAGGTGACGAAGGAGAAGTCGAACCGCTGGTAACGATTGGCAAAGCGAGGGCGATGTCAGAAATCGCCCTCGCTGTCCGTCAGGACTTTCACGCCGCGTCGTATCTACAGGGCGAGCGATAGTAAAAAACGAAGCGCTTGACACGAAGTGGTTTGGCTCTGTACCGTACGAAACGTCGCAGCACATTCAGGAGCACCGTCTTCCATGACTTCAAGGGCGCAAATGGGTTGGCAGCATCAGGAAACGGCGAAAGCCGTGACCGCCGCCTATCTGCGCCCCGAGTGCGTCCGCTTGTCGTCGTCAGGTATCGGGTCCAAGCAGTTCGCGAATGCCCCGAGCCTCGATCGACCGCCACCCAGCTCCTGAATTCTCCCTCACGGGAACTTTTCAAGGGGTCGGGTGGCGAAAGCTACCCGGCCCTTTCTGCTTTTCACGCACAGAGGTCCACCGACGAAAGATCCGCAGCACGACATACGGCGAAAGTCCCACTGGTAAGGACACGGGCCTCCAAAACCCGGAGCTGAGAGTTCGAATCCCTCTCGCCGTGCCACGCCTCTGATGCTCGTTTGGACGAGCACCTGTTTCGTAAACAGGACCAAGTCAGTTCGAATCTGACCAGAGGCTCTGAACATAGAAGCGCGGGTGTAGCTCAGAGGTAGAGCACTTGGTTGCCATCCAAGAGGTCGAGGGTCCGATTCCCTTCACCCGCTTCGTAGGACCGGTAGTTCTTTGACATCGCGAATAGCAGTGGTGAACCGCGCTCCCGCTTGAACGGGGGAGCGCGGTCAATTGGGTCCATAGCTCTAAGGTAGAGCACCCGCCTCTTAAGCGGATGGACTGGGTTCGATTCCCAGTGGACCCACAGGGCTGGCATTCCTCACGGAGTCATTCTCCGAGGGAGAGTTCGCGCTACGCGTGATTCGTAGCGACGGTCCACCAACATGGAGAGGACGTGGCCAATGGTGGCCCAGCAGACTGTAAATCTGCCCTCCTTCGGGATACCGGTGGGTTCGATTCCCACCCTCTCCACAGCAGTCCACTCGAACAACGGAGGCAGGTCATGCAGACGAGCAAACGTAGCTGCGGTGCGAAGACATTCGCTTCCGTAGCTCAAGGGTAGAGCACCGGCCTTTTAAGCCGAGGGACTGGGTTCAATCCCCAGCGGAAGTACACATGCGGTCGTAGCCAAGAGGAAAGGCAACAGGCTTCCACCCTGTCACGCGCGGGTTCAATCCCCGCCGACCGCTCAGAAAGTCGCCGGACGCACAACAGGTTCACGGAGCTGGCTTTGCCAGTGGGACCTTGGCGGCACCGTTCAGCAGCGCATTGGGGTGTGGCGCAAGGGTAGCGCGCCGGTCTTTGAAGCCGGTGGACTGGGTTCGATCCCCAGCGCCCCAGCACCGACAAGTTCAGTTCATTGGGGAATGGCGCAACTGGTAGCGCAGCGGTCTCTGAAGCCGAAGGCTGAAGGTTCGACTCCTTCTTCCCCAGCATGTTGCCCGAGTAGCTCAGTGGCAGAGCAGCGGTTTTGTAAACCGAAGGTCGCGAGTTCAATCCTCGCATCGGGCTCTGAAGGGCTTCTCGCCTAACGGTAGGGCTGCCAGCTCATAACTGGTTCCGTCTCAGTTCGACTCTGAGGAGGCCCACTGGAAGATTCTTTGTACTCTGAGCTGGTCTGGAGATAGCGCGGGCCTGTTAAGCCCGAGGTGCTCGGTTCGATCCCGAGAGAGTACGTACGATGACTCGCTGGCCCTCTGGGTGAAGGCACCGCTCTGCAAAAGCGGACAGATCGGTTCGAATCCGATGCGGGTCTCTGAAGCACTGCACGCCGCGTTCGACTTCAGGTGAGGTCACCGGATTCTCAATCCGACTAGACGGGTTCGATACCCGTACGCGGTACTCATGCCCCGTTGGCGCTTCTGGTGAGGCCGCTAGCCTTTCAAGCTGGAGAGACGAGATCGAAACTCGTACGGGGCACAACACATCTGGGAGTAGTCCAGCGGTAGGACGCTTGCCTTGGGCGCAAGAGGTCGCGAGTTCGATCCTCGCCTCCCAGACTGAAGTGGAAGAGCATCAGGCTGTAGTCCAGCGGTAGGACGCTTGCTTGGGGTGCAAGAGGTCGTGAGTTCGATCCTCACCAGCCTGATTGATTCAAACGCAGGGTTCAGTCATCTTCGCCGGACTATGCCCTTCAAGGACAAGCGGAAACAGAGCGCGTACCAGAATCGCTGGACGCTTGAGCGAAGACGAAGCTGGTTGAAGGCAAATGGTCCGTGCGCGCAGTGCGGCTCTACGGTGGATCTGCAAGTGGACCACATAGACCCCCGCACCAAAGTTTCGCACCGCATCTGGACATGGGCAGAAGCTCGACGACTGCGGGAGTTGAAGAAGTGTCAGGCGCTCTGCCTCGTGTGTCACAAGGCGAAGACGGCTGCGGCGAGGAAAGCGGCGGTGAAGCATGGCTCCTACGCGATGCGGAATAGCTACGATTGCCGATGTGCGAAGTGCATGAAGTACGTGCGTGAGAGCAAGGAACGTTGGCGGGCGCGCACGGGAAGAAACTAGCTGTCTCAGGGTATAGCGCAGTCTGGTAGCGCGCTTGGTTCGGATCCAAGAGGTCGTCAGTTCGATTCTGACTACCCTGACTCATCCGCTCGTAGCTCAGAGGTAGAGCACACGCCTGATAAGCGTGAGGTAATGGTTCAACTCCATTCGAGCGGACTTCACGCAGCACCTTGATGGCGGTCGATGACTAATCGGCAAGTCGGCAGGCTGTGAACCTGCGAAGCGAAAGCTTCAAGAGAGTTCGAATCTCTCCGATCGCCCTGATTCACCCGGCAGAACAGGCCCTACACGCAAACACTTCTAGGTTCGACTCCTAGTGCTCGCGTCAGCGAACACCGCCCAACGGTCGGGCATCTGACTACTAATCAGACCAAATCGTGGCTTGTTCACTCGGGTGGATCTTCATCTTCAAGTTCAGGCTCGGGGCCTCTCCCGTGCCGAAGGACTTCACCGGGACCGACGACTTGTCCTCGTCTACGACCGGGAGGAGAGGCGAGTTGGTTCGTTACGCATCTGGTGAGGCGACCGCCCTGTCACGGCGGCGAGACGGGTTCGATTCCCGTACGGACCGCTGTAGGCCGCTTTGGCAGTGATGGTTCATGCACCCGCCTGAAGAGCGGGACATCTCGGTTCGATTCCGAGAGGCGGCACTGAGTCAGGTTCGCGGTAATGGGTCGGGGAGAAGTGCGAGGGTAGGAGCCCGGTCAACTCAACTTTCGAAGAAGGGCTTGTAGCTCACTTGGGAGAGCGCCGCGTCGGCAACGCGGAGGTAACCGGTTCGATCCCGGTCAGGTCCACTCACAACCAACGGAGGGTAGCTCTATCGCCGGTCAATCCGAAGTTCCGCAACGTTCTCTGTCCGTGGCAGACCGAGCGTGAGATCCGCAGTCAGGAGAAAACCATCGAGAAGATGTTGAAGTCGCTGAAGCTCTCCGAGGAGGAAGAGCAGAAGCTGCTGGGCCTGAACCTTCCGGACCGTGTCTGGGTGGCGAAGGCGAAGTGATGCGCGATTGGCTCAACGGTAGAGCGCCTGCATGACTCGCAGGAGGCTGGGGGTTCGATTCCCTCATCGCGCACAGCAAGGGCTCGTAGCTCAGCGGGAGAGCGCTCGGTTCGCATCCGAGAGGCCGAGAGTTCAATCCTCTCCGGGTCCACAAGCGGGGCAGTGTGCAGGTACTACCGGGTTTGGGCCGGGGTCGCGAACGTGGCGACTTCTGGCGGCTCGGCGAATGGCGCGCCCGCCCATTTTCGAGGGCTGAGTCACTGGGGTGCAGGAACGCCTTGCAAGCGATCCGCGCGGGGTTCGATTCCCCGTCAGTCCACAAGTTGCCTCCGTAGCTCGAAGGTCGAGCACTCGGCTGGTATCCGAGAGGTCCGAGTTCAATTCTCGGCAGAGGCACTGATGTTCCCGTAGCTCAGTTGGATCAGAGCGCTCCCCTCCGAAGGGAGAGGCCGGGGGTTCAAGTCCCTCCGGGAACGCTGAAGGTGTTGTGCGGTTCGGTCCCTTAGCTCAGTTGGATTAGAGCGCTTCGCTACGAACGAAGAGGCCGGGGGTTCAAGTCCCTCAGGGATCACTGTAGTGCTGCTTCCGTAGCTCGACTGGACGAGCGCGCTGGTCCTAACAGCGAGGATGGGGGTTCGAGTCCCTCCGGGAGCATGTGTTGTGCGGGACAGGCTTGGTCACTCTTCAGGTCTCATAAGCCAGAAGCCGCCGGTTCAAATCCGTGCTCCCGCAATTTCGTGACGTGGTCGAGAGGAAAGGCAGCGGTCTCATAAGCCGCGTTTCGCTGGTTCGAGTCCAGCCGTCACGACTGAGTGCTGTGAGCGCATCACTCGCCTCAAAAAGGCGCTCCGACATCGCAGCCGCACGGGAGTCTGAGTCTGTAGCGAGTCCAAAGGGCTCCGAGAGCAGTGATGCCTCGGCGGGTGACAACACCCGGTGACACGGCCAGCCACGCGAAAGGACGCCCGTCGTCGTTAAACGCTGCACCTTTTCTCACGCCTCCTCAGCTCTAAGGCAGAGCGCTGCTTTCACACGGCAGAGGTGAAGGTTCAATTCCTTCAGGGGGTACTTCACGCACGGGTGGCGTAACGGTAGCCGCGCCAGTCTCAGACGCTGGTGCCCGAAAGGGCGTGAGAGTTCGACTCTCTCCTCGTGCAAGTTGTCTGCTTCGGTGGCGTAACGGTAGCCGCGCTGGCTTGAGGTGCCAGTGCCCGAAAGGGCGTGCGAGTTCGACTCTCGCTCGAAGCACAGCAGGTCCCGGTGACGGAACGGTAGACGAGCCGGGCTTAGAATCCGGTGCTCGAAAGAGCGTGCGAGTTCGACTCTCGCTCGGGACACTGGAACGCAACGTCCGGGTGGATGGAACGGTAGACACGCCGCACTCAAAATGCGGTGCCCGAAAGGGCGTGCGGGTTCGACTCCCGCCTCGGACATCAACGCTGTACTCTCAAACGAAAAGGAGCGGGTCATGTCGGAAACTCTTGTGCTGTCGCAAAGCTTTGAACCTGTGGCCCGCGTCTCGTGGCAAAGAGCCATCACCCTCATCTGGGAGGGGAAGGTCGAAGTCGTCGAGGAGTACGAGGACTGGACCGTGCGGTCCTGCACCTTGGAGTTCAAGGTGCCGTCCGTCATCCGGTTCCTGCGGAAGGTGTTCGGTCGGAAGCGTGCGGTGAAGTTCTCTCGCGAGAACGTCTTCGCTCGTGACCAAGGCCGCTGCCAGTATTGCAGCGTCAAGGTGAGCCGCGCCGAATCGACGTACGACCACGTCACTCCGCGTTCTCAGGGCGGCCACACGCGCTGGGAGAACATCGTCATCTCCTGCAACGCCTGCAACCAGAAGAAGGGCGGCAGGACGCCTGAGCAAGCTCACATGAGACTGCTCTCGCAGCCGGTGAAGCCGAAGAAGCTGCCCGACACCGTGCGGCTGACCTTCACGTACCAGAAGGGTATGCCGGAGAGCTGGCGCAACTGGCTCCGGTCGGTCTCCTACTGGGCGGGCGAACTGGAGCAGGACTGAAGTACGCGCCGTGGAGCAGTCGCCTCCCGGCGCGGTTTGGAGAGTGAACTGGCTCGGGCCAGCGCCGTTTTGAACACGGATGGGCCGCTTCGGCGGCTGGGGATCAGGGCCTCCGCTCTCCGCAGGCAGTCCCGAGGAAAGCTCAGAACTGGCGACAGCTACGGGCAACTACTCGGCCTACAGGCCCCCGCGCCCCTCAGGCGGTCATCTGAGGGATTTTGGAAGGGTTTGCACATTGGCAAGTCAGCTCGTCTCGAAAGCGAGTGCTCTTTCACGAGAGCTGTCCGTTCGACTCGGACCCCTTCCGCTTGTTGGAGAAGCTGGGCATTGGCGAGCCCACCCGGTTGGAAACCGGACGATCATCGAAAGGTGGTCTGCGAGTCCGACTCTCGCCTTCTCCGCATCATGGGCGCGGTCAGATGTACCAGCGCTACAAGTGTCGCTGCGAGAAGTGCCGGGCGTGGAAGAGCGCGTCCGACAAGTTGTACCGTTAGATTCATGGAGCGTGAGCCAGCGCGGGACGGCATCTCACTGCTAACGAGAGGGTGCGCAAGCGCCTGCGGCGTTCGACTCGCCGACGCTCCGCTGTTGCCCCCGTAGCTCAGTGGACGAGAGCGGGCCTCTTCTAAGGGCACGGTCGGGGGTTCGAATCCCTCCGGGGGCGCTGCGAGGGCGGCGGGGTTGGATCTTCTAGGGACACACGGCAAGGTCGCTCCATCCGTCGGCGGTTCGATTCCGCGCCTGCCGTCCTTGCAAACTCACCACTGCTGTTCGCGGTTCGTCAGGGTTGACTATCTCCTGACGTGTTGATACCTAGACCCACGTACGAGTAGCTCAGTGGTAGAGCAACTGGCTCTTAACCGGTTGGCCGCATGGTTCGAGTCCTGCCTCGTACATTGACGTGTGGTTCTGTTTTTGGATGGTGCAGTTTTGATGGTGCAAGTAGCTCAGTGGTAGAGCGATTGGCTCTCTAATCCGATTGGACGCCGGTTCGAGCCCGGCCTTGCGCCCTGTGTTGGGTAGTAGCTCAGCGGTAGAGCATCTGGCTCTGGATCCGGATGGACGGCGGTTCGAGCCCGCCCTACCCGACACTTTTTGTTGGACGACGGGAGGAGCACGCCATGACGCTGATGACCGAGTTGGTGCAGTCGCTGTCCGAGCGGTGGATGCCGGAGCAGGTCGTGAAGTCGATTCTCGACTCTGGCTTCGTGGAGCGTTCGCGCGGCGAGAAGAAGCTGCTCATGATCGCGCTGCCGCGCCACTCCTACAGCTCCATGAACTCGAAGTTCGCGAAGGTGGCGGGCCTCGACAAGCAGCTTAAGGTTGCCTCCGAGCTGTTCCCGGACGTGAAGGCCCCGAAGTCTCGTGACCCGGACGCGCTGGCCGCGTACGCGGTTGCGATGCGGGACACCATTCGCATGGAGGGCTCCGACTTCAAGGGGAACCGCCTGACGCACGCGGAGCGCAAGGTCTCGCGTGGTCGCAAGGGTCAGCCGAAGATGATGCCGAACGGGCACCGGGCCTACAACAAGCGCTTCCGTTTCCTCGCGCGGCTGGAGAAGCACATTGCAACGCGGGCGACCACGGGCGAGATGCGTGAGCTGGCGATGATTGCCAAGTCGCGGCTGGCGTCGAAGCTCGACGCGAGCATGGTGAAGGACGCCGACACGGCGTGCTTCGTCGCGTACATGACCGCGAAGCTCAACAAGCGGTCCATCTTCACGTTCGGCGAGCAGGAGAAGCCGTACGACGAAATCGCGGACATGCTGTTCCAGCGGCTCACCCCGAAGACGAACTGGCTGGCGGTGGCCTACGTCCACCCGGCTCCGGAAGTCCTCCGGAAGCTGTCCGAGAAGCAGAAGGGCACGCTCCTCGGCGTCTGGTACTCCATCATGGTGCGCGCAGCCAAGGTGCTCGACCGCGAGGCCAAGGGCGGCGGCATCGACCTGAAGGAGCTGGTTGTCCAGCGAGGCAACGACTCCTCGACGTGGAACGAAGCGGCGGGTGCCTTCAACAAGGCGCGCGACGGCTGGATGAACTCGCTCTACGCGCTCGGGATGCAGGACATGCTCGACGCTTTCGTTCCGGGCAAGGCTCTGCGTCTGATGGCGGCTGACGTGGTCTACGGGCACCGGGCCTACGGCTCCGGGCTCGACCCGAACACGGCGGTCTGGGCGGCGTTGCCGAAGCCTTGGGAGGTCATCCTCCACGAGGTCTCCTGCACGCGGGCGATGGTCGAGGAGGCGTGCGCGAAGCATGGAGCGAAGGCGGGCTGGCTCGCTCCGCGTGAGAAGCACGTCACCACGTACAAGCCGACGCCTGAGCTGGTCCACGGCGTGGTCATCTCGTCTCCTGAGCTGGCCGCGCGCCTGAAGCAGGTCGGCTACTTCGGCGGCCCGAGCAAGGGGCCGGTGAAGGGCTTCGTGAACATCGCGAAGAAGATGATGGGGCTGACGGTCGAAGTGGATGAGCCGACCGAGCAGCGCGCCGAGCGGTAACACCTCCGGTAGCGAGAACCGAAGGTCGAAACGAGAGGGTCGTCATCGAAAGATGGCGGCCCTTCTTCGTTGACCGCCCTTATACTTGTTGCTAGAGCGATGTCGGAACACGGACGCTGGATCGGAGATCTGATGCAAAAGCCTGCTTGGATGAAGGGTGCGGACTACGGAAAGCTTGTGGCGGGGTGGCCGAAGAAGAACGGCAAGCTGTTCTGTGTGAGCTGCGAGAAGCTCGATGAACACCCTGTGCTTTTGCTGGCTGATCACATCGTCCCGCGTGCGAGAGGCGGAACGGATGAGCTTTCCAACTTGCAGCCGCTTTGCGACACCTGCAACCTGAAGAAAGGGGCTCGTCCCGACAACTACTGGAGGAATGGAAAGTTCTACTTCGACCAGAAGCCGAACCTGACCGCTTTTCGTCAGGCACAGCGAAGCGCAGGCTACGACATCGTATGGGATCGCAAGGACTACTGGTCTCGACCCATCTCCTCCATCAACGGAGTGCTGTACACGATGGTCGCGGTGGTGGGCGCTGGGAAAACTCTTGCACCTGTCGCCGTGGCGGCAGCCCTTAACCGCGTCCGGCTGGAGACGGATCCTGCTGCGCCTCGCATCGACCGAGTGCTCTTTCTGACGAAGGAGAAGGCACTGCAAGCGCAAATCGTCGAGGCCCTCGAACACGACATCGTCAAATACGGCATCTATCCGGCGAAGCCGCGAATCTTGGCCGTCACATCGGGGGCTCAGCTTTTGAACGGAGCAGAGCTGGAGAACTACGACGTGGCGGTGGCTTGCAGCCAGTCGCTCTGGTCTAGCGAAAAACACGTCAAGCAGGGCGCGATCGGCGGTCTCGACCCGGACTTCCAAGCAAAGTTGGCGCACTTCCCCCTCATCATCATCGACGAACCTCATTTCGCCGATGAACAGGCGCTCCAACTGGTTTCCTGTGCGAATTTGTCGCTGACACTGGGCTTGACCAGTTCGCCGATTGACGCGGAAGGCAACGAGGTCAAGCGGTTTGTTCTGTTTTCCCTCTACGACTACCAGCAAGCGGACACGCACGATCGTTCGATGAAGTACATCTCGGATGATTCGGCGGAGTTCAACGACATCGTCGTTTCGCTCTCTCCGGAGCAGTCCACGGTGTTGGTGGATGGAATTTCGAACGAGCAGGCAGGACTCGCCGATCGACATGGCGAAAATACGTGGCCCGTGCAAGCCGTTGTGGCGGAGATGCTTCGCACGATGGCGGACTTCGACGAGCGAAACGGCAAACCCTCACTGCAACAGGCGGCTCCGCATCGCAAGAATTACAGCAAGGAGTGCTCGTTCGGTCTTGTCTACCCGTTGCACGTTCTGATTATCGCCGAGAGTCGCCAGCGTGCTCGTGAAATTCGGCGGATGTGCAACAAGCAAATGAACAAACGTCGGGACAAGTACCCGATCTCGGAGGGCTACGTGGCGGAAATCGTCGAAAGTGACGACGACCGCGCCGCCGAGCTGTTCAAGGCGGAAGACGACAACGACAACTACTCGCCTCGCAAGCTGGACAAAGATCATCCGTGGCTCCGGTACAAGAACTTCAAGTCGTTCAAGGAGCACAAGGACGGGACTGGAATTGGTGCTCGCATACTCATCCGGATTCACATCGGACGTGAAGGACTGAACAATCCGTACTGCGGGTTGGTGGCCCTTACTTGCAGCTTCAAGTCTATTGTTGAAGGCGTGCAAGGCGTATTCGGGCGACAGATTCGAAGTCCCAACGTTGGGAATTTGTATCCGCCTGACTATCTGGACCGCTGTCACGTCATCACGCACGACGCCTTCAACAACAAGGGTCCGTTGCTGGAGTCACTCAAGTACCTCTGCAACATGGAGGATTACCTGAAAGAGATGACCACTCTCGACCAAGTCATCGAAGGTGGTGACCTCGCGGACGTGACCTCAATCGACCAACTGTCGCATCTGACGCGCAGTGAGGTGCTGAACATCGTAGGGGCGGTCGGACGAGCAAAGGCGACGGGTTCGGATCCTGACGAAAAGTGGCTTCAGGCGACCCTTAATCCGAGCGACAACTCCAAGAAGGCGAAAGCGATTCACAAAATGCTCAGCTCGGTGATGTCGAGTCCTGTGAACCTCAAGCAACAACTGCATGTGCATGAAATCGTCGAATCGCTGCCGGTCGTGACCAACGAGATTCCGTCTTCGACTTTGACCCGGACTCAGATCCGAGATCACATCATCAAGCATAATTATCCGACCAAGGCGTTAGCTCAATTCGATGCCGGAGACGAGGTCATGTACGAGGTGATGAAGCAGTTCTGCTTGGATCGCCAGAACGAGTTCCGACCGGTCGCCTCGGATCTGATCAAGCCCACCGACTTCCAGTCTTTCCGAACACGCCTGTTCCACAAACTTCGAACGAGTCTTCGGTTCGACTTCGGGACCAACCAAAAGGTACGAGTCGAACAGGCCGTCAACTTGGGAATCCGGGCGCTTCTCGGGGCTCCGCCGGGCGTGTCGGTAGGAAAGGGTTCTATCTACGATCGCGCCCCGGTGCTTTCGATGCTGATTCGTCCGGAGTACCAGAAAGCTATTCTGGGACACGCGACGCACTGGTTGCTGAAGCAGGGTGACTGCAAGAACATCGCTCTGGGTCTCAACGTCGAACCCGCTCTCGTAAAAGACCCGGAAGACGATGAATGAGCCCCGAGAAATTGAGGCGGGGTACGACGCAGCGTTCAGTACCCATGTTGGTGTTTTGAGTCACGACGCTTCTAAAGCGCTACAGGCGTTTTGCGCCTCGACGAGCGACTTGCAGCGGGTCGCGTTTGCTCATCACTGGATGAATCGCTTGGCGACGCGATTGCCTGAGACGTACAAAGCATTGTACGAGCTGGGGCTCGCCATCCGAGAAAACAAGCTCTGGACGCAGCCAGATCCGGAACAGCGCGTCTTCGACTCCTTCGAGGCGTACTGGGAAACGTACTTTGGCGAGTCCTTCCGCCTGTTACTCCAGCTCGAAAACACCTATCAGTTTTTCCCGAAGGAAATCCGCATGGGTCTCAACTCGAAAGCACTTTCACCAGACAAGCATCTTGAGGCTGCCCGAGAGCTTTTTGCGGAATTGGAAGAACGAAAAGCGGCTGTGGTGGTTACCGAGAAAAGGCTGCGCGAGCTGTTCGGCGTGAACGGAGTGACCGGCGTGACTCCGCAAACGCAGCTCGCGCTTCCGGGCGTTGTTGCCGTCCCTCCGCTGCCACCTGTCGCGCCCAAGTCTGTGCAGAAGCTCGTGCTGAAGGAGCGTCAGACTTCGAAGTCGAAGCTGACAGTAGGTGCGGGTAGTCGGGCGGTTGAGCTTCTCGCGAAGAATCCGAAGATGCCCATCAAAGCGTTGGCTCGGGAGCTATACGGAGCGGAGGATCGACCCGCTACAACGCGCGCCCACGGCTTGAAGGCGTATTTGCTGAGAGTCGGTCGCCTGAAGCGAACCGAAGCGGGCTACGAGGTCGTCAGGTAGAAGCCGCCAACAAGGTCTGGTAGAAGAGCAGGTGCTGTTGGTACGGGGGTGTCCCGGTTTCGACGAAGGAGTGCAGAGGACGAAGAGCGAGCGGGGGTTGGTCAGCAGGCCCCCTAAAAAGCCGACCAAGACTCAAAAGCCAACGACAACGTTGAGCTGGCTCCCGCCCGCCTCGCAGCCTGAGGTTGGTGGTAGTCACTGAAGGTCTTCGGATCTTCACGTCGGACCGGCAAGATGCTCCGGTAGCTGAATCCGGCGAAACCTACAGGGGCACGTCGTACCGCTGTACAGCAGG
>Ga0315283_10002887_pt1 | contig 14540 bp, 14 predicted proteins | sample YL17G09_0_MG_FD_204541 | JGI IMG/M metagenome (GOLD analysis project Ga0315283, IMG submission 204541) | Sediment microbial communities from Yellowstone Lake, YNP, Wyoming, USA - YL17G09_0 | ecosystem: Environmental > Aquatic > Freshwater > Lake > Sediment | place: USA: Wyoming | collected... | reverse complement strand
CCACGCCCCCCACCTGGAACGTCCCGACCGCTTCCACGCCCTCCTTTTCGCGTTCCTCACGGAGGCTGCCGCATGACCCCGCCCGCCACCCCCGTCGCCTGGACGCCCGTCCGGGAGTACCGCGACATCCGCTACGAGCACTCCGGCAGCGGGATCGCGAAGGTCACGATCGACCGCCCGGAGGTCCGCAACGCCTTCCGGCCGCAGACGGTGACGGAGCTGATCGACGCCTTCGCCCGGATCCGCGACGACGCGACGATCGGCTGCGTCCTCCTCACCGGGGCGGGCGACGCGGCCTTCTGCTCGGGCGGCGACCAGAACTACAAGAGCCATGCCGGCGGCTACGTCGGGGAGGACGGGATCGCCCGCCTCAACGTCCTGGACCTGCAGCGCCAGATCCGCTCCCTGCCGGTGCCGGTCATCGCCCTGGTCAACGGCTTCGCGATCGGCGGCGGCCACGTCCTCCACGTGGTCTGCGACCTCTCGATCGCCAGCGAGAACGCGGTCTTCGGCCAGGTCGGCCCGCGCGTCGGATCGTTCGACGCCGGCTTCGGGGTGGGCCTCCTGGCCCGCCTGGTCGGCGACAAGAAGGCCAAAGAGATCTGGTTCCTCTGCCGTCAATACGACGCGGACGAGGCGCTCGCGATGGGGCTCGTCAACAAGGTCGTGCCCCTGGACGGCCTCGAGGCAGAAGGGGTCGCCTGGGCGGACGAGATCCTGGCCATGAGCCCCACGGCGATCCGCTTCCTCAAGTCGGCCTTCCTCGTCGCCACCGACGGGCTGGCGGGGCTCCAGGAGTTCGCGGGCAACGCGACCGGCCTCTACTACACGACCGACGAGGCGCACGAAGGGTCGCGCGCCTTCCTCGAGAAGCGGACGCCGGACTTCACGAAGCTCCCCCGCCGGCCGTGAGCGGCCCCTTCGCACCGTGAGCGCCCACCCGGCACCGGGCCCCGCTGCGCCCTCGACCCTGCGCACCTGGCTCCTCGCGATCCGCCCGGCCACGCTCCCGGCGGCAGCGTCCGGCGTCGTCGTGGGCCTCGGCGCCGCCCTCGCGATCGGGGCGCCGATCCGGCTCGACACCGCCCTCGGGTGCCTCGCGGTCGCCCTGCTGCTCCAGGTCCTGGCCAACCTTGCCAACGACCTCTCCGACTTCCGCCGGGGCGCCGACACGCCCGACCGCGCGGGGCCGACGCGCGTCGCCGCCGCGGGGCTCGTCACCGAGCGCCAGCTGGAGGGCGCGATCGCGCTGGCCATCGGCCTTGCCGGCGTCGTGGGACTCTGGCTCGTCCTCGTCGGCGGCCCGGTGCTTCTCGTCCTCGGGGCCCTGGCGATCGTGGCCGCCCTCGCCTACACGGGAGGCCCGTTCCCATACGGCTACCGGGCCCTCGGCGAGGTCTTCGTCTTCCTCTTCTTCGGGCTCGTGGCCGTCGTCGGGACGGCGTACCTGCAGGCGCTCCGGCTGGAGCCCCTCTTCGTCGTCGCGGCGATCCCTGCAGGCGCGCTCATCACCGCGATTCTCGTGGTGAACAACCTGCGGGACATCCCGACCGACGCGGCTGCCGGAAAGCGGACCCTGGCGGTGATCCTGGGGCGTCGCCGGACCGCGGTGGAGTACGGGCTCCTGCTCGGCCTTGCCTACGTTGTCGCGGTGCTGGCGGTGCCCCTGGGCCTCGGCGTCCGTTGGGGCCCCCTGGCGCCACTCGTCCTGATGCCGCTGCTCACCGCGCCGATGGCGATGCCCCTGGTGCGGACGGTGCGCGGGTTCGACGAGCCCCGGGAGCTCAACGCGGTGCTCCAGGGGACGGCCCGCCTGGCCCTCGCCTTCTCGCTCCTCTTCGCCGCCGGGCTGGCCCTCGGCGGGCTTCCCCTCGGCGGACCACCGGCATGAGCGCCGACCCGGCCGTGCTGCGGGCGCTGCTGGAGGCCGTCCCGGTGGCCGGCCTGTCCGCGCTCCGGGTCCGGATCCCGTTCCGCCGCCCGTTCGCCACGGCCACCGGGATGTGGCTCCATCGCGAGGCCTGGATCGTCCTCCTGGTATCGACCGACGGGCGGATCGGCCTCGGGGAGGCAGTCCTGGAGTCCAACGCGACCGAGGTGCAGGAGACGATCCTGGCCCGGGTGATCCGGGAGACGGCGGGACGCGCGCGCGGCGGCGACCTGCCCGACCCCGAGGAGCTCGAGCTCCTGGGCGGGCCCGGCCGCGCCTTCCGGGCCGCCCTGGACGGGGCCCGGCTCGACCTCGCCGGCGCGCTCGACGACGCTCCCGTCGCGGTCAACGGGACGATCGGCTTCGCGGCGCCGCGAGAGGGAGCCCAGGCCGCCCTCCAGGCCATCGAGGCCGGCTTCACGACCCTCAAGCTGAAGGCGGGTGCGGAGCGGGAGACCGAGGAGCTCGTGGCCCGGGTACGGGCGATCCGGCAGGCGGTCGGGCCCGAGGTGCGGTTGCGGGTCGATGTCAACGGAGCGTGGGACCTGCCGACCGCCGAGGAGCGCCTGGGCGCCATCGAGCGCTTCGAGATCGAGTACGTGGAGCAGCCGCTCCCCGCCGACGACACGACCGGAGCGGCGGACCTGCGGCGACGGGTCGGCGTGCCGGTCGCCGCGGACGAGGCCGTCTACGCGCCCCTCGCGGTCCATCGGCTCCTCGCGGAGGGTGGCGCGGACGTGCTCGTCGTGAAGCCCGCGCGGGTCGGGGGGCCGGTCGCGGTTGCCGAGATCGTGGCCGCGGCGCGGGCGGCCGGGGTCCCCGTCGTCCTCTCCACGCTCTTCGAGACGGGGATCGGGATCGCGGCGGCCCGCGCCTGCGCCGGGGGCGTGCCCGGTGACCTGGCCCACGGCCTCGCCACGGCCGGGCTCCTCGAGCACGACCTGCTGGAGGAGCCGCTGGCGGTCGACCGCGGCCACATGATCCCGCCGGGCGGCCCGGGGACCGGCGGGCTGGGGATCCGGCTGGACGACCGCGTGCTGCGCCGCTTCGCGGTCGAGGCGGTGGAGGCCGCCGAGTGAGCCCCGCCCCGATCCTGTCGCTCGCGATCCGGCGCCATGCCGCCGCGCGCCCACTGGCGCTGGCGATCCGCGACGCCGCCGGCGACCTCTCCTTCGGCGAGCTCGATCGCGCCGCGGACGCGGCGGCCGCGGCCCTCCTGGCGTCCGGTGTCGCAGCCGGCGACCGGGTCGCCCTGCTGGCCAACCCGGGCGGCGAGGCAATCGCTCTGCTCGCGGGGATCGTCCGCTCGGGGGCGGTTGCCGTGCCGCTGGAGACGCGCCTCACCCGGCGCGAGATCGCGGCCGCCCTGGAGGAGACGTCACCGGCCCTGTTGGTGCACGACGCGAACCTCGTCGAGGTCGCCGGCGGTCACGGAGTGCCGACGTACGCGCCCGCGGCGCTCGCCGCCCGGGCGCCGGGGGCCCCACGACGCCGCCTCGACATCGACCCGGAAGCCCCCGCCGTCGCGGTCCTCACCTCCGGGACGAGCGGCCGCCCGAAGGCGGCCCTGCTCTCGCATCGTGCGCTCGCCGCCAGCGCCGCGGCGTGGACGTCCGTCCTGCCGCCGGCGACGGGCTGGCTCCTGTGCCTCGGGCTGGCCCACGTCGCCGGGCTGGGGGTGGCATGGCGTGCCCTCGGCGCCGGGCTGCCCCTGCACGTCGCCGCCGGCTTCGATCCCGAGGCGGTCCTCGCCGTCCTCCGCGGTTCCGACGCTCCGAGCCACTGCTCGCTCGTCCCGGTCCAGCTGGCCCGCCTCCTGGAGCCCGCCGGCGACGCCGCCCGCACGACCGCCGGCGACGCCGCCGGGACGACCGCCGGCGATGCCCCGCCGCCGCCCGCGCTCCGAGCGGTCCTTCTCGGCGGGGCGCCGATCCCGCCCGACCTCGTGCGCCGGGCGACGGCGGCCGGCTGGCCGGTGATCCCGACCTACGGCCTGACCGAGGCGGGCTCCGGTGTGACGGCGCTGCCCGCGGACGAGGCCGCTGCAACCCCGGACTCCGCCGGGCGGTCGCTGCCGGGGGTGATGCTCCGGATCAGCGGGCCGGGCCCCGACGGGGTGGGGGAGATCGAGGTGCGCACGCCGGCCGCCTTCTCCGGCTACCTGGGCAGGGACGCGGAGAGCGCCGCCGCGTTCACGGCGGACGGCTGGCTGCGAACGGGCGACCTCGGCCGCCTCGACGCGGGCGCCCGCCTCTTCGTCGCCGACCGGCGCGACGACCTCATCGTCTCCGGGGGCGAGAACGTCTACCCCGCGGAAGTCGAGGCGGTGGTCGCCTCCCACCCGGCGATCGCCGAGGCAGGCGTGGCCGGCCGCCCCGAACCCACCTGGGGCGCCGTGCCGGTGGCTGCGATCGTCCTCCGCCGGGGCGCCGCGGACCCCGGCGACGACGCCCTGCGCGCCTGGTGCCGCGAGCGTCTGGCCCCGGCGAAGGTGCCCGCGTCGTTCGTCCGCGTCGCCGCCCTCCCGAGGACCGACGCGGGCAAGCCCCGGCGGCGCGACCTCCGCGAGATGCTCACCCCGCTCGTGGTCGTCCTCCACGCCACGCTCTCCACCGGCCGCCAGCTGGCGCCGCTGGCGCGGGCCCTCGCCGCGCCGGGCGACCTGCGCGTCGTCGCGCCCGACCGGCGGGGGAGCGGGGAGCGCCGCCTCGACCCGCCGTGCACCGTCGTCGTCGCGGAGCACGTCGCGGACCTCGCCGCGCTCCTCGACGCCGAGGGCGTGGGCCGCGCCATCCTCGTGGGCCACAGCTTCGGCGGCGTCGTCGCCCTGGAGGCCGCCGCGCGGCTTCCCGACCGGGTCGCGGCCGTCGTGGCCTACGAGCCGCCCTACGGCCCGCTCGCCGACCCGGCGGTCCGGCCCTTCTTCGCGATCGTTGCCGCCGAGACCGCCGAGGCCCTGGCGCGCGACGGGCGCGCCGGCGCGGCGCGGGCGTTCCTCGAGCGCGTGGCCGGGCCCGGGACGTGGGATGCCACGCCGGAGCGGGCGCGAGCCTTCCTGGCGTCCGAGGGTGGGGGCGCGCTCGCGGACGCCGCCATGACCGGGCTCGACCCCGACGGCCTCGGGTCCATCGCCTGCCCGGTCACGATCCTCACCGGGGGCGCCTCGGAACCCTTCTATGCACCGATCGCCGACGCGCTGGCCGCCCGGATCCCCGGGGCGCGCCGGATCGACCTGCCCGGCCTTCGCCACACGGCTCCGATCACCGAGCCCCACGCCGTCGCTGCCGCCGTGCGCGCCGCCCTCGCCCGCCCCGACGCCGTGCGCCGGCTCCAGGAGGCCTCCGCATGACGAACCCGCGCGACCAGCGCCCCGCCGCCCCGTCGGGCCTCGCCACCGGGCGCGGCAACGCCGCCGCCTCGAACGAGGTGGGCGCGATGTTCGACCAGATCAGCGGTGTCTACGACCCGATGAACCTGGTCATCAGCGCCTTCCAGGAGCCGCGCTGGCGGAGGCGGGCCGTGACCTTCGCCGGCCTCAGGCCGGGCGGCCGGGCGATCGACGTCGCGTCCGGCACCGGGAAGGTGGCGGCCGACCTTCACCGGAGCGTCCAGCCGCGCGGGGAGGTTCTCGGCGTCGACATCAGCCCGGGGATGACCGGAATCGCCCGACAACGGTTCGTCGGTCGTCCGGGGCTTACGTTCGTCGTCGGCGACGCGATGGCGCTGCCCGCCGAGGACGACCACTTCGACGCGGCCACGATCGCCTTCGGGATGCGCAACCTGCCCGACTACACGCGCGGCTTCGCCGAGATGGCGCGCGTCGTGCGCCCCGGGGGCAAGGTCGTGTGCCTGGAGATCGCCCGCCCGCGCAGCCGCCTGGCCCGGATCATGCGCGGGTGGTTCGACCGGATCGTGCCCCTCATCGGGAAGGTCGCCGGCCAGGGTGGCGCCTACGCCTATCTCGTCCGCAGCGTCCAGAGCTACCCGGCGCCGGAGCGGATCGCGGAGATCATGCGCGAGGCCGGCCTCGTCGGCGTCCGCTGGATCGGCATGTCCGGCGGGATCGTCACGATCCACGTCGGCACGGTGCCGCCGCGGGAGGGGTGAGGGCGAGCTCCGGGAAGCGGCCACGCGCGCGTTTCGAGCCGCGGTCCGCTCATCGGTCTCGTTCGTCGACCATACGAGCTTCGTGTTCATGCGTGACAAGAAGATCGTGCGCGCCTGGGCCCTCGACGCCGACTTTGCGACGGCGGGCTTCGACGTGGTCGCGTGATATGGGTCGGCCGCGCCCGTGGATCGTCTGACCGATTCCTGGCCGGCCTTGCCGCTTCAGCCTGATCGGGCGGCTCCTCGTCGCGGGACGATGAGGTTCGCCTGTGGCTATCCCTTGCGGCGGTAGCTCCAGATAGCCAGGGGGGCGAAGACAGCGACGAGGCCGACGATCCAGGCGACCGCGAGGAAGATGGTGTCCGTGTTGGGGACGCCCACGATCAGGCCGCGCGCGGCGTTCACCACGACCGTCACCGGGTTCGCCTCGGCGATCGGCTGGAGCCACTCGGGCATCGTCTCGACCGGCACGAATGCCGAGCTCAGGAACGTCAACGGGAAGACCGGGATGAAGATCGCCCCCTGGGCGGTCTGGGCCGACTTGGCCCGCAGGCCGATGTTGGCCGAGAGCCAGCTCATCGCGTACCCGAAGAAGGTGATCAGGACGAGCGCCAGCACGAACTGCGGCACGGATCCGTAGAAGCGGAAGCCGATGGCGAACCCGACGACCGTCATGATCACCACGGTGTAGGCGTTGCGCAGCAGGTCGGCGAACGTCTTGCCGATCAGGACCGCCGACGGCGCCATCGGCAGGGATCGGAACCGGTCGATGATTCCTTTCTGGAGGTCCTCTGCCAGGCCGACGGCTGTGCTCGTCCCCCCGAACACCACGGTCTGCACGAAGATCCCGGGCATGAGGAACGTGATGTAGCTCACGCCCGGCGTGTCGATCGCCCCGCCGAAGACGACGGCGAAGAGCAGCACGAACATGATCGGCGTGATCGTGTCGACCACGAGGAGCTGGGGGTTCCGGACGACGGCCAGCATGTTGCGCCAGGCGATCGTGATCGAGTCCGTGACGATCCAGGTCGGCGAGCGGCGGACGCGGCCCTCGGGTCGCGCGGCTGCGGTGGCGGCGGCGGCGGTCATGCGGCGTTCCTCCGCGCCGGCCGGCCGAAGCGGCGGCGCCTGGTGGTGGGGGCCTCGTCGTCGGTGGTCCCCTCGGAGTCGACCTCCGCGCGGCGTCCGGTGAGGGTGAGGAAGACGTCGTCGAGGCTCGGCCGGTGCAGGGACAGCTCCGCGACCTCGAGCCCCGCGCCGTCGATCCGGCGGACGACCTCGGCAAGCGTGCCGGCGCCGTGGTGGACGGGGAGGCCGATGCGGCCCGAGGCGACGTCGGCGTGGGGCTCCGTGGCGGCGAGCGGGCGCAGCAGCTCCAGCGCCTCGGCCGTCCGCGCCGGGTCGGCGATCCGGACGTCGACGACGTCCTCGCCGAGGCGGTCCTTCAGCTGGCTCGCGGTCCCCTCCGCGATGACGAGCCCGTCGTCGATGACCGCGATCCGGTTGGCGAGGCGGTCTGCTTCCTCGAGGTACTGCGTTGTCAGGAGGATCGTGGTGCCGTCTGCGACGAGGCTCGCGATGACGTCCCAGAGCCCGAGGCGGCTGGCCGGGTCGAGGCCCGTCGTGGGCTCGTCGAGGAAGAGCACGGACGGCCGCCCGACGAGGCTCGCGGCCAGGTCGAGGCGCCGGCGCATGCCGCCGGAATAGGTCCGGGCGGGCCGGCCGGCGGCATGGGCGAGGTCGAAGATGGAGAGCAGCTCGTCGGCGCGGGCGCGAGCTGTGGGACGCCCGAGGTGGAGCAGGCGCCCCACCATCTCCAGGTTCTCGCGCCCTGTCAGGTTCTCGTCGACCGCGGCGTACTGTCCGGTGAGGCCGATGGCGGCACGAACCGCGTCGGGCTCGTCGAGGATGTCGTGGCCGGCCACCGTCGCGCGCCCTCCGTCGGGGTGGAGGAGGGTCGTGAGGATCCGGACCGCCGTGGTCTTGCCGGCGCCGTTCGGGCCCAGGAGGCCCAGGATGGTGCCGGATGCGACGTCCAGATCGACACCGCGCAGGGCGTGGACGTCGCCGTAGGACTTGCGCAGCCCTTCGGCAGAGATGGCGTGCTCGAACATTGGGACCTCGTGGTGCCGCGGGTCGGGGCCGCAGGTCGGGTGCCGCAGGCGCCTACCACTTCGGGCCAGGGCCGCGGACGGATGGGGCGGGCGGGGGAACCCCGCGTCGCCTGCCTGGCCGCGTGCGAGCCGGGCGCCTGGCTCAGTACCAGGGCCAGGGGACGGCCGGCCAGTCCGGGTGCGGCTGCGGGAAACGTCCCGCGCGCAGGAGTTCGTCCAGCCGGTCGCGCGTGGCGGCCAGCTCATCGGCCCCGAGATGGGGCTCCAGCTGCCCCTGCAGCCGGGGCAGCGCCCGCCGCAGGAACGCCAGCGTCGTCAGCTCACGGTCCGCCAGCTTCGCTCCCCGCCAGCCCCAGAGCACCGTGCGCAGCTTCGGCTCGAGCGCGAACGTGACGCCGTGGTCCACGCCCTGGATGGTCCCATCCTCGTGGACGAGGAGGTGGCCGGCCTTGCGGTCGGCGTTGTTGACGACGGCGTCGAACAGGGCGATCCGGCGCAGCCGCGGGTCGGCGGCCCGGATCAGCTCGACCACGTCGGCGTCGTCACGGACGTCGACCCAGAGCTGGAGCATTCCCGGGCCCACCGGCGCGCTCTCGCGGAAGACCGTCGGCGGGACGACGTCCCAGCCGCTCGCCTGCGAGACGGCGAACGCAGCGACCTCGCGGTGGGCAAGGGTCCCGTCCGGGAAGTCCCAGAGCGGCCGCTCGCCGCGGACCGGCTTGTAGACGGCGGCCGCGACCGTCTCACCACGCCCGGGGACGTCGCCGTGGACGGCCACGAGGAGCGTGGTGTTCGACGCCTGGACCAGGCGGCCCACGATCTCGATCTCGCCGGCTGCGAGGAAGGGGATGGCGAGGGCCGGCGGCATCGCCACCGCGGGCGGGAGCGCCGGCTCGGCCTCGTCGGGGAGAGAGGGCTCGGACGGCCACGCCTCGCCGGCCTCTTCGGGACGGCGCATCTCGTCGCCGGGCGGCGTCAGTGGACGTATCCGTTGCGGCGCGGGCAGAGGTGGCCGGCCGGGTCGAGCGCCTGGCCGCAAAGCGGGCAGGGGAGCCGTCCGGCCGAGACCGTGCGGAGGGCGCGCTCGGCGAAGGCGCGGGCCCGGGTCGGCGTCAGGCGCACCCGGACGAGGTCGGGCCCGTCGGGGTCGTCGTCGGCGAGCTCGAGCTCCTCCTCCTGGTCGTCCTCGGCCTCGCCCTCCTCGTCATCGTCCTCGTCCGCCTCCGCCCGGGCGCGCGCCTCCACGACGATCTCGTCGTCGTCGCCGTTCCAGGCGAGCGTCATCGTGCCGACCCGGAAGGCCTCCACGAGCGGCTCGTCGAGGGGCGCGGTGTCGTCGTCGGCGGGGCCCAGCGCCTCGGGAATGCGCACGCCGCGGCGGGCGACCTCGGCGAGGAGGAGCGCCATCCGCTCGGCCAGGACCTGGACCTGGACCTTTTCCAGCGCGACCGAGACGATGGCACCGCCCCGCTTCGCCTGGAGGAAGAAGGTTCTGTTGCCGGGCAGGCCGACAGTGCCGGCGACGAAGCGGTCGGGAAGGCCGTAGTCGTAGATGCGACGGGACATGGCGGGACTCTACCGCGCCTCGCCGCGGGCTGCCCGCGTCCGCGCCGTCCGGGCCCGGCCCGCCCGGCCCGACGGCGTCAGCCCGGCCGCGCTGCCCCCGGCGTCGTTGATCCGCTCCACGTGCGCCCCGCTGGCGGCGTAGCGCACCACCGAGAGCGAGCAGGGGTCGACCCCGATCCGCTGGAAGCCGTCAAGGTGGAGCCCGAGCGCGTCGGCGAGGACGGCCTTGATGACGTCGCCGTGGCTCACGATGGCGTACGTCGCCCCTGACCCGAGCGCGGCGTTCCAGCGCCGAACCGCGGCAACGGCCCGCGCGCTCATCTCGGCGAGCCCCTCGCCGTCGGGGAAGACCGCCGCCGACGGGTGGCCCTGGACCACGGCCCAGAGCGGTTCCTTCCGGAGCGCCCGCAGCTCGCGGCCGGTCCACGTCCCGTAGCGGACCTCGCCCACCTGCTCGTCCACGTGGAGCGGCGGCGCCGGGTCGCGGCCGGCCAGGATCGCGACGGCGGTTTCCCGGCAGCGCTCCAGCGGGGAGACGACCACCGCCGCGAGCGGGACCGGGAGGAGCCGCTCCCCGAGCGCGGCGGCCTGGGCGCGGCCACGCTCGTCGAGATGGACGCCGGGGGTCCAGCCGGCGAGGACCGGGCCCGTGAGGAGCGTGAGGCCGTGGCGGACGAGGAGGACGGTGGTCATGGGAAGCGCGGCCTTGCCGCCGGGATCGCGGCTCAGGCCGGCTCGGCCCCGGGCGCGGGGCTCCCCTCGGACTCGGACTCCGGGGTTCGCTCGGGCGCTAAGGACGCGATCTCCTCGCCCTGCTCCGCGACGACGATCTGCAGGCCGCCGAAGAGCGTGAGGGCGGCGATCTCGAGGCCCGGCGCCCCGGACGTCGGCTCGGCAGCGCCGGTCGAGTTCATGACCCCGCCGAAGATGGCCGGACCCGACGTCCGCACGGCAACGCCGGGGGCAACGACCACCCTGGTCCCACCGAAGACGGTCCGGACCTCGAGGCGCGCCCCGGCCGGGTCGAGCCTTGCCTCTCGCAGGTCGAGGTCGGTGCCGGCATACCAGCAGACGACCCGCCCGCCCCGGAACGAGGGGGCCGTGCTCGCGAGCTTCACCCCGTCCATGACGACGACCAGGTCGATCTCGTCGGCGGCTGCGTCGGGCATGGGCGACGCCTCCTTCTTCAGCCTGACGGCGGCGAGGGCGCTCGCGATCCCGGCGACGAGGGACACGCCGATCACGAGACCGAGCAGCCTGGCGAGAAAGCGGACCATGGGGACCTCCGGCTGGTGGGGTGTCGGACACGATCCTACGCCCCGCGCCCGGTCGCGGCCCGCTACGCTGCGACGATGGAGCGGCCGGTGCAGCGCGAGCGGGAGGCCGAGCGCCTCGAGGGCGCCGTCTGGGGCCACCTCGTCGGCGACGCCCTGGGCGTGCCCTACGAGTTCCGCCCGCCGGAGGCGATCGGCGAGGTGGTTTTCGGGGCGCGGGGCACCCACGGCCAGCCCCCCGGCACCTGGAGCGACGACGGCGCCCTCATGCTGGCCCTCCTCGATTCGCTCGTCGCCTGGGACGGCGAGGGCGGGCGTCCTGTGCTGCGGTTCGACACGGCCGACCAGGCGCTGCGGATCCGACGCTGGTTCGAGGAGGGCGCCTACACGCCCGACGGCGACGGCCGCTTCGACGTCGGAAACGCCACCCGGGCGGCCATCGAGGCCCTCCAGGCCGGCGTCCCGCCCGAGGCGGCGGGAAGCGTCAGGCCCAACGGCCTCGGCAACGGCTCCCTCATGCGGATCCTGCCCGTGGCGCTCGCCGGCCGCGGCCTGGACGACGCGAACCTGGTCCACTGGGCCGTCACGGCGTCGGGCGTCACGCACGGCGCGCCGCTGGCGCGCGTCGCCTGCGCCCTCTACGTCCTCCTCGCGACGCGGCTCCTCGCGACCCCGGATGAGCCCGCCGCGGCGCTCGCGGACGCCCGCGACGCGCTCCGGCGGCAGGTCGCCGGCACGCCCCTGGAGGCGGCCCTGGCGGATCTCCTCGATTGGGACCGGCGGACGGGCGGCGGCCACGTCGCGGACGCATTCTGGTCCGCGTGGGAGGCGCTGGAGGGGGCCGGCTCGTACGAGGCCGCAGTCACCCGGGCGGTTTGCCTCGGCAACGACACCGACACGACCGCTGCGATCGCGGGCGGCCTGGCCGGGATCCGCTGGGGGATCGGCGGCATCCCGTCCGCCTGGCTCGCGGCGATGCGCGGCCGCGACCTCGCCGGGCCGCTCGTCGATCGGCTGCTCGCCGGGGCCGGCTGGCGGACCTCCACCACGAGCCCGCTCCGGGTCGACTGGGTGCCGCTCGGCGAGGTGCCGGGGCTGGCGAAGGCGACCGGGGCCGTGGGGATGACGCTCCTGCCGGGGAAGAAGCGGCTCGGCTACAGCGGCCCCCAGTGGCGCGACCCGGCGGCCGACGCGCGGCTGCTCCGGGAGGTCCACGGCTGCAGCACCTTCCTCCTGCTCGTCGAGGATGTCGACCTCGCGATGAGCCGGGCGTGGGCGTCCGTCCCGGCACTCGAGGCGGCCGGGATCCGCGTCGTGCGCCATCCAGTCCCCGACCTGGACGTGCCGGGCGATCGGGACGCCTACCGGGTCACCCTGGACGACGTGCGCGCCCGAATCCAACGTGGGGAGCGGGTCGTCGTCGCCTGCCGCGGTGGCCTCGGCCGGACCGGGACGGCGGTCGCCTGCCTGCTCGTGGACGGCGGCGTGCCGCCCGACGAGGCGATCGCACGCGTGCGCGCCGTCCGCCCGGGGACGGTGGAGGGGCCCTCCCAGGAGGCGTTCGTGCGGGCGTGGGGCGACCGCCCGGCGAAGCCCGACCGCGGGGCACCGGCCTGATGGCCGGACGCGTCGTCGTCGTGGGCTCGGTCAACGTCGACCTCGTCGTGGTCGCGCCCCGCCTGCCGGGACCCGGCGAGACGGTCACCGGCGGCGACGTCGCCCGCCACCACGGCGGCAAGGGCGGCAACCAGGCGGTCGCGGCCGCGCGGCTGGGGGCGTCCGTGGCCTTCGTCGGTGCGGTGGGCGAGGACGACTTCGGGGTGGCGGCCCGGGCGGCGCTCGAGGCGGAGGGGATCGACGTGACGCACCTCGGGGTCGCCGCGCGACCGACCGGCGTCGCCCTCATCGTCGTCGACGCGCGGGCCGAGAACCTGATCGCCGTCGCGCCGGGGGCAAACGCGTCGCCGACGGCGGCGTCCGTGACGGCTGCCCTGGCGACGCTCGCCGTCGGGCCCGGCGACGTGGTGCTCGCCTGCCGCGAGATCCCGTCCGACGCCGTCCGGGCCGCCCTCGCGACGTCGCGGGCCGCGGGGGCGGTCGCGGTCCTGAACCCGGCGCCGGCGGACGGGCTCGACCCGGCGACGATCGCCCTCGCCGACGTCCTCACCCCGAACGAGGCCGAGCTCGCCCTGCTGGCCGTCGCCGGGAGCGCGGGCGCCGCCGGTGTCGACGCGCACGGCGGGCCCGACGCCGCCGACGTCGAGTCGACCGCCCGGCGCCTGCTGGCCGACGGTCCCAGCGGCCGCGCCGTCGTCGTCACGCTGGGCGCGGCCGGGGCGCTGGCGGTTCCCGCGGACGGGCCCGCGGCGCGGATCCCGGCACTGCTCGTCGCTCCGGTGGACACGACCGGCGCCGGGGACGCCTTCAACGGCGCCCTCGCGGTCGGCCTGGCGGCGGGGCTCCCGCTCGCGGAGGCCGTTCGGCGGGCCGTCGCGGCGGCGGGGCTCTCCACGACCCGGGCGGGCGCGCGGGGCGGGATGCCGACCGCGGCGGAGCTGGCGGCATTCCTCGGGGAGTGACGCCGGTCCGAACGGCACGTTCCGCGCCGCTCCCCACCTCAGGAGACTGCCCGCATCCGGCGTCGGGGCAGGGGGCGGCCGCCCCGTGGGCCGCGCCCACGCCCGGTAGGCTGTGCAAGGCCACGTGCTCGGCCGCCCGGCCGAGCGGACACATTCCCAGGCCGATCCGAAGGAGGATGCCGCGTGCCGCCCGTCGACTTCGGCCGCTTCGAGGTCCTGACCTTCGACTGCTACGGGACGCTCATCGACTGGGAGGCCGGGATCGCGGTGGGCCTCCGGCGCATCCTCGATCCCCGGGGCATCGCCGTCGGGGACGACGAGCTCCTGGAGCGGTACGCGCGCCACGAGGCGTCGATCGAGGCCGGGCCGTACGCGCTCTACCGCGACGTGCTCGCCCGCTCGCTGCGCGGCGTCTGCGCGGAGCTGGGGGTCGAGCCGACCGAGGCCGAGGCGGCGGCCTTCGGCGGCTCGGTTGGGGACTGGCCCGCCTTCCCGGATTCGCCGGGGGCCCTGGCCCGCCTCGCGGCGCGGTACCGGCTCGCCGTCATCACGAACTGCGACGACGACCTGTTCGCGGCGTCGAACCGTCGGCTGGGAGTGACGTTCGACTGGGTCGTCACCGCCCAGCAGGTCGGCCGCTACAAGCCGAACGAACGGAGTTTCAAGGTGGCCTTCGAGCGGATCGGGGTGCCCCGGGAGCGGATCCTCCACGTCGCGCAGAGCCTCTTCCACGACCACGTGCCGGCGAAGCGCCTGGGCATGACCACGGCATGGGTCGACCGGCGCCACGACCGCCCGGGGAGCGGAGCCACGCCGCCCGCGTCGGCGGCGCCGGACCTCGTGGTGCCGGACATGGCCACGCTGGCCCGCCTGGCGACGACGTAGAGCGCGGAACCGCAGCGACAGGGCGCGAAGCCTCGACCGACCGGACGGCGGCCCTCGCGACCGCCCGGCCGGATCAGAACATGCG
>Ga0315283_10002886_pt1 | contig 14541 bp, 13 predicted proteins | sample YL17G09_0_MG_FD_204541 | JGI IMG/M metagenome (GOLD analysis project Ga0315283, IMG submission 204541) | Sediment microbial communities from Yellowstone Lake, YNP, Wyoming, USA - YL17G09_0 | ecosystem: Environmental > Aquatic > Freshwater > Lake > Sediment | place: USA: Wyoming | collected... | reverse complement strand
CGGGAACCTCCTCGATCTTGCCCGCTCATGGCTGAGACAGGAGGCGCCTGGTGTCAGGATTCTGCGCTGCTCACGCCGTTCCGACAGGGCGCTGTCGCTCTCACGGTTCTTTCTCAGAGTCCATGCACGCCTCCAGCGGAGAGATTACCTTCTTCTGGCGGCCCCTGACCCGCAGGATCAGGATCGGACACATGAAATGCTTGCCCAGGCCCTGATCTGGGCGGAGATACTTCGCAAGCGCGGGCAGCTGAGCGGCGTACCGACATTGGTGCTGCTTGCGCCCCGGGAACGATCGGCCGTGCTCCACCATCGGGCCCGTTGCCTTGATCGGACACGAGTCTCAATTGAATTGTGGGAGCGTCAGTCCTGCGGCCAGGAATGGAAATTTCGAAGGGCGCCGCCTCCTCCCGCTCCGGCGGAGCACCTCGACTACCGCTGGCCCGTTCTGGGGCCCTTCCGATGGAGTCGAGTTCTGGCGGATGTGCTGGATCTGGCTCCCGCCGAGATCCGGCGCCATCCGCGGTTTCATGAGTATGACTCCCTGCGGTTGCGCGGACTCGAATTTGCCAGAGCCGAGGGGACAGCGCGCGATCGGGTGACGTTTGGCATCGGGCCGCAGCGTGCCGAATTGGCCGCGCACACCTTCGATCAGCTGCGCGAGCTCGTGGAGGGCATCCTCTATTATCGGCGGCCTGACAGCCCGGACGCGCACCACAAGTACTATCGATTGCAGGCAGAACGCTGGCTGGAAAGCCTGATCCTCGATGACGTGGCTCGGCTCTTTCCGGAACTCGAGCCTGGATCGGTCTATTCCCAGATACCGGTCTACCTGGGTTGCGAACAGGGAAGGGTTGACATCCTGGGCGCAGACCTGGACGGGACACTGGTGGTGATGGAGCTGAAGGTGACGGAGGACCCCGGCCTGCCGCTGCAGGCGCTTGACTACTGGGGCAGAGTGATCCGGCACAACCTTTCAGGGGATTTTGGAAAGCGTGGCTACTTCAGCGAAGTCAGGCTGAACCGGCAGCGGCCGAGGATCTACCTGGTATCTCCCGTCTTTTCCTTCCACGATACCACCGAAAGTATCCTCGACTTCGTGAGCCCGGGAATCGAAGTGTGGAAAATCGCCCTCAATACGGACTGGCGATGCGGCGTGAAGATCCTGTGCCGGACCTGCGTCAGGCAGGGCGGCAGGGCATGAATTGAGGGTGAGGAAGGCGGATGGGCCTACTGTTTCTGGCTCTTGTCGGGCTCTTCCTGGCCGACCTTCAACGCGGACTTGAAATTCCTGATTCCTTCTCCGAGCCCTTTGCCGAGCTGCGGGATCTTGTTGACCCCGAAGATGAGTACTACTATCACCAAAATGACCAACAGCTCAGGCATACCTATCGGTCCCATGCAAAACCTCCATTTGTCGGCCCTTTATGGGCTCGATTAAAGCGTACTTGACTGCACCCTGGATGTCAATCACGGCCGGTCCCGGCCCTGGAGCCGATGCCAGCCGGAGTCGCCGGCCTCCTCTTCGGGGCTTGCGGACAAAACGTGATGCCGAGCCAGGGCGGCGTGAGAAAGCAGGAGCCTTCACCTGCGATGGGATCACAGGAGGACCCGGTCGTTGCCCTGCCTGCGCGTGAACCGTTCTCGGTCCAGGAACTCGAGCAGAGGTATCGCGTGCTTCCGGGTGAGGTCGAACAGCTGTTTGAATTCGGCCACACCGAACCTGGAACCGGGCGAGTAGCTCGCGTGGATCTTGTGCTTGATCTCCTCGAGCACCTCCCGATGGTAGGTTAAATCCTCGGAGATCTTGACGAGGATGCGCTCGCGCAGCATCCAGAAATAGATCTTACGCACCAGCGCGGCGTCAGCCTGATGAGACGCGGCCAGCTCGCTGATTGATGGAGGCTGGTAGCCGGACTCACGGAACACGGATTCAATCCGGTCCCTTAATTGGAGCTCGACTTCGGAGAGCTGAACCTCGCGGCCATGGAGTGACGCCATCTCGTCCTGGAGCCAAATCTTCTTTGCCTGAACCAGCCCGTCAAGGCAGCTTCGGAAAACCTCCATAGGAAGGTCACCGAAAAGCCGCTTCCGCAATTCTTCCCTGGAAATGCCCTTAAGCAAAGGATTGTCCGAGTGAAACCGTGAGACCAGAGCGAGTGTCTCGCGCTCGAGATTGACGATGGTCCCCGGAAGGATCAGTATCGGGACGGGCGCGGTGACTATGATGATCGCGCCTGATTTGGCGACCTCCTGCAGTTGAGCCCGGATGACGGAGTTCGTGAGGCCGAGGAGGGTGTTGAGCTCTCGCAGGTCCAGCATCCGCCTTGAGTGCGCCTTCAGGAAGACCGGTATTTTCTCGGCGAACGAACCCTTGTCGAGCGTCTCGAGATCAGCCCGCACCTGCCGGTCGGTCGCTTTGTGCTTGGCGGGTCCTGGGTGCAATATTCTCCCGCCTCCAATGGTAACGGTCGGCGAGAACTGACGGATAATGAAAGCGTCTCCATGCAGACAGAAGAGCGGCGCGTCCAGCCGCATCTGGGCGTAGTCTGTCTCCCCCTTCCCCAGGGAGTCACGCCCCAGCAGCGAAACGCGTGCAAGGACTTCCGAGGTTCCCTGATGGAAACGCACCTTGATGAGGTTCCTCAGGGGCTGGGCCGCCGGGAGCATCGACAGCCGGACGTCCACCAGCTGGGTTGCCTGGAACTGGTCCGGGACCGTGACGACATGACCGCGCTCGACGTGCGAGAGGTCCACGCCCTGCAGGTTGACTGCAGTACGCTGCCCTGCGATGGCGTGATCGGTTGCGCGGCCGTGTATCTGGATGCCGCGTACACGCGCCGTGAGTCCCCCGGGGATCAACTGGACTTCCTCGTCCTTGCGCACTGCGCCCGAAGTCAGGGTCCCCGTGACCACGGTGCCGAAGCCCCGGACAGTGAAAGCGCGGTCGATGGGCAGCCGGAGCAGCCGGTCGGCCGGACGAGGGGGAATCCGGAGTGACACATCCCGGATCGCCGTTTTCAGCTCTTCGACGCCCACTCCTGTCAGGGAACTCACAGGGATGATCGGCGCACCCTCCATGAAAGATCCGCTTGCCGCAGCTGCGATCTCCTCCCGTACCAGCTCAATAAGCTCGGGCTCGACCAGATCGGCCTTGGTAATTACGGCGATTCCCCGCTCAATGCCGAGCAGCCGGCAGATCTCGAAGTGCTCACGGGTCTGCGGCATGATCGATTCGTCAGCCGCAACCACAAGGAGGACCAAGTCGATGCCGCCCACCCCGGCAAGCATGTTCTTGACGAATCTCTCGTGTCCCGGCACGTCGACGATTCCGGCCTGCACCGCTCCAAGATCGAGATGGGCGAATCCCAGGTCAATGGTGATGCCGCGGAGCTTCTCCTCCTTCAGGCGGTCCGGGTCAGTGCCGGTGAGCGCCTTTACCAGAGCGCTCTTGCCGTGATCGATGTGACCTGCCGTGCCTATGACGATGTGTCGCATGATTCGTTCGATTCGACGGGGAATTCGCGGGAGCGGACCGTCCGCGCCGAGCCCGGACAATTTAACCACAGTTGCACCGAGGCGGCCAGACCGTGACGGCAATCCCTTTTCCAGGCGCCTCCTGCGCGCCCACCTGTGTTTCTTCTGCAGCATAGCATCGGTTATTGGTGGGGCCTCATCCGGTGCAAGTGGGCGGGCTTCGCCGAAGCGCGCAATGTCCGCGCCGGCGGCGCGGACCCACACGGCGGCCGCGGACATTTCGAATTCCGGCCACGCACAACTTGGGGGATAGCTGGGGCGGCAGGAAACGCTTGACTGCAGCGAGTGACGACAGTACTTTTACTGATTGCCCACAGGGCTATCGAGCGGGTGAAGGGCCGCGCGTTGCGCGGCATGGGAGCTCCGACCCCGGCGGACCATTCAGGCGATCGTATGTTGGACGACCTGTCGAACAGGCTGCAGAAGATACTCAGAGACCTGCGTGGATACGGGCGTGTCTCCGAGCGGCACCTTGGAGAGACAATGCGGGAAATCCGCAACGCTCTTCTGGATGCGGACGTCCACTACAAGATCGCGAAGGATTTTTCGGATCGCGTCCGTGCGCGGGCCCTCGGCCAGGAAGTCATGGACTCCCTGACTCCGGTTCAGCATGTGGTGAAAGTCGTTCGCGACGAACTCGTCGAGCTCCTGGGGGGAGCCGAGACCCCTTCGCTCCGATTCTCCAACACTCCGCCCTCCACCGTGCTCATTGTCGGGCTTCAAGGCTCGGGCAAGACCACCACGGCTGCAAAACTCGGCTTGTGGCTTAGCCGGGGCAACCATTCTCCGCTTCTGATGTCGGTGGACGTCTATCGCCCGGCCGCAGTCGAGCAGTTGCGCGTTCTGTGTGCGGAAAACAGCCTCGGCCACTTCGATGCGGAAGGAAATGACGATCCCGTCGCGCGCGCCGATCTCGCGATCCGGCACGCCCGCAACAGCGGATACGATGTCGTTCTGGTTGACACAGCCGGACGGCTTCATATCGACGAGGAGATGATGGTCGAGCTGGAGCGGCTGCGGAACTCCACTGCTCCCACCGAAATCCTGCTGGTGTCGGACGCCATGACCGGACAGGACGCGGTTCGCAGCGCGAAGGAGTTCCATGACCGTCTCGGGCTCACGGGTGTCATCCTCACCAAGATGGATGGTGATGCGCGCGGTGGCGCGGCGCTCTCAGTCAAGAGTGTCACCGGCCAGGCGATCAAGTTCGTCGGGACAGGAGAGAAGGTGGATGCGTTGGAGCAGTTTTTCCCCGACCGCCTGGCCGGAAGGATCCTCGGCATGGGAGATGTGCTCTCCCTTATTGAGAAGGCCGAGAAGGCTGTGGATGAGCAGCAGGCCGTCGAGATGGCAGAGAAGCTGCGCAAGGACGAGTTCACGCTCGAAGATTTCCGCGACCAGCTCCGGCAGCTTCGCAAACTCGGACCGCTCGAGCAGATTCTCGGAATGCTTCCCAACATGGGACCGATGCGTGGCTTGAACGCAATGAAAGTTGATGAGAAGGAGCTGATACACATCGAGGCCATCATCGATTCGATGACACCGCAAGAGAGGGAGAATCACCAGATTCTCAACGGAAGCAGAAGGAAAAGAATCGCGCGCGGCAGCGGGCGGCCGGTGCAGGAGATAAACCGGCTCCTGAAGCAATATCTTGAAACGCGAAAAATGATGAAGAGCCTGAGTCGCGGCGTAATGCCGAGACTGATGAAGGGAATGAAGTTCGTAGGGTAGCCTCGTCAGGCCGGAGTTGCATGCCGGCGAGTTACGTGCCACAATTAGTTCAACTTAAAGCCTTTTGCCATTAGGAGGAGTTTTGCTGAGAATTCGATTGACGAGGATGGGTGCGAAGAAAAAACCATTCTATCGCGTGGTGGTGACGGAGCGGCGGCAAGCTCGTGACGGACGCTTTGTAGAGATCGTAGGACATTACAACCCGGGCACAAATCCTCCTCAGGTTGAGATGAACCTGGAGAGGGTTCGCTATTGGATGGCTAAGGGCGCGCAGCCTTCCGAAACAGTAAGCTCCCTGGTCAAACGGGCGGCAGCACCTCCCGCCAACTGAGACTCCGCGCTTCCTGTCCTTGTTCCGAAGCCCCGATGCGCCCGAATGCTCCAGCTCGCAGTCGCGATCCGGAGGGGAGGCGGTCATGAAAGAGCTAGTTGAGATGATTGCGAAAGCTCTGGTTGACAATCCTGAGCAAGTGATGGTTATGGAAGTTGAGGGCGAGCAGACCACGGTTCTGGAGCTCCGAGTGGCGCCTTCAGACCTTGGCAAGGTCATCGGAAAGCAAGGCAGGACGGCCCGCTGCATGCGAACGCTCCTCGGCGCGGCCGGCATGAAGCTGCGCAAGCGCTTTGTCCTGGAAATATTGGAATAGTGGAGCCAGATACCGATTCCCCGGCTCTGGCAGTCGCCCGCATTGCCAGAACTCAAGGCAACCGCGGCGAAGTTCTGGCCGATAGCCTCACGGATTTTCCTGAACGCTTCCAGCGGTTGAAAGCGGTCTGGCTGGAGTTCCCGGACCAGCACCGCGAGAGGGCCATGCTCGAGGGAACATGGCCTCACAAGGGGCGACAGGTCCTGAAATTCGCCGGGATCGACACCATCTCGGATGCGGAGCGCCTCAGAGAAGCCTGGGTGCTCGTTGATCGTCAGGATGCCGTGCCGCTGGAGGATGGGACGTACTGGGACCACGACCTGGCCGGTTGCCGTGTCATCGATGCGGCCGGCGTGGAAATCGGTACCGTGAGAGGAATCCTGAAAGCGGCAGGAAACGCGGTGCTGATCATAGATGGACCCCGGGGAGAGGTCCTGATCCCGGCGGTCGCCGATTTCTGCCGTCATGTTTCAATAGCTGAAAAGTCGATTGTCGTCGATCTCCCGGAAGGTTTGTTGGACCTGAACAGATGAGATTTGATATCATCACGATTTTTCCTGAGATTCTCCACGGGGCCCTGGAGTCCGGGATATTGCGTCGAGCCTGGCAGGCAGGGCTGGTGGATGTAAGGGTTATCAATCTCCGGGACTTCGCGACGGACAAGCACAGAAGCGTCGACGACCGTCCTTATGGCGGCGGAGAGGGAATGGTTTTCGTGCCGGGCCCTCTGTTCGCTGCGGTTGAGCACTGCCGCGGGCCGGTCAGGACCCCGGAGAGCCGCGTCGTATTGATGACCCCTCAGGGCAAGACCTGGTCTCAGCCCCTGGCTGAATCATTTTCGAAGCTGGCGCATGTGGTGATCATATGCGGCCGCTACGAGGGGGTCGATCAACGTGTCATCGATTGCCTGGTGGAGGAAGAGATATCCATCGGTGACTATGTCCTGACCGGTGGGGAGATACCGGCGCTGGTGGTCCTGGATACGGTCGTCAGGCTGCTGCCGGGTGCGCTGGGTAATTCGGATTCGGCGGTGAATGAGAGCTTCTCCTCTGGCTCGCTCGACTTTCCGCAGTACACTCGGCCCGCCGAGTTCCGCGGGATGACTGTGCCTGAGATCCTGCTGTCAGGCGACCATGCTCGGATTCGTGAGTGGCGGCGCCAGCAGGCAGAGGCAAGGACCGGCAGCAGGAGGCCGGACCTGGCTGCTGGAGCCCGGGCCGGGAAGGCTTGAAACCTGCCTCAAACATGAGGTTAGTCTTCACGCAGGCCCCCTGGGCGGGGGCCGGAAGAATTTTGTCAGGAGTCTGTCATGAATTTGATCCAGTCGGTCGATAATTCTCAAATGCGGGCCAACTTTCCCAGCCTACGTGCGGGGGATACGGTCCGGGTTCATGTGAAGATAAAGGAAGGAGAAAAATACCGTATCCAGGTATTTGAGGGCGTGGTGATGGCTCGGAAGAGGGCCGGCATCTCGTCCACTTTCACGGTGCGGAAAGTATCCTTCGGATACGGGATCGAGCGCATTTTCCCGCTTCATTCGCCGATCATCGACAAGCTCGAAGTGGTCAAGAGCGGGAAGGTAAGACGCGCCCGACTTTACTACTTGCGTGGGCGCCGTGGCAAGGCGGCGCGCCTGAAGGAAGTCGGCAGGGTGGATCGCGCAGGCGAGAGTACGCCGACTCAGGGATGACCGTTGTGGCCGGACCTGGCCGGCAACTGTCAGTGCCATGCGCGACACTCCCGCCCGACAGGTTTCGAGGGAGTCTGAGTTTTTAGGGTTCCAGCCGTAAGAGGGTGTCATGGCAACTGACAGCAAGGCTAGATTCCTTCGCGACGCGGAAAGATGCGTTCTGCAAGGCAAAACCCGGCAGGCCATCAACGAGTACCTTAAGATCATCCGGGATGATCCGAACGACGTACTCACGATGAACACCGTCGGAGATCTCTACCTCCGCGAAGGCAGGATGTCCGAGGCCACGAAATACTTCTCCCAGGTCGCTGAGAATTACACCCGCAACAATTTCCTCCTGAAGGCCATTGCGGTCTATAAGAAGATCCTGAATTCGGATGCCGATAACCTGGATATCAACCGGGTTGTAGCGGAATTGTTCATTCGCCAGGGCCTGATCGTCGAAGCCAGGTACCAGTACCTGCGCATCGCCGAGATCTGCGCCCGCCAGGGCAACAACGGGGAATCCGTTGCGGCTTATGAAAAGGTAGCGGAACTGGATCCCGCGAACGCTTCGGTCAGGCTGAAACTGGCGGAGATCTACCTAACGGAAGGGACCAAAGAGAAGGCCCAGGCCTGCTTCGCCGGGGCTGCGAAAGCGCAGTCCAAGGCCGGCGACCACGCTGCCGCCGCCCAGTCGTTTCGCCGCGCCCTTGACCTGGCGCCGACAGACCCAGATGTCATGAAGGGCTATGTCGAGACTGCAGTTCGGCTCGGGAACGTGAGCCTCGCAATCGAGCAGCTCAGCCGGACGCTGCAGGTTGTTCCCGATGACGTCCCGCTGCGCCAGTTGCTGGGCAGAACCTACCTTTCCACGGGCGACCCGCGGAGTGCTGCAGAGGCCTTCATGGCCGTCCTTGCCCGGGACGAATCCCAGTTCCGGGATTTCCTTTCCCTGGGGAAAGCGTTTCTTGGAGCCGGAGACGTTGACGCGGCCGCACGCAGTCTGGATCCGGTCATATCGATGCTCATAAGCCGGCGCTCCACCGACCAGGCGGTCGAAGTCTACAACCTGATCCTCGGCGGGCACCCGGACCACGAGCCGACCCTGACCCGTCTGGCCGACGTCCATTCGGCCACCAACAACCACTTCCGGTACGCCGAAGTCCTGGATAGGTTGGTCGACATCGACCTGCAGAGGGGGAATCCTACTGGAGCCATCGGCTTTCTCGAGAAGGTCCTGCAGATCAACCCGCGCAGCGAAAAACACCTCAAGCTGCACCAGGAGGCCTTCTCCCAGGCATTCCCCGAGACTCCTTACGAGCCGCCCAGCTTCACCGTCGAGACACCCGTTGACCCTGCCACTGCATTCGCCATGACTGTGGGCGCGGAGACCCCCGCAGCAGAGGGAGAACAGGCGGATGCGCGCTTCGTCGAGATCGATCTGCTGCTGAATTACGGCATGAAGGCAAGGGCCCTCGAGCGCCTGCAGGCGCTGGAAGACCAGGATCCCGGAAGTAAAGAAGTCCGCTTGCGGCTCCTTTCGCTCTACAGGGAAGCGCGTCGGAATCGGGACGCCGCGGAGCAGTGCGTGCTGCTTGCCGCCATATACCGGAGGGCCAAGGACGAAGATTCGGTTCAGGAGTATGTTGCCGAGGCGCGGAAGCTGGCGCCTGAATGGGTGGTGCCGGGTTTCGATATATCCGACTTCGCCCGCGCGCGCCGCGTGCCGCTTGACAGGAGGAAACCCCAGGACGGAGCCGCCCTGAGCTCCGAGGATGAAGTGCTGGAGATTGACCTTTCGGAAGACATTTCCGAAGTCTTTTTCAAGGACTCGGCTGGCCATCCTGCGGCCGGACGCCCGGCTGCCCCCGCCGCCACGGTCGGAATTGCCGAAGAATATGTGCCCGGGGCAACGCCAAGAGCCCCGGCGGCGGAGTCGCTGAGCGACAAGCTGCAAGAAGTGGATTTCTACCTGCGCCTGGGTTTTCACGACGAGGCAAGGGCCAAACTGGATGAGATAGCGTCAACCAGCCCCGGCCATCCCGAACTTGAATCGCGCTATCGCCAGCTTTCCGAAGTGAGCGCCCACCCGGTCCAACCCGGTCCCGCCGTGACGCCGGAGCTGGCCCGGGTAGCCGCTTCTGCCGATGGCGACGACAACTCAGCAGATCTCGATGCCGTCGTGAATCGTTTTGTGGAGGAATACTTCCAGGCCCCGCCTGCCGCCGAACCGACGCCGCCTCTTGCTCGACCGGCCGAACCGACTCCACCCTCCGCAAATTCCGTTTCCCCATCAGCGCCGGCCGCAACTGACGAGGACCGGAAAAAGCGCGTCAACGAGATGTTCGCGGATGTGATCGAGGAAGTGAATACGCCGGATGATGATGAAACGACGAGAGAGAGGTTCGATACTCATTTCGGCCTCGGAGTGGCGTACAAGGAAATGAACCTGGTGGAGGAGGCGATCAAAGAATTCGAAACCGCGGCGAAGTTGCTGGATCCGGCGAGACACGCGCACGAAATCGTGCAATGCTGCGGAATGCTCAGCAGCTGCTACATCGAGAAAGGGATGGCGCGCTCAGCACTGCGGTGGTGTCAGACCGGGCTCGGTCTTTCCGACAATTCTCCCCACGAGAAGATGGCTCTTAGGTATGATATGGGCGTTGCTCATTCGCTGGCCGGAGATTCGGAGAGGGCGCTCGAGTGCTTCGGAGACCTATTTGATATTGATCCCACTTACAGGGACGTCGCCCAGAAGATCGACAGCCTGAAAAGCACCTCCCAGCGCCATGGCCCATAGCACCCCCCCTCATCCCCGCGACTTTGCCCCGGCAGCCCGGGCGAGGCCGCGCTTCGGATTGGGGTGGTTCTGGCAAGTCCTCTATATTCTCTATTGCCTGGAAGTGGGGGTGTTCCTGCTGTTCCTGCCATGGATGAGCCTCTGGGACGCCAACTATCTCGTTTACCTGTATCCCAAGCTGCGCCCTATCCTTGCCAATCCCTACCTGAAGGGAGCGGTTCTCGGCCTTGGGATTGTCAACGTCCTCATTGGAATCCAGGAAATTGCCCAATTCAAAAGAGGCTCAGACAGGCGCGTTTCCCATTAGGCGGCCGCTCTATTACTATGTGACCGACCGGCGCCGGCTGCGTCCGCGGGACTTTGAGGCGCGCATTCGCGGCCTGATTCGCTGGGGCATCGATTTCATCCAGATACGGGAGAAAGACCTGGCGGATCGGGAACTGTGCCTGCTCGCCAGGGACGTTGTGGCGCTGGCCCGGTCGACCTCCTGTCGTGTCCTGGTAAATGGAAGAGCCGATGTGGCGCTTGCGGCCGGGGCGCATGGCGTTCACCTTCCCTCGAGCGGCCTGCGCGTCGGCGATCTCAGGCCGTGGCTGCCCGACGGCTTCCTGGTTGGCGTTTCGGTGCATTCAAGGAGTGAAACCATGCGGGCTTGGGCCGCGGGAGCGGATTACGTGCTCCTTGGTCCGGTCTTTGCTACTCCCTCCAAGGCAGGCCAGGGCCATCCGCTGGGCCTGGCGGGCTTCCGCAAGATCTGCCGCGCTGTTTCGCTGCCCGTGTTCGGGCTGGGTGGAATCAGCGTCGGGACCGTGAGGGCGGTGCTTGATGCGGGAGCCGCAGGCGTAGCCGCTATTCGGCTTTTTCAGGAGGGCTCAGCGATCGATCCTGGGAGGAAGCGGAAGTTCAGTATGGACTGACGGAGATGCATCTTCGGCCAGGCTGAGGTGCCTGGTCAGGGAGGGACAGTCAGACTCGGCTTCTTCTTTTTCGGTTTGTCTTTTGCGTCTGCGGGCTGGTCGGAAAGGCCGAGCTCAGCCCCCTCGCGCGCTCCGCGTGCAATATCAAGCGCCCGGTTCGTGAGGTTCCAGACATCCTCCAGCTTCTTTTCTTCAGCGATTGCCTTGATGATCTCCAGATCTTTCAGCGCCCGATCCGTGCTCTCCTTGAGGTTCTTCAACGCCTTTCCGATCCCGGCCCTGTCGTCGCCTGGTTTCTGGTACGCATCGTCGAGGTTGATCATGACACTCCGCATGATCTGATAGTAGCCTTCCAGCATGTCCTCGACGCTGAAGAACTCCATCGGGTCACCCGGGGCGGATTCCTTGCCGTTCAAACGCTCCTCGGCAGCTTTGAGGCGCAGTGCGGCAGCCTGCATGTAGAGTTTTGTCCTGAGATCGATTTCCTGTGCATCCTGGATTTTCGTAATCTCGTCCTGCGTGAGGTATTCTTTGGACCCCGGTCTCTGCTGTGCGCCCGCCAGCAGGACTCCTGACAGGAGCTGAAGATGCAGAAGCAGTCTCACCACTTTCATCTTGTTTTCCCGGATCGGGAGATCAGCTGGGGAACAGAATCGCCACGAGCTTCCCCTGGACCTCACCGGCATGCTCTAACCACGACTCGAACGCCTCGAGCTGCTCGTAAGAGCCCTTCGTTTTGAGGCCATTCATTGCACCCAGGGCCTTCCTAAGCTGAATCTCGTAGTTTTTCAAAGCTCTCGACTTGGATCTCTGCCCGGCATTTGCCTGTATGTCGCTGAGCGAAAAATCGAGGACCTCTTTCCACGACCTCAATATCAGTGCGATCGCCTCGAAGTTCTGCTCCGCCGCCGCCTTTTCAACTGATCGGCGACGCTCATCCGACGCCTCGGCGTAGATCTTGATCCGTTTCTCAATGTTTGGCGCGGCGGTAAGCCTGGTTTTTTCGAGCGAAGAGAGGGCATCGGGCATGGGGCCGGAGGGTAGACCGATGGCCTGTGGGAGAATTGCCAGGAGCAATGAGACGGTCACAACCGCGGTTGCCATGGCAGCTACATCTTTGGCGGCACGTCGCAGCCGAGAAGGTCGAGCGCCTTTTCCAGCTGCCGGCGGACGATATCGACTACCAGGAGGAGATTCTTCTTGCGAGTGGCGTCTGCCTCCGACAGGATGTGATACTTGTGATAAAAAAGGTTGAACTTCTGCGCCAGGTGGAAGGCGAACTTCCCCACCTGGGAAAGCTCCAGCGTCTGGGCCACCTGGCGAACCACCTCCGGGAGACGCGCGGCCTGATAGATGAGTTCCCAGATGTCATCGTTGCCTGCCAGAAACTCCCGAAGTGATTCCGGCTCCACGTCCCGCCAGCGGAACAGGCCGTTATCGCCCGCCTCCTCCAGCTTGCGGAATATGTTGTTGGCCCGGACTATTGCATACTGCACGTAGGGCCCTGTCTCGCCGTCGAAGTTCAGCGCTTCCTTGAAATCGAAGGCGATCACCGTGTTGCGGGCGAAGCGGAGCAGGAAATAGCGGAGAGCTCCCACGGCGATTACCCGCGCTATGGCGTCCGCGTCCGCGGCTGTAAGATCATGTCGCGCCTTTACCTCCTCCAACGCTTTCTCGAAGAGTGTGTTTAGGAGATCGTCGGCCTTGACCCCGAGTCCCCTTCTGCCCGAAACCTCCACATACGGGCGTTTCAAGTCGTCCTCGGAGAGCGCGAAGCCAAGGTCCTTGCAGCAGGCGGGGGTGAGCGCGACCATCTCATACGAGAAGTGTATGGAGTTCCGGGCTTCCTCTTCGTACCCGAGGGCCTTGAGCCCCTGCAGCACGATGCTCTGGAGGTAGGCCTGGCGGCTGTCGATCACGTTGTACACGCGGCGCCCGGCACCGAAGTGCGGGGTTTCTAGCCCTGCGTTTCCGGCGGTTGTGGTGACCCACACCTGTCCTTCGACACCGGAATCGAATGGCCGGTAGAAGAAATCCAGTCCCAGCAAGCCGAACTTCCAGAGCTGGTAGGCAATGTCCTTTCCCACATAAGTCACAGTGCTGTCAGATCGCACTATGATCTTTTCGTCATCCTCAAGTTCCTCGCGCGCCGGATCATCCTCCCGTTCGGGACGGTCACCGGTCTTCATTACCCAGCATCCGCGGTTCTTCCCATCTTCGACAAGATAGATGGCGCGACGCGCCTTGAGGAGTTCAAAGGCCTTTTCCCAGAAGTGGAGGTGAAGTATCTCGCTCTCGCGGGGCAGGAGGTCGTAATAGACATTGATGCGCGCCATGGTGGCGAGATGCGCCCTGGCGATCCGTGTTGCAACGTGCTCCGCCATTTCCGCGGAGGGATCGCTGCCCGCTTCGATGGCCTGAAGCGTCCGGCTTCTATACTTGAGGTTCTCCTCGGACTGCCGGTAGAAATCCGCAACCCGCGCGTAGACATCCCAGCAGTAATAGTCGAATTTCCCCTCCATGGAAGCGACCTGCTCGAGTGTCAGGCGTTCCATCATTTCGAGACCGACAACGACATCTGCCACCTGGACTCCGGTGTTGTCCAGGTAGTTCTGAACCTCGACCTCGTGGCCGAGGAAGCGCAGGCAGCGGACAAACGAGTCCCCGAGTGCGGCATTGCGCAGGTGGCCGATGTGTGCGGCCTTGTTGGGGTTGATGTTGGTGTGTTCGACGATGACCTTCCCGGGTGCCAGGGGCCCGGCGGCCAGCCCATGGAGCTTGTTCTCGATGCTGTCGGCCAGTTTCAGGGTCATGGCGACCCGGTCGAGGCGGAAGTTGAGGTAACCGCCACCTGCGACTTCCACTTTCCAGATTCCCGGGATTCTGAGGGCTTCCTGTGCCAGCTCGCGGGCAATTTCGGCAGGTGCACGCTTGACTTTCCGGGCGAGGTCGAAGGCGACCGGCAGCGCAAGCTCACCCAGCTCAATGCGCGGCGGCACCGCAAAATTCAGCCGCTCGTATGAAACGCCGTAACGATCACGTATTTGCCCGAGCAGCGCCTGCTCCAGGAGCTGTGTAATTGCCGCAAGCATTCCGCGTTTGTCCTTGGACAAGAAAGCCGACAAAACATACCCCAACGGTCCGGGCGTTTCAATCACCGCAACCTTGAGACGCTTCTGCGGCCGCGTTGCTGTCTCCGTCTTGAATAAGAAACGGGAGTTGAGCCCCAGCACCGGCTCT
>Ga0315283_10002883_pt1 | contig 14544 bp, 11 predicted proteins | sample YL17G09_0_MG_FD_204541 | JGI IMG/M metagenome (GOLD analysis project Ga0315283, IMG submission 204541) | Sediment microbial communities from Yellowstone Lake, YNP, Wyoming, USA - YL17G09_0 | ecosystem: Environmental > Aquatic > Freshwater > Lake > Sediment | place: USA: Wyoming | collected... | reverse complement strand
TGGACGCTGTTCCGCAAGCCCTCACACTCGGCGATGGCGAGCGCAAGCGGGGTCGAGCGCGAACCCGGGCAGACGAAGGCGGCAGCGACGCCGGCCAGGTGCAGTTCACCGACCAGCGCGCGAGCGAAGCGGAGGTTTGCTTCACCGACGCAACTTGCGTCGGACCGGTCGTTCATCACGGCGCTCCCCACAGCAGCGGACCGAGCACGGTCCGCAGCTTCAGCTCGGTCTCGGTGAATTCGGCTGCGGGCTGGGACCGGGCCACGATGCCCGCCCCCGCCCATGCGGTGGCGCTTCTTCCCCGCGCCAGGGCCGAGCGCAAGGCTACCGCAAACTCCCCGTCACCGTTCGACTGCAGAAAGCCGACGGGCCCGGCGAACCAGCCGCGGTCTGCCTGCTCGTTCTCGGCCAGCCAGCGCAGTGCCGCCTCGCGCGGGGCGCCGCCGACGGCTGGCGTCGGATGCAGGCGGCTTGCGAGGTCGAGCAGCGACACGGGTGTGGCAGCGCGACGCCGCGCACGAATTTCGGTGCACAGGTGCTGCACGGTGCGCGTGCGGAGCAGCACCGGCTCGCTTGCCACCTCGACCTCGTCGCAGCAACTCTCGAGCGCGCTCTTGAGATGACTCACGACGATCGCATGCTCGGCGCCGTTCTTGCTGCTGTCGCACAGCGCCGCGCCGAGCGCGTGATCGGCCGCGCGTGAGGCGCCGCGCGGCGCGGTTCCTGCCAGTGCCGCGGTCACCACGACGTCGCCGTCGACGCGGACCAGGCGTTCCGGGCTCGCACCCAGGAAAACCGTATCGCCTTCGCCAACGGCGAACAGCGTGCAGTTCGGGTATCGCTCGCGCAGCGCAACGAGCCAGGCGACCGCGTCGATCGGCGAACCTGCGGTGATGTGTACCTCGCGGGCGAGCACGACCTTCTGCAGGTCTCCGGCGCGGATGGCATCGAGGATCCGTTCGACGCGCGCGACGTATGGCTCCGGTCCGCCGTTGCCGATCTCGACCACGCCACGCACCGGCTGGCCGAGCGCCAGGGGCCGCGGTCGCAGGTCGGCCCAGTGGCCACCGACCCGGGCGTCGCGTACATAGCGATCCCGCTCGCGCCAGTAGACGAGGTCCGGCAGCCGCAGTTCGCCGTCCGCAAATCCCTCCCAGAGTCCGTTGGCCGACTGTGCCGGGGCGAAGGCAAAGCCGCCGAGCAGATGGGCAATCCGCGGACCCGGGCCTTCCCAGCTGATCCTGCCGAAAGTTTCGCGTGCGAGTTCGTCCGCCGCGTGGAACCGTTCATGCCCCCTGACGGTGAGCCGGGCGGCGCAGCCGACGCCGACGCGGAAACGCCCCGCCGCCGGCTGCTCCCAGTAGAAGCGCGGCGCGGTACCCGCCGCCGCAAAGACCTGCAGTGGGTCGACCGCTTCGCAGGGCTCCGAACGGAATGTGAGGGGCGACCCGTCCATGACAGCCCGGCACTTTACCCGCTGCGGCGCCCAACGAGGAATACGTGCGCCCCGCCGCCGCCGAGCAGGGCGTGACATCGGGGCCGCGTCCCTTCACTATTCCGGCCCCGTCAACGACTCTCCACGGACCCCCCGCCATGATTCGCTTCGAGACCACACTGGGCAGCTTTACCGTCGAGCTCTTCGAGAAGGAAGCACCGATCTCCGCGAAGAACTTCCTCGACTACGCGGAGGCCGGGCACTTCGACGGCACCGTGTTCCACCGCGTGATCCCGGGCTTCGTGATCCAGGGCGGCGGCATGACGGCCGACATGCGCCAGAGAGCGACGCGCGCCGCGATCCGCAACGAAGCGGACAACGGACTCAAGAACCGCCGCGGCACGCTGTCGATGGCACGCACCAATGACCCGCACAGCGCAACCTCCCAGTTCTTCGTGAACCTCGTGGACAACGCGTCCCTCGACCCGGGCCGCGGCGGCGCGGGCTACGCCGTCTTCGGCTGCGTGACCGAGGGCATGGACGTGGTGGACAAGATCGCCGCGGTGAAGACTGGCAGCAAGGGCGGTCACCAGGACGTGCCGGTCACGCCGGTCGAGGTGAAGAGCGCGAAGCGGGTCGAGCAGGCCGGCTGATCCAGGCACGCGCGCCGAACAGGGCCGGGACCGCGGGTGGCGAAACGTCGCAAAGGACGGCTTGTCCGTTTGCTGCGTATCGCCGGCCTCGCAATCCTTGCCTGGGCGGCCGTGACCGTGCTTTCGGTCGTGGCACTGCGCTGGATCGATCCACCCTTCACGGCGTTCATGATCGCGGACCGGGTCGGTGCGCTCGTCACGCGTCCACCCGGCTATGACTTCGCCTACGAGTGGCGCGACTGGGAGAACATCTCCAGGTACGCGGGGATCGCCGTAGTGGCGGCCGAGGACCAGAGGTTCCCCGAGCACCGGGGCTTCGACTTCAAGCAGATCGACAAGGCGCTCGCGGATCGTGAGCGCGGTCGTCGAGTCCGCGGCGCAAGCACGATCTCGCAGCAGGTGGCAAAGAACCTTTTCCTCTGGCGGGGCCAGAGCTGGTTCCGCAAGGGCATCGAGGCCGGAATCACCGTGCTGATCGAGGCGGCCTGGAGCAAGCAGCGCATCCTCGAGGTGTACCTCAACATTGCGCAATTCGGCCGCGGCACCTATGGCGTGCAGGCGGCGAGCCAGCGTTTCTTCCGCAAGGACGCCGCACGGCTTACGCAGGCTGAAGCCGCGCTGCTCGCCGCCGTGCTGCCGGCGCCAACTCGATTCAAGGCCGACGCCCCCTCGAACTACGTGCGCCGTCGGCAGGCCTGGATCCAGCGGCAGATGGTGTCGCTCGGCGGCAGCGCCTACATCTCGAACATGGACTGACGAGAGGCACCTAATGAACATCCGCTCCATTGCCGCCGGCCTTGTCGGCACATTCGCCCTCGCATTCATCTGCGCGCCCGCCCTCGCCCAGGACGTCGGGCCGATCAGCGGCGAACGGATGTCGGGCATCGCGAAAACACTGGCCTCTGATGAATTCGAGGGGCGAGCACCCGGCACGGCGGGCGAGACGAAGACGGTCGACTACCTCGTCGCGCAGTTCAAGGCGCTCGGCCTCGAGCCCGGGGGCGAGGCTGGCGGCTGGACGCAGGCCGTGCCGCTCGTGCGCACGCAGGTGCCCGACGACGCAAAGATGAGCGTGACAGTCGCGGGCGTGAAACTGCCGCTCGTGCAGCACGAGAACGTCGAGGTCCTCACGCTGCGGCCGGTGGATCGCGTCGTGATCGAAGCGGCGCCTCTCGTGTTCGTCGGCTACGGCGTCTCGGCGCCGGAGCGCGGCTGGGACGACTACAAGGGCGTCGACCTGCACGGCAAGGTCGCGGTCTTCCTGATCAACGACCCCGACTTCGAGGCGGGGCCGGGCGATGCAGTCAGCGGGCGATTCGGCGGGAACGCGGCTACCTACTACGCGCGCTGGACCTACAAGTACGAGGAAGCCGCACGCAGGGGTGCGATCGCTGCACTGATCGTCCACGAGACCCCGGGAGCCGGTTACGGCTGGAGCACCGCCGTTGCCCCCGGCGGCGAGGGCTTCGACGTGGTTCGTGCCGACCCTGCGCGGGACAAGGTCCTGCTGCAGGCGTGGCTGCATCGCGACGCGGCCGTCGCGATTTTCGGCAAGGCCGGACTCGACTTCGAGGCGCTCAAGGTCCAGGCCCGGAAGCCGGACTTCAAGCCGGTGGCGCTCGGCGGCGCCACGTTCTCGGCGGACTATCCGCTGGCTCATTCCCGCTTCGACAGCCACAACGTCATCGCGCGGCTGCCGGGAAACAAGCACCCGGCGGAAACCGTGATGATCGGCGCACACTGGGATGCCTATGGCATCGGCGAGCCGGACGCCTCGGGCGACAGGATCCGGCGCGGCGCGGCCGACGATGCACTCGGCGTCGCCGGCGTGCTCGAAGTGGCGCGAGCGTTCGCGAAAGGTCCTCGCCCGGCGCGCTCGCTGGTGTTTGCCGCCTGGACGGCAGAAGAGCGTGGCCTGCTCGGCTCCGAGTTCTACGCCGAACACCCGATCCAGCCGCTCGCGACGACGGTGGCGAACCTGACGATCGACGTACTGCAGACAGCGGGCCCCTCGCGCGACGTCGTGCTGATCGGAGCTGGACAGAGCAGCCTCGAGCAACTGCTTGCCAGGGAGGCAGCGAAACAGGGCCGCACCGTCACGCCGGACGCGAAGCCCGAGCGTGGCCTCGCCTTCCGTGCCGACCACTTTCCGCTGGCCAAGCGCGGGGTGCCGGCGTTGCTGCTGATGGCGATCGGCGGCGGTCCGGACCTCGTCGTGGGCGGCCGGGAGGCGGGCGACCGCTGGGTCGCGGATTACACCGCGCGCTGCTATCACAAGGCATGCGACGCCTGGAGCGCCGACTGGAACCTGCTCGGCGCCGCACAGGACGTGTCGCTCATTTACGAAATGGCCCGCGATCTCGCCGATTCCCGGCAATGGCCGGCGTGGAACCCCGGCTCCGAGTTCGGGGCGGTGCGGGAAAAAACGACTGCGCAGCGAGCCAACTGATGGACACGCGGGGAACTTTCCCACCCCGGGTGGTTCGAAACCGCATGAACCACCGCAAAGCTCCTTCGCTGCAGCCGCTGTTGCGCGCGCCTGCCCTGTTACTGCCCTTTTCGCTCGCGCTGCTGGCGCTCGCGGCCTGCGGGCGCTCGCCGCAGACCGACCAGGCAGCCGACGTCGCGGCTCAGCCTGCCCCGGCTGTTGCGGAAACGTCGCAAGCCGAAGCCGACCGCGCCGCGGCGCTTGTGGCGAAGGAGAAGGAAATCGCGGACCGCGAAGCCGTCGTGCAGCAGAAGGAGATCGAGCAGCAGCTGGCGCAACGCGCAGCCGAGGCTGAGGCCGAAGCTGCCGCTGCCAGCGCGGCGCGCAACAAGGCCACGGTCGCGAAAAAACAGCCCGCCTCTCCGAAGCCCACTGCGATCGCGGCAGTGCGGCCATCTTCTCCCCCGCCCCCGCCGCCACCGATCCTGGTTCCGGCGGGCACCCAGCTCGCGGTCGAACTCACTGCGTCAGTGAGCACCAAGACAGCGCAGGTGGGTAATCGCGTGCAGGGGCGCCTCGCATCTGACCTCGTGGTTGGCGGGCGGCGTGCCGCCGCCGCTGGTTCGCCCGTGCAGGGTACCGTGACGCAAGTGGTCTCCGGCAGCAGGAAGGTCGGCGGCACACCGACCCTGGGCATTGCGTTCGACAGCCTCACGGTCTCCGGAAGCGCGCCGATTGCCATCAATGCGCAACTTCTGCAGCAGGCCGCCAGCGACACGGCGAAAGACACCGCGAAGATCGTCGGCACGGCCGCCGCCGGCGCGATCATCGGCCACCAGGTCAATCACAAGAACGGCTCGGTGGTCGGCGGCATCCTCGGTGGCGCCGCAGGCACTGCCGTTGCAGCCAACACGGGCGGCGAAGTCAGTCTCCCTGCCGGGACGGTCGTCAGCGTCGCGCTCGGCAACTCGTTCCAGGTGGCCGGCGACTGACGAGCGACGGCTGCACCGAACGCGACGCTCAGGCCGCGTCGGCCGCCGACTCGTAGCCGACCACGGGCGCAAGCCAGCGTTCGGCTTCCTGCACCGTCATGCCCTTGCGCCGCGCATAGTCCGCCACCTGGTCCGCGTCTATCTTGCCGACCCCGAAGTACGTCGCCTCGGGGTGTGAGAAATACCAGCCGCTGACCGCCGCCGTCGGATGCATCGCGAAGCTCTCGGTGAGCGTGATGCCCGCATTGCGCTCGACGTCCAGCATCTGGAACAGCGTCGCCTTCTCCGTGTGGTCCGGGCACGCCGGATACCCCGGCGCCGGGCGGATGCCGCGGTACTTCTCGCGCACCAGGTCGTCGTTCGTGAAGCGTTCCTCGGGCGCGTAGCCCCAGAACTCGCGCCGCACACGCTCGTGCATGCGCTCGGCCAGCGCCTCGGCGAGTCGGTCCGCCAGCGCCTTCACCATGATGCTGCCGTAGTCGTCGTGGCGAGCCTCGAACTCGCGGACTTTCTCGTCGAGTCCGATGCCCGTCGTGACGGCGAACGCGCCGATCCAGTCCTTGACTCCCGAGTCACGCGGCGCGACGAAATCCGCGAGCGCGAAATGGGGCTGGCCCGCAGGTTTCGGTTTCTGCTGCCGCAGGTGATGCAGCCGCCACGCGACGTCGCCGCGCGTTTCGTCTCGATAGACCTCGATATCCTCGTCCATCGAGTTCGCCGGGAAGAAGCCGATCACCGCATTTGCCTGCACCCAGCGCTCCGAGACCATCTGCTTGAGCACGCGGCGCGCATCAGCGTACAGGTTGCTCGCCGCATCGCCCACGACCGGGTCGGTGAGGATGTCAGGGAACTTGCCCGCGAACTCCCATGCGTTGAAGAACGGCATCCAGTCGATGTAGCGCACCAGCTCCTCCAGCGCGACGTTCTCGAAGCGCCGCACGCCAGCGAGCTTCGGCACGGGCGGGCGGTACGCCGGCCAGTCGCAGCGGAAGCGGTTCGCGCGCGCCGCCGCGAGCGTGAACGCCGGCGCCTTCACCTTGCGGCCCTTGTGCTGTTCGCGCCGCACCGCATGGTCGCTCTTGAGCTTCTGCGTGAACTCGTCGCGCTGCCCCGCCGTCACCAGCGACTGGCAGACGCCGACGGCCCGCGATGCGTCCTTCACGTAGGCGACCGCGCCGTCGTATTCGGGGTCGATCTTGACGGCCGTATGGGCCGGCGAAGTGGTGGCGCCGCCTATCAGCAACGGCATTACGAATCCGAGTCGCTTCATTTCGCGCGCAACGTGCACCATCTCGTCGAGCGACGGCGTGATCAGGCCCGACAGGCCGACCATGTCCGCGCCCTCGCGCTGCGCCGTCTCGAGGATCTTCGCGGTCGGCACCATCACGCCGAGGTCGATCACCTCGAAGTTGTTGCACTGGAGCACCACGCCCACGATGTTCTTGCCGATGTCGTGCACGTCGCCCTTGACCGTGGCGAGCACGATCTTGCCGTTCGAGCGCGCGGCCTCGCCCGGCTCGCGATCGAGGTACGGAAGGAGGTGCGCAACAGCCTTTTTCATCACGCGCGCCGACTTCACGACCTGCGGCAGGAACATCTTGCCGGCGCCAAACAGGTCGCCGACGACGTTCATGCCGTCCATCAGCGGTCCTTCGATCACGGACAGCGGCCGCCCGAGCTCGATGCGGGCCGCGTCGGTGTCCTCGGTGATGAACTCGTCGATGCCCCGGACCAGCGCGTGCTCGAGGCGCTTGGTCACCGGCCAGGACCTCCAGGCGTTGTCCTCGGCACGTTTCTGGCCGGCCTCGCCCTTGAAGCGCCCGGCGATCTCGAGCAGCCGCTCGGTCGCATCCGCCCGCCGCGCCAGGATCACGTCCTCGACACGCTCGCGCAGTTCCGGCTCGATCTCCGCGTAGATCGCGAGCTGCCCGGCGTTGACGATGCCCATCGTCATGCCGGCACGGATCGCGTGGTACAGGAACACCGAATGCATCGCCTCGCGCACCGGCTCGTTGCCGCGGAACGAGAACGACACGTTGCTCACGCCGCCGCTCACCAGCGCGTGCGGGCAGGCGGCGCGGATCTGCGCCGTGGCCTCGACGAAGTCGAGCGCGTAGCGGTCGTGGGCCTCGATGCCGGTCGCCACGGCGAAGATGTTGGGATCGAAGATGATGTCTTCGGCCGGAAAGCCGGCCTGCTGCGTCAGGATCTGGTACGAGCGGCTGCAGATCGAGACCTTGCGCTCGATGGTATCGGCCTGTCCCTGCTCGTCGAAGGCCATGACGACCACGGCGGCGCCATAGGCGCGGACACGCCGCGCCTGCTCGAGGAACGCGCGCTCGCCCTCCTTGAGGCTGATCGAGTTGACGATGCCCTTGCCCTGCAGGCACTTGAGGCCGGACTCGATCACGGACCACTTCGACGAGTCGATCATGATCGGCACGCGCGAAACGTCCGGTTCGGCGGCAAGCAGGTTCAGGAAGCGCACCATCGCTCCTTCCGAATCGAGCATGCCCTCGTCCATGTTGATGTCGATCACCTGGGCGCCGCTCGCGACCTGCTGGCGCGCGACGTCGAGCGCGCCCGCGTAGTCGTCTGCCTCGATCAGGCGGCGGAACTTCGCCGAGCCCGTGACGTTGGTGCGCTCACCGACGTTGACGAACAGGCTGTCCGGCCCGATGTTCAGCGGCTCGAGGCCGCTCAGGCGACAGCGGGGCTCCACGACGGGCGGGCGGCGCGGCGGCAGTCCGCTGACAGACTCGGCGATGTGCGAGATGTGCTCGGGCGTCGTGCCACAGCAGCCGCCGACGATGTTCACGAAGCCGCTGGCCGCGTAGTCGCGGATCAGGTCCGCGGTCTCGCACGCCGTCTCGTCGTATTCACCGAAGGCGTTGGGCAGGCCCGCATTGGGGTACGCGCAGACGTACGCATCGGAGAGCTTCGAGAGCTCCTCGACATACGGACGCAACTGCCTGGCGCCGAGCGCGCAGTTCAGGCCGATCACGACGGGTCGCGCGTGGCGTACCGAGTTCCAGAACGCCTCGACGGTCTGCCCGGACAGCGTTCGTCCCGAGGCATCGGTGATGGTGCCGGACACCATGATCGGCAGGTCGAGCCCCTGCTCGTCGAGCACCTGCCTCACAGCGAACAGCGCAGCCTTCGCATTCAACGTGTCGAAGATGGTCTCGACCATGATCAGGTCGACGCCGCCCTCGACCAGCGCGCGGGTCGCCTCGCCGTAGGTCGCCACCAGCTCGTCGAACGTCACGGCGCGGTAGCCCGGGTCGTTGACGTCCGGCGACAGCGACGCGGTGCGGTTCGTGGGCCCGAGCGCGCCGGCGACGAATCGTACCCGCCCGGTGCGCGCCGCCACGTCGTCGGCCGCACGCCGCCCAATCTGCGCGGCGGTGAGGTTCAGCTCGCGGACCAGCGACTCGAGGCCATAGTCGGCCTGCGAGGTGGCGTTCGAGTTGAACGTGTTGGTCTCGATGATGTCCGCGCCGGACTCGAGGTAGCGCCGGTGGATCTCGCCGATCACCTCGGGACGGGTCAGCACCAGCAGGTCGTTGTTGCCCTTGAGGTCGCGGGCGGAGTCGCGGAACCGCTCGCCGCGATAGTCCGCTTCGCCAAGCTTGTATGACTGGATGACGGTGCCCATGGCGCCGTCGAGCACCAGGATTCGCTCGCCGAGCAGGCGGCGGAATTCGCGGATACGTTCGGGACGCAGCATGTTTCAGGCTCCTGAAGCGGCGCGGCCGGCCGCGGGCCGGACGCCGAGCGCATGACAGATCGCGTAGGTGAGCTCGGCGCGATTCAACGTGTAGAAGTGGAATTCCTGGATGCCGTGCTCCTGCAGCCGGTGCACCTGCTCGATCGCGACGTTGGCCGCAATCAGGCGGCGCGTGTCGGGATCGTCGTCGAGGCCGTCGAAGCGGTGCGCCAGCCAATCAGGCACGCTCGCACCGCAGCGCTTCGCGAAACGCAGCATCTGCGGGAAGCGCGTGATCGGCAGGATGCCGGGAACCAGCTGGGCATCGAGGCCACGCGCAGCACAGCGGTCGCGGAAGCGCAGGAACGCATCGGTGTCGAAGAAGAACTGCGTGATCGCGCGGTGCGCACCCGCGTCGATCTTGGCCGCGAGGTTGTCGAGATCGAAGTCCGCGTTCGGCGCTTCCGGATGCACCTCGGGGTAGGCCGCGACCGAGATGTCGAAGTCGCCAATGGTCCTGAGCCCTTTCACGAGGTCAGTGGCATAGGCGAAGCCGCCGGGGTGCGGCTGGTAGGTCGTCTGCCCGGCTGGCGCGTCGCCGCGCAGCGCGACGATGTGTCGCACGCCCGCGTCCCAGTAGCCGCGCGCAATGTCGAGGATCTCCTCGCGCGGCGCGCCGATGCAGGTCAGGTGCGGGGCCGGCGTAAGGGAGGTTTCGCGGAGGATGCGGGTGACCGTGTTGTGCGTGCGCTCCCGGGTAGACCCATCCGCACCGTAGGTGACGGATACGAAGCGCGGCGCGAGCGGCGCGAGACGCTGGATGGACTCCCACATCGTGCGCTCCATCTCCGCGTCGCCGGGCGGAAAGAACTCGAACGACACGAGGACCGGACGCAGCAGCTTCGAAGCCGCCGAATCGATTCCGTCACGCAATGCGCCTGCTTCCATCGTCAATGCCTCGTTCGATTCCTAGGTTCAGGCCGCCGCCACGGCCCGGTCGGGGGTCGCATGTGCGAGCAACAGGTGCCCTGTACCGACGTCCACGGGCCGGATCCGCGTGCAGAGCAGCCCGCCCTGGGCGATCCAGTCGCGCAGCAGGCCGAGCGCGTTGCCCCGCGCGTCGCGCTCGGACAGTGCGTCGTAATCCTCGATCAGCAGCAGCTGGCCTCCCGGCCGCAACACCCTTGCCGCTTCTGTCAGCAACAGTTCGGCGCTTGCAGGCGCCGCCATCATGCGGTCCATCACGACCGCGTCGAAATTAGCCGAAACTCCGGCGAGACTGCGCGCGTCGCCGTACTGCGCTACGCAATGCGAAAGGCCGCGGCCGTGCAGGCTGCCGCGCGCGCGCTGCACCTCGGGTCTCGAGTCGCAGACGCCGAGCACGCGACGGGCGCGAGGACCAAGGGCCAGCAACATCTCGGCCGGTGCGCGGCCGACGTAGAGGATCGAGTCGAATCCCCGGTCGCCAAGCTCCGCGACGGCCAGCTGAGCGAGATCCTGCGCAGACTCCGGCGTGGCCCCGCGTGCGATCGTGGCAGCGTCGTTCGAGGACGAACGGGCCGCAAGGATCGCGGTCGCCCGCATCCGATCGAGCGCCAGCACCGGATCGTCGCGGTCCAGGAGGCCGAGCAGCGCACGCGCGAATTCAGCCCCCTCTCCGTCTGCCGGGACCCGGTGGTAGACCCAGTGCTGCTCCCGGAACCGCTCCAGCAACCCGTCGTCCGTCAGCAGCTTCAGGTGACGCGAGACGCGCGGCTGGCTCTGGCCGAGGATCTCGGTCAGCTCCGACACCGTGAACTCACCAGAGGCCAGCACCGCCAACAGCCGCAGCCGACTTGGATCAGCGGCGGCTCGAAGCCCTCCGAGGAGTTGATGCAGGCCTGTCGTCATTTGATGCAAATATAAACAAGTCTTTATATAATGACCAGTCCATCCGACCTGGACCGCCTTATCCCGGGAGCGACGCGTCGTAAGTTGTTAACATATCGACCTTTCCTAAAACCAAACACAGCCGTGCGCCTAGCGGTGCGAGCCAGATCAATACCTTGCCAACCGATCCTTTCACCCGTGCCGACCTTGAGCAGGGCCCACGCAAGCGACTGAGCGAAGGCCGCTGGGCCAACGCCGTGCTCTATCGCTTTGACCATCGGGGGACCTCGTGGGTCGTCAAAGACTTCGGGTCGCGCTCGTTCCTGGTCCGCAACCTGATCGGCCGGCTGCTGGTCCGGCGCGAGGTCGGCGGCCTGAGGCGGGTGGATGGCATCGCCGGCGCGCCGAGCGGCGCCTTCCGCGTGGACGCCTTTGCACTCGCCTATCGCTTCGTGCCAGGCCTGAGCCTCAGGCTCACGGCAAAGGCGGCGATCGGCCCTGACTACTTCCCGCTGCTGGAACGCGACCTTCTCGAAATGCACGGCTCCGCCCGCCTCGTGCATCTCGATCTGCGCAACGCGCACAACATCCTCGTCGGCGACGACGGCACGCCGTCGCTGCTCGACTTCCAGTCGTACGTCGGCACGCGCTGGCTGCCGCCGCCGCTGCGTCGCTTCGTCGAACGCATCGACCTCGCCGCCATCTACAAGCACTGGGCGAGACGCAGCCCCGAAACGATGGGCGCGGAACGTACCGCCGCGCTCGCCACCATGAACCGGCTGCGCCCGATCTGGGTGCTGCGCGGGTATATTGGCCAGAGTCGCCCGCGCAGGAAGCCGCGGCGCTGATACGCATACACACGACCAGATGCCCAGGGAGCCCGCCGTGCTCGACGCAATCCACCGCCTGTTCAACCACCCGACCCTGCGCAAGATCCTCGTGAAGACTCGCGTGCTGCTCGGCGTCGCCGTGATCGCCGGGATCGTCTGGTACATGGACGCGAAGTGGCTGCTGCCCGGGTTCCTGGTGTCGATGTTCGGCGAAGTGATCCAGCTCTGGTGCTTCGCCTCGCTCGATAAGGGCCGCACTCTCGCCTGCAACGGCCCGTACGCGATCGTGCGCAACCCGATGTACCTCGGGCGCTACTTCATCATCCTCGGCGGACTGATGCTGCTCGGCCAGTGGTGGCTGCTGGTCGTCTTCACCGTGATCTATTACTTCTACATGGTGAATCGCGTGAAGCGCGAGGAAGAGTACCTGCGCGGCGTGCTGGGCGCGCCGTACGCCGAGTATCTGCGGACCGTGAACCGATTTCTGCCGGGCGCACCGTTGCCGGGCAACCCGCTCGCGTTCTGGGACTGGAAGCTGCTGAAGCAGAACCACGGCACGGCGAACCTCGTCGGCACGCTGGTGTTCTGGGCGGCGGCGTTGCTGCGGGCGCGGTACGGAGCGGGCTGAGGCAACAGCCCGAAAGACTCAGTGGACCCCGCCGCTCGGCGCGTCCGGGCCACGGGAGAAGATCACGCCCGCGTCCACCGGGTCGAAACGGTAGGCACGGTTGCAGAATTCGCAGCGGACCTCGACAGAGCCCCGCTCCGCTAGAATCGAGTCCACTTCTTCCCGACCGAGCGAACGCAGCATCGCCTCGACCCGCGAGCGTGAGCAGCTGCAGCGGAAGAACACCGGCGCCGCCTCGAACATGCGCACGTCGTCCTCCGCGAAGAGCCGGCGCAACAGCTCTCGATCGGACAGATCGGCCAGCTCAGGCTCCGTGACGGTATCGGCCACGAGCTGCACGCGCCGCCAGGCGTCCTCGATCTCGTCCTCGGCTACTCCACCGGCGCCAGACTCTGTCGCCGTCGCCGGCCGGGTCGTGACCGGCAGGCGCTGCAGCAGCAGTCCACTCACCTGTTCGCCATCCGCACGCAGCCACAGCCGCGTCGGCAGCTGCTCCGAGTTCTCGAAGTAGTCGCGCAGGCAGTCGCTCATGCGCTCGCCGGCGAGCGGCACTACGCCCTGGTAACGGTTCGCGAGATCCTCGCCTTCGAGCGTGACGGTCAGCGTGCCGTTGCCCGAGAGCTGGCGCAGGTCCCGGATCGCGGGCGGGTCGCGGAATCTCGCCACCGCGCGCACACCGAGGCCGTCCGTGCATTCGACCAGCATCAGGTGCATCGGCCCCGTACCGCGCAGCTGCAGCGACAGGCGTCCCTCGAACTTGAGCGTCGCAGCGAGCAGCGCCGTGGCCGCGACCGCCTCGCCGAGCGTGTCACGCACCTCGGCCGGGTACTCGTGGTTCTCCATCATGGCGCGCCAGGCGGGCCCGAGGTGCACGAGCTGTCCGCGGAAGGGATAGCGCTCGAAGACGAAGCGCCGCAGCGAATCCGTCTGCTGCATCGGTCAGGCGACGCGCACGGGAATGTTGAGAGTGCGGATCTTCTCCGACCACTCGGCGGGCGCGGTGTCGTGCACCGACGTTCCGCTCGAGTCCACGGCAACGGTGACCGGCATGTCCTTCACGTCGAACTCGTAGATCGCCTCCATGCCGAGGTCGCCGAATGCAACCACGCGCGCCGAGCGGATGGCTTTCGACACGAGGTAGGCGGCGCCGCCAACGGCCATCAGGTACGCAGCCTTGTGCCTGCGGATCGCCTCGATGGCGACAGGGCCACGCTCGGACTTGCCGATCATCACGATGAGGCCCGTCTTCTCGAGCATCATGTCGGTGAACTTGTCCATGCGTGTCGCCGTGGTCGGGCCCGCGGGACCCACGACCTCGTCGCGCACCGGATCCACTGGACCCACGTAGTAGATCGCGCGGTTGCGGAAATCGACGCCCTCGGGCAGCCCCTGCCCGCTCGCAAACAGGTCGGCGATGCGCTTGTGCGCAGCGTCGCGGCCGGTGAGCATCCTGCCGTTCAGCAGCAGGGTCTCGCCGGGTTTCCAGCTCTGCACTTCGGCGGGCGTCAGAGTGTCGAGGTTCACGCGGCGCGAGCCCGCGCCGGCGCGCCACGTCACCTTCGGCCAGCTCTCGAGCGACGGCGGCTCGAGCAGCGCCGGCCCGGAGCCGTCGAGTACGAAGTGAGCATGACGCGTTGCCGCGCAGTTCGGGATCATTGCGACCGGCTTCGAGGCCGCATGCGTCGCGTAGGTGCGGATCTTCACGTCGAGCACCGTCGTGAGGCCGCCGAGCCCCTGCGCGCCGATGCCGAGCGCATTGACCTTCTCGTAGAGCGAGATCCGCATTTCCTCGAGCTTGTTCGACGGGCCGCGCTCGATCAACTCGTGCATGTCGATCGGGTCCATCAGCGCTTCCTTGGCGAGCAGCATGGCCTTCTCCGCCGTGCCCCCGATGCCGATCCCGAGCATGCCGGGCGGGCACCAGCCCGCACCCATCGTCGGCACGGTCTTCAGCACCCAGTCCTCGATCGAGTCGCTCGGATTCAACATCACGAACATCG
>Ga0315283_10002881_pt1 | contig 14550 bp, 11 predicted proteins | sample YL17G09_0_MG_FD_204541 | JGI IMG/M metagenome (GOLD analysis project Ga0315283, IMG submission 204541) | Sediment microbial communities from Yellowstone Lake, YNP, Wyoming, USA - YL17G09_0 | ecosystem: Environmental > Aquatic > Freshwater > Lake > Sediment | place: USA: Wyoming | collected... | reverse complement strand
TGGCGCACACCCTGCATGAGCCGTTGGATATTCCCAGCCAACACCAGGGCTTCATCCTCTGGAGCCAATCCCGCCAGGCGCACCTTCTCCACCTCCAAAGCCGGGAGGCAGCCGGGACCATCACTGGCGTACAATACTCTTTCCGCCCCCATGGCATCCACAGCCCGGCGTATCATCCAAGGGTAAGGGATTGCGGAGGTATCCACATACAGATTTGGCAGCGATTGACCTAACTGCAAAGCCGCCTCGCAGTGGTAATATCCCCCCATATGCCCCATGATCACCTGCGCTTCCGGGCATAAACGGGCTGCCTCAGCAACTTCTTCAGGCAATGCTAGCGCCTCATCACCGGTATGGAAAAGGACGGGCGCATGGTAAGCGGCAGCCCGGCGCATCAGACGGATTGTGGGCTCGCCATAGGGAAAGCCCACGTAGCTGACCGGGTGCAGCTTCAGCCCTTTCATTTTGAAATCGAGGATTGCCTGGTCGAGGGAATCCAGCGCTGCTGGCGAGTTCGGATTAATCCGGATATAGCCAATCAACCGGTCCGGGTATCGGTCCACAGCCTCCCGGACATACAATGTGGCCGGGTCATCCGGGCGCATCGCATCGCGGTAAGTCATTACGACCGCTTGATCGATGCCAGCCTCGTCCATCAGCGAGATGATCAGCTCAGGCGGATCCATCCACCCCCAGGCTTCGACCTGATCCACATGCGTATGGGAATCAATGATCATGCTGGCTTCTCTCGGCATACTAAAGCCCTAAATACGCTCTCCTCACGTGTTCGTTTTCCAACATTTCCGGGCCCGATCCCTGTAAGACCACCTCACCGTTTTCGATTACAAAGGCGCGATCGGAGATCTGGCAGGAATGCTTGACGTTCTGCTCAACCAGCAGCACCGTGATCCCCAATTCTTTATTGATGCGCAATACCAATTCGAAAATAGACAGCACAAGTTTGGGCGATAATCCAAGCGAAGGCTCATCAAACATCATCAGCTTAGGTGCAGCGACCATGCCTCGACCAATGGCCAGCATTTGCTGCTCCCCGCCGGAGAGCGTCCCCGCCAGCTGCTTGGTGCGTTCCTTCAGGATAGGGAACATCTCGTATACCGTCTGCATGCGCTGGGCCAATATCTCCTTGTCCTTCATCAGGAAACCGCCCATCTCAAGATTCTCCTGTACCGTCATATCCGGGAAGAGCAAACGGCCCTCCGGAACCTGGACGATCCCTTCGGCAACCACCTTATGGGCTTCCAGACCGCTGATGCGCTTGCCGTCAAAGGTAATCATTCCTTCACGCGGTTTTAACATGCCGGAGATGGTTTTGATGAGGGTGGTCTTGCCGGCGCCATTAGCGCCAATCACCACCACAAATTCTTTGTCTTTTACGTCCAGGTTGACCTTCTTAAGCACCTGGACGTCGCCATAATAGACTTCGATGCCCTCAACCAGTAACATCGGTTCCTCCCAGATATGCATCGATGACCTGCGGGTCCCTTACCACATCTGCGGGCAAACCCTCGGCAATTTTCTCGCCATGATGGAGAACAACGATGCACTCAGCCAGCGACATCACCACCTTCATAACGTGCTCCACCAGGAGAATGGCAACTCCTCTTTCGCTGATCCTCCGGACCATACCGATCAGTTCCTCCGCTTCGGTCGGGCGAAGACCTGCCATCGCCTCATCCAACAGCATCAGCTGGGGATCCGTCGCCAGTGCCCTGGCGATCTCCAGCCGCTTGCGGCCAGCAATCGGCAGCCCGCTCGCCATTTGGTCAGATATATGGCCCATTCCCAGGATGTCCAGCACCTCGTGAGCTTTGGCTCGGGCCGCGTTCGTGTCATTGGTGCGCGCATAAGCCCCCACCATCACATTTTCCAGGACGCTGATGCCACGAAATGGTCTGACAACCTGGAAAGTGCGTACCAGCCCCAAGGCGCATATCTGGTCAGGTCGCTTGTTGGTGATATTGCGCCCGTGGAAGAGCACCTTCCCTTCATCTGCCTTATAATAACCAGCGATTACGTTAAATGCCGTCGTCTTTCCAGCGCCGTTCGGCCCGATCAGCGCGACAATCTTGCCTTCATCCAATGACAGGCTAAAATCACTCACCGCCACTAGACCACCGAATCGTTTGACGATGTTCTGAACTTCGAGTAAGGCCACTTCAGACTCCTCCTTATACGGAATCTTTGGATGGACGTTTTAACTTAAGATACAGTGTCTGAAACACTCCTGCCAGTCCTCGCGGCATGAACAATATGGAGGCAGTCAGAAAAAAACCATACACGATCAGAGTAATACCGCTGCGCTCTTCTATCAAGAACCCACGGATGAGCTCGGCGATTGGTTTATTCACCAGTGCACCCAATATGGGTCCTGCCAGGCTGCCCAGGCCACCGATGATGGGACCTGCCATGACCATTTCAACGTTCACCCCAAGATTGAAGAGTCCCGTTGGATCAATGAACGTTACATACATGACATAAAACCCCCCTCCAATTCCGGCTAATGTGGCGCCGGTTATCACCGCGAGCGTCTTATAACGGGATGTATTCACACCTAGTGCAGCGGCTGCAGATTCATCTTCTCGGATAGCGATAAAATACTTGCCCATTTTAGAGCTATAGATTAAATACTGGACCACAATGCCAAAGACCAACAGCGCGAGAACAATATACAAATAAGGGGGCTTGGTAGCGAAGATCATTTTCGCTGCCGATGGTTGCGCCAGGCGTAGATACATGCCGACGGCACCACCGACAAAATCCCATTTCAAGAATAATGTCCGTAGCGCAACTAACAAGGCAATGGTGAAGAGAGCGAAATAATCCAATTTCAAGCCATATCGCAGGGTGATCATCGCAATAATTATGCCAGCGCAAGCCGCAACGATTCCACCAATAAAAATGCCAACCCATGGTGAAACGTTAAACCTGTTTAGCAGAACAATCGTTGTGTATCCGCCAAGCGCCAGAAAAATGATTTGGGCAATCAATAGCTGACCGGTGAAGCCAGCTACAATATTCCAAGAAATTCCAATGAAGGCATACAAGGCCGCTAATATGATGATGCCCATATAATAGGGGGAGCGCACGAACAGCGGGGAGGCGGCCATCAATCCAACCAGGATGAAGCTAACGGTAATTTGTGTGCGGTCCCAATCACCAAACAGGTTGTGCCAAAGGTTACGCACCGGTCTAACGGCAGGTTTACTGGATATCTCTGTGCTCATGTCCGTTTCCTTCCAAAAAGACCGGATGGCCTGAATAACAAAATAACAATGAAGATCAGCATACTGGCAATGATCTTGACATCCCCTCCCAGGAAGAAGCCGGCAAATGTTTCTACGACCCCGATGATCAGGCCACCCAAGAATGCGCCGACAAAATTTCCCATCGTCCCTAATACAACTACGACAAATGCAATCACTGAATAGGCCTGGCCCATGGTCGGGATCATGATGTGGTTTGGAGCCAATAAGACACCGGCAACGGCGGTAACACCAGTGCCAATACCAAAGGTTAGCGTATAGATGGACTTTACATTTATCCCCATCAACGCTGCGGCGTCACGCGATTGCGAGACCGCACGGATTGCTTTTCCTGTCTTTGTATGTCTCAAGAAGAGGTAAAGAGCCAGAGAGATCCCCATTGATGCAAAAAAAGCGATCAGCCTGGCAATACTGAATCTCAATCCCATCAAAACGATCACCTCAGTTTCATATGGAACATGGATTGACCTCGGTTCAGCGGTGAAGAAAAATTGAACCAGACCGACTAACAGCGTCGAAACGCCCACCAGTAGCACGATCTGATTTAATGGATGAGCATCTAAAACACGTTGAACCAACCCGCGCTGGATTAACGCTCCTAAACCAGCAATTAGAATCAAGGCAAGGGGAATAGCCAGATAAGGATCTATCCCATATAGGGTGTTGGCAAAGAAGGCGATATAAATGCCTAACATCAGAAATTCGCCATGCGCGAAATTGACGATGACCATGACACCGTAGATCAGCGTTAAGCCAATAGAGACAAGGGCATAGATCCCACCCGTAAATAGGCCATTTACAATGAGCTGAAAAAAAATCGCTGGACTCACAAAGTACTCCTTATTGTTCTCTTAGCGGCTCAGGAGGAATTGGCGGAAGCCTTGCAACGCCACAGCTACCACCAGCACGAATCCTTGCATCACAAATTGCCAGTGAATGGGCAAACCGAGCACAACAACCAGGTTGAGCAACATGATCAACAAGGCCACCCCGGCTGCAGTCCCGAAGAGGTTGCCGCGCCCGCCTGTGAAGGTAGTACCACCGATGATCGCTGCGGCGATCGAATTGGTATTGTAATCAGCTCCCAGGCGTAAATCGACATAGCCAATGTAACCGCTTAGAACCAAACCGCCGAGCATCGCCAGCATGGAGCAGATCATATGAACGGCGATTACAACTGCATCCACCCGGATTCCGGCGTAGCGGGCCGCCGAAGGATTGCCACCTACCGCATAAATCCAGCGCCCGTAGGGGGTGTAGCGCAGGACGAAGATGACGATGATATTGACAATCAACCACACCAGTAGCGCAGCGGGGATAGGCCCTACCTGATTAAAACTGATCGCGCGCAGGATTTCAGGTACCGTTCCGCTCGCCTGGCCCTTAGTATACGCCAGACGCGCTCCTTGGATGAAGACCAGCATTCCGAAAGTCGCCACGAAGGGAGGCACCTGGCGTTTGGCAATTAGGAAGCCATTCGCCAGCCCAATCACGGCTGCCACTGTAAAGGCCTGGATGAAGGAAATCCAAAGCGGATTGCCGGCCGCCGTCTGCACCACGATCACCGCTCCGAGCGCCAGTACTGCACTCACCGATAAATCGATTGATCGCACCAGCAGAACCAGGGTTTGTCCAACGGCGACGATACCGAGCACGGCAATCTGGATCGCCAGGGTCTTCAGGTTGGTCGGCAGGAAGAACGCCGGGGCAAGCACCGCAGCCACGATTAATACAACTACAATCATGATGGGTGCCGCCCACTGCCCCGCCAGGTCTACCCAGCGTACGAAGGTCGGCGAAGGCCGGTAGCTGCTGAAGCGGCTGATAGTGGATTTGGGTTGTCCTGACGTGGTGCTCATGCGGACCTCGGAGACTTGTAAACTGCCACGGTGATAAGGATGATCAACCCCAGGAAGAGCTGCTGGTAATAAATATTCACCTGTAAAAGATTGAATACATTGGACAGTGCTGCCAGCAGCAGCACCCCGCCCAACGTCCCTAAAATAGAACCCCGGCCTCCGTAAAGGCTGATACCCCCCAAAGCAACGGCAACAACGGATTGGAAATCCATGCCTTCAGCCGCGCTTGGATCGCCAACCCCGGTTCGCGACAACAGGAACAGCCCCGCAATTGCCGCGCAGAATGAGCTGAATATATAGGCGATCACCAGGGTCCGGTTATAACGGATAGCCGAGAGCCGCGCTACTCGTTCGGAGCCCCCAACGGCGTACAATGCTCGCCCAGTGCGCGTTCGCGTCGTAAACAGGTAAGCTACTACCCATATGATGACCATCACCAGTACATTGGCAGGCACAATACCAATTTTAAAATCATAGATTCTCAGATAGGAAGGCGGAATACCGCGAATGGGCGTGGTTGATATTGCCAGATTGATCCCGCGCAGGATGCTGGCAATACCAAAGGTGATGATAAAAGGATTGGCGTGCGTGCGTGTAATGATCAGGCCGTTGAAGCCGCCCAGGAGAACGCCGATTACCAGACCCAGCAATACCAGCGGCACGATCAATGCCGGGTTGCTTGCCTGGGCTGCAAAGATGGTTGCTACTGTCAGGCCGACGATGCGCGCCACTTGAGCGACGGAAAAATCGATTCCGCCGGTCAACACCACCACGCTTTGCCCGATTGCGATCAATCCGATGATAATGGATTGGCGCAGGATATTCAATATATTGGACGGCGTACGGAAATTTTCGTTCAAGAGCGCCGCCGCCCCAACCACCACCAGGATGATCACATAAATTAATAATATCGAAGCGTTATTGCGAAAAAATTTCGACCACCGGCGCGAACCTGCTTGGTATCTCTCACGGGTATTTTCAACAGTCACAGCCATCGTCTTCCCTCGCCCGTCCCTGAATTTTTGGTTACCTTATTGAGATGGGACTTCTTCTGGTGCGGACCCGGTTGCCAGATGCATGATGGTTTCCTCCGAAAATTCCCGGCGTTCCATCTCCCCCGCCAGACGCCCTTCGTAGAAGACCAGGATGCGGTCGCTCATACCGATCAGCTCGGGCAGCTCGGAGGAAGCCATGATAACGCCTACGCCCTGGCGGGTTAGCTCGCGGATACGCAGGTAGATTTCCGCTTTGGCACCCACATCGATGCCTCGCGTCGGCTCATCGAAGATGACCAGCTTAGGATTGGCCAGCAGCCACTTGCCAACGACAACTTTCTGCTGGTTGCCGCCGCTCAGGTTCTCCGTGGAAATCTCTGGAGTCGGCGGTTTTATTTGTACCTCGGCAATCGTTTTCTGAACCGCCTCTTTTTCTGCGCCAGCGCTCAATACACCCATACGCATAAATTTTGAAAGATTGGGCAGGGCCAGGTTGAAACGCATACTCTGGTTTAATATCAGGCCGAAGGCTTTACGATCCTCCGGGACGAGCACCATACCCGCACGTGCCGCCGCGGATGGCATCTTTGGCGCGGACTTACCCAGGAAAAGCACCTTTCCAGAGCGGATATTGCCCAGCCCAACCAGCGCCCGGCAAAGCGTGGTCCGCCCACTGCCGCCTAACCCCGCCATACCGACCACTTCGCCTGCCTTCACATCCAAGCTGATATTGAAGACTGTCCCCTCCACGCACAGATCCTTGACCTCCAGCAGCACCTCTCCAGGGGTATTGTCTTTCGGGGGGTACATGTCGGTCAGAGGACGTCCAACCATCAGGCTGACCAGCTCGGTATTGTTGGTGTCAGCAACGAATTTGGTCGCCATGGTCTGACCGTCTTTTAGCACGGTTACCCGGTCGGCGAGCTCGAAGATTTCATTTAGGCGGTGGGATATATAAATAATTCCATGACCTTTATCCCGCAGGGTGCGGATAACCGCGAACAACCGGTCAAGATCCCGGCTGGGCAGGACCGCGGAGGGCTCGTCCATGATCAGAACGCGGGCGTTGATCGCCAGTGCTTTAGCAATCTCGACGATTTGCTGTTCACCGACCGTCAGATACTTGACCAGCTCGTTCGGATCGATACTGGTCTGGGCGCCCAACCGCTCGAGCAGCTCATAAGCCTGAGCAGCCCGGGCTTTCATGTCGATCAAACGGCCGCGGCCCAGCGGCTGCTCCCCCAGCGAGATATTCTCAGCAACAGACAGCTCAGGCAGCAGGTTGAACTCCTGGTAGACTGCGGCGATGCCTAGCTCGCGCGCCTGGCTGGGTTGCAGGTTGTCATGGGTAGTGCCCTTGATCTCAATCGTACCCGTGTCGGGGGTATATGCGCCGGTAATGATCTTAATCAGAGAAGACTTCCCTGCCCCGTTCTCACCCACCAGGGCGTGGATCTCGCCTTCTCGCAGGTCAAAGGATACATCCGATAGCGCACGGATGCCGCCGAACGTCTTATTGATATTTTTTAGAGAGAGGACGATTTTATCGGTGTCGTTCGATTCGTTGAGTTCTGCCATAGATGTGTATCTACCTGACAAAAAGCCTGGTATGAGTGGTGAGTTTGCAGGAAACCTCAGCGCTGATAATTATAGTCCAAGACACCGGTTTAACACCATGCCTGCCAGGCTAATCCACCTGGCAGGCATGATTCAATTGCAGCTAAAGGTTACTTTCGCTTGAAGCCGCCATCCTGGTAGTACGGGAGGTCGACAGTCATCGGCGGGATAAAATCATCATTCAGCTCAGGGACGTACCACTGGATGAAGTCCGTCTGGTCGTACGGATCGGCGCCTTTCATCAAGGTGCGCAGGCTGACGAACTTTTTCACATCCTTGCCTTGCAGGATGTCGATAGCGGTCTGCAAGCAGTATCGTGACATGCCTGGCGGATCAGGCGATCCCACGAACTGCAGCTTGTATTGGTCAGCCAGACGCAGGAAGCCATTGGGGACGTTCACCATAGCAAACTTCGGGAACGGCTTCTTTGCATCTTCGTACGCCAGGGCTGCACCGAGCACCATCTCACCACCGCCAGCCCACACACCATCGATTTGCGGGTTGGCTGCCATTAGAGCTTCCATCTTCTGTTTGGCGGTAGCGATGTTCCACTGGGCATACTCCTCGGCAATTACCTTGATATCCGGGTAGCTTTTCAACGCGTCCAGGGTAGCAGCGCGCCAGGTCTCGGTTGAGTCAACTCCGGCGATGCCATTGAAGAGGATGACATTGCCCTTGCCGCCCATCAGTTTAGCCAGACCGATACCCGATTTATACGCCACCTCATAAAAGTCGACGTCCACACGGGTGGTGAACTTATCGCTCTCAATACCGTTTGCACACAGCACCACCGGGATGCCTGCGGCAACGGCACGTTCGATCACTGCCACTGAAGCAGCCCGGCCAAGCGGTTCGATCACAATGGCATCGGGCTTCTGCTCGATGAAGTTCTCGACATCGCTGATCTGCTGGTTGGCATCATTGGTAGCAGATACCAGCAATGGTTTCGCCAGGACGCCCTGCTTCAGTAAATCCTTACCATAGCCATCAATGCTGACATTGTACGTATTGCCCCAGCCGTTGGAGGGATCCTGCTGCGATACAGCAATGACATACGGGCCAGCTTTCTTGTATTTGCTGGTATCGACTGGCGTTTGAGCATCTTTCAAAAGCGCTTGGGAGTAAGCCGAAGCTAAGGCGGGATCTTGAGTAGCTACTGCCGCGGGTTGGGCGCCAATGCCGCCCGCTCTCTTATCCCAGCCAGGCACGGGCCAAACAGGCTTACCGCCAGCCATGTTATCCGGCCAGATACCTATTTGCTTACCGTCTTGCCATTGCGCGATGACAGTCGCAGCTTCTTTCAGTCGCCCTTTCTCGTCGAAGGAAGCGGTTGGCCATTGGAAGTTCCACTTACCGCCCTCGAACTTGGTGGTGCGCAATGCCTCGGCTATCGCCTTCGGATCAGCCGAGCAGGCCTTGGACAAGGCGTCGGCTAAAAGCCAGGTGGAAGCATAGGTGGTGTTGTACGTGCCGCCCAGTTCTTGCCCGGTGTATTCTTTGAACTTCGTTTTCAATTCTTCAGGAACGGCCAGGCTGCTCACTGGAGCGAAATCCTGGGTTACGATGATTCCATCGGCCACATCCACGCCGGCTTGATTGAGGAAAAACGTGGTAGCAAAGCCGGAGCCGAGGGTGACGATCCCCATCTTTGGCCAATATCCTTGCTCTTTAGCCTGCTTTGCAAGGGTTGGGGCATCCGCATTTCCGACAACGAACCAGACATCCGGATTGGCTTGCTTCACACGCAAGATCGTGTCGGTAAAGTCGTTCGTGTTCGCCTCAAAGGTGAAGTTTTCGAGTAGATCAAGACCTTCCGCTTTAATGTTCTTCACCCAGGTGTCGGCAACTTCCTTACCAAACGAGATGTTGGGAACCGTAACCACTGCGGTCTTTGCGCCATGGTCCTTGACCCACTTCACGTCATTGGCGCCCCAATCTTGGAGTGTGGATACGGTCTGGAAAACATACTTCAGACCGCGGTCGGTAATCGTGCCATCCAAGGCGTTGGGGACGATATAGGAAACCCCATATTTCTCGGAGACTTCAGATGCAGGTAAGGTCGTTTGACTAAGCGCTGATCCAAACACAGCCACGACGCCTTCCTTTGTGATCAGGCGCTCCATCTCGGCGTTGCCGCTCTCAGCCTTGCCCTGGGTATCACCCTTCACCAGTTCCAGCTTGGCGCCGTTCAGACATTTAATGCCGCCTGCTGCGTTGATCTCGTCAATTGCCATCTGGTGAGATTTGACATACGGGTCCCCTGCCCAACCGGCATCCGGCCCTGTTAGGGGATATAAGGCGCCAACTTTTATAACTGACGGAGCAGTTGCCGGCGTGTTAACCGGCGCGGATGGCGGCGCTGTCGGAGCAGCAGGCTTCTCCGTGGGTGCTGGCGTGGCTGCGGGTACGCACCCTGCAACCAGCATCGCCAAAATCACCAGGCCTACGAAAACCGAATAGTTTTTCTTCATGTTTTATCTCCTCATTATGCAGAACGATTCTTGATTTTGCGTGATTATTTTGTCGGAAAGATCAATGTTTTTTAGCGTTTTCTGATCTTCACAATCCTCCTTATTAATCGAGTCCAGCAAGGCAGTAAAATACCTGCCCGCCTGGAATCATTCAATATGGTTCACTAGCGTGCTGGATGCAAATAGACACACTAAATGTAGCAGATAATGAATCAAGATCGAATAAGGAAGTCATAAGGAATTCGTTAAGATAGCTACGGCAAGATTTACCTGGCAGATTTGGCGTCTCACCCTTCTACCCACCGGCTCATCCCAACATCTTGCCTGGCAGCTTTTAAGTACATCTCTCGATAATAAGGCTCTAATCTGCGCGCCGCTTCCCAGGTTGTCTCCATGTGCTGGCGGTAAGACTTCATAATCTCGCGGGCCTCCTCCTTAATTGCCTCTTCGTCAACGGTAAGTAGCTTCCCATTCTCAAAAACTACTTTACCCGCAACCATAGTCAGGACCACGGACGAACCGGTTTCGCAGTAAATCAATTGCCGGTAAAGGTCGTTAAGCGGGCTGAAGTTGAGCGTATTTAAATCCACCAAAATCAGGTCTGCCTCATATCCAGGCGCCAGGATACCTACCTGGTCCTGCGTGCGCATCGCACGTGCTCCACCGCGAATCAGGCACCACAATATTTCGGCTGCCTTCGGCCAGTTGCGGTAATCGGGGTCGCCGATTGAATGAATCAATCCGGCAACCTTCGCCACAATCCACATGTTATGGGTATCATCCGTGCAGGCTTCATCGCTCCCCAGGCAAATGTTGATACCGGCGTTTTTGTGTCGGCGGAAAGTCATTACACCGCTTCCCAACCGGAGATTACACACCGGGTTGTGTGCAACCGAGCAACCGGCGGCAGCCATCAGCTCCACATCGAAATCATCTACCCAGATTGCATGGATCACCACAACCCGCTCATCCAGGAACCCCAGGTCATTGGCATATCGCACCAGAGACTTGCCATACTTCATCTCACCGAATACCCGCTGCAGCTTGGTTTCTAAGATGTGCATATTGAGAGGAATATCATATCGTTTGCTCAAATCGGATAACGCAGCAAAATAGTCGACTTTTACCCGGTGGGGAGTAGATATCGAGGCTCCCGCTCGCACCCGGCCGCCGCTCGTGTTATGCCATCTTTCCAGCAGGTAATGGTACAGTTCTAACAGCTCTTCCGTGCGCATGATTGGAGCTTTCTCCATTCCTTCGCGGATGTGATCCGGGAGCAGATCGTAAAGGAATGGATACTTTTCGTATTCAACCACGTTGGGTTGGTCAAGAGTCGCCACGCACCGGATGCCACTGTCGGTGTACGACTGCATTAAGCCATCAATCGACTCTGGGGAGGGTACCGGAACATAGAAGGCATCATCTTGTACCGAGGTGATCCCCAGCTTGAGCATTTCCATCGTCCCCAACATCGTGCGCACATAATTGGTCCGGTAATCCGGTGGATTATCGCTCAGAGGTGGTACTTCATATAACATAAAGATTTCCAGGGGCAGGTTATCTAGAGTGCCTCTTACAAAATTCCCCGGTGAATGCACGTGGGCATTCACTAACCCTGGCATAGCCAGCTTTCCCGCCGCGTTGATGATGCGTAAGTCGGGCTCGTTTTCGGGGACAGGCAAATCTGGGCCGATGGACTCGATTTTCGAACCACGGACTAAAATGTCCGCCCGCTCGAACTCGCTGAGCTGGTCATCCAAGGTCAGGACACGGGCATTTCGAAAGAGTGTATTCATTCAAACATCTCCTGCTTGCCAATTTTTCTGACTGCCGCGTTTCACCGATCCATTTGAACGGTGCTGCTTTTTTACTAAGAACTTATCAAAATAACGGGGTGGCAGGGTGTTATTGGCAGGTTTCTCCCGTCCATAACACCTGCTCTATCCTCTTTCGGATAGATACCAAGTTAGAAGTGCGTTGGGTCGTATGGTTTGGAATATTCCTTTGGAGCCTTTGTCTTTCCAACCAGCCCGGCCAAAGCCGCGATTGTAAGTAAATATGGGAGCATTAGATAAAATTGGTAAGGCAATACAGAACCAAAGGATTGGGCTCGCAACTGTAGTGCATCAGCTGCTCCAAACAACAGACACACTCCGGCAAAATAGAAGGGGTTCCATTTGCCAACCACCAATGCTGCCAGTACGATAAAACCGCGGCTTTGTGTCATGTTTGGGACAAAAAATCCCAGGTCGTTTAAAGCTAAGGTGGCGCCGCCCAACCCGGCGAAAATCCCTCCGAGCAAGATACCAGTATAACGAAGGCGGATTACGGAGAGACCCGCGGTAGCGACCGCCTTCGAGTTTTCTCCGACCGCTCGCAAACTCAATCCCCAGGTAGTCTTGTAAAGAATCCACGCAGAAATCGGGGTCAAAATTAAAGCCATCCAGACAGCGATGGACTGATCGAACAACACGGGACCAAGGATGGGAATATCTTTGAGGAACCCGGTATTGACAACCGGGAACAGAATAGTCCGTGCCCGATTGGCGTTCAAGTAGGGCATCAGGGTTAAGGTTAATCCACCGGCAAGCAGGTTTATTCCAAAACCAACAACCATCTGATCCGCGCGCCGGCTGACCGCCAGAAAAGCAAAAATCAAAGACATCAGCCCCCCAGCGATCATAGCGCACAGCACAGCAATATAGATATTACCAGTCACCATAGCCGCCGTTACGGCTACAAATGTGCCAATCAACATGCTCCCCTCAACACCAATGTTGATAATCCCACATCTTTCGGTATAAAGCGTACCAATTCCAGTCAAAATAAGCGGTATGGACATCCTGATAGCAGCTTGTAAAAAGGTGTCAATCTGAGGGAGCAAATTTTCCATTATCTATCACCTATCTCTTCATCGGTTTTAACTTAACCTATTGCTGGGTCATTGTTTTTTGTATTTTTGGTTTCCGCTTTGTGAAGCCAAAACCCACCACAAACAACACAGCCAGGGCCTGAATCACTGGGACCATAGAGCTGGATACACCGACCGTCTGTTGCATTAGATTACCACCAGCTCGCAATCCACCAAAGAAGAACGCCGCAGGAATGACTCCCAGTGGATTCACCCCACCCAGCAGGGCTACGGTAATAGTTTCATATCCCATGCCGACCGAGAAATAGTCATACAAACTATGTTTTAACCCTAATATCTCCACAGTTCCCATCAACCCAGAAAAACCGCCTACAATCAAAAAGGTAACAAACAGAGAAGATCTAACTTTCACCCCGGCATAATGGGCAGCTTCTGGGTTTGCACCTACCATGCGGGTGCGAAAACCAAAGCTTGTATGGTTCAGGACAAAATGAAGGATGAATGCCAAAATGACAGCAATGATAATTCCGATATGCATGCTGGTCCCTTTAACCAAAATGGGCAAGTAGGCTGATTCCAGGATCGTGCGCGACTGGGCGTAGCTTGCGCCCTCTTGTGCTAATAATTTTGGCTCGTGGACTAAATAACTGACGAAGTAAATGGCAACAAAATTAAGCATGATAGTCACAACGATTTCGCTAACACCCCGAAAGGCTCGTAAATAAGCGGGCAGGAATGCCCAAAGTGACCCACCCAGAATACCTGCAGAAATCGATAGCAAAATGTGCAGCCAGCTTGGAACTGGCAGTGGGAGCAAACCAACCGTCGTGGCTGCGGCTGCGCCGATATAGAGCTGACCTTCAGCTCCAACGTTAAAGAGGCCGCCGCGAATACCCAGGGTCATCCCCAAGGCACCGATCAATAAAGGTGTTGTTCTCACACAGGTATTACCAAATGCAACCATGCTTCCAAAGGCTCCGCGTAAGACAGCCGAATAAGCTTCCAGTGGGTTTATTCCCTGCAGGAAGATGATCACACCTGAAACAAGAAAGGCCAGAACGATTGATACAACGGGACGAGAGCCAGCCAGTATAAAATCAATTAATCCTTGCTGCATCTCTGTAATATTCCTTTCCTCTGGTTCTTCTTTCACTTTGCCAACCTCTCACTATTTGTGCTCGGTTTCAATCGGTGACCCATCATCATCTCGCCAATCTGGAGCAGCTCTGCATTTTCGCCATCCAGTTCTCCCATAATCTCTCCATTAAACATTACGATGATCCGGTCGCTCAAGGCCATCACTTCCGATAATTCGGTCGAAATAAACATTACAGCAGCACCGCGATTGCGCTCTCTTAAGAGCAGTGCGTGGAGCGAGTCGACCGCGCCAAGATCAAGCCCTCGAGTTGGCTGAGAACCGATAATTACAGATGGTTGCGCACAAGTCTCACG
>Ga0315283_10002880_pt1 | contig 14554 bp, 9 predicted proteins | sample YL17G09_0_MG_FD_204541 | JGI IMG/M metagenome (GOLD analysis project Ga0315283, IMG submission 204541) | Sediment microbial communities from Yellowstone Lake, YNP, Wyoming, USA - YL17G09_0 | ecosystem: Environmental > Aquatic > Freshwater > Lake > Sediment | place: USA: Wyoming | collected... | reverse complement strand
ACCCCACGGGATGAGCCAGCCGAGATAGGTGATCGCGTTGCCCTCGCCATCGAAGGACAGGGTGCCGCGCACGTGTCCCGCCGCGAAGAGCCGGCGAGACCGCAAGTCAACGATCCACTCCCCCGCGTCGATGCGTCGGCGCAGTTCGGCGGGATCCGCCAAAGTCGGGAGCGAGAGGTCGATCGGACCCGGACCTGCCGCGTTGGCAGGACCCATGTGCGCGTAGTAGGCCGGGAAGGCATCGAGTCCGGCGAGCAGCTCGGCAACGAACTCATCCTGGCTCAGATGAAAGGCTGGGTTGGTGGCTCGCTGCTCGGCCACCGTCGAAGCGGTACCCACGGTCTCGGTGGCGCTGCAGAAGGACCCGAACCCGTGAGTGGGATGAACGGCGGCGTCGTCGCTGACGACTTCACCAAGGCGGCGCACCGAGTGCCACTGGTCGTGCGCCAGCCCGAGCGTGTGATCCGGGCCCAGCAGATCGGGCCGTCCGACGCTGCCGAACAGCATCGAGCCACCGGTGAACACCGCGCGATCAACACCATCCACGCTCACGACGTAGGACATGTGGTGAGGGGTGTGCCCCGGCGTGTGCACCGCACGCCAGCGGGCGGCGCCGGAGACGAACTCGTCACCGTCGGCGGCAGTCGTCACCGGATAGGACACGGTGGCCAGCGCCGGCATCACATACGCCGCGCCGGTGACGTTCGCGAGTTCGAGCCCTCCGGATACGTAGTCGTTGTGCACGTGGGTTTCGAAGACGTGGGTCAATTCCCAGCCGCGCGCAGCCAATTCGTCCTGCACCCGATCGATGTCACGCTGCGGGTCGATGGCCGCGGCCACCCCGTTCACCGCAACGACGTACGAGCGGTCGCCCAGGTTGGGCGTCTCGATGATGACGACTTCGATCTTGTGGTCGCCGTCGGCGTCATTGTTGTGACCTGATGGTGCGATGGTGCGGCCGGTGCCTGCCACCGTGTCCAGCATGGTGTTCTCCTCTGCTCGGCGACTGTGCGGGGGGATTCGTCGGGAAGGGCTCAGCGGCAGCTGCAGCGGTTCTCGGGCGGCACAGTGGCGAGCACCTGGTCGACGTGCATCCCACAGCCTGAGTAGGTCACCTTGCGGCAGGCGGAACACTGGGCGGGACTACACACGACGAACCTCCAAGGGCGAGCGGGCATTTCTCAGAACTATACCCCCAGGGGTATAGCGACTTCAACTTGGCGCCCGCCCGGGCGCGTGGCCGCGTGGGGGCGCGGCATGGCCGGCGTGGCCGCGAGGGCGGCGTTGCCGCAAGATGTGGGTCTGCTGCCCGCATGGCGTGGGCGATCCCACATCGAGTTCTAGAGGTAGCCGTTCTTGGTCAGCCAATTCATCGCGAAGAAGCCCTCGGGCGCCGGAAGGTAGAACGTCGATACGCGCCAGATGATGGTCGCGGCCAAAGCGGTACCGCTGGGCACATCGAAGCCGACCAGGAAGCCGGCCATGACCGCCTCTGACACCCCTATCCCACCTGGCACCGGAAGGATGCCCTGCAGCAGGCTGGTGGCCACCACGACCACCAGACACGCCACGAGGTCGAGCCGGTAGTCAACCGACACGAGGGCAATCCACAGGATCAGACCCAGCAGCAACTGGGTCATGATCTGCGATCCGAGAAGACCAAACGCGCGCTTGGGGGCCCTGAGCACTTCGCGCAGCGCTTCCCACGCACTTCCGATCACCGGAGCGACACGGTCGTGGAGCCGTTGGACCTTCCAGACGACCAACACGGTGATCACAGCGAGACCGACGACTATTCCGGCCACCAACCACCAGTTCGTGGTGCTCGAGTCGCTGCTTGTGTCCGATGTTGACGAACTCGACGAGGACGTCAGGTGGACCGATCCGGTCAACAGTGCAGCACCGAGAATCACGCACTGCACCAGGAATCCGGAGAGGGAGTCCAAGGCGCCCTTGGTCACCGAAGCCGTCGGCGAGACGCCGTACTTGTAGAGAAACGCTGCCTCCATGGTGACTCGCCCGGCAGCACCAGGAATTGCGAACGAAATGTAGGTCATGGCGTTCTGCAGGACCGTCAAAGGCTTGAACGGCAACGCGCGTCCGACCGTGAACAACATCGCGGTCGCCTGGGACGCGAACACCGCCTGGCCGAGCACCAGGGCGATCGCGACCAACCACCAGGTTGCATCCCTCAACGAATCCCAGATCTCCGACCAATCCGCGCCAGCGAGCAGCGGAACAATCGCGGTGAGGAACATGACCAGGATGAAGACCGTCAGCAGGTCACGCGTACCGACCCGGCGCAACTTCACCGAGGGAGCCGGATCGGTGCCGGTCACCTGAGCAACCTCGTCGCTCAACGCCTTGACAACCAGTTTGGCCTTCTCGGCGTGCTTCTTGTTCTGCGAACTGATCGCCGGCACCTGCAGGTACGGCATGGCGTCGGTCAGTCGCTCCCTGCCGATTCCCTGCTCCGCAGCGGCAGCTGCCCGCTCGGGGCCGACGACGACGGCAGTCGCGAACAGCAGATCAACCACGTCCAACTGGGCACTAGCCTCGTCGAACACCACCGAAGAGTCCGAGAAATCCCCGATCGTGCAACCCTCCTCCCCCAGTCGCACGTTGTCACCCGTGAGGCTTCCGTGAGTGATGCCCGCGTCGTGCAAGCGGGCCACGTCGCGCCACAAGTCGACCAGCGCTGAGTCCTCGACATCAACGGCCGTGATGCTCCGCAACGGCACCCCTGATTGCGTGAGCACCAGAACAGCGACCTCGTCGGTTGCCTTCGCAGCGACCAGGACCTCGGGCACCTTGACACCAGCTCGACCCGCGAGCAGCGTCGCCAACGCCTCGTGCTCGACGGCCTGCAGCCGCGTGAAGGCGAATGGGCTGCGCCCACGTCGGTAAGTGAGGGCACGCCATGCCTTCGACATCAGTTGGGAGTCTGTCGCGTCGCGTCCGTAGGCCTTGACTTCGATGGTGCGGCCTCGCGCGTCGGTTCCCACCAAGCGGCGGACCCCCCAGGATTGGTCAGGGTCGAGTCTGAGGTCGGCGAGGTCAATACCCAGTTGTCCCAAGCCCTCCTGGACCGCCTCGACCTCCGGGTAGCCCTTCGGCGAGCCGACGATGAGCAGAACCGATCCGGCGCACGCCATGCCGATTCCTAGGGCACCGAGGGCGCCGTTCGGTGCGCCGTAGCCAAGGGCGAACGATGCAAGGCTGATCAACACCACAATGGCCCACCCGAGGCGGCGCACCGGTCGGGCAAGGAAGGGGGACGCGGTCAGCACCAAGGCGGTGGCACCCGCGACGCGGACCACTGGGAACTGCACGTCGACATCCCCGGAACCGAACTCGGGGAACAACCGCGGCCACAACTGATCGTTGTAGGCGACTATCGCCAACGCCATCCCAAAGGCCAAGCCGCTGGCGAGCAACACGTCGCGAAGTCCCGACCATCTGTGACCGAGCGCAAGCGACGCCACGATGATGATTCCGTACACCAGCCCGAGCGAGTAGATGAATCCCAGCAGGGAAACCAACCACTCAGGCAACGTCGCCGCGAAGCTCGAGAGTGCTGCACCAATACTGTCGTTGACCCCATTGACAAGAACAGCCCACCCGATGAGAAGCAAGCCGAGGACAACCGCGACGATGTCGCCCGCGCGCCTGACTCTTGGCTGTCCCTCGGTCGCCACGAAGTAGCGCGAGCGACGTGGCCGGAGCGCGAGCCGAGGTTCCTCATGCGCCGCATCGACGGTCACTGCAACTCCTCAGCCGACCATACTTGAGGGGAAACTAGCAGCCCGCCTCGGAGATCTGGGCCAGGTACGAGCAAGACACGGGGTCGGTGAATCCGCCTACCTGCCGCTCGGGGCATCAGTAGTGTCACAGCCGACGTCATTGACGACGCCGCGTCGCCGCAGTCAAATCGGGAGTCCGCTCATGCCCTTCCACGTCGACTCCGAGGTCGGGAAGCTCCGGCAGGTGATCCTTCATCGCCCGGGCCTCGAACTGACTCGCCTGACTCCCAACAACATCAAGGAGTTGCTCTTCGATGACGTCATGTGGGCGCAGCGGGCGGGCGACGAACATGATGAATTCACCCAGAAACTGCGCGGCAAGGGCGTCACGGTCCATCTGTTTGCCGAGTTGTTGGCACAGGCGCTCGACGAGTCCGGGTCGCGTGAGTTCGTTCATGAAGAACTGATCACGGCTACCCGTTTCGGCCCCGCATTGGGAAGGCCCCTATACGAGCTCCTGGCCGCGACACCGTCCGAACGGCTGGCCGAGCTACTCATCGGCGGTGTGCTCAAGAGCGACCTGGGACTCGACGAGTCGGCCAGCCTGCTCCTGAAGTACCTCGATCCCGACGACTTCCTGATCACCCCACTGCCGAACCATCTCTACCAGCGAGACAACTCCGCCTGGGTCTATGACGGGGTGTCGCTGCACCCGATGGCCAAGCCCGCCCGGCGTCGGGAGACGATCAACTCCCGGCTCGTCTACAACTTCCACCCGATGTTCCGCGATGCCAGTCCCGCGCTGCACTTCTACTCCGGCAATGACGCCATGCCGTACGAACCCGCCACGTGCGAGGGCGGTGACATCACCGTTCTCGGCAACGGCGCCGTGATGATCGGCATGGGAGAGCGCACCACACCCCAGGCCGTCGAGATCCTGGCTCGTGAGTATTTCGCGCACGGTTCCGTCACGACGGTCATCGCGGTGGATCTGCCCAAGACCCGCGCGTTCATGCACCTCGACACCGTGATGACCATGATCGACCGAGACGCCTTCACCGTGTATCCACTCCTGCCCGAGGACCTCCGGTCGTTCACCCTGACACCCGTCGGATCCGGCGGCGACTACCGGGTGACGGAGAACGACGAACTCTTCCCGGTCGTGGCCGATGCTCTCGGGGTCGAGACGCTTCGGGTGCTGCGAGCGCCGATCGACGCCCGTGGCGCACAGCGCGAGCAGTGGGCCGACGGCAACAACTTCCTCGCGGTGGCTCCCGGAGTGATCTTCGGGTACGAGCGCAACACCACCACGAACACCTACCTACGCGACAACGGTATCGAGGTCGTCACCATCACCGACGGTGAACTGGGGCGCGGCCGCGGCGGCCCGCGGTGCATGTCGTGCCCGATCGAGCGCGACGCAGTGGAGTGGAGCCACTGATGCGCATCGTCGTCGCCCTGGGGGGAAACGCGTTGCAGCGGCGGGGTGAGCCGATGACCGTCGAACGCCAGCGAGCCAATGTTGCCGTCGCGTGCAAGTCTCTTGCTCCCGTCGCGCTCGAACACGAACTGGTGATCTCCCACGGGAACGGACCGCAGGTGGGACTGCTCGCGTTGCAGGCTTCAGCCCTCAACGACGAGTTCGCCTATCCGTTCGACGTCCTGGGTGCCCAGACCGAAGGAATGATCGGGTACTTCATCGAGCAGGAACTCGGCAATCTCCTGCCGTTCGAGAAGCCGCTCGCAACCATTCTCACGATGACCGAGGTCGACCCGGACGACCCGGCCTTCAGGAACCCGACGAAGTTCGTCGGCCCGGTGTACTCGGAAGACGACGCACATCGTCTCGCTGCCCAGCTCGGCTGGACCGTTCGCCAGGATGGCGAGTGGTGGCGTCGCGTGGTTGCATCCCCCATGCCGGTACGGATCTTCGAGACCCGTCCGGTCGAGTGGCTACTGGATCAAGGATGCGTCGTGGTGTGCGCGGGCGGCGGCGGGATACCCACGACCTACCTCAAGGGGACGCACACGCTGGCCGGTGTCGAGGCGGTCATCGACAAGGATCGGGCCAGCGCAGTTCTTGCCGCGGGGCTGGGCGCGGACCTGCTCGTCATCGCCACTGACGTTGACGCCGTGTACCTCGGCTGGGGGACGCCCGACCAGGTCGCCATCGCGACCGCGCACCCCGACGCGCTGAGCGACTTGGCCTTCGCCTCTGGATCCATGGGCCCGAAGGTCGAAGCTGCCGCAGATTTCGCCCGCGGTCCCGGGCGCACCGCAGTCATCGGCTCGCTGGAGCAGTTGCCCGAACTCATCGCGGGATCGGCGGGTACCCGCGTCACCGCCGATGTAGCCGGCTTGCGACCGCGCTGAGGCACGGCGGGCCCACCGTCGTGCCCGTCAATCAGGGTCGTCAGGCCGCCACAGTTGCTGTGACGCAGGAGCAACCGAGTCGTCCGCAGGACCGTCAGGTTGATCCGCTCGCGCGGTATGCCGCGTTGCGCGGTGATATGACTCCGGACAGGCGGCAGCGACGTGCGTACCCGCCTCAAACGCGCCACCGGCGGTGCGATGGGAGGAGGTCCAACCCGGTTCGCGGCCACGCCCCGGGGACCTCTGCGCGGGTCCGCCGGCGCGACCGAGGATAGTGACGTTGGACCGGGCGTCGTCGCCCCTGCTGCTGATCGGACTTGCCGTGGTGGTGCCCGCGCGGTCGGAGGCGAATCTGAACAGGCTCGCTGCCTGGTCGACCCGGTACGGCCGCGCACTGGTGATCGTGCTGTTCCTGGTCTTCGGAACGTGGCTCTTCATCAAGGGGCTCGTCGGCATTGGAGTTCTGTAGGCCCAGGCCCCAGCCGAACTTCGTGATGGAGTCGTGGGCCGAACTACGACTCGACGTTGCTGAACCTCTTCGTGGTGCCATCCCTCTACCTGCGTCTTGGCCACCGGGCGAGAGCCACTACCCACGCCACCAAATGACGGGTCTCACTGCGAACGGGCGGTCAGGGCGTACACGTCCTTGCTTCGCTGATAGGCCCTCGCCTCGAGCTCAAGGGCGTCAGCGCGAGCGACAGCGAGTTGGCCCGCGTCCAGTCGCTCGAACTTCGTGAGGGCGAGCGTCTCGTGTTCGTCATCGTTCGCACCGCTCCACCCGACCTTGATGCTCCCGACGTTGGGGGCGTAGTACTTGTGCTGGAACGCTCGCGGTTTGCCTGTCTCGTACTCCTGGATCTCCATGACGTCGTCGTAACACCGACCCGGAACACAGACTCGTTGGCCTGTCTTGTAGATGTGAGCGTGATCCACCCAGTTGATCGGTGGAGGTGCGTACCCCTCCGAGTAGTCAGGGGTTCCCGTCCGCGGATTCGACCGCATCAAGATCCCTGCCTTTGCGCCCTTCAGCCCCGCTATCCACGTCGGTGCTGCGACGACCTTTCCCCCCTCGTACTCCTCGGGATACTGGCCCAGGTGCCAGATGTTCCCGGAGGTGTCCTGCGCAAAGAACGCCAACTCGGCCTCGCTGAGCGCGCCGTTGTCGAAGTCCAACTCCCTGGCTACCACCGCAGTGACACCGGCCACGGACTTCGTCAGGTCGGTGATCGTCAAGACGACTCGGCGGGACAGCCGTGGGCCGGACTCATCCCCGTTAGCTGAACCAACGAAGGTCCACCTCGACCCCGGCTTGAACGGTAACCACTTGTTGTCGATCACCGTCGACTCAGCGTCGAAGATCGCCGGCGAGAAGTCCGTTGCCGCGACGTCCCTCGCTTGCGAGGCATAGGGCGAGGGCAACGCCGTCCCGCTCTGCGTTCCCGGGACGGGGCTTTGCTGCTCGTTGGCCGTCGATCCGGAACTGCACGCCGCTGATACCAGAGCGCTACACACCATCGCGGCGATTCCCAGCGACCCTCGGATTCCCAGTGACCGCCGCATGTGAATTCCCCCGCCTCTCGTCCAGCCCACCCACAGGAAGCGCAGAATACTGCGCGACCGGTGGGCGTACTGGGCGAATGTGCGAATCTCGACGAGCGGACGTCTACCTGCGAGCGGGTCAGCCCGTCGGCTTGGCGTACGCAGCCACGCCGGTGTCATACAAGACGCAGGCGTCCTCACCCACGGTCCACGCATCATGCCCCGGCTCGAGGACGAACACGTCCCCTGGGCCAACCGTGGACTCGGTTCCGTCGTCGGCGCGGATCGTCATCTGCCCCGAGACACAGATCCCGGTGTGCCGCGCCATGCACGAGTCGGTTCCGGCGATCGGCTTCACGTCGTTCGACCATCGCCAGCCTGGTTCAAAGGTGCCCTTTCCCAACGTGAAGTCACCGATGGTCACCACCTCGAGGTAGCCGTGCGCTGCGAACTTCCTTGTCTCATCGGGGGAATCGATGTTGCGCTTGTCCATCGCCTTCATGTCCGGCTCCTTCCTTGGGGGGACGTCCACACTCCTCCTGACCAAGGAACGGGGTCAAGAGGTTCGATCCAGCGTTCGATCAAGGCACCGACGGGTGGCTCGCCGCATGGGAGAACCGGCGAACGGTTCCGCGGAACCGCTCGCCGGTTACCGGTCAAGCCGCCGATGCCGACGGCCCCGCCGGCTTGCAGAGGCCTCTGCCACCTCAGTTGACGACTCCTGCCTCCCTGCGGCGAACCACTTCCGCCCGCACCGAGTCCGGGTCGACCTGATCGAGCGTCGTGTCCTGACCGGCCTCGCTGTCGCGACGCAGAAAGAGGTCGTGGATCTCGATCGCCAGCACGGCGCGTTGGGTGGCACTGGTCGGCGCGATGCCGTCCGGGAGCAGACCGGGGTGCGCGGCGAGGAACCTGGCGGCGCCTCGTACCGCATCCCGTTGGTCGCGGGAGGCGCCGGTGGGGAAACCGAACCGCCACCTCCGGGCCTGTCGAGCGATCCCGATCTTGTCCGGGTCGTCCACGCCCACGTCGACCTCAGCGGCCGGGAAGATCCGGCAGTCGTAGGTGCGACATGTCACGGGGCGGTGCGCGTAGATCGAGCACTTGTCGTCGACGAGCATCGGGCAGTGGCCCCGCTCGTCGTAGCCCATCACTACGTGTCCGCGAGGCAGCCCGGGCGCGGGGAACAGCAGTTCGGCCGGCAGATGAGCGAGCGTGTCGGTCTCGTCCGGACCGATGTGGATGAACTGGTACGACGTGCAGCAGGCCGTGCACCCGCCGCATGGCACGTCGGACCCTCGTGCGCCGCGGATCGCGCCCTGGATCTCGCTCATCCACACCGAGAAGTCGCCAACCTCCAGGTCGGCCGCCTCACCCATGCCGACGTCGCTCACGGGAGATCCATGGTCGGACCGATCCGCTCACCGAAGGCTCGTCAGCACGCTCAGGTAGTTGGCACGCTCGAAGGCAGTCGGATCGGGTCCGGTGGCCCACGCCGCCGAGCCTCGCGCCTGTTCGACCGAGTCGTAATCTCGCTCGTCGAACCATGCCCGCATACCCGCTTCGACCTCGGCCACGTGGGCCGGTCCGTGGTGCAGCAGGGCCGAGGTCATCATCACCACGTCTGCCCCGACCAGGATCGCCTTGACGGCGTCCTCGGACGTGTGCGCGCCGGTGGACAACGCCAGATCGCAGTCGACCCGGCCACGCAGCAGACCGATCCAACGCAGCGGCAGTCGCAACTCATCGGAACTCGACAGGACGAGGTGCGGGGTCGCGTGCAACGTCTCCAGGTCGAGGTCCGGTTGGTAGAAGCGGTTGAACAGGACCAGACCCTGGGCACCCGCGTCGGCAATTCTGCGGGCCAGATGTGGCAGCGACGAGAAGTACGGCCCGAGCTTGATGGCGATCGGTAGCGAGACACTCGAGCGCACCTGCTCGACCACGGCGAGCACCTCGTCCTCGACCTCGGCGGCAGACCGGTTCGGGTCGGCGGCAACGCGGTACTCGTTGAGTTCCAAGGCGTCCGCGCCGGCCTCTTCCAGGACTGCGGCGTAGTGCGTCCATCCGCTGGGGCTGATCCCGTTCAGGCTCGCGATCACCGGGATGGACAGCGCGGACTTCGCGCCGGTCACCAGTTCCAGGTACTCCGACGGGCCTGTTGCGAACGCCACGTCGTCGGTGAAGAAGTCACCTCCCTCCGCGAATCCGGCGCCGACACCTCCCAGCAGTGCGTCGATGTGCTCGGACTCCGCGACCAACTGCTCCTCGAACAGCGACGGCAGAACGACGGCACCGGCACCGGCGTCCTCCAGCAGCCGCAACTTGTCCAGGCTGCGGGTGACCGGTCCGGCCGACGCAACCAGAGGGGATCGCAGGGACAGGCCGAGATATCGGGTGCTCAGGTCCACACTCATTCCGGCTCCTCGCCTTCAACGGTGACCGACCGTTCCAGGCCCGCCAGTTGGCTGTAGTAGCGCCACCGTTCGTCGATGTCGGACTGCGCCGCGCTCGCCAGCGCCGCGGCGTGGTCGGGATGGGTGCGGGCCAGCACGGCGAACCGCGCCTCGGACCGCGCGAACTGCGCGAACGGGATGCTCGGAGCCTTGGAGTCCAATTGGAAGGGGTGCTCGTGCTCCCCGGAACCCGGTCGGAACCTGAACAGCGGCCAGTAGCCACTGGCCACGGCATCCTTCTGGTGAGTCATCGACGTCCGCATGTCGATCCCGTGCGCGATGCACGTCGAGTAGGCGATGACCAGAGAGGGACCCGGATACGCCTCAGCCTCTTGGAGCGCGCGCAGGGTCTGCACGTCGTTGGCGCCCAACGCGATCTGCGCGACGTACACCGAGCCGTACGCCATCGCGATGATGCCGAGGTCCTTCTTCGGCGTCTGCTTCCCGCCGCTCGCGAACTTCGCAACCGCCGCGCGCGGGGTGGACTTCGAGGCCTGGCCTCCCGTGTTCGAATAGACCTCCGTGTCCAGCACCAGCAGGTTCACGTCCCGCCCGGACGCCATCGCGTGGTCAAGTCCGGAGAACCCGATGTCGTACGCCCAACCGTCACCCCCGACCACCCAGACGCTGCGGTGCACCAGGTCGTCGGCGACCGACGCCAGCAGTACGGCATCGGCAGACTCGACGGCCCCCGGTGGCACCTCGGCCAGTCGCCGCTTCAGGTCCGCGACCCGCTCCCGCTGCGCGCCGATCCCTGCGTCGTCGCGTTCGTCGCACCCTGCAAGCAGCGCCGCGACGACGTCGGCGTCGAGCGGTGGAGTCAATCGCCGCAGCAGTTCGGCGGCCAACCGTCGGCTCTGATCCATGGCCAACCGGATCCCGAGCCCGATTTCGGCATTGTCCTCGAAGAGCGAGTTCGACCAGGCCGGACCGCGCCCATCGGCGTTGACTGCCCACGGGGTCGTCGGGAGGTTGCCCCCGAAGATCGACGAGCACCCGGTGGCGTTGGCGACGATGGCCCGGTCCCCGAACAACTGGGACACCAGGCGCAGGTACGGCGTCTCCCCGCAGCCCGCGCACGCCCCGGAGAACTCGAACAACGGCTGCAGCAACTGGGACCCCTTGACGCTCCCCTGCGCGACCTGGTCGCGCGGCGCCTCCGGCAGTTGCAGAAACGCCGCGAACCGCTCCCGCTCGGTCTCGAGGTGCGGTCCGATCGGCTCCATGTTGATCGCCTTGTGTCGTGCCTCGGACTTGCTTCGGGCGGGGCACACGTCCACGCAGATCCCACAACCGGTGCAGTCGTCGGGTGCCACCTGGATGATCAACTGACGCCCGGGCAACTCACGCGACTTGAACTCCTTGCGGGGTAGCACCGTGGGCAGCATCTCGAAGGCGTCCGGTTCGGCGACCTTGGCCCGGATCGCCGTATGCGGGCACACCATCGCGCACTTGTTGCAGTCGATGCAGATGGCCGGGTCCCAGATCGGGATCTCGAGGGCCAGCGTGCGCTTCTCGAATTGGGCCGTCGCGGTGGGGAAAGTGCCATCAACTGGAAGGGCGCTCACCGGCAGCAGATCTCCCTCGCCCGCGATCATCCGGGCGGTCACTCGCTGCACGAAGTCGGGCGCATCCGCCGGGACCGGATCCCGGCGGTGCAGAACGGACGTCGCCGACGCGGGGATGGTCACCTGGTGCAGCGCAGCCACCGCTCCGTCGATGGCGCGGAGGTTCTGTTCCACGACCGCGCGCCCGCGGCGCGCATAGGTCTTCTCGAAGTACCGACGGATGTGGTCCATGGACTCCAGCTGCGGCAGGACGCTGATGAGCGCGAAGAACGCCGGCATCATCACCGAGTTGATCCGCTGCCGCAGACCGACATCGGCCGCAACCGCGTACGCATCAACGACATACATCCGCAACGCCTTGTCCAACACCGTCCGCTGAACCTCGACAGGGAGCTGCTCCCAGACCTCGTCGGGCCCGTACGGACTGTTGAGCAGGAACGTCGCTCCCGGCCGAGCCGATGCCAGGACGTCCATGTGCATCAGCAGCGAGAACTGGTGGCAGGCGACCAGGTCCGCTTCGTCGATCAGGTACGACGACCGGATCGGGTCCGGAGACATCCGAAGATGGCTGACCGTCACCGCGCCAGACTTCTTGGAGTCGTAAACGAAATACCCCTGCACATGCATGTCGGTGTTCTCGCCCAGGATCTTCACGGTCGCCTTGTTGGCACTCACCGTGCCATCGCTGCCCAAGCCGTAGAAGACCGCCGTTCGAACCGACTCAGCACCCGCGACCGTCAACCGTTCCCGACTCCAGGGCAGCGAACGCCGCGTGACGTCATCAACGATGCCGACCGTGAAACCGTGAGCGGGCGGACCCGAGGCGGCGAGGGTTCCGGAGCGAACCGCGCGCAGATGGTCGAACACCGCAGCGGCCATGGCCGGGGTGAATTCCTTCGACGACAACCCGTACCGCCCACCGACGACCCGCGGCAAACTCGGTCGCCCGCCCGTCGCGAGCGCCTCCACCAGGGCGGCCACCGTGTCCAGGTACAGCGGCTCGCCCCCGGCCCCGGGCTCCTTGGTCCGGTCCAGTACCGCGACATCGGAGACGGTCGCCGGGAGCGCCGCGACCAGCGCCGCTGCCGGGAATGGCCGGTAGAGCCGCACCTTCAGCAACCCCACCCGTTCACCAGCGGCGACCAGTGCCTCCACGGCCTCCTCGGCGGCACCAGCAGCTGAGCCCATGAGGACCAATACCTGCTCGGCGTCCGGGGCGCCCACGTAGTCGACCAGGCCGTACTGGCGACCGGACAACTCGGCCAATATCGTGAACACGTCGGCAATCGCAGCAGGCACGGCGTCGTGGAATGGGTTGGCGGCCTCGCGAGCTTGGAAGAACACGTCCGGGTTCTGGGCGGATCCACGCAGTACGGGAGCGTCCGGCGTCAGGCCACGCGCACGGTGTGCGGCAATCAGGTCGGGGTCCACGAGGCTTCGGAGATCGCCGGCGGACAGGGTGCGGATCTTGGCCACCTCGTGGGAGGTGCGGAAGCCGTCGAAGAAGTGAAGAACCGGCACCCTCGTGGCCAGCGAGACCGCGTGGGACACCGCCGCGAAGTCGTGCGCCTCCTGCACGCTGCCGGCCGACAGCATCGTCCAACCGGTGGTTCGGGCGGCCATCACGTCGCTGTGATCACCGAAGATCGACAGCGCGTGGGTGGCCACCGTCCGTGCCGCCACGTGGATCACGGCTGGGGTGAGTTCTCCCGCGATCTTGAACATGTTGGGCAGCATGAGGAGAAGACCCTGTGACGCGGTGAACGTCGTCGCCAGCGCTCCTTTGGTCGCCGCTCCGTGCAACGCTCCCGCCGCGCCGGCCTCCGACTGCATTTCGATGACATCGGGCACCGACCCGAAGAGGTTGGGGATCCCAGCGTCAGACCACGAGTCGGAGAATTCGCCCATCGGCGATGCCGGCGTGATCGGGTAGATCGCCACCACATCGGAGAGGGCGTACGCAACAGATGCGGCCGCCTCGTTGCCATCCAGGACCGCCCAGCCGGGCTCGACCGGCACCGTTGTCTCGGGGATCCTGGCCGTTGCCATGTCCGTGGTCATTCGCCCATCCTCGCGCCTCGCCGATTGCTTTACCTCACTTCCGAGTAGATGACTGCGCTCCCGGCGCAGTGGGGTTCGCCACATCGACGACCACTCATCAGTCCCCGACCGAGGATGCCGGCGAACCGCCCTAGCCGTAGTGCGGGTCGGGCCTTCGCAGCGACCACCCCGCGGGTGCGATCCCGGGCACAATGGCCAGGTGAGCCGGTTGACGGACCGCAAGGAGGCGCTCTTCTTCACCTGCGCGACGGTCCTGCTCGCCGTCGGTGGGGTGGCCTGGTCGCTGGGCGCCACGGACGCGGCGAACCTGTCGTGGATCGTGGCGACGTGCCTGGGACTGATCGTCTCGGTGGCCTGGGTCACCCAGGCCCTGATCCGCCGCCGGCCCAGCGTCGATGTCATCGCGGTGTTGGCCCTGGCCGGGTCACTCGCGGTCGACGAGTTCTTCGCCGGGGCCGTGATCACCGTGATGTTGGCATCCGGGCGTCTTCTCGAGGCCGGTGCGGCAGCCCGAGCCCGGCGCGAGTTGAGCCTGCTCATCCAGCGATCACCGCGGACCGCACGTCTGCGCACCCAGGACGGGGTCACCGAGGTCGACGTGGATCAGGTGGCTCGTGGTGATCGGCTTCTGGTGGGAAGCGGCGAGATCGTCCCGGTGGACGGCCGGCTCCTGTCCAGCGGGACCCTGGACGAGAGCGCTCTGACCGGCGAATCGCTGCCGGTCGAACGCCCCGCGGGTGACGAAGTCCGAAGCGGCGTGGTCAACGCGGGTCCGCCCATCGACCTCATCGCTACCGCCCCGGCGAGCCAATCC
>Ga0315283_10002879_pt1 | contig 14560 bp, 16 predicted proteins | sample YL17G09_0_MG_FD_204541 | JGI IMG/M metagenome (GOLD analysis project Ga0315283, IMG submission 204541) | Sediment microbial communities from Yellowstone Lake, YNP, Wyoming, USA - YL17G09_0 | ecosystem: Environmental > Aquatic > Freshwater > Lake > Sediment | place: USA: Wyoming | collected... | reverse complement strand
GCCGTCATCGATGACGGTCACGTGGTCACGCTGGTGGAATGGGTCGGCGCCGGCGAGGCCGTGCTGCACGTGATCGCGACGCGCCGCTCGCGGGAGCGCCTGCGTTCCGGCGAGGGCCTGAACTTCCCCGACACGCCCATCATCCTGCGGGGCATGAGCACCGACGACCTGGAGGCGCTCGACGTGGCGGCCGAGGTGGCCGGCCTCGTGGGGCTCTCCTTCGCGCAGGAGGCCGCGGACGTGGACCGGCTCATCGAGGCACTCGATGCCCGGCGCGCGTCGCACATCGGCATCGTGGCCAAGATCGAGACGCGGCGGGGCGTGGAGCACCTGCCCGACATCATCGTCTCGGGCGCGCCACGGCGGGCCTTCGGGGTCATGATCGCGCGCGGCGATCTGGCCGTCGAGATCGGCTACGAGCGCCTCGCCGAGATGCAGGAGGAGCTGCTCTGGCTCTGCGAGGCCGCACACGTACCGGTCATCTGGGCAACCCAGGTCCTCGAATCGTTGGTCAAGACCGGCATTCCGACCCGTGCGGAGCTGACCGACGCTGCGATGGCTGACCGGGCCGAGTGCGTCATGCTCAACAAGGGCCCCTTCATCCTGGAGGGCGTCCAGACCCTCGTCGACGTCATCGTGCGCATGGAGATGCATCAGGACAAGAAGACGTCGCTGCTGCGGGCGCTGGGCTCGTGGTGAGCGCGCGCCGGGGCATCTGCCAGGAACTGCCATAGAGGGTCGCCTTCGCCGACCCGTATGTGGCTCACACGAGTCAAGGTGCGTGCTCGGCCACCAGGCCCCGAACGGACCACTGGGCCACACCAACTCCAATCGCCGATGAGGCGGCGCTGACAGCCACGTTGACAGCCACGGCAGTCACACTCGGTCCCACGGCAGGGGAGAGGATGGACGAGGGCCGGGACTGGGGCCCACGTGGGGCGCCGAGGAACGTCCCCATGGACGGCACCTGGACGGCCTTTTAGTCCTCGTGTCCTGGGTTCGAATCCCAGCCGGCTCACCAGAATACCTAGGCATCTGTTCGAAGGTGCGGTCTTATCTCTTGCGGATGCCGCCTTTCAGCATCCGCTGACAGCCACGTTGACAGCCACGGCGGAAGCACGCGGTACGCGGGTGTGGACAGCCGACGGCCGTGTGTATGGAGAAGCACCCATCGGGTTCGGCCGTGCCTCTCACTCCTCTGGGCTGGCGGATGTCCTAGCGTGCCAGGCGGCGATCTCGGCCCGGCTGCCGATACCGAGCTTGTCGAGTAGGTGCTGGACATGCGTCTCGACCGTCCGAGGCGACAGGAACAGCCGTTGACCGATCTCGCGGTTCGCGAGACCCTGGGCGACCAGCGCGGCGACCTCGCGCTCGCGCGGACTGATCCGCGGCGGGCCGTCTACTGCCGGGAGGGCCGACTCGGCATCCTCGAGCGCGAACGACATCGCCCTGACCTGGTCGAGCTGTCGGCCTGCCGTGACCTCCCGGGCGAAGCGGGGACCCAGACGGTGGCGCAGGGCCTCCACCGTGCTGTCGTGGAAGCGCTGCCAGGGTGGCGTCATCCCAGTCCCCGTGAAGGCCCAGCATTCGGCGGCGATCCCGAGCAGGCGTGCCGCACGGAGGTACATCCGCAGGTCCACGCTGACCCAGGCCATGGCCTCGATGCTCCAGGCGCGATGCCACAGGTCGTCGAGGCGCCGGTCGATCCGGAGCGCCTCCACAAGGAACGCCATGGCAGCGCGTGGGTCACCGGACTGCCATAGTGCACCCGCGAGCAGGTGCAGGTGGGGGACCCGGGTCCAGGCCTCACCGGCCGCGTCAGAGAGCTCGAGCCCCGCCCGGCTGGCCCTCTGGCACTCGGACAGGTCCCCGCCCATGAACGCCACGATGCCGAGTTCGAGGAGCGCCCAGGAACGACACGTGGGGTCCGCCGCCGGATCGGCCAGGGTCACCCGCGCGAGCCCGCGGGCGTCATCAGGCCGTCCTTCGGCGATCGCAAGGTAACCAGCGACCATGCGGACGTAGGCATCGATGGCCGTCTGGGCGGCTCGCATGGCGTGGTCGGATGCGCGGTCGAGGAAGGCTCGGGCTTCCGTGAGTCGGCCACTCAGCACCGCGACCCACGCTGCCGCCGCATGGGCGCGCGCCGCGAGGGACGGATTCGCTTCGTGCTCCAGGAACGGCACGAACCAGCGAGCGGCTTCCGCATGGCTCGCTCGGGTCATCCAGTACCAGAGGCTTCCCAGCGCGATTCGCAGGCCCTCCTCATGGGCGCCGGTCGTGCGGCATGACTCCAGGGCCGCGCGAAGGTCGGCTGCATCGGCGGACATCTCGTCGAGCAGGGACGCCTGATCGGGCCCCCACCAGCGTCGGTCTAGGTCGGTCGCGCGATCTAGCATCCAGGATCGGTGACGCGACGCGACCTCGGCCTCCTCGCCCGCCCCGCGGAGCTGCTCGAGCCCGAACTCGCGCATCGCCTCGATGATCCGATAGCGGTCGCGGGATGCGTCGAACACGACCATCGACCGGTCGACGAGCTCACCCAGCACGCGCTCGATGATGCCGCGGTCCAGTCTCGGGTCGGCGGCGACGCTCTCCGCCGCCGGCAGGGTGAAGCCTCCCGCAAAGATCGCCAGACGCCGCCAAACGGTGCGCTGCGGCTCATCGAGGAGATCATGGCTCCAGCCGATGGCACCGCGCAGGGTGCGCTGGCGCTCGGGAGCCATGCGAGTCGCGGAGCCCAGTTCGGTGAGGTGCCCCGACAACCGCTCGACGAGTGCCGCCATCCCGAGATGACGCATCCGCGCGGCGGCCAGCTCGATCGCGAGCGGCATACCGTCCAGGCGATCGCAGAGCGTGACGGCGAGGGGGCGTTGGGTCTCCGCGAGCACGAACGAGGGAGACGCGAGACGGACGCGCTCCACGAAGAGCGTCACCGCCGCCGGCTCCTGCAGGCCCGCGATCGGGAAGAGCTGCTCGCCAGGCACGAGCAGCGCGCGCCGGCTCGTGGCCAGGATGGTCACCGCGGGACACCGTTCGAGGATACTCACCGCGAGCCGCGCCGCTCCATCGGTGACATGCTCGCAGTTGTCGAGCAGCAGGACGAACCGTCGTTCACGCAGGTACTCGATCAGGGACGCCGTTGGATCACCGCCGCCCCGCAGGTCGATGGCCTCGGCCACGACGACGGCTACCTCGGAGGCATCGCCGATCCCGGCGAGGTAGGCGTAGGCCACGCCGCCCTTCAGCGACCGGGCGAGCTGCGCGACTAACTCCTCCGCGAGCCGGGTCTTGCCGCTTCCGCCGGCGCCCGTGATGGTGACGAGGCGGCTCCCCGTCAGGAGTCCCCGGAGCCGGGCGATCTCGTCTCGACGGCCGACGAACGAGGTCAGGGGCACGCGGCCGCCAACCTCGTCGATCACGCTGCCCTTCATCGCGTCCTCCTGAGCCTACCCGCGAAGCATCGTACCGCCGTCGCTCGGTCGCCTACGCATGGGTAGTGAATCAGTACCGACATCCGTCATCCACCGGATGGCGGACACGCCAGCGGCGAGCACTGTGGCAGGCATGCACGCTCCACATCACGCCACCGCCGATCGCGCCACGCGCGCTCCGCTGGTCCGCACCTACGTCCAGAGGATCGACGCCTCCCCGGAGGCCGTCTTCCCGTTGCTCTGCCCGGTCCGTGAGGGCGAATGGCTCGAGGGCTGGGCTGACAGCTGCGAGCTGATCTGGTCGGCGTCCGGCCTGGCCGAGCTCGGTTGCGTGTTCCGCACCACCGAGCCGGACGGGCCGGAGACCATCTGGATCATCACCGAGCACGATCCTGACCGGGGGGTGATCGTGTTCGCACGCATCACGCCCGGCATCGCCGCCAGCACGCTCCGCATCGCGGTCGGACCGTCCGAGGACGGCGCGAGCGTCGTGGCCATCCGGTACACGGTCGTGCCCACGAGCCGAGCGGGAGAGGCCTACGTGGCCGCGCGGTACGACCGCCACGACCACTCCGACTCGGTCGTCTGGTGGGAGCGGTCGATGAACCACTACCTGCGGACCGGCCAGCTGTTGCGCCGCCTTCGGCGTGAACCCACATCGAGCGTCCGAGCGAATGCCTCGGACGGGAATGGAAAGGAGTGACCCCGTGTCATCGATCCCCCACCCCGCCGCATCCGGCACGGAGGCGCCGACGACCACAGCGACGCCCACCGCGGCCCGGGTTCGACGCCGGAGACGAGCGATGGCCGTCACGGCGACGGTCACCGTCGCGTCGCTGATGCTGCTCGTGGACCTGCTGCTCGTGGGCCACACGCATGGCGAGCAGATCTGGGGCCCGATCACCGCGGGCCTTGGCGCCGGCGCCGGGATGCTCAGCCTGGCGCTCCTGGCCGTCCATGGCCGGCGTCGGGCGGCCCGGCTCGCCGTGTACGCGCTGTGGCTCATCGTCGCCTTCTTCGGGTTCGGCGGCCTCCAGAGCCACCGGATCGCCGGGGCGGGCGTCGAGGGCTCCGGCCCTCCACCGCTGGCTCCCCTCGTCTTCACCGGTCTCGGCATCGCCGGCGCGCTGATCCTGCGCTACGGCAACAAGGAGGACTGACATGCGCACCCTCGTCATCTACGACACGAAGTTCGGCAACACGGAGCGGATCGCCGAGGCGATCGCGCGTGGCGCGGGCACGCATGGCGCCGTGCAGGTCACGGACATCGCCGGTGCCGCCGGCTCGCTCCCCGAGCGACCGGACCTGCTGCTCGTCGGCGGTCCCACCCAGCGGCGCGGGCCGAGCCCAACCCTGCGTGACTTCCTGGACTCGATGCCGCCGAACCTGCAGGGCGTCCCGGCCGCATCGTTCGACACCCGGTTCCGCGGCTCGACGCTGCTGATGGGTTCGGCGGCCCGCGAGGCAGGCAAACGCATCCAGAAAGGTGGCGCACGCATGGTCGTCCCGCCCGAGAGCTTCTTCATCTCGCGCGGTGGCCCGCTCGAGCGCCAGGGGCTCGAAGCGGGCGAGTTGGCCCGAGCGGAGCAGTGGGGAAGCCTCGTGGGGGCAGCCGCTCTGGAGGTCGGGCGCGCGACCCGCGCGTGAGGTTACGGGCATCTGACCGCGGCGACCGGCCCCCACTGTGCAGATCGGCCGTCGTGACACGAGAGGAACAAGGAGGACGAAGCCATGAACGACTCGATGCACACGGATCCGGCAGAGCGAAGCCCGCTGCTGCGCCTGTTCTATCGCGGCTGGCGCCCGACGCGCGTCGGTCGCTGGGCCAACCGGTCAGCAGCCTGGTTGACCGCGCACGGGCTGTCGTCGAGGGAGGCAGCGATCCTCGAGGTCCGTGGGCGCGCATCCGGCCAACTACGCTCCGTCCCCGTGGTGGTCGCCACCGTGGGGGGCGGACGGTACCTGGTCTCGATGCTCGGCCCGGGGTCCGATTGGGTGCGGAACGTCGAGGCCGCCCAGGGCGAAGCCGTCCTCCGCCATGGGCGCCGAAGCTCCGTCCATCTCGTGGCGGTGCCGCCGGTCCAGCGTGCACCCATCCTCAGCGAGTACGTGCGGGTCGCGACGAGCGGCCGCAACCACCTCCCGGTCGCGGTCGGGGCGCCATTGTCCGAGTTCCAGGCGATCGCCGAGCGCTATCCGGTGTACCGCATCGAGGGTGGGTGAGGTGATCAGCGCTGCCTCCTCGGCACGCTGTTGGGCCCCACCGGAGTGCGGGGCCCAACAGCTCGCTCGTCTACGGCCCGCGTGGCGTCGCCCCGGGTTCCACGTCGATCCGGCGGAGACAACCGGTTGCTGTTGTACTTCGGACCGGTGTGGAAGGGTCCTTTCGCGAGGGCGGCAAGTCGGGTTCGAGAACCTGCCTCCGGCACGCAGACCCCCCCGGCCTTCGCGCCTCGGCGGCCTCGTCCTCGCGTTCGGGGCTGTGCCACAGGCAGAACGGCTCACCCTTGATGGGTGGCGCCCCGCACTGGCGTCCATGACGCTGGCGGCCGGCACAGGACGGGGCGGTCTCCACGTCGGAGTACGAGGGACCACACCGCTATCACCGTCGATCTCGCGAACGTGCGGTGAGAGCGGCCGGCTGGTCACGTGGGGCGGCAGCCGACGGGTGGTCTCATCGAGGTCCCGCACTGCGGCGTCTGCCTGTCCACTCTCGATGAGTGCCACCGATTGCATGTAGATAGCCTCGACGACAGTGGGCCGATCGCCCAAGCGAACCCGAGCAGCGATGCGCGCCCGACCCCCGGGGCCGACGTTCCGAGGCCGGTCCACCGTCAGAGCCGCTAGCGCTGTAACGGCGATAGGGCCGCTACTTGCACGCACCCGTCCAGCCGCGTGCGGCAGAGAAGGCCTGGAAGATGATCGAGGCCATCGAGATGCCGCGCCTGGCCGTGACGAGGTCAAGCCAATCGAGGATTTCGACGATGGCCGCGAGGATGCTGCCTGACAGGGCGAGGACGCAACTGGCGACCCTGAACTCCATGGTGAGCGGCAACTGGTACTCGGTGCCCTCGGTGCCTGTCCCATCGTCCATCACGTCAACGGTCGCGCCGGTATCGGGGTCGATGCGCCACCAGCCGACCCGGTCGTGCCCCGCGACGGTCACCGGCCCCGCTGGCGCTATGACGATGTCGCCTGCGGCCAGGGCCTCCTCGATGAGCGCCATCGCGGCGGGACCGTAGGCGGCGCCGTCGGGCACGCGTCCCCGGATGGTCACGGTCGGAATCCCGGACTGGGCGGCGATCTCGAAGAGCTCTCCCACACCAAGATGGTCGGCCGCTGCGGCTCCGGCCGAAGCGACTCCCTGGCTAACGCTGGTGGTGTCGATGTCGCGACACCATCTCGCCATCGAGTCGAACGCGCGGCAGCCACATCGCACCGGCATGGCCCGAAGCAAGGTCGAGGGGATGACCAACGCGGCGGGCCATCGATCCGAGCCCGGGACTTGCATGCGACTATGCGGATCGCCCGCCCGCCCTCGGCGTACCATCCGTGCTATGCGCGACGAGATCGGAGACGGGGACTCCGCCGTCTACGGGCTCGCACCCCGGGCGAGGCGGCGCGGCCGGCTGGTGCAGCTGGCGCTCGTTGGCGGCGGCATCGGGCTCGCAGCGGCGACCCTCGCGTACCTCAACGGGACCGAGGGCTTCGGCTATGGGGTCGTGCTCGCGATCACGATCCTCGGGCTGGGCCTGGGCGTGGCCTGGTACGTGCGCCGGATGACACAGCGGGTGCGGCTCACAGTGGGGAACGCCGGAGTCGAGTACGACGCCGGCACGCACCGGATCGTGGCGGTGTGGGAGGACGTCGTGGCCGTCGACGACGTGATCCTGGGTGCGGACACCGGGCCCGCGCTGGTGCTGCGCGGCGACCACGCCGTGAGTGGAGGCCCGATGCTGGGCATCGCTGCCGTCGGCCAGGCGATCGAGGCGACCGGGTCCTCGGCACCATCGTTCAAGGCGACGATCCCACTCAGCGGGTTCATCCAGGGCAAGTTGGCCGGGAGCCCGCTCGAGGCGGACCTACGGGACCATGTCCCGGAGCTGGTGGACACCTACCTGGCGCGCCAAGGTGGTGCACCGACCCGCTGAAGGGACGCCGGGGAACGGGACCCCCCAGACGACGAACGGAGGCGGTCGGAACGGGACGCCTCCGCCACGGGCACCGAGCGGATTCGACCCCGCCGAGGCCCCCGAGGGCCATCTCGGGGTCGCCGGCCTGCTCGCTCGCGCCATTCGGCTCGCCGCCGATCGCTGGATCGTCACGCGACCGCGCGGGGGGACCCGTATCGAGGTGACGATGCCGATCCTGTCCGATCGCTCGGGTCAGGTGCTCGTCACCGTCGTCTGATGATAAGTCGGCTCGCAGTGGAACAAGGCCGGCACACCATTGCGGCATAGTGTTGATCTCGTGGTCGGCGACCCCGCCTTCACGACCTCCGACTCTTGAACCCCGTGGCAGGGAGTGGCGTCATACAGGGTGAGCGGGAGGCTCTGACACGCGGCCCACACCCTGGCCGCCGGGACCGCGCCGAGCCACTGGCGAACCCGACCCGCGCACGAGAGGGGGATGTGGGTCATGAAGCACTGGCATGACGAGGTGCGCATCGAGGCACCCGTCGAGCATGTCTGGAAGTTCTTCTTCGACACGTCGCACTGGCGCGACTGGATGCCGCGCGGCGAGTTCTCCGACTTCAGCGGTCCGCTCGACCATGTCGGGACGACGTACGTCGAGACCATGAAGCTCATGGGCTTCGAGATGAAGATGACCTCCGAGGTCGTCGAGGTCGTGCCGCTGCGGCTCTACCGAGAACACAGCGACTCGGGGCCGATGGACACGACCGCCCGGTTCGAACCCGATGGCGAGGCGACCCGCCTGATCATGGAGATGGACTACGAGATGCCGGGCAAGGTGCCGGGCTTCATCAAGGACCTCTTTGCCAAGGGCTGGGGCGACCGGCAGGGCCACAAGATGGTCCAGGACTTCAAGGCCCTCGCCGAGGCCAAGGTCCCGGCGCACGCGTAGGCGGCCAGGTCGCGCCGCTGCGGCTGTCTGCGCGTCGCCGCGAGAGGATCGCTGCAGCGGCGCTGAGCCACCGGCGGTCTCGGTAGTCGCAAGGGGGGACAGCGATGGCGTGGATACGAAGCCTCGTGCAGAGGCTCGGCTGCTCGGCGTGCCGCATCCTCACCCTGCTCGGCAAAGGGGCCGACGACCGCTGCGACCGTCGCGCTGACGACGACGCCAGTGAGGGGTGATGGTCGAGGAACGGGAAGCCAGGGAGGTGCCCGCCGAGTAGCCCTCTCGCGCCGCCTCGGCTGCCTGCTGCACACCCAGGAGGACGTGACAGGACACATGGGGGACCGACATGCGCACCCCCTTGCGCATCATCGCGGCCGAGACGGCCGGTCGGCCCCCCTCCATCACACGACCCTGCGGCCCAGTCGCGTTCACGACCTCCGACTCTTGAACCAAGTGGTACCGCTGTGGCGTCATACACGGTGAGCGGGAGGCTCTGACACGCGGCCCACACCCTGGCCGCCGGGACCGCGCCGAGCCACTGGCGAGACCGACCCGCACAGCAAGAAGGGGGGAACCCTCATGCGGATGACGCGACTTCCTCTGGTAGGGGCGGCGATACCGGCCCTCCTCGTGGCGATGGCGCTGACACCGGGTGTGCTGGCCGCCGAGGAAGACCCGGCGCTGGCCGACCATCCCATCGTCGGCACGTGGGTGGCGGATAACACACCCGAGGACCCCACGGACGCACTCGAGCTGAGCACCTTCGGGCCGGGCGGCTTGGTCGTGAACATCAGACCGGACAGCAGCAACGCCGGCTCCTGGGTCCCGACCGGCGAGCGCAGCGCCGACCTGACGTTCTACGTGCCGATGACGGACCCCGAGGCCGGCTTCCTCGGCTTCCTCATCGTCCGCGGCGACGCCCTGGTCTCCGATGATGGCCAGTCCTTCACCGGCACCTGGACGGTGGAGTTTCCCGCTGCGATGGTCGAGGCTGGTGGCCTGCCTGCCGGCCAACTCGGCCCTGGCGAGGTGACCGCCCACCGAGTCAACGTCGAGCCGATGGGCGCGCCGGTCGCGCCGTGGCCGCTGCCGCCTCCACCCGAGGAGGGCGCCTCGGAGTAGCTGCATCGCGCCACCTCGGCGAGCGAAGAGGCCCGTCCCGCGAGTGGCGGGCCTCTTCTCATCTGCGCTGCGGCTGACACGATGGCCTGATCGTGACGATCATGACCGACGCCTCTCGACATGGGCGGTAGGGCTACGCATCCTCGGCCCAGCGGGAGGCGATGGAGCGCGGCCCACACCCTGGCCGCCGGGACCGCGCTGAGCCACTGGCGGACCCTTCCCGCGCATGAGAGAAAGGGGACTCCGATGCGAAAGCTGTTGGCCACAGGAGCGGCTCTGTTGGTCTGTCTGGCCTTCGGCGCAGGGCCGGTGCTAGCGCAGGACGCTGCGAGCAGCGTCTCCTTCGACGGTGTCGGCTTCGACTTCGACGAGGCGCTCGGGACCAGCGCGACCAGCACCCAGGTACCCGGCCAACCGACCGACGTCGAGCAGCCTTCCGGACCGGACGTCCCCCATCTCGCGTTCACGCTCTACGGTCCTCGACCCGAGGGGGCGAAGGTCCCGAGGGTGGGCGTCGCGCCGGGAGTGGTCCGCTTCTATCGGACGGCGGACCTTGCTGGCTCCGACCAGGCGTCGCAGGAGCTCGAGGCGCTGACGTCCCTGTTGAGCGGACGCCCCGACCTCGCCGCCTTCATGGAGGTGACCGACGACGGGAGCGGCGATCCGCTGCCATTCCTGCCGGTCTTCCCGGCAGCGCAGGTCATCCGCGCGCGAGCGCAGTACGTCGAGACACCGCAACTGGCCGGCATCGCCTACGTCACCGCGTACCGCCAGGATGTCTACCCGTTCGCGGCCGGCGACTTCTGGTACACGTTCCAGGGCCTGAGCGCGGACGGCTCGTGGTACGTCGCGGTCGACTTCGTCGTCGACGCGAGCATGTTCCCGGCGGAGGTCACCGCGAAGGACGCGAACCGCATCGCCGATCCCGAGCGCTACCCGGCCTACCTGGAAGACAGCATCCAGGCCCTGAACGAGGCCGCGCCGGATGACTTCGCCCCGCCGTTGACGGCGATCGATGCGCTCGTGCGGTCCATCACGTTCGAGGGCGTGCCGGCGACCGAGTAGCTCGGCGGGCGTCCTTCGCGCCGCGTCAGAGCCTCCGTCGCGCGAGGGGCCATCCAGCGTCATCGGAGCCTCCTGCCACGGCATCGAGTCCGACTGACGCCCGCTCGCCGCCGTGAGTCCGCCTTCTTGGTCCGGAACGCGCCGATGCGCGCGAGACTCCGCGGCCGGTCGTGGGCGCAGGCTCCATCTCCAAGAGCGGTCCTCCCCGCACCACGGGCACGGGCGCGCCAGCGACGTGTGATCCAGGAAGGTGGCGGATGGCCCTACGAGCGGAAGGCCCGCGCGGCCTCACGCTCCAAGGCGCCGCGGAAGGCATCCGCCAACGCATGGGGGATGCGTCCGGCCTCCTCGGCGCTGACCCCGCCCTGGGTCCCCGTCCGGCTCCCTCGCGGCGCGGCGACGTGGTCCGGGTTGCCGTTGTGGCAGCCCGGCGGCAGCTCGAGCCCGGGAGGGAAGACACCCCACAGGTCGGTGGGCTTGGCGCGGTCGAGCCCGAGGCGGCAATACCAGACGGTGCGGCGTGGGATGCCGGCCAGCAGGTCGAGGCTGCGTAGCCGGCCACGAGGGTTCTCGATGACCCAGTAGGCCGGCTGGAGCAGCGCGATGATGCGGAGGGTCGCCAGCACCAGCCGCATGCCCTCGACGGCGATGGGGTGCCCGTCCGGGTAGCGGTCGCTGCGCTTGGGGCTGGGGATCGAGCCGAGCTGCCACATCTTGCCCATCGACCCCACCACGCGGCGTGTACGGCCCCAGGTGGGTCATCATGGCGGATGCGGACCTCGCGACCCTGCCAGGTGACGATGAGCGGCTCGGGTGACTTCACGGGATGCACGGTACTCGGGCATCCGCGCCACGTCGGATGGCGCTCGTGTGCGGCATGATCCAGCCTACTTGTGGCCGTGCGCCCGCCTTCACGACCTCCGACTCTTGAACCCCGTGGCAGGAATGTGGCGTCATACGCGGTGAGCGGGAGGCTCTGACACGCGGCCCACACTCTGGTCGCCGGGACCGCGCCGAGCCACTGGCGAGACCGACCCGCGCACCAGAGGGGGGAACACAATGCGTGCGTTGCGGCTGCTCTTCGCGGGGACGGTCAGCCTAATGCTGCTCGTCTGGATGAGCGGCGCGGTCGTGGGGCAGGACGAAGAGGACGAAGCAGTCGCGGCCACCCACGTCACCGGGACGACGACGGCGGAGCGGAACGTGTCGCCGCCCACCTACACCGGGGGGTATGGGTATGCCCACAACACCGGGTACGGGGGCGTCTGGGAGCGGGACATCGACTGGAGCGACCCACGGTTGCCGTCGGTGATGCGGCTCTCCGATAACTGGGACTGGTACGCCGTCGGGGACGCCAGCGACGAGATCAACGGGGCCATCTCGCTCGTGCAGAATGTCCGTCTCGACGGCCCGGACGGTACCTGGACGGGAACGGCGTACGGGCTGCTCGAGGAGACCAAGCCGGTCGAGACCTATCCGCAGACCTTGTTGATGGTCCTGGGCGGCACGGGCGCCTACGAGGGTCTCTCGGCCATGCTCAGGACGACCTATGCAGAACCACCAGCCATGGGCACGGTCCCAGACTTGGAGGGCTACATCTTCGAAGGCGGGCTTACCCCCATCCCGGAGGCTCCTGAGCCGCTTGCCGAGTAGCCCGATCGCGCCGCCTCGGCTGCCTGAGGCCCGTCCCGCGAAGGGCGGGCCTCTTCTCGAGTCCGAGGATGATCGCGGCGACAAGCAGCCATGCGTCGATGACCAGCATCTGGACTTGGGGGCGCGGCCCGCCTTCACGACCTCTGATTCTTGAACCCCGTGGCAGGGAGTGGCGTCATACCGGGTGAGCGGGAGGCTCTGACACGCGGCCCACACCCTGGCCGCTCTGCGCCGACCCGCTGGGCTTGGGGTGCAGGGCCCCAGGCTCGACTCCTGGATGTACCCTGCGCGGCACCGATGATCGACGCCACCCCCAGCGGTCGGCATCGGGCCATCAGGGAGGCGGAGGTGAAGATCGAGGTCTCGGGCGTCATCGCACGCCCACCGGAGGTCGTGTTCCAGTTCATCGGCTTCGAGCACATCACGAACCACCCCCGCTGGGACACCAAGATGGAGCTCGAGCAGCTCTCCCCAGGGCCGCTTGGCGTGGGGACGATCGTGCGGCGGCGCCACACCCGCGCGGGGTACCCGATCGAGGGGACGATGGAGTGCGTCGAGTTCGATCCGCCCTGGGCGATCGCGTTCCTGATCCACGACGGCCCGGTCGAGATGCACGGCCGCCAGTCGATCGAGCCGGAAGGCGAGAACGGCAGCAAGCTCACCATCAGCGCAGACATCCCCGGAGCGCCGGACCCGCTGGACCCGATGCCCGTCGAGGACAGCGTCCGTCGGATCACGGAGCTCATCGAGTCCGAACGGTGACGCCGACTTCCTGAGCCCCTGCCGACGGCCGACGGCCGATGGCCCGGCGTGCCCGTCGAACCCTGGGTCGCCCACCGCAGCGGTGAGACCCGACCCGTGACATCGGGCAGGATCAACCACGACGCGAGGACGGTCGCGCTGAGCGACCGGAGCCCACAGGAGGAGGCCGTACTATGACCCACCCACTCATCGGCGTCTGGCTCGTGGAGGTCGAGGACGCGACCAGGAGCCGCGTCACCCACTCCTTCCGCGACGACGGGACGGTGCTCGTCACCTCCGCGTTCCATGGCGCTCAGGGCGTCTGGCGAGCGACGGGGGAACGCAGCGCCGAACTCGTGGTCATGCGCCCCATCGAGGCGGCCGACCGAGCGTTCGTCGGCTGGCAGACCGCCAGAGGCAGCATGGTGGTCTCCGAGGACGGCGAGAGCTACGAGATGTCGAGCTCGATCTCCCGGCCCCTCCCGGACGGCGGCATCGACGAGAGTCCGCTCACCCTGAGAGGCACCCGGCTGAGGCTCAGGTAGCCTGTTCCAGTCCTTCCGCACAAGGCCGATGACGCCGCTGTCCTCCGCCGCCCGGACGCGGTGGCAGTCGCCACGGGCACGCGCCGAGGGACGAGCCGCGACCCCTCCATATCCGACGCCAGTTCCATGGCGGAGCGGATGACGGCACCACGCGGGGTGCGGCTCGAGGTGGGGGTCATCATGGTGGACACGGAGCTGGCACCAGCCCATGGACTTGACCCAGAGGCGTACCCTGTCGCTCTCGCGATGATCGCGACCGCCGTCCAGACAGGCGCTCCCGCCAAACGACGAGAGCGCCTCGGGATGGTGCCCATGGGGGGACAGGAGAGGAGTCAGCCCCATGCGGCGTCTTGCATCCACCACCATCGTCCTGATGGCCCTGCTGCTGGCCACGCTGGCCGCTGCCCCGGGCGTCTCGGCCCAGGCCACCGACGAGCATCCGGCGGTCGGGGTCTGGCTCACCGATGGATCCCCGGAGGACACCACGGACCCCCTGGACCTGCTGACCGTCGCCCCGGGCGGCAGCGCCACGATCGCTCTCCCGGATGGGACCGCGTATGGCCCGTGGGCCGCGACCGGCGAGCGGAGCGTGGATGCCACCTTCCTGATCCCGCAAAGTGACCCGGAGGCCGGCCTCGTCGGGTACGCCACGATCCGCACCAGCATCGAGGTGGCCGAGGACGGTCAGAGCTTCGCGGGGACCTACACCATCGAGTTCCCGGCCAGCATGGCCGAGGCCATGGGTCTCCCCGTGGGCCAGCAGGTCGGTCCGGGTACCGTGACCGGCCAGCGCATCGCCGTCGAGCCGATGGGCGAGCCGGTCCCGTTCCCGGAGGAACCCGTCGAGTAGCGGTCCGTCCCCAGCGGGGTCCGCTTGCTCCGCCAGCCCTGTCGGGTGTACCCCACAGGCTGACCGAAGCC
>Ga0315283_10002877_pt1 | contig 14561 bp, 11 predicted proteins | sample YL17G09_0_MG_FD_204541 | JGI IMG/M metagenome (GOLD analysis project Ga0315283, IMG submission 204541) | Sediment microbial communities from Yellowstone Lake, YNP, Wyoming, USA - YL17G09_0 | ecosystem: Environmental > Aquatic > Freshwater > Lake > Sediment | place: USA: Wyoming | collected... | reverse complement strand
CGGCCCTCGCCCTGCGCGGCACGCAGGCCGGTGATCGAATCCCACATCAGGTCGATGCCGGGCGACAGGATCAGCTTGTCGTAGGCGATGGTCGGGCCTGAGGCCAGCACCGCCACCTTCTTCACCGGGTCGATGCTGGCGACCATGTCCTTGATCACGCGCACGCCGTGGTTCTTCGTCAGCGACGCATACGGCGTGGTGATGTCGGCCAGGGTCTTGCTGCCGCCGAGCACCAGGTTGCTGATCGGGCACGAGACGAACGCATCGTTTGGTTCGATCAGCGTGACGTCGATCTTCTGGCCGGAAAACAGCCGCACGTACTTGGCCGCCGTTGCGCCGCCATAGCCGCCGCCGACCACCAGCACGCGGGCCTTGGCCGGGACTGCGCCGCCAGCGGCCGATGTCGGCAGGCTGTCGCTGGCACAGCCGGCCAGCGACAGCAGGCCCAGCGAGCCGGCGCCTTGCAGCAGGTGTCGTCGTTGCATCATGGCGCGCCCCTCACTTCTTTTGTGCCGCGTAGTACGCAGCGATCTGGTCGATCTGCGCATCGCTGTAGCCCTTGGCCAGCTGATGCATGACAGTGGCCGGCCGGGTGCCGGCCTTGAAGGCCTTCAACTGCTCGACCATGTAGCCCGCCGGCATGCCGGCCAGGCCGGGCACCGCGGCACCATCGATGGCCCGGCCCTGGGTGCCGTGGCAGTTGGCGCAGGTGGCCGCCAGGGCGTTCTGGCGCAGCGCCGCGGCATCCTGCGCCGCTGCCGGCCCGGCTGCGGTGATCAAGGCGGCCGCCGCCAGGGGTTTCAACATCGACAACGAACGCAATCGCATGGGCAGTCTCCCGGTGAAGCGCGATGGCCGCACGCCAGTCAGCTCGGCGCGGACTCGACCTCAATGTACTGACGCGCCAGTTCGGGCGGGAGGGGGGAATCCAGGAGGGTGCAGGTCAATCGCAGGGCGTCGGCGGCCACGGCATGCAGCACGGGGCCGTCGGTGAGCACGCGTGCGGCATCGAACCAGGTGCGCACCAGCACTGGCCGCAGCAGCCAGGGCAAGGTCTGCAGAACCCGCAGCGCGCGCAGCGTGGCGTCGATGTCGCGCTGCTCGCGAGGCGGCAGCGGGAAGCGGTCGTACCACGGTGCGATCACGCTGTCGTACCAGGTCTGGCTGGTCGATTCCTGGCCCGTCAGGTCCAGCGTCAGCTCGGGCGAGGGCACCATCTGCGACAGGAAGGCGCTGAACAGGCAGACCTTCAGCGCTTGCGCGTCGTCGAGCTCGGCCAACTCGGTGGCGGCCGCCGCCGGCGGCGCCACGGCGCTGCCGGCAAGCAGGTGGCGTAGCGCCACCCAGCGCAGCTGATCCATCTGGGTGACCATGCCGTCGGCGGTCATCAGGCGCCGCGAGGCGCCGATCAGCGCGTGGCGCGGTTCCACCGGACCGGGCGCGAGCAGCTGCGCGAAGGTTTCGAACCATGGCAGCCGGTGCGTGTGCGGCAAGCTCAGCACGTCGTCGAGCACGCGCTCGGCATCGGCCAGGCCTTGCGCCTCGTCGAACCATACCGCACGCTCATGCCGGCTGTGGGGCGCCAGCATCAGCGCCAGCACCGCCGCCTGCCACTGCGCCGGTTCCTGCAGCGCATGCAGCCGCGCCACGCAATCGCGTAGCGCGGGATCGCTGCGGTCGATGCGCGGCGCCTTGACGTGCACCAGGTTGACCGAGCGTGGCAGGGTCGAGTGTGAGGTCGACATGTAGGCAATTGCAACACGAACGGCGCCGCTTGAGGAGCCGGTACGCACCCGCCCGTCGAAGGGGGGGTCGACCCCCGAGTCGCGCGTCAGGCCACGGCGCGGCGCCAGCGCTCGTAGCCGCCGCACCTGAGTACGCAGGCCGGGCAATGGCCGCAGCCCCAGCCCCAGGCGTGGCGGGTGCCGCGATCGCCGAGGTAACAGGTATGGCTGTGCTCGACGACCAGCGCCGTCAGCGCTGCACCGCCCAGTTGCTCTGCCAGGGCCCAGGTGGCCGCCTTGTCGATGAACATCAGTGGCGTTTCGACGGTCATCGGCGAGTCCAGGCCCAGGCTCAGCGCCACCTGCAGTGCTTTCAAGGTGTTGTCACGGCAATCGGGATAGCCGGAGTAGTCGGTCTCGCACATGCCGGCCACCAACACCGACGCGCCGCGGCGGTAGGCCAGTGCAGCGGCCAGCGTGAGGAACAGCAGGTTGCGCCCGGGCACGAAGGTGTTGGGCAGGCCGCCCGCCTGGATCTCGATGGCGCGCTCGGAGGTCAATGCGCTGTCGCCGAGTTGCGCCAGCAGCCCGGCATCGATCAGGTGATCATCACCCAGGCGCGCTGCCCATCGCGGGAATTGCTGGCGCAACTCGCCCAGCAGCGTGAGGCGGCAGTCGAGCTCGACGCGATGACGCTGGCGATAGTCGAAGCCCAGCGTTTCGACGCGGGCGAAGCGCTCCAGCGCCCAGGCCAGGCAGACGGTCGAGTCCTGGCCGCCGGAGAACAGCACCAGCGCAGTGCGCGGGTCGGTCACGGCCTGGCTCTCACCAGCGCAGCGGGCCCACGCACCGCATCAGGTGCGCACCTCACCCTGGCCGAGCACGATCCACTTCAACGAGGTGAGGCCCTCGAGCCCGACCGGCCCGCGGGCGTGGAGCTTGTCAGTGCTGATGCCGATCTCGGCCCCCAGGCCGTATTCGAAGCCGTCGGCGAATCGCGTGCTGGCGTTGACCATCACGCTGGCCGAATCGACTTCGCGCAGAAAGCGCATCGCGTTCGGGTGGTTCGTGGTCAGGATGGCGTCCGTGTGGTGCGAGCCGTAGCGGTTGATGCGCTCGATCGCTTCATCGAGCGAATCGACCAGCTTGATGCTGATCACCGGCGCCAGGTACTCCTCGGACCAGTCGGCCTCGGTGGCATCGACCAGCTTGGCGCCCGGCACGGCGGCAAGAATCGCCTTGGCGCGCGGGCCGCAGCGCATCTCGACACCTTTGGCTGTGAACACCGCACCGATGCGCGGCAGGAACGCCGCCGCCGCGTCGCGATGCACCAGCAGCGACTCGGCCGCGTTGCACGGGCTGACCTTTTGCGTCTTGGCATTGTCAGTGACCCGCACCGCCAGTTCGAGGTCGACCTCGGCATCGACGTAGACATGGCAGTTGCCGTCGAGGTGCTTGATCACGGGCACCTTGGCCTCGGCGCTGATGCGCGCAATCAGGCCCTTGCCGCCGCGCGGAATGATCACGTCGACGAACTCGGGCATCGCGATCAGAAGGCCGACCGCCGCGCGGTCGGTGGTGGCGACCAGCTGAACGGCTTCGGGCGGCAGCCCGGCGTCGGCCAGCGCGGCCTGCACGACTTGCGCCAACGCCAGATTGCTGTGGAGGGCCTCCGAACCGCCGCGCAGGATCGCGGCGTTGCCGCTCTTGATGGCCAGCGAAGCCGCCTCGATGGTCACGTTGGGCCGGCTCTCGTAGACCATGCCGAAGACGCCGAGCGGCACGCGCATGCGACCGACGCTGATACCGCTCGGCCGCCGCTGCACGCCACTGATCTCGCCGACCGGGTCAGGCATGGCTGCCAATTGTTCGCAGCCCTCGGCCACGGTGTCGATGACCTGCGGCGTGAGCTTCAAGCGCTCGACCATCGGCGCGGCAAGGCCGGCCAAGGCCGCCGCAGCGAGGTCCTTGCCATTGGCGGCCAGCAGCGCAGCGACTTCGCGGCGCAAGCGCGCGGCCAGCGCCAGCAGCGCCGCGTTCCTGGCCGCGGTCGAGGCCGCGGCCATCGCTCGCGACGCGGCGCGCGCGGTGGCGCCGACGTGGGCCATGTAGGCGGCAATGTCGTCAGAACTCATTGCCCGGATTGTCCCCGAAACTGCGGGCCAGGCCCGCGGCGCAGTCGCTCAACCCAGCCAGGCCAGCACGGCCAGCCAGCCGGCCAACGTGGCGGTGAAGACCAGGGTCGAGAACACGATGGCCGCTGTGGCCTCGGCCTGCAAGGTGCCATAGCGCTGAGCAAAGATCAGCGGGTTGCTGCCCACGGGCAGGCTGGCCATGATCACCAGCACAGCCAGCGGCAGTCCGTCCAGCCCGAAGCCCCAATGGGCGACGACCAGCACCAGTGATGGCAGCGCCAACAGCTTGGCCAGCGACAGCCCGATCGCGCCGCGCAGGTGGCCTTGCACGCCGTAATAGGCCAGCGACAGGCCGATCAGCACCAGGCACAGCGGCACCACGGCTGACCCCAGCACGACCAGGGCCTCGTCGGCCACCGGATGCAGGCCCCGGCCGGTGGCGTTCCAGGCCAGGCCGGCCAGCACCGGCAGCACCACCGGGTGGATCACGGTGTTGCGCACGGTGCTGGCCAGCGTCGCAGCCAGCGCCGCCGGCACGCGGCCGGGAGTCGGCGCCCGTGCCGTGTCGAGTTCGGCCAGCACCGTGGCGAGCGACAGCAGGACCAGTGCGTGCAGGCTGACCAGCCCGATATGAATGCCCAGGCCTTGCTCGCCGAACAAGGCTGCCGCCAGCGGGATGCCCAGTTGCACGCTGTTGCCGAAGCTGGCCGACAAGGCGCGCACGGCGGGCGCCGCCGCCCCGTGCCGCCGCCCCGTGCCGCGCACGCGCTGCCAGACATACACCACCAGCAACAGCGCGACCACCGGCAGGAAGTAGGCCGCCACGGCGCGCCACGGCAGCGCAGCGAAATCCAGCCGGATCGTGGTGCGCAGCAGCAGCGCCGGAATGAAGATGTAGAGCGCAGCGTTGCTGAGCACGCGCGCCGGGTCGCTGCTGTCGGTGCCGGTGCCGAGCCAGCGCATACGGCCGGCGGCCCAACCGAGCGCCACCGTGAACAGGATCGCCAGCAGCTTGTAGAGGACTGCGGCGGTCATCCGCGTCAGTGCAGCGCCGTCGGTCGAACCCCCGGCGGGCGTGGCGTGCTCAGAGGCCGAGCCACTGACCCAGGGCCATCATGGCCGCGTCGTCAAAGACCATGAAGCCGCGCAGCTTGCTCGGTTCGAGCTTCCTGCGGCCCTCGTCGCTGGCATCGAGGCCAACGAAGTATTCGCGCAGGAGGCCCACCTGCTCGGCGCTCAGCGAGGGCGAGGCAATGACATGCTTGATCGGCACGGTCTTCGACTGCGCCAGTACCTTGCCGCCCTTGGCCTGCCAGTCCTTGATCACGCCGGCCGCCGCGGTGGCGCCGGCATGGGTCAGCGAGTTCTCGACGAAGAACGGCACGGCGTCCTGGTAGCGCGTGTAGGTCATGTTGACGCGCTTGAGGTCCACGCGCGCATCGCGCAGTGTCGCCCGCACCATCCATGAGGTGATCGAGTCTTCATCGGGGGCACCCAGGCGCTTGCCGTCGAGTTCCGACAGTGACTTCAACGGCGAATCGGCACGCACCAGGAAGTTGGCCTGGTACTTCTCGAAGCCCTTGGCCACCACGACCAGGCGGTAGCCGTTGTTCTTCAACGCGGCGATCGACACATGCGCCGGATGGACCAATGCGAGGTCGTAGGTCTTGGCCTCCAGGCCCATGCGCAGCGAGGGGTAGTCACCCACCGGCTCGACGGTGACCGGTTGGCGCAGCAGCTTGGACAGGTCGGCCGCGATCACGGCATAGCGGGCACGGATCTCTTCGTTGGAGACCCGGTAGGTCACACCTTCGTTGACCGCGAACACCAGCGCCTGGGCCCAGGTCGCGGCAAACAGCAGCGTGCACAGAACGGGCAGGCGCAAACGAATCGATCCGAGCATCGCAAGACTCACAGTCTGGGTGGGAGCTCAGGACGCCTTCTTGCGTGCCGCCTTTGCGACCGCTGCCGGCTTGACCGCCCTGGGCTCGAATTCAAAGATCACTTTACCTTCCTTCTTGTCGTAAGCGAGGCGAGCCTTGAACTTGCGGCGGGTCTTGTTCGAGACGAAGTTCTCGAGCAAGGCGGTCTTGCCGCCGGCCAGCAGGCGGGTCATCTCCTCGCGCGGCACGGGCTGTTGCAGGATGATCTTGCCGCTCTTGAAGTCACAGGTGACATGCGCACCGACCGCGTGTTCGCAGACGTAACTGCTGCCGTGCTCGTAGACATGGCCCTGGCACTTCGGACAGGCGCCCAGGCTCGGCTGGCCGGCAAAGTCGACCGGTTCGCCGTCGCCCTGTTTGGCGTCGTCGCCGAAATCGAACTCGAGCTTCCAGTTGTCGATCTCGTCGTCGCGCACCAGTCTCATCTCGGCGCTGAAGGGCCAGCCGGCCTTGGAGCGAAAGCCCTCGAGCGGGCCGATCTTCTTGTCGCGCAGGAAAGCCTCCGCCTCGGCCGTCTCGAAGGCGCGGCCGGCGGGGATCTTGGTGATCGAGAAGGTGCACCCGGACCCGTCGGGGGCTCCGTCTGGGCCCGTGCAGGCGAAGCGCCTGTAGTTCTCCTTGACCACACCGCCGCAGTTCGGGCACGGTGTGGCCAGCGTCGCGTAGTCGCCGGGAATCGTGTCGCGGTCGTACTCCTTGGCCTTCTTGACGATGCGCTCGGCCATTGCCGCGATCTCGGCCATGAAGGCGCTGCGCTTCAGGCGGCCGTGTTCCATCTCGGCGAGTTGGTACTCCCAGTTGCCGGTCAGTTCGGGCTTGGTCAGGTCCTCGATATCGAGGCCACGCAGCAGGGTCATCAACTGGAAGGCCTTGGCGGTGGGCACCAGTTCGCGGCCGTCGCGGTACATGTATTTCTCCAGGATCAGGCCTTCGATGACCTGGGCTCGCGTCGCCGGTGTGCCCAGGCCCTTCTCGGCCATCGCTTCGCGGAACTCGTCATCGTCGATCAGCTTGCCCGCGCCCTCCATCGCCGACAGCAGTGTGGCTTCGGTGTAGCGCGCCGGCGGCTTGGTCTTCAGGCTGGCGACATCGACACTCTGCGTGCGCACGACCTCGCCGGGCTGCACGGCCACCAGGTTGGCGTCGTCTTCCTGCGCCTCCTTGCCATACACCGCCAACCAGCCCGGTTTGACCAGCACCTTGCCGTTGGTCTGGAACTGGTGCTCCTTGCCGCCGACCTTCACCGTCGAGATGCGTGTCGTGACCATCGATTCGGCGCTCGGGTAGAACACCGCCAGGAAGCGCTTGACCACCAGGTCGTAGAGCTTGGCCTCGATCTCGGTCAGGCTCTTGGGTGCCTGCAAGGTCGGGATGATGGCGAAGTGGTCCGACACCTTGGCGTTGTCGAAGACCCGCTTGGTCGGCTTGACGTAGCCCTCCTTCAACGCCTTCGCGGCATGGCCGGCCAACGGGCGCAGCGGGCCCGGCAGATCCTCCTTGCTGAGCATCGTCATCGTGTCCTTGACCACTTTCAGGTAGTCCTCGGGCAGTGCGCGTGAGTCGGTGCGCGGATAGGTCAGTACCTTGTGTTTTTCGTACAGCGCCTGGGCGATCGACAGTGTGGTCTTGGCCGAGAAGCCGAAGCGCGAATTGGCCTCGCGCTGCAGCGTGGTCAGGTCGTACAGCAGCGGGCTGGCCTGGCTGCTCGGTTTGGATTCCTCGCTGACGGTGGCCTGCTGGCCGCGGCAGGCCTGCGCGACCGCCTGTGCGTCGCGCTCGTTCCACAGGCGATCGGCGCGGCGGTCGGCGTCGTCGTCCTTCTTGAACTTCGGGTCGAACCACTTGCCGTCGTAGGGGCCGGCCTGGGCCTCGAACGTGGCCTTGACTTCCCAGTACGGCCGCGAAATGTGCTTGCGGATCTTCTCTTCGCGCTCGACCACGATCGACAGCGTCGGCGTCTGCACCCGCCCGACCGTGGTCAGGAAGAAGCCGCCGTCGCGCGAGTTGAAGGCGGTCATCGCCCGCGTGCCGTTGATGCCGACCAGCCAGTCGGCCTCGCTGCGGCTGCGCGCGGCGTCAGCGAGCCCCAGCATCTGCCTGTCGCTGCGCAACTGATCGAACCCATCGCGGATCGCCTGCGGTGTCATGCTTTGCAGCCACAGGCGCTGGATCGGCTTGGTGGTGGCCTTCTTCTCGTTGACGCCGGCGTACTGCACGATCAGGCGGAAGATCAGCTCGCCCTCGCGCCCGGCGTCGCAAGCGTTGATCAATTCCGTCACGTCCTTGCGCTTCACCAGCCGCACCACGGCATTCAGGCGCGACTTGGCCTTGTCGATCGGCGCCAGGTCGAAGTGCGGCGGCACCACCGGCAAGTGCGCAAAACTCCACTTGCCGCGCTTGACCTCGTATTCCTCCGGCGCCTTGATCTCGACCAGGTGGCCGACTGCCGACGTGACGACATAACGCTCGTTCTCGAAGTGCTCGGCGTGCTTCTCGAACTTGCCCGCACTCGGGGTCAGCGCGCGCACGATGTCCTGCGCCACGCTGGGCTTCTCGGCAATGATCAGTGACTTGCTCATTCTCTTTGTCTTCCTGCCCAAGTGCGCCACCGCGGCGGCACCCCAGGCTGACCTACATACAATCCGTCGTCTCGCGCGCACGCACACACACGCGCGCGCACCCATGGATTCAATGTACCCAATGAAAACCGACACGCAAGCAGCGGGCTTTTCCACCCCCGATGAGACGCGCAGTGCAGCGCAGCCGCGGTCCAGCGGCGGGCGGCGCATCCCGGTGCACCGTGAATCAGGCGGGCGGCGCATCCAGGTGCGCCGCTCGGGCATCCACGGCAAAGGCGTGTTCGCGCTCAAGCCGCTGGCCGATGGCGAGACGGTGATCGAGTACACCGGCGAGGTCATCACGTGGCGCGAGGCGATGCGCCGCCATCCGCACGACCCGAAGGATCCCAACCACACCTTCTACTTCCACATCGACGACCGGCATGTCATCGATGCCAACGTCGGCGGCAACGCGGCGCGCTGGATCAACCACGCCTGCAGCCCCAACTGCGAGGCAGACGAGCAGGATGGCCGGGTCTTCATCAAGGCCCTGCGCAACATCGACGCCGGCGAAGAGCTGTTCTACGACTACGGCCTGACCGTCGACGAGCGCTACACCCCGGCGCTGAAGAGAGAATATGCCTGCCGCTGCGGCACGCCCGGTTGCCGTGGCACGTTGCTGGCCCCGAAGCGGTGAGCCCCGTGTGAATGCCGCCGAGAACGCGGCCATCGAGGCCTCGCACGCGACAACGCTTGTGGCGGCTGACGGCGGCGTGCCGCCGGCGCATCTGCAGTGGCGCGCCGAGGCCCTTCGCCAGCAGCTCCAGCCTTACCTGCCCGGCCTGTCGGTTGATGTGCTGGCCCGCGTCGAATCGACCAATTCCCTGCTCCTCGACCGCGCACGCCTGGGCGGCGGCCGCCACGACGCGCCGGTCACAACGCCGGGTCAATTGGAGACGATGCGCTCGCGCGGCCGCGATGTCAGCGAGGGCGCTGGCCCGTTCGGCCGCCGCGCTGGTGATACCCAGCCGGCAATGCTGGTGGCCGAACACCAGACGCTCGGCCGGGGTCGGCAAGGTCGAGGCTGGCAGGCCCGTGCCGGTGCCTCACTGACGTTTTCGCTCGGCCTGCCACTGGCGCCGCGCGAGTGGTCGGGTCTGTCATTGGCGGTCGGCGTGACCTTGGCCGACGCTCTCGAGCCGCCCGAACCCGGCCGCAGCCCGCGGCTGCAACTGAAGTGGCCCAACGACCTGTGGCTGGTCGATGAGCCGGGCCGCGGCCGCAAGCTCGGCGGTGTGTTGATCGAAACCGTGGCGGTCGGCAAGCAGCGCATGGTGGTGGTCGGCATCGGCCTGAACATCGCCGAACTGGCGCACGCGCAACCGCACGACTTCGGCAGCGGTTTTGCGTGCCTGCAGGAACTCGAGGCCTCGGCCAGCGCCCCGGCGGTGCTGCACCGCGTGGCGTTGCCACTGGTCAAGGCGCTGCACCAATTCGAGCGCGAGGGTTTTGCGGGCTTCGCCCCGGCCTATGCGCGGCGCGATCTGTTGCGCGGTCAGCGCGTCACCACCCTCGGCCCGGGCGGCGGCGACACGATGCTCGAAGGCACGGTCGAAGGCGTCTCGGGCAGCGGCGCGCTGCTGCTGCGCGTGGGCCCCTCGCTGCACGTGGTGTCGAGCGGCGAGGTCAGCGTGCGTGTGGCCCATCACGAGGCGGGCGGCGCCTGACGCGAGCATGCTGCGCGCCCTGGCCGCCCTGCTGATCGTCGCCAATCTGGCTTTCTGGGCCTGGAGTGCGGGTGCCCTGGAGGGGATCGGCCTGGCGCCGGCGCGCGAGCGCGATCCGGCGCGTCTGTCCCAGCAGGTGCGGCCCGACGCGGTGCGCGCGCTGCCTCCCGCGGCAGCGCAGGCGGCGCTCGGCGCCGCCAGTGCGGCCAGTGCGCCTGCCGACGCGGCCCGCGCCACGCTGCTTTGCCTGGAAGCGGGTCCGTTCGCACCCGCCGCCCTCGAGGCTGCCGAGCGGGCATTGGCGGCGGCCGCGCTGCCAGACGGCACTTGGGTGCGCACGACCCATGAGGTTGCCGCCCAGTACGCGGTGGTGCTGGGCCCTTACGGCAACCGCGAGGTGCTGCAAAGAAAGCGCGAGGAACTCGGCCGCCTGCACCTGGCGTTCGAGGCGCTCGATCTGCCGGGCGACGGTGTCAACGCCACGCCCCAAGCCGGCATCGCGCTTGGCCGCTATGACAACCGCGGCGCCGCGGAGGCCGCGCTGGCGTCCCTTGGCGAGCGAGGCGTGCGCACCGCGCGCGTGACCCTGCTCAAGCCTGCCAGCAGCGAGAGCCGGCTGCGCGTCGAAAGCGCCCCACCGGCGCTGGCCGAGCAGCTGCGCGGGCTCAGCAGCGCGGCACTCGGGGCGGGCTTTCGGCCGTGCGCGGCCGTGATCGCGACACGCTGAACGGGCCCCGCAGGGCCCACGCCGCCAGCGCCAGCATCAGCACCCAGGCGGCGCCGAACGCACCGCCGCCTCCCCCGTCGCTGCTCGCAGGCGGAGCCGGGTTAGCGGGGCGATCGGGGCCCGCGGCCGCGGCGGTGCGCAGCTCCGGCGTATCGAGCACGGCCCCCCGCGCGGCCGGCGCGACATAAGTCGCCGGCGACGCGGCATACAGCAGTGCCTGCGCGACATCGAGCATGCCGGCGCCACAAGTGCTGGTCGTGCACAGGCAGCGGCCGGGGTTGTTGTCGCTGCAGGGGCCGAACCCCGCGACGCTGGATGTGACATGCGGTCGCGCCGTCCGCGCCAGGCCCTGCTCGATCTGGCTCACGGTAAGGTCCGGCCTGACCGACAGCATCAGGCTCACGGCGCCTGCAACCAGCGGTGCCGAGAAGCTGGTACCGAAGTGGTGGTAGTAGCAGTTGGCGCCCGGTGTCGCGCAGCCGGCCGGCGACTGCGCGCCGCCATTGCCGATCGTCAACAGGCCGCTGTCGGCCAGCAACGAAGCCCACGCACCACACTCGCTGGCGTTGTCGCAGTAGTCGTCGCCGCCAATCGTCGAGATCGCCAGCGTGGCACCGAAGTTCGAATAGTTGGTCTTGAAACCATCGCGGTTGAGCGCAGCCACCCCGATCACCCGCTGGCAGTTGGCCGGGCGCGAAGGTGCAGCCCAACCGTTGCCCGCCGCGGCGACGACCACCGCGCCACCGCCGGGGGCGGCACGCACTTCATCGATGGCCTGCTGGTACAACTCGCCGCACGCCGCACTGCCGCCGAAGCTGATGTTGATGACCCGCGCCGGGAATGGGTTCGCCGGCACGAACTCGGCGCAGCCGCCAGCGCCGTCACTGCGCTTGCACGCCGGCAGGCCGGCCGCCCAGCGCATGCCGTCGACGATATCGACCACGTCGGCGCCGCACTTGCCGGCCACCCGCACCGGCAGGACGCGACCATTCCAGTTCATTGCCGCGACGCCGACGCCGTTGTCGGTACGGGCCGCCAGCAAGCCGGCGATGATGGTGCCGTGCCAGGAACTGTCTTCGACGTCACAGCCGCCATAGCGCGTCGGGTCGGCGCTGCGGTCGGCAGCACTGACCCAGTCGCCGGGGTCGCGTGGATCGGCGTCACGGCCGTCACCATCATTGGCGTAGCCACGCTGCGCGACCGGGTCCCAATCGGTGACGAAATCGTAGCCGGGCAGGATCGCGCCGCCGATGCAACCGGGAGTCAGGTTGCCGAGGTCGGGATGGCAGGTGATGCCGGAGTCGAGCAGCGCCACCACCGCCGCAGCGCTGCCGGTGGTGCTGGCCAACCAGGCCGGCAGGAATCCCGGCACGCCGCGCAGGCGGCCTTCGATCGGGCTGGCATTGCTGCCCTGCACCGGCTGCAGCCACCACTGCTGCGACAGGCCCGGGAAATAGGGATCGCCGGGGGCGTTGGCGGCGGTGGCTTGGCGCCGCTCGCGGGTGTTGGCCGCGACCCAGGCGACCTCGGGCCGCGCCGTCAGCCGCGCCGAAACGCGCCCGGCCTGTTCGGCCGTCAACGGCTGCGCAAAGCGCAGCAGTTGTGCACTGGCACCCACCGGGTCGCGCCGCGGGGCGCCGTTGGCCCAAGCCGGCAGCTCCCGCAGGACGGCGCCGTCGTTGCGCAGGTCGGCCACCAGGCGCTGCCAGCGTGCGACTTCGCGCGGCACTTCGTTGGCGTCACGCGCCAACGCGTGTTCGCGGGCCAGCGCCGCATGGCTCGGCGCGTCGTGCAATTGAACGACGAGGCCGTACACCCTGTCCGGTGCATTCTCGGCGCGCGGCGTGCCGCGGGGTTGTGCCGTCGCCAGGCCGACGGCGCTCGCCAGCACGAGCCCCACCATTGCATTGAAGACGGCGCGGCTCGGGGGCGGTGGCAAGGGCATGGTGGCGAATTATCCACTGACCGCCACGGGCGCGCATCGAGGTTCGCCACCGGCCCAGCCACGGCCGGTGCGCCGCGTCATTGGTTGCTGGCCGCGATCACCTCACCCAGGTCGGTGAGCCCGGCCAACACCTTTTCGATGCCGTCCTGCCGCAGCGTGACCATGCCGGCGGCCAGTGCCGCCGCCTGCAACTCGGCCGCGCTGGCGCGGCGGCGGATGAGTTCACGCGCGCGGTCGTCGCTGGGCATCAACTCGTGCAGCCCGAGACGACCGCGAAAGCCGCTGCCCTCGCATTGCGGGCAGCCCGGGCTGCGGTAGCGGCTCAGGCGCCCCTGGGCATCGCCCCATTCGGCGCGCCAGCGCGCGCGCAGCGCGTCTCGGTCCAGCCCTTGCGACGGGCCGCTGCCCTGGTGCTGATGGACCAGCGAGTCTTCGGTGTGCTGGTCCATCGGCTCGGCGACACGACAGTGTGTGCACAGCCGCCGCACCAGCCGTTGCGCCAGGATGGCCAGCAGCGAGTCCGAAAACGTGAACGGGTCGATGCCAATCTCCAGCAGCCGCGTGATGCTCTCGGGCGCGGAGTTGGTGTGCAATGTGGACATCACCATGTGGCCGGTCAGTGAGGCCTCCACGGCAATCGCCGCGGTTTCCTTGTCGCGCATTTCACCGATCATGACGATGTCGGGGTCGGCGCGCAGGAAGGTGCGCATCGCCGCCGCAAAGGTCCAGCCGATGCGCGCGTTCATCTGCACCTGGCGCAACCCCTCCTGGGTGATCTCCACCGGATCCTCGGCAGTCCAGATCTTGCGTTTTTCGGTGTTCAGTTCGCGCATCACCGAATGCAGCGTCGTCGTCTTGCCCGAGCCGGTGGGCCCGCAGACCAGGATCAGGCCGTAGGCCTTGCCCATCACCGAGCGCAGTACCGCGAGGTTGCGCGCGGACAGGCCGATGCCCTCCAGCGGCATCGGCTTCTGGCCGCTGAGCAGGCGCAGCACCACGTCCTCGAGCCCGCGCACGGTAGGGACCGTGACCATGCGCAGTTCGATGTGCGGGCCGCCGAAGCGTGCGAAGTCGATCTTCCCGTCCTGCGGCTTGCGGTGCTCGGAGATGTCGAGGTCGGCCATGATCTTCAGCCGCGCCACCAGCGCATAGCGGTAGCGCGAAGGCAACTCCAGGTAGGGCTGCAGGTCGCCGTCGACGCGAAAGCGGATGTGCACGGGCTTGGGGACATCGGTGGTCTCGAGATGGATGTCCGAGGCACTCCGCTCGATGGCGTCGCCGATCATGCGATTGACCAGGCGCACCAGCGCGTTGTCGGATTCCGAGATCACCGTCGCATCGACGTCGCCTTCGGCGGTGGCATTCGCGGTCAGCTCGGCAGCCAGCTCGCGGATGTTGACGGCCCGCGACGGGTTGCTGTTGGGCGCAGTGGGCGGCGGCGGCAGGTTGCGATAGGCGCGCGTGACCGCCGGTGCGAGGGCACCGGCCGCGGCAATCACCGGGGCGATTCGCATCTCACTCATGAAGCGCAATTCATCGAGGAGCCGGTTGTCCCACGGGTCGGGCACCGCGATGACCAGCGTGTCGCCGCGCGCCAGCAGCGGCAGCACCCCCTCGCGCTCGGCGACCGACGCCGGAATCAGGCGCAGTGCCTCGGGCTCCGGCGTGATGGCCAGGGCATCGACAATCGGCAAGCCCAGCCAGGCGACCAGCGCATCGTTGAGCTGCTCGGCGCTGACCAGCCCGGCCTCGATCAGCAACTGCCCGAGCGGGCGATGCGGTTCCAGCCGCGCCTGCAGGCG
>Ga0315283_10002876_pt1 | contig 14562 bp, 6 predicted proteins | sample YL17G09_0_MG_FD_204541 | JGI IMG/M metagenome (GOLD analysis project Ga0315283, IMG submission 204541) | Sediment microbial communities from Yellowstone Lake, YNP, Wyoming, USA - YL17G09_0 | ecosystem: Environmental > Aquatic > Freshwater > Lake > Sediment | place: USA: Wyoming | collected... | reverse complement strand
GCTCGCCACGCTGAAGCCGTCTGAATTGGCGCTCCCGGATTCGGTCGTGAAGCGGTTGCCGCCGCGCCCGTCCGGCTACCGCATGCACCGCGAGTTGTTTCCGCGCTACACCGGCATGACGTTCGACGTCATCTCTCCGGCCGCGGTCGCCGCGTACCACACGATCTCTAACATCCTCGACGACCAGCGCGCCGCGCGCATCGTCGAACAGCACGCCGTCGATCCGTCGCTGCCCGGGCTTGACGAGGTCATCAGCGAGATTCTCACAGCCACGTTCGGCGCGACGCCGGCGACGGCGTACGAAGCGGAGGTGGCCAGGGCTGTTCAGCGCGTCGTGGTTGACGAGTTGATGGGTCTGGCGGCAAGCGCGGAGATGCCGCAGGTTCGCGCCATAACAACACTGAAGCTGTCGCGAGAACTCGAAGGGTTCGCCAAGCTCAAACCAACCAATGACGAGACCGCCCACGTGGCGCTGCTCGGCCGGGACATCAAGCGGTTCCTCGACAATCCCGAGACGTACAAGCGGCCCGCGCCGCCGGTCGTTCCGCCCGGTGCGCCGATCGGCGACGTCCCATTCGACTGGATTCGCCGGTAGGACAAGGGAACCGGGATTCGGGAGTCGGGGGTCGGGAGTCAGATGCTTGCCTGGGATCGCCGGGTTCCAGCCCGGCATGCCTCCCCGCCACGCCGGAGCGTGAGAAATGTGACCCGATCACATTTTCCCCCGATCACTTGGCACTATCGACTCCAGAATCCCGATCTGTCTACTTCATCGCGATCTCCGCCAGTCCGGCCTTCTTCAACGTCGCGTTGAGCGCCGGCACATCCGTCATCACTATCCGCTCCCACGCTGCGAGCTGGCTCGTCAACACAGCACTCAGCTCACGCGCCGCAGCCACGTTCTGAGTCGGCTGTGCGCCGTCGGCTTCCTGAAGCAGGCCGAACATCTGCACAAGATCGCCGTTGAGTCCCGCCAGATCTCTGACCACCGGCGCCGTACCCCGTGCGCCGCGCGATCCGGCCGCCCGGCCGCACAGCGTGGCCAACTTCTGTTCAAGCGCCGCGATGGCCTCCACCGCGGGCCCTGCCGTTGCCTTTGCCTTCACGGCGTCAAGTTGCGCGCTGACCGCGCTCGCCCGCCGCAGTGTCGCGGCCGACGTCGCGATGCCGTCGTACATCTGCATCGATAGCGTGAACTGCTGCTGCAATCCCGCCAACGACGTCTTGATTCGCGGATCCATCTTCACGGTGAACGATTGCGCGAAGATCCGGCCGGCAACCGTCAGCTTCACGGTGTACGCGCCGGGCAGCACGAAGGGCCCCCTCGGTTCGCGCGGCGTGTTCCTGAAGATGGCGGAGATTGGATACTCAAACTCGGCAACCGCTGGCGGCGCGTATCGCACGTCCCACACGAAGCGGTGCAGACCCGCCGCCGCCGACAGCAGTTGTGGCGGCCGGATCCAGTAGTCGGGAATGTTCCGCCCCTCAATTGGCGGCTCCGGCACATCGTCGCTCGAATACTTCCTCACGATCGTTCCGGCGCCATCGAGAATCTCGAGCGTCACGGGTCCCACCGCCGCGGTCTTCAAGTAGTAGTTGATGACGGCGCCATCTGGCGGGTTCTGCCCCGCTGGTTCGTCGGGCGGCAATGGCGTGTCGGTGTTCGTGTTCCAGCGGAACCGCCACGCGTCTTGCGGCCTGAACAGGTGCGCGTCGGCCGCCATCACTTGTTCAGTGATCTGCCGCAGAGGCGTGATGTCGTCGAGAATCCAGAATCCCCGGCCGTGCGTGGCGACAACCAGGTCGTCATCCTTCACCACCAGGTCACGCACCGACGTGGCCGGCATGTTCAGCCGCAACGGCCGCCAGTGGTCGCCGTCATCAAACGACACGTAGACCGCCTGCTCGGTACCGGCAAACAGCAGTCCCTTCCGCTTCGGATCCTCGCGCACCACGCGGACGATGCCGCCGTCCGGAATGCCGTTGGTGATGTGCGCCCACGTCCTGCCGCCATCGTGCGTGCGATAGATGTGCGGGCGCATGTCGTCGAGCCGCATCGTGTCGACCGCGGCGTACGCCGTCAGTTCGTCGACGTGCGAGGCGTCGATGATTGAGACCTTCGCCCACGGTGTCAAGTCCGGTGGCGTCACGTCCTTCCACGTCAGGCCCCCATCCGCCGTCGTGTGGATCAGGCCATCGTCTGTGCCCACCCAGATCCGGTCGAGCCTGAGCGGAGACGGCGCGATCGTGTAGATCACCCCGCGCCGGGAAACCGCCGATGCGGCGCTCGCCCGGTACTTGCCGACGTTGACCGGCACGGCCCATGTCTTTCGACTGAGATCGGGGCTGACCTTCGTCCAGCTCTGGCCGCCGTCGAGCGTCTTCCACAGCGTGTTCGACGCGAAGAACAGCACGCGCGGGTCGGCCTGCGAGAACACCACCGGTGCCGTCCGCACCGTCCGGTAGTCGTCGCCCCGCAGCGGCTGCGGGCCGACGTTCTGGACCTGGCCCGTGCGCCTGTCGTACCGCGTCACCTTGCCCCCGTAGACGATGTCGGCGTTCAGGGGGTCGGGCACGGCATAGCCGTACTCTTCCACTCCGACCGGGTGCCACTCACGGAAAGTGATCTGTCCGTCATCGCCCCGGCTCTGCACACAGGCGGATCCGCTATCCTGCTGGCCGCCGCACGCGCGGTACGGAAAGCTGTTGTCTGTGTTGACGTGGAACATCTGCGCCGTCGGCTGGGTGTACCAACTGCTCCAGCTCGCGCCGCCGTTCACCGTGATGACGGCCCCCTGATCGACGGTGAGCGCCATGATGTCGGGGTTGTCCGGGTTGATCCAGATGCGCTGGTAGTCGTCGCCGCCGGGCGCGCCGCGAATACCCGTGAACGTTTTGCCGCCATCGATCGACTTCCACGTCACGATGGTCGGGACAAAGACGATGTCCGGGTTGCGGGGGTGGACGCGTACATCGGTGGCATCCGAGGGCCGCGCCACGACGCGCTGGTCGTTGCACACCAGGCCCCAGCTTTCGCCGGCATCGTCTGACCGGTAGAGGCCGCTCTGGCGCGCCTCGACAACAGCGTACAGGCGGCGGGGATCGCTCGGCGCGACGGTGATGCCAATCCGGCCGAGCCCGTCGGCGTTGGTCGGAAGGCCTTTGGTGAGCGGCTTCCACGTGTCGCCGCCATCGGTCGACTTGAACAGTCCGCCGCCAGGGCCGCGCCATTCGGCGTTTTCCCACGGCCCGTGACGCGCCTCCCACAGCACCGCATAGACCGTGTCGGCGTTGACCGGGTCGAAGGCGAGATCGACTCCGCCCGTGTTCTCGTCCTTGTAGAGCACTTTCTGAAACGTGGCGCCGCCATCGACTGAACGGAAGATGCCGCGTTCCTCGTTCGGGCCGTAGGGATGGCCGAGCACGGCGACGAACAGCCGGTTCTGGTCGCGCGGGTCGACGATGATCTGCGGAATCTGCTGGCCGTCGCGCAGGCCCAGGTGCGTCCACGTCTTTCCGCCGTCGTCGGATCGATAGAACCCATCGCCGGTGGACAGGTCGGGGCGCTGCATACCCTCGCCGCTGCCGACGTAGATCCGATTAGGGTTCGACGGCGCCACCGCGATCGCGCCGACCGATCCGGTTGGCTGGTCATCGAACATCGGAAGCCACGTCCGTCCGAAGTCGGTTGTTCTCCACACACCACCGTTCACCGGGCCGATGTAGAAGATGTTCGGCTGGGACGGCACGCCCGCGAGTGCCTTGGTGCGGCCGCCGCGGAACGGGCCGATGTGACGCCAGCGAATCTCACTGAAGAGTCCGGGCGCAAACGCCACGTCGGCGACGGGGCCGATGACCGTTGGCCCGATCGGGGGCACCTGGGCGATTGGACGACTTGATGGCGCTCCGGCCCGCGGCGTGGACGCGCTGGGGGGGGCGGCGGCTCCGCGCTGCGGACCGCGTGCGCTCAGGTTGGCGATCACCGCGAGCGCGACCACCGCCACGCTCAACGTCCATCCGGAATACCGCGTCGCTCGCATTGACTCCTCCCGACGAGAACTGTCGTTTCGATCGCCTCGAACCGAGACGCCGCCAGGACCGCAGGCCGGGCTGGAGCCCGGCGATCCCAGGTTGGACCGTCATCCCGCCATACTCGCCCACCTGGCCTGCTGACTCCCCGAACCCCTAATCCCTATCCAGCCCCGCCCTGCTCCGCCGCGATACGGCCCGCCTGTTCCGCGCACGCCTGACACAATCTTGCTCCGACGCGGAGCATGAACGCCTCATCCTCCGAGACCGGCGCGCCGCACCAGGCGCAGGAGTCCGTTGGAACCGATTCGGCCGGGAGGTCCGCCACCAGGGCTGACGTCAGAAAGTGGAACTCGCCTTCGAGCACGCCCGCCAACCGGCCCGCATCGGCACCCGCGGGATCGCTGATGAAGGCTCGCGCCCTTTCGAGGTTGGCGACATCAAAGACGAAAAAGACGGTGTTGGGATCTTCGATGTCGCGCCAGAGATTGGTGAGCGAAAGGCCAGCCGCGAGGTGCGCTGGCGCATGCGCGTCGAACACGGCCTTCCAGGCGGAGAAGTCGGCAACGCGGTTTCGGCAGAAGAGCGCGGTCATGGTTCATTTCCGGATCGTGAAGAAATGGGGTCGGACCTGTTTTCCGGAGGGGCGGAGGAAAACAGCTCCGACCCCATTTCTCAACTGGCGCCAGTGTAGCGTAGACAGGCTTGTTCACGGATCCAGAGGCCGCGCGACACGCCGATACGCACGATAGGCTTGGCTCCCATCGCGTTGTTTCCCATACGGTTCCGGAGCATAATGGCGTCGACAAACCAGGCGGATCGGAGGCTATTTGGTGACCTGCCCGTACTGCGGTCAATCGGCGTCCGTCGCCGGTGAACGTTGCGTTGCCTGCGGGCGCACCGTTTCCGCGGATCCGACCGTCGCAAGCAACGAGGTCGCGCGCGCGTCCTTTGGCTCGGACGACGAAACGAACCTGACTTCCGCCCCGACGAGACCGGCCTCGCCACGCGGTCCGGCGAGAACGCCAATCACGGGAACACTGGCCCCCGGGTCGCCGTTCGGAGCCCGCTATCGAATCCTCAGCGTTCTCGGCGCCGGCGGGATGGGCATCGTCTACAAGGCGTGGGACGAGGAACTGAGCCTGCCCGTGGCGCTCAAGGTGATCCGCCGCGAGATCATGGCGGATCCGGTTGTCGCGCACAAGGTTGAGCTCCGCTTCAAGCGAGAACTGGTGCTCGCCCGCCAGGTGACCCACCACAACGTCGTCCGCATCCATGACATCGGTGAGGTCGGCGGGACGAAGTACATCACGATGTCGTTCATGGACGGGCAGGATCTCGCCACAATTCTGGCGAAGCGGGGACCTCAGCCGGTCTCGTCGGCGCTCCACATCGCACGGCAGGTCGCGGCCGGCCTGCAGGCCGCTCACAAGGCCGGTGTCATCCATCGCGACCTGAAGCCTTCGAACGTCATGGTCGAAGGCGACACCGCGGTCATCATGGACTTCGGCATCGCCCGGTCCGAGGTGCAGGCTGGATCGACCAGAAAGGGCGTAGAGTTCGGTCTCACCATGGAGGGTTCCGTCCTGGGCACGGTCCAGTACATGGCGCCCGAGCAGGCGAGAGGAGAGAAGGTCGACCACAGGGTAGACATCTACGCGTTCGGAATGATCATCCGCGAGATGCTGACCGGGTCCCGGAGGTCGGTTACCCAGGCCAGCCTGCTGCAGGAGTTGACCGGACGCATGCGCGAGTCCCCGCCGCCCATGCGCAGCATCGATTCGACCATTCCGGAACCCGTCGATCGCATCGTCACTCGCTGCCTGCAGCCCGACCCGGCCGCGCGGTATCAGTCCGTTGACGACCTCCTCGCCGATTTGGGCGCCGTCGACGCGGAAGGCCGCTCTCTTCCGAAGTTGCGCGCGCTGGCCCCGGGGTGGGTGGCAGCGGGTGCCGTTGTCGTGGTCGCCCTCCTGGCAGGAACATGGTGGCTGGGCCGCACCCGGCAGGAGCCCGCGCAGCCCCCGGCTGTCTCGGTCCTGGTCGCGGACTTCGAGAACACTGCGAAGGACGCCGCTTTCACCGGCTCGGTTGAAGAAGCCATATCGTTCGGCATCGAGGGCGCGTCGTTCGTCAACACCTACAAGCGGGACGATGCCCGGAAGCTCGCCGAGCAACTCAAGCTCGGCAACCGGCTCGACGAGAACACGGCTCGCCTCATCGCGATGCGCGTAGGCATCAACGTCGTCCTCGCCGGCGTGATTGAGCCGAAGGCATCGGGCTACACGGTGTCGGTCAAGGCCGTCGATCCCTCGAACGGAAGAACCCTGGGAACCGCGAAGGAGACGGCGGGGAACAAAGGCGACGTGCTCAAGGCCATCGCCCTGGTTGCGACGGATATCCGCGGGGTGCTCGGCGACACGACGTCCCAGAGCGCAAAGCAGGCTGCGGCAGAAACGGTGACCGCCGGATCGCTCGAGGCGCTCAGCGACTACTCGCATGCGCAGGATCTCCTCTACAACAGCAAGGACGAGGAGGCGATCGTCTACTACAAGCAGGCCATCGAGAAGGACCCGAACTTCGGTCGCGCCTACTCGGGACTGGCCATCTGCGCGCAGAACCTCGGCCGGCGGGAGGAGGCCCTCGAAGCCTGGAACAAGGCGGTGTCGCTCGTCGGCCGGATGACTGAGCGTGAGAAGTACCGGACGCTCGGCAACTACTACATTGCCGTCCCTCACAATTACGAGAAGGCCATCGAGAACCTCTCGACGCTGGTGAAACTGTACCCCTACGACCGCGGGGGCCATGTCAACATTGCCATTTCGTACTTCTACCTCCGGAACTTCGACAAGGCGCTCGAGCACGGCCGCCGCTCCGTCGAGATCGCGCCCAAGGACGTCATGAACCGCGCGAACTACGCGCTCTACGCGATGTACGCGGGCGATTTTGCCACGGCCGCGGCCCAGGCGACGGCCGTTATCAGGCAGGATCAGAAGGTCTATCGCATGTACCTGCCCATCGCGATGGCCGCGCTGGCCAACTCGGACTTCGACGCCGCGACGGCGGCCTACGACGCCATGGCGCGCAGCGGAGGTCCTGGAGCGTCGCTCGCCAACCTGGGGCTGGCGGACCTGGCGCTGTACCAGGGGCGGTTTGCCGACGCGGAGCGGTTGTTGACGGACGGAATCAAGATCGATGAGCAGCGGCGGAGCACCGGCGGGATGGCCTCCAAGTACACTGCCCTGGCGGAAGCGTACCTGGGTGAAGGAAAGCTGAACCTTGCGACGAGCACTGCCGAGCGTGCACTGGAGCTGCTCGGGCAGACGTCAGCCGCGGTGCCAGCCGCCAGGGTCCTGATGCTGGCCGGCAAGCCCGAAAGAGTCAGGGCTCTTGCGGCCGACCTGGCCAAGGATCTTCAGCCCGAGTTCCGCGCGTACGCCAAGCTGCTCGAAGGGGAACTCGCCGTGCACGAACGGCAACTCGTCGCCGCGTCCGAGGCCTTCGTCGCGGCACAGAAACTCGCCGACTTGTGGTGGGCGCGCCTTGGCCTTGGCATCGCCTACGTGGAGGCGGGGCATCCCGCCGAGGCGCTGGGCGAGCTTCAGGGGTGCGAGAAGCGGCGCGGCGAGGCCACCGCCATTCTCCTCGACGATGTGCCTTCGATCCGCTATCTGGCTCCCGCCTCCTACTGGCTGGGACGCGCACAGGAGGGGTCCGGGCAGCCTGCCGCCGCCCGAGCGAGCTACGAAGCGTACATCAGGCTGCGGTCGGCGGCCTCCAGCGATCCGCTGGCCGGCGACGCGCGGCAGCGACTCGCGTCGCTGCCGCGGTAGGGTTTCTGTCCGGCCTCGCTCGGCGCCTCCCGGCGTCGCCGATCAACGGATGATCGGAGCGGTGGAGAGCACCCGCGTCGGCGTGGCGGGGACTGCCCCTAACGTTCCAGCGTTGCCTGACCCTGACGAGTCCAGAGCTGTAAACCCCTGAGCTTCGTCGAACTGCCAGTAGCCCACGAGGCCCGGTGTGCCGGAAGGAATGACCTTGTTGTAGTTAGCCGCGATCTCAGCCGCCGAGCGAGCGTAGTTCCAGACGCGAACTTCGTCGAGTACGCCCCTCAGGTTCAGATCCGGCGGACTCGTGAACGTCGCCCGCCCAAGAAGCAGCGCCTGGACATTCTGAACTGCGACTGTCCACCCCGGCCCCGAGCCCAAAATGCGAGCTCCGTTCACGTATACGTCAGAGGTTCCCGTTGTGGCGTCAAACGTGGCGGCCACGTGTGTCCACACGCCAAAGCTAATCGGCCCGTCCGGGTACACCGAGCAACAGGAGAAATTGCCGGTCGGAATGGCGTGCACATAGCTCACATTCGCGCCGGTTGTGCTGTTCTTGAGCACGCCGAGTGTGTAGTTTCCGTAGTTGGCACCCTTGGAAAGCAGTGGTGCTTCCGTGAAGTTCGGATCGTCGATCTTGACCCAGGCCTCGGCTGTGACGCTGCTGAGATTGAGAGACGTCTGGTAGGGAACGTTCACGAAATCATCCACGCCGTCAAACTGCAGCGCTCCTCCGCCCGGATTCGGCGTCACGACGACGGCAGCCACGACGAGTGAGCTGCAATCCGCGGCGATCGGGCTTGTCAGCGAAAGTGTCGTGGTCCCCTGGTTCACGAAGCTACTGATATCGAAATCCTTGATGTCCCACAGTCCGCTCGGCGGGTTGGGCGGCTGGTTGGGAGGCACTGAGTCGCCCTGGAAGATCAGCCCCTCCGGCACCAGTATCTGGCCGTTCAACACCAGCTCGCCGTCATTTGTAGGCGTCCCCCCCTGGTCAGTAGTGACCTGCCCTCCCGCGACGTGCAACTGCAGGCTGGCGGTGCTTCCGACCGGGAAGTTGACAGGTGTCATCGTCATCTCCCAGCCTGTGGCGTCGAACTCGCTCGCCATGTTGCTATCAGTTCCGTCGAACAAGTACACGTTCTTGTTGTTCGACGGATTCCCGTCGTCGTAGAAGACGAGCAGCGAGATGCCCTGGGTTACGGCGTCGATGGCGCCGCCAGTCTCCTTGCGGAAGCCGGCCAGCGAATAGTTGGTCTGCGTGGACGACACATACCCCGTGACGTCGACGCGATAGGCCTGGCAGTTGATGAAGTTCGCTCCTGCCGGCGGCCCCCAGCAGTCCGGCTGCGAGAAGCCGATGTTCGTGCCGGTGACGGAGTGATCGTCGAACACCACGCTGGCATTGATGGCCGGATTGGTCGAGATCGTCGGACCCTGCCAGTAGAGTAGCGCCTTCGTCACTGTCGCCGTGATTGGGATACCGGCAATCGTCAGCGTCCCGCTCCCTGATCCCCAAGTGCCTCCGACGCCAGCCGACGCGAAGTCGGTATCCGTGATGGCAAAGCTGGCGCCGGTCACCCTGATCGTCAGAGGCATGGTAGCCGTCTGCCCCACGTCGTCCTGAACCTGCACGACCAACGTGTGGTTCTTCCCGGAGCTCACGGGCGCACCCGAGATCTGTCCCGTGGGTGCATCTATCGAAAGGCCCGCCGGAAGCCGTCCACTGAGAATGCTCCAAGTGTACGGAGCGGTTCCTCCAGTCGCAGCGACTGTCGCGTTGTATCCTGTCCACACGGTAGCGCCGGCAAGCGACGTGGTTGTGATAGTCAACGCCGCCGGCGGTTGAGCGGAAGTGACAGTGAGAGACGCTCCCGCGAAATTGTTGAACTCGTTCCTTTCTCCCACCATGTTCCCGTAATCGACCAATGGCCCGACCGTGTACGAGCCGGGCAGAAGGCCTGACAACGTTGACCCGAAGTTGGGCGAAGTCTCGACCCACGAGCCACCAGCCGCGATCGCGGGGATCGGTCTTTCCGGGCCCAACGAGATCAGGGGACTTCCTGCCTGGGGCACCGCCACCATCATGTACGTCGTCGGTCCGGCATCCGCATCACCAACATTCGCGATGGTGAAGCCTGAAATCCGGAACCGACCCGGTGTGCCTACCGATGGAGGAACCACGGTGGGGGCCCCGAGCAGGGCCAGATCCGGACCGGTGACAACGTCGATTGGCGGCGTCACCGCTCCATCGATATTGTTGCCGGCCTCGATCTTCGTCGTCATGCTCATCAGACCGCCGGCGAGGGAGTTGGACGCGCAGGGCGCCGTGTCGGTCGACGGCAATGAGCCGTCACAGCTCTTCGGAACAGCCTCGCCCGTCGTCGAGGGCGTCTCAGGCGTGAAGGTTCGCGTCGTTCCGTCCGGGAGCGTGAGCGTATCGCACCCGACCACTCGGTCGCAGTGGAAGAACCGGAACGTGACGTGCACTTCGTCTGGCTCCGGCTGGCCCACGAGCGTTCCGTCCGGGCTGATGTCGCTCGCGATGGAGGAGACTGCCTGCGCCACGGCGCTCGCGATGGCAGTCGCGACGTACGTCGCCGCCGCGCTCGGACCAGCGGCGGGCGAACTCTGTGGCGATAGGGCGAACGTGTTGTTGCCCTGCGTGGGATTCCCCTGCGTGGGATTGCCTTGAGTGGGGTTGCCCTGCGTCGGGTTCCCCTGAGTGGGATTGCCCTGCGTCGGGTTCCCCTGCGTAGGACTGAGCTGGGAGACCGACGACGCGGTGATCGTCGAGATCACCTCGTCGTCGATGCGCTCGGTTGGGGCACAATTCGGGCCCAACGTTGGCACCTTGTGCCTTCGCGTGATGATCATCTGGACCAGATGACTCGCGTCCACGTCGGTCGGAATCGACGCGAACGCGCTGTAGCCGGAAATCGTGTTCGCGGGGTCCGTGCCGCTGGTGGCGGTCACGACGTAACGATAATCCGTGTATTCGCCGAACCCGGCGTTCCCCTGCGTGGGGTTGCCCTGGGTCGGATTGCCCTGCGTGGGATTGCCTTGGGTCGGGTTCCCCTGCGTGGGATTTCCCTGGGTCGGGTTCCCCTGCGTGGGATTCCCGTGAGTGCTCACGTAGGGGCCTGCGATCGACGGGCCGTGCAGTTCCTTGGTTGCGATGTCGGTGCCCACCAGCGGTACCGGGTTGTTCGGGTTCGGGTTCAGCCGGACAATGGCGGCGAGCGTTTCCCCGGTTGACGTCTTCTCGTAGACGTTGATCCTGAACGGCGCCGGAACCGTCGCGTCCGTGATTTTACCGAATGCCGTGAAGGTCAGGCTCGAGTACGGCAGGAGCGTTCTGTAGGCCGTGCACGCCGGGAACGTGGCATTGAGGCAGCTGGGATTCGACTGCTGGTTTCCGATCACGTTGACATCGTGAAACTGATCGAACGAGGCGTTTCCGGCGCGTTCGTCGAGGCTGAACTTCACCGTCCGGAAGTCACTGCTGTGGTTGCGCACCGTGACCACCCAGGTGCGCTGCTTGTTGCCCCCGGTGAACGTGAACGGCGGCTTGAAGCTTTGATGGACGAACGCCTCGATCGGTGGACCGACGTACGCGGCGTAGTTGTTCGAGTTCCTGATGCCCGCATTGCACGACGGTGGCAAACCGCTGCTCGGATCCACGTACTTGTAGTCCCACCAGTCGCCGGAGAGGACTCCCCCCGGGAACAGCGCCTCCCGGTTGTCGCCCCCCCAGATGCTCAGGAAACGAACGCCGGGCACCTCGCCAGGCCTGGCGAAGTGAGGCGGCGACTCCCAGATGAACTTCTCCATAGGCACCAGGTCGTCGTGGTCGCCTTTGAACGGCACCGTTCCGCCCTTGTACTGCAGCAGGTAGGGACGATTGTAGGCCTTCGAGCCGGGGCTGTTGCCAACGTCCTTAAGGCCGTTCGTCGTGGCATCGATCGCATAGCGCGAAATCTGGGTCGTGCTGATCAGCGCGCCAGTGGTCGGCTTGATCTGCGCCACGCGAGCATCCATCTGCGTGTTGATCCCGCTGTGGTACCCGGTGCTGCCGAGGAACTTGGCTGTTCCCGGGTTCGCTCGGCCTTCACTGTAGAGGAGCATGAGCTTTCCAGCATTGTGGGCGAGCACAGGCTGAATCTGTGGTCCAGACGGGCGCGAGAGCCACTTGTCAGCGTTCTGGTCTGGGCACCCTCCGCTCGGAGACGATCGATCCAGGCCGGCCGCCTGGCTGAGAACGGCCTTCGTCTCGCAGCGGCTGCTCATGTCGATGGCTTTGCGCAACGACCAGGTCTTGCCCGTGTCGCTGGAACTCGTATAGACGATCTTCGGCTGCTTCAGGGGTTGGGCCGTGCACTTGCTGCCAGAGAGTGGCAATCCCGTGCCCGGGTCTACTCTCTCCGTCCAGACCACGTGAAGCTTGCCGGTCGAATCGACCTGAACCGAAGCAAAGGTCATCGCCCGCGCCGTGTAATCGCTCGGGTTGGTCGATTCGATCGTCCCCACCGTCGGCTGGTCGTAGGTGCAAAGGGTGCTGGGGTTGCTCCGGTTGGTGATCGGCGCCGGTGAGGTCCAGGTGGTGCCGTAGTCGATCGATTTGGCGAAGACGAACTGGTCCGGCTGAAAGGTCCGGAACACCGCATACAGCGTGCCGCCGCCCGTTGTCGGCGGCGTCCCCTGCCGCGGATCGATCGCGATCACGACACGCTGGGTCATGTTGTACGTACCACTGATCTTCACCGGTTTCGAGTACGTCATGCCGCAATCGGAGGACCGCGAGAAGTAAATGAAGCTGTTGCCCACGGGCGCGCCCGAAAAACGGGTGTAGGCCATGTACACGTTGCCGCATTCCGCCAAGCCGCGCGGGGCGTCGGTGACGATGGACGGCAGGTCGGCGAAGAGCCCCGTGGAGGTGGCAGAGCCCAGCTCGATCACGCGCGAGAATCCGTCGTCCCATCGGATCGGGTGAGTGCTCTCGTCGTTGTACGCGGTGAGCCGGAACGCGCCGATCATGCTTCTGCCGCCGCGGTTGAAGAACAAACCGGCCCCGTAGAAGTGCACGCCGTCTGTGGCCAGCGAGCCGTCACTCCCTGCGGCCAGGCCGTACCAGGGCTGGCGTAGACCGAGAGGCGAGGTATCCTGTGGGAAACCTGGCACCAGGCCGTTCAGAAAGTTCCGGCCGTTCGATGTGCGGTACAGACCCAGCCAGGCGTCCGGCGCCGCGACCAGCCGCGTGTTCGGGCCGAACAGATCGCGCAGCGTGGCTTCGCCAAACCCCGTCTGCGAATCGGCTGTCATGTCGACGGTCCGGTAGTCGTTGGCGATGCCCAGGCACAACTGTGTGTTGTTGCTGGCGCACACGATCTTCGGTTCGACCTGGCGCTGCAGGTACTTGTCGCCAACGTACTGGTCGACTGTGCCGGGATTGACGTTGAAGTTCTGGCCCGTGGCGATCTGCTGGGCAGCCGCCGACGTCTCCAGACCGAATGAGAACAAGGTCAGCATCAGGAGAGTCGAGCAGACAAGCTTCATGAGAACCTCCACCGAATGGCAGACAGCCAGGAAGGGACGCATCAACGCAAACACCGCACGGCAGCATCGGCTGCCCGCCGCCGTCCCAGATCCTGTCGCCGACGGACCCGCCGCCTGCATCAACGGAAAAGACCCGCTAACCGCCGAGAAGATCTTCCGCCGTATCGAGCCGGGTTTCGACCGCCTGTACGCCAATACCGTGACTGCAAAACTCCGTTCACGAATGCGTCGCGGCCCGATGTCCTCAATGAATGGCGCCAAGGCGAATCGCCTCTCCAACCTTGTTCGGGCGCACTAAGGGCTTAATGAGGAAATGCAAGTTTGCATCCGAGCAATGATCGCTAGATATTCCCCTGATTCTCTTGTTTGCGTTCAGGAAGTCCTCGCCGGGGCAGCCTTTTGTCTGGCTTGGCGCAGGGAAGCGTGCCACTTGCATTGGCGTCTAGTAACTCGCAGATTCCGATCATGCTTATGCCAATCATGCGAACGCCGCGCTCATGACATCCTCCCCTGCCCTGCGGCATAATGCGACCGTCGCTCGCGGGCTTGAGCGCCACCCAGCCGAGGAGAGTATTGATGGACCAGCAACTTGCCACGTTTATCGACCATGCCCGAGCCAAGGGGATGGATCATGCGACCATTCGGATGCTCCTGTTGTCGGCGGGGTGGAAGGAGAAGGACATCGCCCGGGCGATGACGGCCCAGGCGCTCGACCTTCCTGTGCCGACGCCGCCCGACGTCGGCGGCGCGCGCGAGACCTTCCTGCACCTGTTGACGGCTGCCGCGCTCTACACGGCGGTCAGTTACGCGCTGACGCTCATCTTCAGCTACATCGACCTCACGTTGCCGGATCTGGCGACCACGCCGTACGCGCAACTGCAGTCGGAGGCCGATCGGGAAGTGATCCCCGTGGCCATGGCCGCGGTGTTCGTGGCGTTCCCGCTCTTGATGTGGCTGTCGTCGACGCTTGTCCGCGAGATGAAGGCCACGCCCGACAAGGCGCGCAGCCAGGTCCGGCGCTGGCTGACCTACCTCACGCTGTTCCTGGCGGCCGGCATGATGGTCGTCGACGTGATTACGCTGGTCGCGTACCTGTTGCAGGGAGAACTCTCCACCAGGTTCCTGCTCAAAGTCGCGGCCGTCCTGGTCG
>Ga0315283_10002874_pt1 | contig 14564 bp, 15 predicted proteins | sample YL17G09_0_MG_FD_204541 | JGI IMG/M metagenome (GOLD analysis project Ga0315283, IMG submission 204541) | Sediment microbial communities from Yellowstone Lake, YNP, Wyoming, USA - YL17G09_0 | ecosystem: Environmental > Aquatic > Freshwater > Lake > Sediment | place: USA: Wyoming | collected... | reverse complement strand
TTGGGTTTTTCCAAGGACGTGCTCGTTCCCACGCGCGCTCAAGTTGACCGCTACAAACACTTGCGGGCTTCCTTGTTTCACCAAGTGCTCGCCAAGGGTCGCAAACTGTATGGATGAGGCCGCGCGCGAACTCGTGCGCGACTGGCTGACCCGCGCCAGCCACGATTTGCAGGCTGCGCGCACGTTGGCGGCAGGGAAAGAACCGCTGCTCGACACGGCAATCTATCACTGCCAGCAGGCGGCGGAGAAGGCGGTCAAAGGATGGCTGCAATCGCAAGACAATCCCTTTCCCAAGACGCACGACATCGAAGATTTGGTCGCTCACGCGGCGAAGTTGCACGGCGATTTCAAGCAGTTTGCGAAGGCGGCGGCGGTCTTGACGCCTTACGTCTCGGCCTTTCGTTACCCCGGCGGTGGTTCGGATGAACCAATGCCGTCGCCCGAGGAATTCGACGAAGCCCTGCAACACGCCCAAACCATTTACGATTTCGTGTTGAACCTGCTCCCGACGGAAGCGCGACCATGAAACGTGAACCGACAAACACAGCTACGCACCAAGAACCTATGCAGGCACACATTCCGGGATGGGGATTTCTCCCGGCCGCCGAAATGGCAAACCGGCAAGCATCAGGTCAATACTCATGCCAGACCCCATTGTGTGCGCCAGGAACAGCATCTCTGGAGGCCTGTGTGCAGCAGGTGATCGGAGAAATATCGAACCGTGGTCTGTGCGTTACGACTTGACCCAATGCTCGAGTCTGCAACCCCACTAACCACTCCCCACTTCCTACTGACCAAGGTGTGCCCACTAACCACTTACCAGGGAACTATTCCGAGTCGATCATAAAGCGTGTGTTGAATACCCCTATCACAAAACCTATTCAGGACGACCCTACGTCCGCCTCTGTCCATGTCCCTCGGCGAGCGAATGCGGTAGCCTGGAAACTTCAGGCGTATGGCCTTCTGGGAATCACGTTTTCGAGTTTCTTTCCGGGGCTCTTTCACTACCAAGAGTCCGCGTTCTTTTTTTTGCTTGCCGTAGCACTGTACCTTGCCTGGTTTGAGAGAATAAATCCGTGGATTCGAACCCCCATTGACCTGCCGATGCTTGGGTTTGTCGGTTGGGTGTTGTGTACAGTCCCTTTTGCGACCGATCTAGCCTACAGTTTCTCAGAGTGGAGAAAGCTTGTGGCGCAGGTTCTCGTCTTTTACTGGGCCATGTTCGTGCTGCGTAGTTACAGGCGCATCGAACTTTCCCGGCAGATTGTATGGGCAGTGGTCTTGGGCAGCCTCGTGTTGTCAGGCTTTGCGCTGGTGGGTTTTGTGTTGCATGGAGGAACGTGGAGAAATCGTCTCGTTCGTGCTGGGGCTCCCTATTCGGACTACAATTGGTTGACGACCTACCTGGTGCTCGTCATTCCAATCCTCATCGGGTGGGTTGTGATCCATCGGACGTTTTGGGCGCGCGCTCTCGGAACTCTGACTCTCGTAATGGCAGGATTCGCGCAAGTTGTCGCCTATACCAGGGCCGGCTGGGTAGCGCATTTTGCCCAGGCAGTCGGTTTCGGGCTCATGGCCGGACGACATCGACTGGTTATGTGGGTTCTTGCTGGTGCGATCGCGATGGGGGGCGGCTTGTTTGTCGTCTCCGAGATCGGGTACCAACGGGACACCATCGATCCCTGGACCCTTAGCGCCCGTGTGAAAACTTGGGGACTCGGGTTTCATCAGGTCGTTCAGCATCCCCTCGTTGGGGTCGGGTACGGGAATGACACCTTTTTGAAATTGCATGCGGCCGAGGTAGAAGCGGAAAAGGACAAAGGTTTGGTGGAAAAAGTGCTCCCGGCATTACACAACACATTTGCGATGGTGCTCATGGGGAGTGGTGTGCCGGCCATCATCTTATTTGTCTGGATTTTCGTCCGCATTGTCTCGACGCTGACGAGACAGTGGCGGCGGTCCACGGCTGCCGAAACGCAAGGGCTACTTGTGGCAGTCGCAGTTGTCACTGTAGGCTTCGCCACGCGGAACCTGTTCGATTACATGTTTGCGGGGAGTCTCGCGCATCTCTTCTGGATTCTGGTGGCCGCGGGATTGTGTTCGGTGAGGCCTCAGATCTCGACTGAGGCAGGGGCAGGCGATCTCTCTTTGAATGAGGTCACACGAAGCGAGCACTGATTGAGGAATTACAGGCCGGTCGGTTTGTGCCTGGCCACGCCTGTGATTCCCAGTAGGACTACCGAAGCGGGGCGGTGTGCTGTGTGACCAGCCTGTTTCGTTCTGGCGAACGTTCTACTGAGAGAAAATGGAATTATCTTACCGGGGTGGCTTGACAGCAGTGTGCGCTTATCAAAAGCATTGGTTCTGGAATTTAACATTTGAAGAATGGGCATGCAGCACCATGAAGCCAATCCGAAATATATCAAGAACTCGCGACCCTGAACGATGTTGAGTGCTTATTAGCAAAAAGGTGATGGACAATCAGAGTGTGCTAGTTATCGAGGCAGGTAAGGCGGAACGCCATTATTGGAAAGACCTGTGGCGATACCGGGAGCTGTTTTATTTCCTTGCATGGAGGGATATTCTTGTCCGCTATAAGCAAACAGTCATAGGTTTGGCATGGGCACTGATCAGGCCGTTCCTGACCATGGTCGTATTTGTGATCGTGTTCAGCAAACTGGCCAAGCTGCCTTCCGAAGGTGTGCCCTATCCGATTCTGGTTTTCGCCGCGCTCCTGCCATGGCAATTTTTCGCCAATGCATTTACCGAAGCGGGCAATAGCCTGATCAGCAATGCCGGGATGATTTCGAAGGTGTACTTCCCGCGTTTGGTCATCCCCACCAGCGCAGTGATCGTGAGTTTTGTGGATTTTCTGATATCGGGAATCATTTTAGTTGGTTTGATGGTCTGGTATGGGTTTGCGCCTGATTGGAGAATCGTTACCCTACCACTGTTTATTTTTATTGCCTTTGCGGCTGCAATGGGTGCAGGACTGTGGATTGCGGCGCTCAACGTTAAATACCGGGATTTTCGCTACATCATTCCCTTTGTGGTGCAGTTCGGCCTGTACGTTTCACCGGTCGGATTTAGCAGCGCTATCGTTCCTGAGCAATGGCGGTTGCTATATTCCCTCAACCCGATGGTGGGCGTGATCGACGGGTTTCGCTGGGCCATTCTAGGGGGCAATACCCAGCTTTACTGGCCCGGATTTTTGCTCTCCCTGTTTCTGGTTATGCTGATACTGGTCACCGGGATAGTTTATTTCCGTAAAACCGAAAAAACCTTTGCAGACGTAATCTAATGTCTCCTGTCATTGCTGTCGAGAATCTCTCAAAGAAATACATCATCGGCCACCAGAAGCAGGAGCGTTACACCGCCCTGCGAGACGTTTTGGCCAACGGTGCCAAGCGTGTCACCCATAAACTGACCCATCCATTTGCTGCACAAGAAAATGACCCCGCACACGAGGAGTTTTGGGCACTCAAGGACATTAACTTTGACATCATGCAGGGTGACCGGGTTGGCATCATCGGGCGCAATGGTGCAGGGAAGTCCACCCTGCTGAAAATCCTGAGTCGCATTACAGAGCCCACATCAGGCAAAATTTCGATCAAAGGCAGGGTCGCTAGCTTGTTGGAGGTTGGCACAGGCTTTCACCCCGAATTAACCGGGCGGGAAAATATCTTCCTGAACGGTGCCATCCTCGGCATGAGCAAAGCCGAAATAAAAAGCAAGTTTGATGAAATCGTGGCTTTCGCCGAAATCGAGAAATTTCTCGATACCCCGGTCAAACGCTATTCAAGCGGCATGTATGTTCGGCTGGCTTTTGCAGTGGCCGCCCATCTGGAGCCGGAGATATTGATTGTGGACGAAGTGCTGGCTGTGGGCGATGCCCAGTTTCAGAAGAAATGCATGGGCAAGATGGAAATCGTCGGGAGAGAGGGTAGAACGGTATTGTTTGTTAGCCATAATATGGCCGCCATCAAGACACTTTGCAGCAAGGGAATTGTGTTGAACAAAGGGCAAATGATTTTTCAAGGCGAGGTCAAAGAGGCAGTCGATCAGTATATGGGATCAGACAACCTGGATAAGAATGAAATCTATTGGGATGATATCGCCGATGCGCCAGGAAATAAAAATATCAGGCTGAAATCCATCGCCATAAGGCCACTTCGCGGCTCAATAATTGATATTGATTCCGGCATTGAAATCTCAACGGTTTTTTATAATACAACTGCGGGGAAAAGTCTTGATTTTACTCTGTACCTCTTTACCCTCGACGGCGTATGTCTTTTTGAGTCAGGAATTATCTTATCGAGTGCTGGCGATGCAAATGTTGGATATTTTTCAACAAAGGGAATAATACCCCCGCATCTTCTGAACGCAGGTATTTACAAAATCAATTTGCTATTTGGCGAGGGCCAGAGATATGCACTTTATAAAGTTGAAGATGTCATTTCATTCGAAGTGGACCATACGGCAACGGCAAGAGGAAGCAACATGAGTCGGGCCCCTGGGGTAATAAGGCCGGTATTGGATTGGTCATTCAAGTTTTTATCGCAGTAGCAAGCATTCTTCGGCAAAGCCGAGGGTATGTCATATGCAACACTAGACCAAGGGATTTAAAATGTCGCGAATTTTTGTGGGAGGAGCCGGAGGTGCACCTTCTAATAACTTTATCCGATCTCTGAGGGAATCGGGTCGGACCGACTATTTAATAGGGACATCCTGCGTGCCCACCGATTTATTTTTGGCTGATGTAGACGAAAAATATCCGATACTAGCCGCTGCAGATTCTGCTTATCCTGATGTACTGTTACGAATGCTGTCAAAGATCAGGCCGGATTTTATTCACCTGCAAAATGATTATGAAGTTAGAGCTGTTTCGCGCCTTCGCGATCAGGTTGAAGCCTTGGGAGTGAAACTCTATTTGCCAGCAGCAGAGACGGTTGAAAATTGTGTCGACAAGGAAAAGTCATATCAGATTTGGCAGAGTGCCGGTCTACCCGTGCCTAAAACCATGGTACTGCATAGCCCAGCCGATCTGGGAAAGGCGTTTGATCTGTATGGAGAGACTATTTGGGTGCGAGCGATTGAGGGTGCTGGCGGCCGTGGTGCACTTCCGGCGGATAATTACGATTTTGCCAAAGTATGGATCGATCGTTTCAATGGTTGGGGAGAATTTACTGCATCTGAATTGCTCACGAAAGATACCGTGACTTGGCTTTCTATATGGCATCAAGGCGAGCTTATAGTTGCTCAAACTCGGCGGCGCTTGAGCTGGAATTTTGGCAATCGAACATTGTCTGGCATAACGGGAATCACAGGGGTGGGTGAAACCTGCTCAGATGAAACGGTTGATCGTATTTCACAAGATGCCATTTTTGCCATTGATACCAAGCCGCATGGCGTTTTTGCGGTAGACATGACCTACGATAAAAACGGCATACCGAATCCCACCGAAATCAACATTGGTCGCTTTTTTACTACGCACTATTTCTTCACCAAGGCAGGACTGAACATGCCGAAAATATATTGCGATATCGCACTGGATGGAAATTTCCCAACCATGGAAAAACACATTAATCCCTTGCCTGATGGTTTGATTTGGATACGCGGTATGGATGTTGAGCCGGTGTTGACGACTCGAAGTGAACTTGAAGCAATGGCGGTAAAACAGCCATGAACAGATGGAGGGCAAGGCTGTTCTTGTGACGTGGAAGATGATTCTAAATCTTTGTATTTGGTCACAGGGCCTTTCAAAAATTGAGTCATATAATTTTTAGTAATACAAATGGGCAGGAGAAATCACGTGAGTGAAAAAACAAGAGTCGAAGATGCATCTAATTGGTATCTGCAAGAGCAGCTGGACTTTGATAAGCGTTTGATTGGTTTCCGATATAAAACACTACGCCCACATCTTCGGGGCCCTATCGGTTTGGAACTTGGTCCTGCTGAAGGGCAGATGACCCAATTCTTAATAAATGATTTTGAATCGCTAACAGTAGTTGACGGTGCGCCTACATTGCTTGATATCATTCCAAACCATCCAAATTTGATTAAAGTTCATTCGTTGTTTGAAGAGTTTAATCCGCGAAACAAATTTGACACTATTGTCATGGAGCACATTCTTGAGCATGTCGATCAACCTGTTGAGCTGCTGCGGCGTATAAAAGAGTGGCTTGCACAGGAAGGAAGGATACTTCTGGGGGTACCCAATGGGAATTCAATTCACAGGCTTGCTGCCACTAAGATGGGGCTTTTGAAGCAGCCATGTGAGCTGAATCCGAGAGACCTTGCACAAGGGCATCGCCGTGTTTACACCAGAGAAACATTTAGAAGCGACATTGAAGCAGCGGGATTAGAAGTCTTGGAAATGGGTGGAGTATTTTTTAAGCCGTTATCTAATAAGCAAATCCAAGACAACTGGACAGAGGAAATGATTCAAGGTTTCTTTGAGTTAGGTAAGGATTTTCCAGAATACACGGCAGATATTTATGCTGTGTGTAATGCATGAGCCATATTAAACAAGTCTTTCTGGATCTTGATGGGCCAGTATTGGATGGCAAAGATAAACACTATCACTGTTATCGAAGTATTTTGGAAAGATTTGGCTTTAAGCCTATCGACATTGACGAATATTGGGAAAAGAAAAGAGCCTTGGTCAATCGTAGGGATTTGTTGAAAATATCTGGCGCGGAAGCTATTTATGATGACTTTCTTGCCGCATGGTTGCTGTTGATCGAATCCCCCAATATGCTTGCTTTAGATAAAGTGCAAGCAGGCGCGGTTGATTGTTTGCGTAGCTGGAAGGAAAGGGGAATAGAACTGACATTGGTGACCATGCGGAAAAACAAGCAAGCCCTCGAAGCGCAATTAAATTCGACGGGTCTCCACCAGCACTTGGATGCCGTACTGGTTTGTGATCATGCAGATAGTGGAGTTGGTAAAGCTGATGCGGTTCGGAATCTTTTTCAAGGTAAGGTGAAAAAAGGCGGTGCATTGTGGATAGGCGACACCGAGGCGGATTGGGAAGCCGCCAAGTCTTTGGGATGTGATGTTGTGCTGCTCTCAAACGGGTTGCGCAATGAAGCGTATCTGAAGACTTTGGAGGGTGCCGTGGTTAGGCCGTCAATTACATTAGTTAAAGACGAAGTGTTAGAGAAACGAAATGTCAATTGAGAATTGCAAACTTATCGAGCTACCAAAAATATCAGACCCTCGCGGCAATCTGACTTTTATTGAAGGGATGCAGCATATTCCATTTGAAATTCGTCGTGTGTATTACACATACGATGTCCCCGGCGGAACAGATCGGGGTGGGCATGCCCATAAGGCACTGCATCAATTAATTATCGCGATGTCCGGTAGCTTTGATGTGACACTGGACGATGGCCGCAACAAACAGAAATTCCATCTGAACCGCTCTTATCAGGGGCTGTATGTCTGCCCAATGATGTGGCGGGATCTGGATAATTTTTCGTCTGGTTCTGTATGCATGGTGTTAGCTTCAAATATGTACGAAGCATCTGACTATTATCGCGATTACAACGAATTTATATCGGCGGCCATTTCAAAATGAATGTCCCCTTCCTCAACCTTGGTGCTTCATATTCGGAACTAAAGGCAGAGATCGAAACGGCCGTTCTTGTTTCCCTGCGTTCCGGTTGGTATATCGGCGGTAAGGAGGTCGAAACTTTCGAGCATGAGTTTGCGGCTTATACGGAAACCCACCATTGCGTGGGCGTTGCCAACGGCCTGGACGCGTTGCATCTGGCACTGCGCGCCTTGGACATAGGCGCGGGGGATGAGGTCATCGTTCCGTCCAACACCTACATCGCCACTTGGCTGGCAGTCAGCCAATGTGGCGCAATCCCGGTGCCAGTAGAGCCGCTGGAGTCCACCTGCAATATCGACCCTGGCCGCATTGAAGCGGCCATTACACCGCGTACCAAGGCCATCATTCCTGTGCATCTGTATGGGCAACCGGCTGACCTCGATTCCATCCTTGCCATTGCGCATAAGCATGGCTTGCGTGTATTGGAAGATGCAGCCCAAGCGCACGGTGCGCGTTATAAGGGCAAGCGTATCGGTGGTCATGGTGACGTAGTGGCATGGAGTTTTTACCCCGGCAAAAACCTGGGTGCGCTGGGTGACGCGGGTGCTGTCACCACCAACGATCCTGATATTGCAGACCGCATTCGTGTGCTGCGCAATTATGGTTCACGGGTGAAGTACGTAAATGAAGTGCAAGGCTACAATAGTCGGCTGGACCCGGTGCAGGCAGCTGCCCTGCGCGTCAAACTCAAAGTGCTGGACGCATGGAATTCGAGGAGGGGAAAGATAGCCGCGCGCTACACTGCTGCACTGGCAGGAACAGGTTTGGTGCTGCCCACTGTGCCGGCGTGGGCCGAACCAGTCTGGCATCTCTATGTAGTGCAAAGTTCGCGGCGGGATGCTCTGCAAAAAACACTGGGTGAAGCAGGCATCGGTACACTCATTCACTATCCCATTCCGCCGCACTTGCAGCAGGCCTATGCTGAAGCGGGATACGTTAAAGGCCGGTTTCCGATTGCGGAGCGGCTAGCCAACCAAGTGCTGAGTTTGCCGATTGGGCCGCAGCTGGATGATCTGAGTGTTGCAGCAGTGATTGCCGTATTATGAATACGGCATATCCCAAGGTATCGGTGTTTGTTCCAACATTCAATCATAGGGAATTTGCGCCGGCTGCTATAGAAAGCATATTGATGCAGCATTATCCCAACTTGGAGATTGTCATTGGCGACGATGGCTCGTCGGATGGAACGCAGGAAATATTATTGGAATATAAGGAAAAATATTCTGATTTGTTCCAATTGATACTGTCTACCAAAAATGAAGGCATTTCCGTTAATTGCAATAAAATTTTAAATGAATGTACTGGCGAATACGTCGCGTTTTTGGCTGGGGATGACATTTGGCTGCCGGGAAAATTACTGAAACAAGTTGACCTGATGCAAAAAAATCCAGGTGCTTCGCTTTGCGTTTCGAAAGTTGAATGGTTTGAAAGTAAGACAAATAAGACGATGTTTATCTATCCACGCGATGATTTCAATGTGGAAAATATGAGCATTATTGACATTGCTTACTACATTGGGTGCACTGGTGCATCGATGATATTTAGAAGAGATGCTGCCCCTAAGTATGGCTTCGAAACATCTCTCCCGATGGTTTCTGACTGGTTATTTTTCATAGAAGTCATGAGAAACGGCGATGTCATTTTTATAAATGAAGCGCTCGCAAGATACCGCCGTCATGGGGAGAGCATGTCTAATTATCCGGACCTCATTTTTAAAGAGCATGTGCAAACTTTGTTTCTATTAGAAGGCAAATATGAGGACATGAGGGAAGATGTTTCAAAATTTATGAAAAAGTACGTTTTGCTTAATGCAAGTGAAATATTCAATAAAACGAATAATCATGAATTGAAGTGTGGCCATCTCCATGCGATTTTGAGCTCTAGTTCAACGGCAATGCTACTTAAAAACATATTTAAAATAATAGTTAGAAGAATGCTAAAAAGAATAATGTTCGCACAGGAAAGACTTAGGTAGCTATGATATTTTGCTGAAATGAGTCATCCGCGCGTGCTATGGCAATAGTTCCCACCCAATAAGAAGTATGGATGGGCGGTTTCAAAGACCTAGTGCAAAAAGTGCAACATGATGTTGCCTGAAGTCGGACGCATCAGGAATGAACAACTCCACGAGGCACCCTGAAGCTCAGCGACTTGCGTGGGCGGGTGTTCAGCGTCCAGGCTATCGGACCACCTTCTCCTAGGTGAAGCCACTGGCGTTGCTCCGTAAGCACCCATCGGAGGTCGTCCATGGCCACGCGCGTAGTCGGGCGAGTCTAGCCGCTTCGATGGAGTTCGCGAGACAGTATCGAGGCCGAACGATTCACTCCCATGACACTCGCCGCCGGTTTGATACCCCTTTCCAGTTGCAAGCTTGTCCGCTCTTTAATCCTCAACTGTGTGTAGATGTTTCCCAGACAACATTGTCTCCAAAAAATTGAGCAGTTGGTTTTTGAGCACGCCATGGGTTTTTGTAAAAATATCGTTAAAGAACTTTTAGAGGTGGTTGGTCTTGAGTTGCATTGGATTAAGACTATTCCGCCGTCTTCGGCACAGATAGCCGCAATGCAGATAGTTTCTTCATTGCGAAAATTTGAGATCGATTTGGTTCTGGATGTCGGCGCAAATAAGGGGCAGTTCGCATCAGAAATACGTCACTACGGATATGCGGGAAGAATTGTGTCTTTCGAGCCGCTTTCTCAGGCTCACGGTGAATTGCTGCAATCCAGTGCGGGAGATTCCATGTGGGAACCTTACCCGCGATGCGCATTGGGCGATCATAACGGCGAAGTGGAAATCAATGTCGCGGGCAATTCTGAAAGCAGTTCCATACTGCCCATGTTGGAGTCGCATCGAAGTGCCGCGCCGGAATCGGCGTATGAAGGGAAGGAGATCGTCCCCATCAAAACGCTGGATGCCGTCGCTGGGCAATACCTGAAGGATGCGCGCGCCCCTTTCCTGAAGATCGATACGCAAGGTTTTGAATGGCAGGTGTTGGATGGTGCGCGTGAGTCATTGCCACATATCAAAGGGATATTGGTGGAGCTCTCTCTCGTACCGCTCTACGGTGGTCAGCATTTGTGGCGAGAAGTGATCGATCGACTTGAGGCTGATGGCTTTACATTGTGGGCATTCAAGCCGGTGTTTTCCGATCAGAGCCAGGGGCGCACTCTTCAGGTTGATGGGGTCTTTTATCGGACTCCTTGAGCGGTGAAAGGAGTCCGGCTGAAACTATCCGCGTGCTGCTGGCCGCAGGAATAAAATATGAGCCGTCGTACAGATGTTTGCGCAGGCATATCCGGGTTAGGGAAAGGTATTGGCGATGCGTGACTTGTCGAGTGACATGAAAAATACCTTCCCTGAAATATCCATAGGGGTAGTCGTCTATAACGGGGTCGAACACATTGGAAGTGTTCTGGACAGCATCGTGGGGCAGTCTTATAGGAACATCGAGCTGATTGTCGTTGACGGAGATTCCAATGATGGCACTCAAAATGTCCTGAATGAATATGCTCAACATATCTCTGTGCTGGTCTGCGAGCCTGATAAAGGCATATACGATGCGATGAATAAAGTTTGCTCGCTTGCAACGGGCGACTGGCTGATATTTCTTGGCTGTGATGATGTGCTGCTTGATGCACTCGGCAGGATAGCCGAGCAAATGTCCGATCCAGATTCCATCTATTACGGGGATGTAGTTTTCCGTTCTAGTGGCAATATCTACGGCGGAGTGTTTTCAAAGCAAAGGTTGGCACAGATGAATTTCTGCCATCAGGCGGTGTTTTATCCTAGATCAGTGTACAAAAAATATTCCTACGGTTTGGAATATAGGTGGTTGGCAGATTACGCTTATAACATCAAATTGGTTGGCGTCGGGATTCCATTCGGTTACGTGGCAGAAGTGGTTTCGGTATTTAACGACAAGGGTGGATCGTCGTTTGGAGATGCCGAGTTTGAGAAGGAAAAGCTCGACTTGATACGCTCTTCATTGGGCACAACCTATGCTCTGTTTGAAATTTTACGCCGACAAAAAGAAAGATTGGTAAATAACGCCGTATTGCTCAGGTTTACGAACAGACTCTATAGATTTATACCGCAGCCAGTAAGAAATATATTGCGCCCATACGTATGGAAAATTCTCCGAACACAATTAATCAGCCAAGTTGTCCTCAAGCTAAGTGGGTTGGGGGATTCCAATTCGTTCGAGTCTGACATCGGTGCGATTTCGAAGTCGGACCTTATTAGGCTGGACTATTACTGTCCACCATACTTACAGGGCATGAATAGAGAAGAAGCCATTTGGATGTATGTGTGGTTATGGGCAATAGGGGTGGGGCGGCGCAAGCTGTTCCCGGGTTTTCATCCCGGCATTTATCTTGAGCAGCATGGAGTTGAGCGTGTAGGTGTCGATCCACTGGCTGACTATCTGCGCGCAGGTCAACCTCAGGGGCCGTGGAACTTTGAGCTGATCACATCAGAGGAGGAGGCGAAACCTTTTTCGCCGAGGATTCGCATTGGGTTACACATTCATGCGTACTACCTAGACCTCTTCCCCGAGATACTTGATCGGCTTAGGCAAAATCATGTTCGCCCAGACTTGCTGATCAGTGTGACGAGTGAATCTGCACGCTTGGCGATTGCCGCACACCTTGAAACCTATGAAGGGGGGGCGGTTGATATTCGTGTTGTGCCGAATCGTGGGCGGGATATTGGCCCGTTACTGACGGAGTTTGGTGAAACAATACGTCAGAAGTACGACCTGATCGGCCATCTGCATACCAAGAAATCGCCACACATAAAGGAGGAATCGATCAACAGGGGCTGGAACCAGTTCCTGCTGGAAAATCTGCTCGGTGGGCAAGCCCCCATGGCCGATATAATTCTCGGTAGGATGGCAGATGATCAAGATGTCATGATGGTGTTCCCAGATGATCCAAACGTATTAGGTTGGGGGGGGAATTTTTGCATTGGTGAAAAATTACTGTCTAGCCTAGGAATAAAGTATTCCTTTCGGGAGCTGTGCTTTCCGATTGGAACGATGTTTTGGGCAAGAACTGCAGGGCTGAAGGCGCTATTGGATTTGAATTTGCATTGGGAAGACTATCCGGAAGAGCCGTTGGCTTATGACGGATCGTCGCTGCATGCATTGGAGCGTGTGTTTGGCATACTCGCCACTTATAGCGGTGGATCAATCTTACAAACGAATGTTTCAGGAAGTACTCGATAGTATTACGTTGAGACTTAGTTGCAGGTGAAATATCTTGTTTGAGCCAAGGAAGGTTATCGTCCTGTTGGCTACGTACAATGGGGCAGAGTTTCTATCCGACCAGATCCAGAGTATTCAGGGACAAACTATATCAAATTGGACTTTGTTGGTCAGGGACGATGGGTCTGACGATAATACCAGAGACGTTCTCGAAACGTTAGCCGCCAAGGACAAACGAATTCGTTGTATTCATGATACGTGCGGATGTTTGGGAGCCGCCAGGAATTTCGGGGAGCTGATGCGGGTTGCCTGGGTAGAGGGCGCAGATATAATTTTCTTCTCAGATCAAGATGATTTCTGGCTGCCAACAAAAATGATGGAGCAAATTGATGCCCTCGATAAAATGGAAGATTCCTACGGTCGAGATACTCCAATACTCGTTTATTCAGATCTTGAGGTAGTTGATAGATGGTTGCAGCCCATTCATCATTCGTTCATGCGTTATCAGGGTTTGACGCATGAGGCGCAGTCTCCGTTACGAGTCTTGGTGACACAAAACTTTGTCACTGGCTGTGCAACAGTGATCAACCGTTCACTCTTGAAGCTTGCTGTGCCACTGCCAGCAGATGTGGTTATGCATGACTGGTGGCTCGCTCTCTGCGCTGCGGCCTGTGGTCAGATCGGACACTTACAGAATCCTACGCTACGGTATCGTCAGCATGATTCAAATCAAATTGGAGCCCAGCGATTTTTGGCCATGATGAATCCCTTGTCTCTCCGTACTCGTAGGCGGTGGAAGGAAGGTGGAAGGCAGTTGTTCAAGTCGATTGGACAAGCGGCGTTGCTGAGTGAGCGAATCGTCTCGCGTGAGGTCCCTTGTTCAGTGGAAGCACTGTCGCTGCTGAAGAGGTTTGCCGCCTGTGCACAAGAAGGCCGGCTTCGGCGACTGTGGACGGTTTCTCAACTGGGGTTGCGGCGGCAGGGAGTGCTTAGGCAACTCTTATTGTATTGGAGATTGCTCGTGTCCTCTCGCGGGGCAGTGACGGACTAGCAGGCTATGGGAAAATCCATTTTGGCACAGCAGAACTTCTACGGTCTGCACGTCTGGGGCAAGAGGAGAATGTCCTCGCAGGATGATCGAAAAGGCCGTCCAGCGCGGCCACAGCGAGCGTGAAGGCGAGGCGTACCCTCGCGGTACGTCGAGCCTCTGAGCGATGCGAGAACAAAGCTGGCGGACTTTTTCAGCATCCTGCGAGAACTTGAAGCTTCAGCCAGGGACGAGCACCATCGTGTCTCGATGATGTGGTGCCATTGAAAATCCTCACACAGATCAACGGCCTGTTCTCTTTGTGAGGGAAGCGGGGGTTGTGTGGTCAGTGTTGTCATTCCAACGTATAACGCCTCGCGGTATCTCGATGTACAGTTGAGAGCCTTACGCGCGCAGACCCTGAAGGCTGGATCTGTAATCCCACAATGATATGGAGAAGAAACTTACGCAGGTCAAGGTAGGCACTGTGCTGGGGTTGACGACACGTCACATCCGGCGCCCATTGAGCGGGTGGAGCAGGCGGGCGACCAGGGGCTGGCGCATCTGCGGAGAAAGGTCATGATAGTCATGATTTTTCGACTTTTTTGCATTATAAAATAATAAAGTCGCGACTTTTTTGCATTTGCTGTACGCTTCGTCCATGAAACGCTACCTTGACGAGTTGGTATTGAAAGATTTGACCACCAAGATGGTGG
>Ga0315283_10002868_pt1 | contig 14578 bp, 11 predicted proteins | sample YL17G09_0_MG_FD_204541 | JGI IMG/M metagenome (GOLD analysis project Ga0315283, IMG submission 204541) | Sediment microbial communities from Yellowstone Lake, YNP, Wyoming, USA - YL17G09_0 | ecosystem: Environmental > Aquatic > Freshwater > Lake > Sediment | place: USA: Wyoming | collected... | reverse complement strand
TCTTCCAGGGCGCACCCCTGGGGACAGCGCCTGCCATGTATTCGCTCCACGAATGGTGCACGAGCGGGTCGGTGGCAGTCGGGTCGGGGGCGGGCACCGCGCGCACGACGTGCGCCGAGTCCAGCCCGACGGACGTGGCCCCGTTGGTCACGACGGTGAGGTTGCTGGGGATGTCCTTCGTGGCCGTGATCGTCCCCGTCCAGCGCCCCACCTTGTAGACTTGGTACTCTGGCTTGGCAGCGTCGTCCCAGACTCGGGCCGGGTCGGTCCAGCCGCCGCGCAGGATCACGCCGGGGCCGTACTCCTGCGAGTACTCCCCGACCACGGTCCGGACCTCACTGCCCACCCTGCCGCCGAAATAGATGCCGCCAGCAAAGATCGCAGTCTTGTCGGTGCCCTTCGGGTAGACGAGACCGCTGTTGCCGGTGCTCAGGTCGTAGGCCCACGACCCGAAGTTGGTCACGAACATGTTGAGGTTGTTGACGTCGACACGGCGCTGGTTGTCGATCGTCAGCACACCCGCCGTGCCCATCACGCCGGCCGGCAGCGCTGCTCTCGTGACCGGGAGCCCGGCCCACGAGACGATCGCACCAACGGTCAGGGCGACAGACGCCACGACCACCAGCGTGATGCATTTCCGACGGAAGTCCATCATTGGCCTCCTGTCCTCTTCGAGGTTCACGCTAGAAGCTCGTCCGGAATCCGAACCGGACCAGGCGCGGATTCGTATACAGGTTCGGGTTGTTCTGGGAGAGGTCGTACAGGAATTGGCCGTCCCGCCCCGCATCGTCCGCGGTCGCCACGTAGGTCTGGCCGTCGTCGGTGTTGAGCCAGCCGGTCGAGAGCGCCGAGCCGGACGAGCCGTACACTGCGACCGCGTTGCGCGTGTCGAGCACGTTCAGCACCCAGACATAGGCCGCGAAGCGCAGCCCTGCCGCGCCGAACCCCCTGGTGGCCTTGAGGTCCAGGTTGCTGGTCCAGGGCCCATTGCGCGAGTTGATCGGGCCCTCGGGTTCGATGCTTAGGGCCGCCAGGGACACCTCGTTGTAGACCTTGGTCGGCGTGTAGGGCGTGCCGCTCGCCACGTTGTAGAGCACGCTGACCCCGAACTCCTCGAACAGGCGGACCCCGAAGAGCTGCGGCCCCTCTTCCTTGCCCAGGCTGTAGCCCAGGTTGAGGGCCAGCTTGTGCCGCTGATCGAAGTCGAGCGGCGAGGTCATCTTGGGCGGCTGGGCTGCCGTCCAGGCGATGTTGCCCTGCGAGTTCGAGACCGAGCCCGTGCCCTGGGCGTAGGACAGCGAATAGCTGATGTCGGTGGAGATGTGGTTGGTCGGCCGCATCGTGAAACCGATGTCCACGCCCTTGATGGTGGCGAAGTCCCGGTTGCGGTAGGAGGAGAACTGGTTCGGGAACGAAGGGATGGTCGCGACCTCGACCAGGTCCTTGACGTCCTTGTAATAGGCCGTCGCGTCCAGCCGCGCGTTGTTGCCGAGCTGGTGCGCAACGCCCACCTCGTAGGCCGTGGTGCGCTCGGGCCGCAGGTTCGGGTTGCCGAAGCCGACAAAATAGCCGCCCGTTTGCACCTTGTGCTGCAGGAAGCGGTACGAGACGTACAGGTCCTGAAGGTTGGGCTGCTGGTAGAACTGCCCGTAGTTGAAGCGCAGCATGGTCAGCGCGGTCACCGGGAAGGCCACGCCCAGGCGCGGGGAGAGTCGCGCGTAGGTGCTGTTCTCGGCCAGGTCACCCGGATCCAGCGTCGAGCTGCCCGTGGAGTCGGGATCCAGCGGGCGCAGGTCGCTGCGCAGCGCCGGCGTGTCCACGTCCAGGTGGTCGTAGCGCAGGCCGCCGTTGATGACCACGCCCTCACGCTCGAACTTGTCCTGCACGTAGAGCGACCAGACCTTCGGATGCTTGGCACCGTCCTGGCCCCCGTTGGCCTCGGTCAGCCGGACCCCGTCTAAGACTCTGGCCCTCCGGTAGGTCGTGACTGCCCCGGTGTCGGCTTCCGTGATGTCGCGGATCCACACGTCCTTGTAGCTCACTTCCTGGCTATAGCCATAGCCGTCGTAGTCCACCAGGTTCGGCTTCTCGCCACCCAGCTGGGCGGGGAAGTAGTGGTTGTAGAGCCGCAACGTGTGGTACTGGAAGTCGCCGCCCGCCTTGATCTGGTGGTACCGGTTCACCTGCGACGTCATGGTCCCCTGGACGCCCTGGTACTCGGAGCGCCGCTGCAGGTAATCGTCCCAGACATGGCCGTCGCTCCAGAACTGGGGCACGTCCAGGTCGAAGCGCGAGTTGGGGTCGCGGAAGTAGCCGCCCGGCGTCGACAGCTTGCCTTCCTGCGAAACGATCACCTGGCCGTGCTCGGGATCCACCTCGGGATCCACCGCCACCTGGTACTGCGGGTTCAGGTTGTCGAAAGCGACCCCGTCACCCCGCTTGCGCTCGGTCAGGTTGTAGTTGACCGCCAGGTTGAAGAACGTCTTCTTGCTCAGGACGTAGTTGCCGGAGCCGAAGTACGACTGACTCCGGTCCAGGTAGCGCGGGGCGTGGGACAGGTTGTAGAGGTAGGAGCCCAGGAACTGCCGCCAGTCCTCCTGTGACCCCAGACCGCCGGCCTTGATGGTGAGCTGGTCACTGGGCTGCCAGTTGAGCTTGCCCTGGAAGGTGTAACCGGACGCGCTGTTGCTGGGCAGGCGGTTCCCGCTGAACCCGCGCGTTTCGAGGTCGTTCTTGAAGATGCTCGGCATGAACGGCGAGCTACGGTCGCCCTGCCAGCGTCGTTCGCCCGAAACGTAGAAGGTCAGGTTCTCCTTGCCGCGCAGCACCGGACCGCCGAACGAGGCGTCGTAAACATTATAGTCCGTCCTCGGCGCCCCCACCCAGTTGCCGGAGAGGACATCGGTCACGCTCTCCAGGGCGCCCGAGTACTGCTTCGTGCCCTCGCGGGTGATCACGTTGACGGCACCCGACATGATTCGTCCGTACTCGGGGCTGAATCCGCCCGTGAGCACCACCACCTCTTCGATGGCGTTGTTGCTGATGGACGTGTTCGAGGTGCCGGTCAGCGGGTCCTGCTGCGAGAAACCGTCCACGTAGTAGGCGGTCTCGTTGGGGCGCCCGCCGCGGACGATCAGGGTCGGGTTGTTCTGCGATTCGTTGTCGATGTTCAGCCGGAAGTTGACCACCCCCGTCTGCTGGGCGACGGCGTCACGGTAGCCGCGAGTCGGCAGCTTCTGGATGTCCTCGGATGAGATGAAGCGGGTGGTGCCCGTGGCATCCTTCTGCAGCAGCGGGCGTTCGGCCTCCACCCTCACCTCGGCCAGTAGCAGCGCCTCGGTCCGCATGGTCACGTTCAAGGTGGTGGTGAAGTCCGGGGTGATCTGCACGTTCTCGGCCACGTACGGGGCCTGCCCCAGGAGGTTCGCCCGCACCGTGTAGCTCCCGGCAGGGATGCCGATGATGAAGAAGTTGCCCGATTCGTCGGATGCCGCGCCGAGACGGAGCCCCTCGAGGCGGATGTTCACACCAGCCAGCGGCTGCTTCTTCTCGTCCATGATGCGTCCAACCAGTTTTCCTGAAGTCCCCGCCCTGGCTGGTGGAGCCAACAGGACTACGGCCGCGGCCAAAGCTGCCAGAAAGATGGCTCGGATGGCATTGCAGGACATAGCTGCTTCTCCTTTCAGAAGCGGACAAACGCCTGCGGCCCGGCAGAAGGCCGGGACGCGGTCACATCCAAACGATGAGGGGGAAGGTGAAGCCGGGGAGGATGTGCTCTCAATGGTCGTTGTTCTCCCGTCATCCTTTGTGGGAGCCACTGCACGGCGCGTCCAAGTGCCGCGAAACACTTCCTAACAGAGGAACCGAAGTGAGGCTACGGTGCTGTCCGGCCCTTGTCAACACCAAAACCCCGAATGGCCCTAATGGCCCTAAGTACATGCGAACACGGGAGAATTGGGGTCTGCCGATGACCCGCGTTCGAACCACGACCGTCGCGGGGCGCCCGCCAGGCTAGCAGCCTTCCTTCCGCTTCTTCTTCGCCCCCGGCCTCGCGGGTCCACCCGCGGCGGGCGCCCGGGGCGGCTCGAACCCTGCGCCCGGCGTGGCCGGCATCGCCATCAGAGCGCCGGAGTCGGCTGCGACCGCGGCCGCGCGCGGGCCGCCGCCGAAGAAGCGCGCCACCTGGGCGATGCGCTCGAAGGTCGCGTCTTCCTGCGGCGTCGCAGCAGCGGGCGCCACGGGGTAGAGCACCTCGCCCTTCCAGGCCTCGAGCCCGCCGAACAGGATGTAGGCGCCGGGGTAACGCTGCGCCCGCAGCAGGAACCAGGCCTGCGCGGAGTGGATGCCGCCCTCGGAGTAGAGCACGATCTTCTCGTTGCGCCCGAGACCGTAGCCCGGCAACTGCGCGACCGGGACGTTCTCGGCAGTCGGGACGTGATAGGCCGCGTACTCGACCTCGGAGCGCAGGTCGATCAAGCGGTAGTCGGTCCGCCCCTGGATGATCCAGTCGGCCAACTCCTGGACCGTGATGTGGTCCACCTTGCTGTCAACGATGGTCGCCAGTTCCTGCGTGTCGATGCGCACGGTGCTCCCGCGGTAAGGACTACCGGCGATCGCGACCACGCCCAGCAGCAGCGCGGCCGCGGCCAGCGCGCGGTTCAGGGTCCAGTGCGGGCGCGGCATGGTCAGCGCTCCGCCGCGGGCGGCGCGAAGCGGCGCTCCACCCACCCGGCGCCCATGAAGCCGCCCACCGCCATCACCACCACGAGGAACACCACCAACCCGTAGGGCAGGTGGAACGCCTGCGGCAGCGTGAGCCTGCCGAAGTCACCCGACTCGTAGAAGCCCCTGAGCAGCGGGAACGCCTCGCCAAACACGAAGATGCCGGCCAGCACGCCCAGGACGAAGACCATGCCATCAATGCGGCCGGTCACCGCGGCCACCAGCGAGGTGCCCGGGCAGTAGCCGCCGATCACGAAGCCGAAACCGAGCACGAGCCCGCCGACGATCTGCGGCCAGAGGCTGGTCGAGACCAGGTCCACGAGCGACAGGTCCATGATCCCCAGCCACGACAGGTAGAACACGCCGAGCATCGCCGTGACGATGGCGGTGAACATGACCTTGAAGACCGCGAGGTCGTCGAGGTAGAACTGCGAGGTCAGTTTGCGTGCGCTGCCGAAACCGCTGCGCTCGAGGAAGAAGCCGAAGCCGATCCCGATGACGAACGCGATCACCAGCGAGGCCTCGTCACCGAAGGCGGCGAACTTGTAGAAGGGCGCGTTCATCGCCATTGCCTCCTCATCAGTCCCGCCAGCGCGTAGGCGCCCGCGAAGACCATCATCATGAACGCCCATGAGCCGGCGTTGAGTACCGCGCCGCCGCTCAGAGCCTGGCCGCTGGTGCAGCCGCGGGCGAGCTTGGCGCCGATGCCCATCAGCGCGCCGCCCGCGAAGGCGAAGCCGAGGCGGCCGGCCACCGAGATGCGCGGCCCCTTCTCGACCGTGCGCGAGAGCCGGTGGGCGAGCGCGCCGGAGATGAAGCCACCGGCCAGCACGCCGAGGACCTCGAACACGAGCCAGGTCTTGAGCGGGTGGCCGAGACCGCCTTCCAGGTACTCCGCGAAAAACTGGTTGGCGCTCGCGTGCCCGGGTGCGACCAGGCTCACGACCCAGGCGACGAACGAGGTCACGGCGCCCGAGGCGCCGAGGCCGCGGCCCATGACCACGTAGGCGGCCAGCAGCACGAACCCGAGGCCGATGCCGCCGAGATAGGGATTCATGTACGGCGCCGCGGCGCGGGCGGGCGCGCCAGGTTGCGGCCGCGCGGCGGCGACAGCGGCATCCGGGACAGTGCTCATGGACATTCCCTCCGAAGGAATCACCCCGGGCCCCAGCGACTCACCTGCCCGGCGTGCACGATGACGAAGCGCAGCAACAGACCGCCGGCCAGCACCAGCAACGGCGCGACCGGAGTGTGGCGGATACGGTGGCTCACCGCGAGCGACTGGATGAACAGCGGCAGCGCGATGCCGACCCCGACGACCCCCACCCAGAACACCGCGGTGAACGGACCACCGAACAGCAGACCAGCCGCACGGATGTGCACCTGCGTGGCCGTCAGCAAGCCAATGAAGAACAACGCGAGCAGGACGATCTCGGTCTGCAGGAAACGGTTGTCGGCCCGCGCCAGCAATTGGCTCTCCGAACGGTCGCGGGCCATCATGTGCACCAGCGCGGCGGCGCTCGAGAGCCCGGAAGCCAGGAACAGCGGCCCGAGTACGGCGCTGTTCCACAGCGGCCGCGCGCCCATCGCGCTCAGCAGGATGCCGGTGTAGATCCCGAGCAGCCCGCCGAGGCTCAGGTTCGCGGCGGCGATCCCGCGCACCACCGGGGCCTGCGCGCGCAGCCTGTCCGAGAGGGTCGCGAGCGCCGGGAAGCGTTCGCGCAGGAACGTCGGCACGCTCAGCAGCAACGCCCCGAGCAATGCCGGATACACGGCGACCAGGATCCAGGCGCCCCACGACATCGGCGAGGAGGGCTGGAACGTGGTGTAGAGACGCCAGACGTAGGGCTTGTGCTCGAGGTCCAGGAACAGCGCCCCCATGCCGAGGCTCAGCAGCACGAGGCCCAGGCCCGGCAGCAGCGCCATGACCGAGTGCGTCTGGCGATGGCGGCCCGTGAACAGGAACCAGCCGACGATCGCCATCATCCCGGCGACCAATCCACCCAGGAACAGGTAGAGCGGGATCTCCCAGCCCCAGACGTGGAGGAACGGATCCACCAGGTGATTGGCGCGCGTGTTCGTGAACTCGATCATCGCGGCTCCCATGCCTGGATCACGTCAGGAAGAAGATGCGCGGCCCGGTCCCGGCCTCGGGCTGCAGCGCATGGTGGCGGCGCGAGGTCAGCAGCCGGCTCACCTCGCTGTGCGGATCGTCGAGGTCGCCGAAGTGCATGCAGCGGGTCGGGCAGACCGCGACGCACGCGGGCGACAGGCCCTGCTCGACGCGATGCACGCAGAAGGTGCACTTGTCGGCGTAGCCGTCCCGGTGGATGTAGCGCGCGTCGTAGGGGCACGCCGCCAGGCAGGCCTTGCAGCCGATGCACAGCTCCTTCGTGATCTGCACCAGGTGACCGGGGTCCTCGACGTGGCTCGCCCCGGTCGGGCAGCAGTGCACGCACGGCGGCCGGTCGCAGTGGTTGCAGCGCTCGCTGCGGAGCTCGAGGCGGGTGTCGGGGAACGCGCCCGTGGCTTCGGTCACGATCCAGTCCCGGCACAACCCCTCGGGCAGTTCGTTCTCGGTCTTGCACGCGACCACGCAGTCCATGCAACCCACGCAGCGCATCGTGTCGATGGCCATCCCGTAGCGCGCCATCAGACCTCCGGCTCGAGCGTGACGAAGTTGACGCTCATCCCGGTCCCGCCCATGAGCGGGTCGCGCTCGTAGCGGGTGATGAGCCCCGCATCGCTGGCACCCTTGCGGAAGCGCGGGTGGAGGCCGCGCGCGGTGTGGCCGAAGCCGTGGACCAGGTAGACGCAGTCGCCGCGGATGCGCTCGGTCGGCCGGACCCGCACGCGGTTGCTGAGTTTACCGTCCTGGTTGCGCAGGCACACCCACGCGCCGCGCTCGAGTCCCAGGCGCCACGCCACGTCGGCGTTCAGCCACACCTCGTTCTCGCTCATCAGCTCACCCAGCAGCGGATTGGTCTGGGTGCGGCTGAACGAATGCACGGGCGCGCGACCATAGAGCAGGCGGAACGCACCCGCGGGCGGCTCCGGGGTCGGCTGGTAGCGCGGCACCGGATCGAAGCCCGCCTGCTTCAGTTGCAGCGAGTAGAACTCGATCTTCCCCGACGGCGTCGGGAAGCTGGGTTCTACGCCTTCCTCGTAGAAGACCGGCGGCTGCTTGCCGCGCACGAGTCCCTTCGTCTTGAGCTCAGCGAGACTGAAACCCGCGCCCTTGAGCCGGGTGTCGAGGTACTCCTCGACGTGCTTCCACGGGTAGTACGCCTCGAGCCCGAGCTTGATCGCCAGCTCGCGCGCGATCCACCAGTTCGGCTTCTGGTCGGCCGGCGCCTCGACCACCGGCTGGCGCAAAGCGATGAACGGCTCGCGGAAGACCTCGACGTTCAGGTCGTCGTAGCGCTCCAGGTAGACGGACTCCGGCAGCACCACGTCGGCCCAGCCCGCGATCTCGCTGGGGATCACGTCCAGCACCACCAGCAGGTCAAGTTGCTGGATGGCGCGGATGGTCTCCGCCTCGTCGGGCAGCGCCTGGAGCAGGTTGGTGGCGTAGACCATCCAGCCCTTGACCGGATAGGGCACGCCCGTGAGCGTGGCATCGCGCAGGCCGGTGGTGATGGTCTCCTCGGCGAATGGGTGCCGCTTGCCGGGGTTGTCGGCCCGTCCCCGCTCCGACGTCGGGTACGGCGGGTACGGATAGGCTGGGACGTTCATGCTCGAGGGCTGGTAGAAGCCACCCTTGCGCCCCCAGGTGCCGAGCAGCGCGTTGAGCAGCGCGATCGCGCGGCTGCGCTGGGCGTCGTTGCCGTACCAGGTGGCGTGCCGTCCGGGGTGCACCAGGCTCGCGGGCCGGTGGCGCGCCATCTCGCGCGCGGTCTCGCGGATCACGTCGGGCGTGATGCCGGTAACCGGGTAGGCCCACTCCGGCGTCCAGGGCGCGATCTCGGCCGCAAAGGCGTCGAAGCCGAAACCGTGAGCAGCGACGTACTCGCGGTCGTAAAGGTCATCGGCGAGCAGCACGTTCATCCACGCCAGCAGCAACGCGGTGTCGGTGCCGGGCTTGATGGACAGGTAGTACTTCGCCTTGCTGGCCGCGACCGACAGGCGCGGGTCCACCACGATGACCGAGGTCCCGCTGCCCACCGCCTCGGCAAACTCCTGGGCCTGCGTGTTGTGCATGTTCTCGCCCAGGTGCGAGCCGATCAGGGTCAGGCAGCGGGCGTTGCGAATGTCGGTGCGCTCGGGCGAGCCCACCGGCTCGCCGAAGGTGAGCGTGAAGCCGGCGTCGCGCGGGCCGCGGCACTGAGCATACGAGGGCGCAGCGATGTTTGTCGTCCCGTAGGCCTTGAGCGTGTGCTTGAGGAAGTTGCCGCCGATTCCGTGACTGAACAGCGCCATGGCCTCCGGGCCGTGCTTCGACGCGATCTCCTTCATCCTCCCGGCGACATGCGTGAGCGCCTCGTCCCAGGTCACGGCGACCCAATCCTCGGCGCCGCGCACCTGCTTGCGCATCAGCGGCGCGGTCAGGCGCTGGGTGTCGAAGTGGGCGCCAACGCCACCGGTGCCGCGCGGGCAAAGGCGGCCGCGCGACAGCGGATCCTCGGGGTTGCCCTCGATCTTCCACAGGCGATCGTTCTTCACGTAGGCGATCGCGCCACACTTCCAGAAGCAGACGTCGCAGAAGGTCGGAACCTTGCGCACGCGTTCCGCGCCGCGGGCGCCTGGCTCGCGGGACGGGACGGCCTGCGTCGCGGCGCCGCCGGCGACGGCGAGGCTCGCGACACCGGCCGAGACCTGGAGGAACCGCCTGCGGGATGCGGCCTGCATGGTGCTCTCCGTGAGGGCGGGACTGCCCGTGGACAGACTGATGATTAGCAGCCGGGCGGCGGAATCACAAGCCGTCGAGCGCGCGAGTCCTGGCCGGTTCGGGCCGGATGCCGCTTTGAATCGGGATGGCTCGGAAATGGCGAGAGAGCGAGCCAGCCTCTACCTTGTGTAGATTGTCTCAGCGGTCAGGAAGCAGAGCCCGCGTTCTGAGCTCATGGTGGATGCTGGCGGCGAGTGCCAAGCGTGAAAGGCGGCGGTCCGATGCGGTTCAGCGCTGTCATCCTGGCGGGAGGGCGATCCAGCCGCATGCAGCGGGACAAGGCGTTCCTCCCCTGCCGGGGCACGACCCTGCTGGCGCGGCAGGTGGGGCTCGTCCGTGAACTCGCGCCCGCGGAGATCTTCATCTCCGGCCGGGCCGATGCGGACTATGGCGCGCTCGGGCTGCCGGTGCTCCTGGACCGCTTCACGGACCTCGGCCCGCTGGCCGGCGTCGTGCGCGCTCTTGGTGAGGCGCACAGCCCCCTGCTGCTGGTGCTGGCCGTGGACCTGCCGGACATGACGGCGGACTTCCTGCGAGGGCTGGCGGCGCGCTGCCATGCGGGTAGTGGAGTGGTGCCGCGCACCCGCCAGGGGCTCGAGCCGCTGGCGGCCTTCTATCCCCGGGCCATGCAGCCGATCGCCGCGGCCATGCTCCACGAGGGACGCGCCGCGATGACGGAATTCGTCCGTCGCGGCGTGGAAGCCGGGCTGGTGGACGAATGGGCGTGCCCGCCGGCGGATGAAGCGTGGTTCCGGAACTGGAATGAGCCGGAGGATGCCAGCCCCGGAGAAGGCCCCGGCACGGACTGAGCGTCGTGGGGAGAGCTCAGGGCCGAGCGCATGGTGTCTCTGCTCGGCCCTGGGCTCTCCCGGCGACGCGGCGGGCGACGGCCGAGCGCACGGGCTGAGTGTCTCGGGGACGAGCAAGGTCCGAGCGCACGAGGCGGGCGTCGCAGGAACGGCCAGAGCCGAGCAGAGGCACCATGCGCTCGGCTCTGGCCGTTCCTGCGACGCCCCCCGCAAGGCCCCGCGCCGCGCGGACCCCGCTAGAACACTCCCACGTACACGCCGTCCCGCATGATCACCGTCGTCCTGCCTTCCTCGCCGGTCAACTCCACTCGCTTCGCGTTGACCCTGGGCTGCAGGCTCGGCAGGTAGATCCGGTCGATGTGCACCACCGCCTCCGGCTTCGAGAATTGCGCGGCGCCCACCTGCCCGCCGAAGTGATCGCTGCGGCCGAAGGCGATGTGCAACCCCAGCTTCTCGTCCAGCAGGATCTCTCCGGTGGGCTGGACCCCGAGATCGGCCAGCACCCCGAGTCCCAGCTCGGCCAGGTTGCCGTAGGCCGGCTCGGCGGCGAGCCATGCCGCCTGCTCCGCGACGGCCTTGCCCTCGCCCGTCACGCGCACGGCCTGGTTCGCTGCGATCTCGAAGACCACCACGTCCGCGCCGAACTGCACCGGCAGGCGTCCCGCCGATTCGCTGGGCACCCCGGGCAACTCGCCCTCGTAGGGCACGATGTAGGCCTCGCCCGACGGCAGGTTCCCCGCGGTGCCCGGCGTCTCGAGGATCCCGTCCGAGGCGTGCGCCTTGCGATGCCTCAGGTCGAGCACCAGCGTGTGAGCGTCCCGGCCGTCCACTTCGAAGGCGATCGTCGCCCGGGTCGCCTGGTCGAGCAGCGTCTTCATGATCGCCACCCGGCGCCGGATCTCGCCGTAGTCCAGCCGCAGGGCCGGGATCATCTCGGCCGTGAAGCCGGGCATGGTCGCCGCACGGAACCGGTGCTTCTTCGCCATCAGTTTGAGTGGCGCGGTGGCGGAGAACTCGGTCGGGGCGAGCAGCAGGGAATGGCTGCCCAGCACCTGCTCCAGCGGCACAGCCGCCGCGGGAACGAGCGCATCGGCCGTGTCGGGCAGGGCCTGCGGTGAGCCAATCCAGACCTGCGCCGGAAGGTCCGCGTTGCCCATCCCCACGTTGCGATAGAGCACCAGGCTCACGTCGAGCCCGAGTTCATCGCGGTGCTGCTGCAGCTGGCCGGCCCAGTCGGCAGCCATGCGTCGCCGCTCCTTCCACTCCGGACGGTCCGCGACACGGCCGTCGGGCAGATCCACGAGGATCCCGAGGCGCACGTCGTCTGCGGTGGGGCTGAACACACGTCGGATCAGCGCGATCAAATCGGTGGCGCTCAGTCGCTCGCTCATCGTCGGCTCCTGGTCGGGGGCTTCGCTGGCTTCCCGGGATCAGCACTGAAGGCAGGCGCCAGAGTAGCACGACGAAGGCGACGAGAGACGCGCGCAGGAGCCACGGCCCAGACACGCCTGAGGCGGCGTCCTTGCGGACGCCGCCTCGCTGGCGTGAAGTGGTACCCGGAGCGGACTACGCCTTGCGGACGTTCGCCGCCTGCAGGCCCTTCGGGCCCCGCGTGACGTCGAACTCGAGCGCCTCACCCTCGGCGAGCGTCTTGAAGCCGTCGCCGCTGATGGCCGAGAAGTGGACGAACACGTCCTCGCCACCCTCCTGGGAGATGAATCCGAACCCCTTCGCTTCGTTGAACCACTTCACCGTGCCACGAGCCACTTGAAACTCCTTGATGCCGGGTCCGAAGACCCTGTTCATTGCCGCCCATTCACGTGGCGGCGACGGCCGGTCACAGTGACCGGTACTCCGATGACGGGATGCGGGAGAACAAAAACGCCAGGTTGGTTGCCCCTGGCGGAATCGAAACGTCTGACCCACTTCCCAGTCAACCGAAGACGAGGCGACTATGGGCCATGCGGGTCCAGAAGGCAACCAGAGCGCGGCCCGGCGGGCGGAGATATAACGCTCAAAGCCATGTCGTCCAACACCTTCGCCCCGGCCTCTCCTTGCTTTCGCGGCCCCTCCCTCACCGCGCCCCTCGGCGGATCCGGCCCCGAGGCTCGATGCAAGTTCGGCCGAGCCCGGCCGAGCCCGGCTTGCCCGCCCCCACGCCCGGGCGCAAAGTGCGCCGCGTGGAGACCGATCCTCGCGATCCCCTCGTTGCTGTTGCGCCCGCCGAACCCGCCGAACCCGGATCCATCGGGTTCGAGGAGGCGGGATTCCTGCCCCCCGATCCGGATGAGCCGCCGCCGGTCGAGTTGTGGTCGGCCGTGGGCGATGTGCCACCTTGGGGCACCGCTTTGCACCTGCTCGCGTGGGCCGCAATCTTCGCCCTGCTGGCGGCCCGGGAGCAGATCGGCGACACGGCCGCCTATCTGCTCTGGGGCGCGAATGCCACCGGACTCGCCCCGTTCGACACCGCGTGGCGGCTGCTGGCCTCGACGTTCGTACACGCGGGGGCCGCGCATGTCTTCTTCAACGCCACGAGCATGCTGATCTTCGGCCCGGCGGTCGAGCGCATCTTCACGCGCTGGGCCTTCTGGATTGTGTATGCATTCGGCGGCGCTGCGGCCTCGCTGGGGAGCCTGCTGTGGCGGACCTCGCAGCACGGTGCTGCGCTGAACCTGAGCGTCGGCGCCTCGGGCGCGATCTTCGCCCTCGGGGGCGCTCTGCTCGCAGGCGCGTTCCGCCTGCGGCACCGGCTCGCGCCGACCCGCGCCCGCGCGCTCGGCGCGGCACTGCTCTTCCTGCTCGGGCAGGGGCTGGTGTCGGGCTTCACGCGGCACGGGACGGACAACGTCGCCCACGCCGTGGGGCTCGTCGTCGGTGCCGTGCTCGGCGCGGTGGTCCCGCTGAGCGTACGTCTGGGCGGCGGGCGGCCCGGTCTCGCGATCCGGGCACTCGGGGCGTTGTGCGCGCTGGCGCTGGCGTTGTCACTTGCGCTCGCGTTGCGCGGCGGGCTGGCGCTTGGGTGACGCCCTCCGGCGGCCGCGGCGAGCGCCGCGACCTCCGGTCAGGCCTTAACCCGGCCCATTCATGAAGCGCCGCCTGCGAGCACGAGCTGGGGCACGGCTACTGCGTTGCGCGACCGGGGTGCTCCTCAGCGTGTCTGATGACACGCTTGCTGTGCAGCCCGCTCGCGCGCCTTGTAGCCGCGCCCCAGCTCGCACTCTCGGCTGGCGCTTCATGAATATGCCGGGTTAGTCGCCGGAGCCGCCCGGGCCCTCGAACTTGAAGGTGAGTCCCAGGAACAATTGCCCCGAAGCCGCTTCTCCCGCCAGCGCCTTCGCGGAGGCGAGCGGACTCGCGTAGCCGCCCATCACCCAGGCGCTCAAGCGCTCACCGATGCCCTGGTCCACCACCAGGTCGGCCTCGTCGGCAAAACCGCGCCCTACACCTTCGGGCAGTCCGCCCTGGCTGACGCCGGTGTCGAGGTCGACGCGGTGGAGCAGCAACCGCAGGCTGGTGTTCTCGATCGGGGTCACGCCACACTCGAGCTTCCAGATACGCGAGTCGTTGTTGAAGACATACGTGTTGGCCATGAGGTCGGCCACGTAGTAGCGGGACCAGTCGGTCCAGCGATAGTTCCAAGGGTAGAAGCCTTCGTCAACGGAGGGCGTGTTGGGATCATCGCCTGAGAAGAAGAAGTACTCGAGTTGCGCGTAGGGCTCAGCGCGGAGCGCGAACTTGTAGGTGGCGCCGAGGTGGCCGCCGATGCCCCGCAGATCCGCGTCGCCGTTGTGGCCGCTCTCGACGACTCCCTCGCCCGCCAGCGAGAACGGGCCGCGGTCCCAGGCGCCGCGTAGCGAGAACGCCCGCGCGCTGAGTTGCGCATCGCCATAGTCCACGCGCTGGAAGTAGCCGAACGCGAGCGAGTGCGTCTCGGACCCGCTCCAGCCGATCTCACCGCCCCCCTGGATGTTTCCCGGGCCTTCGGCCCGGTCTCCGTAGGAGGGCGACAGCCGGGCCCCGAAGGCCAGCGCATGCCACTCTCCCTGCTGCCAATCAGCGCGCAGCGCGTCGTAGAAGTTGAGCGGGATGTTCCACAGGGCAGCCTTGCTGTCGTAGTAGCCGTCACCGATGAGGAATCCATCGCCGACCTGCAGGTCCT
>Ga0315283_10002867_pt1 | contig 14579 bp, 13 predicted proteins | sample YL17G09_0_MG_FD_204541 | JGI IMG/M metagenome (GOLD analysis project Ga0315283, IMG submission 204541) | Sediment microbial communities from Yellowstone Lake, YNP, Wyoming, USA - YL17G09_0 | ecosystem: Environmental > Aquatic > Freshwater > Lake > Sediment | place: USA: Wyoming | collected... | reverse complement strand
TGGTGGGGGAAAGAGACCATTGTTCGCGTTCCGGCAAAATAATCTCTTCACGCCGGCGCGAAATGCCGGAGACAGGGAGTGCGCAATGAAAAAAGGGCTGTTTTTCTGTGTCGTTGCGGTCGCGCTGGCCGCTGCCGCCCCCGCCCGTGCGGCCTCCGGACTTGGTCTCAGGGGTGAGACCGGCCTCGCGCGGACCCCGATGGCGGCGGCATTGCCGCCGCTGACCCTCGCGGTCGCCGCGGACTTTGTTGCCTCCGACGATGTGTTTCTGCCGATGCGTGCCGAGTTCGGCGTCATCGAAGGCCTCGAGCTCGGCGGCAACTACTGGTTCATCGACTCTCCGGAGCAATCCGCGGCCTGGGGCTTCAACGCGAAGTACGTGCTTCCCCAGTTCGTCGAGAACCTCGGTCTGGCCCTGGGCGGCCACTACCGGGAACAGGACTTGCCCGTGGGCAATAACAACGGCCATGACGTCTACGTCGTGGCATCCTACCGCTACAGCTTCCTGACGCCGACGGTCGGCCTCAGATATGAGTCGATCACGGGTGCAAACGACGAGAGCGATCTCCGGTTCTTCGGCAGCCTGGTCGCCGACGTGCTCCCCAATTTCGCGGTCGGCTTTGAGATCGAGTCGGCCAGCAACAAGCTCGACGGCACCGGCGCCAACGCCCCGTTGTGGTTCGGGGTCCGCTTTCAGCCGCTGGAGGGCCTCTCCGTGCAGACCGGTCTGCTCAACATGGCCGACATCGGCGCCGGTACAAAGGGCATGAACGACCTCATCTTTCACATCGGCGCGCAGTACGCCTTCAGTTTTATGCGTTAGTCCGTGTCCCGCGCCGCTGACGGGGTGGCAATACGCGCGAGTCCGGGTCGCGCAAGGGACGGGAGGAGGAGAACCGTGCAAGCCACACAGGGAATCGTGAAGCCGCGGGTAGCCGCCACCCTGGTGCTGGTGCTCGCGCTGGCCGCGGGGTGCGCCGGACGATACGGGTCGATCCGGTGGGACACCGATGTCGGGCTCACATTCGAGACCGCGCAGGTCCTGCCGGGTCACCGCTATTACACCACCGGCTCGGACACCGTCCCGGACGCGATCCTCGCCCTGCGTGAGGATCACCCCCTGAGCACCAACCTCTGGCGCGAGGTGGCGATGACGTCCGAAATCCTGGCCAGGCTGGTGGACCGCATGCGGAACACGCGCAGCGTCGGCCCCTTCGGCAGGGTCGTCCTCGATGACCGGGGCGGGGTGATCGGTGGCTGGTATTCCTACCTCGATCCGACGCCCGTGAAGCTCCTCGAGGACGGCGGCGTGGTCATCCAGCCTCCCGTGGGGACGATAAACGATATGCGCCCCGCTTCTCGTGGGAATTGATTTCGCAGGATGCTGAAAAACTTAGTGGGCCTATTTCAGCAGCCTGCTGCAGGGTTGGCTGCAGCGGTGAGCTTGACCAGGTAGAGGCGCGCCATGCCGCGCCGGTAGCCGCGAAAGCCCTTGACGTACCGGTGCAGCTGCGAGTCGTAGTTCTCGATCAACTCCTGGTAGTCCCGCCCGGGCACCAGGAAATCGCTGCGCTTTCGGTCGCCGCCGCAGGCATCCTCCAGGGCTTCGAGCAGCGCGTGGCCGCCGTTGCGGCCCGTGGGGTCGACCACGAAGCAGGCGCCGCAGGCACAGCGGGCCCCGGGAAGCACCGATGTCGTGTTCCACGGCCTGCGCCTGGGCCGGGGCAGGGCGGCGCCGCAGAAGGGGCAGGCGGGCGGCTCGCCGTGTTGACGCAGCACTGGCATTGGCATGAGTGAAGCATACGCGGCGGTCTGAACTCCGGTCAAGCCCACAGGGCGCGGATGGTGGCGGCCGTGCCTTGACTTCGGCACATGAAACAGTAAAAATCCGCGCCGCGATGATCAAAGACGCCATGCAGGCCCAGGGCCTGACCCGCACGGTTCTGGCGCTGCTGTTCATGGCGCTGCTCACCGCGGCAAGCTTCTGGGTTCTGCACCTGTTTCTCGGCGCGATGATCTGGGCCGCCATGATCGTCGTCTCGACCTGGCCGCTCATGCTCGGCGTGCAGGCACGCCTGCGGGGCAGCCGGACTCTCGCCACGGCGGTCATGACGCTGTCGCTCGTGATGCTCGTGGTGCTGCCGTTCCTGGCCGCCGTCGTGGCTCTTGTCGGGAACTCCGAAGCAATTGTCGGCGGGATACAGTCTCTCACCGCGTATTCCGTGCCGCCGCCGCCCGACTGGGTGGGGACACTCCCCGTCATCGGCAAAAAGATCGCCGGGCAGTGGCAGCAGATCATCATCATCGGCCCGGAGGGGGTCACCGCGTTCCTGACCCCCTATGCCGGCAAGGCGCTCGGCTGGTTCACGGCCGTGTCCGGGAGTATCGGCAAGATGATCGTCCAGTTTTTCCTGACGGCGTTCATCACGGCCATCTTCTACCAGCGCGGTGAACAGGCCGCTGCCTGGTTGTCTCTCTTTGCCCGCCGCATTGCCGGGCGCAACGGGGAAGAGTCGCTCGTCCTCGCCGGCAAGGCGATCCGGGCGGTCGCCCTCGGGGTGGTGGGCACCGCGGTCATCCAGGCCGTGCTCGCCGGACTGGGGTTGGCCCTCAGCGGGGTGCCGGCTCTGGGTATCCTGACAGCCCTGGTGTTCATCGTCTGCCTGGCGCAGCTCGGGCCGATGCCAGTGCTCGTCCCGGCGGTGGTCTGGCTCTTCTGGAAAGACCAGAACGGGTGGGGGATCGCCCTGGGGGCGTGGACGCTCTTCCTCGGCACCATCGACAACATCATCACCCCGTGGCTGATGAAAAAGGGGGTTGACCTCCCGATGCTGCTGGTCTTCGCCGGGGTGGTCGGCGGCTTGATGGTGTTCGGCATCATCGGCCTCTTCGTCGGCCCGGTGGTGCTTGCCGTCACCTACACGCTGCTCGATGCCTGGATCACCGGTGAGGCGCCGGCGGCGGAGCCCGCAGCAGTGAAGCAGTGATCCTGGACGCGGGACTTCGTAGGCCCTGCGCGCGGCGAAAAGTCGCCATATCAGTGGTGTGAGGCCGGATTCCGGTCAGATGACCTTCAGTCCCTAAAATTCACGACCACGAATGCGCGGCAGGCGTGCCGTGTGGGGCGGGCCGGGCAGGCCCAGAATCCTGTCATAGTTGCATGTTCTGCACTGATCAACATTGGGAAACAGTCGTTGAGCAAAGTCCCTGAAAATCCCCCTTGCTTCCCCTTTGTCGAAGGGGGAAAGAGAGGCCCAGATCCGCGCGTACGCGCGGATCCAGCAGCAGAGGAAACATTTCGACGAATATAAAAGCAGGGTTTCGTGCATGAAGCACGGTGTGGCAGAGGGCAAGCATCGCTTGAAGCAAGCATTGCGATCAGCTATGAGCAACGACTCGGATAAATCCGGACCAGGTGACAAGCCTGACTCTCCTGATCCGCGCGTTACGCGCGGATTTGGGGAGAGGGAGACGAGTTCCATCACAGCAGCCTGCCAGATTCTTCAGAAGAGGCGGACCCGCCCGCCCGCCTTCAGCGCGACGCCGGGCTGCGGTGTGAACCGCTCCAGGCCGAAGTGCCGTTGCCGCTCGGCCGGCAGGAAGTAGAGCCGCAGGCCCTCCAGCCACGAGTCGCCGCCGGGGACGATGTCGCCCGCGCCGCCGTTGAGGATCTCGCACCAGGCGCAGCGCCAGAGCGACGGGCGGATGTGGATCGGGTCAACCCCGTACCAGTGCTCCTTCAGGTGCAGAAAACGGAGCCCCCGGGCAGCGGCCAGGGCCGCCAACCCCTCGTTGACGCGCGCGGCGATCTCCGCGACCTGCGCCAGCGAGAGCCGGCACCGGGGGACAAGGAACGAGCGAAAGACGAGGAACCGGGTCGGGGAGAGGCGCCGGATGCTCCCCAGCGGGAGGTCGGTCAGGATGATGTCGTCCGTGACCGTCTGGAGGCGAGCCGCGGCCTCCTCGACCCAGGCCAGCGTCTGGGACGCGGAGAATCCGTACAGGATGTCGTTGCCGACGTCGGTGATCAGCGCCCGCGTCGGCGAGGGCGGGAGGCGTTCGAGTTGCCGCCAGAGACCGGATTCGAGGATGCCCGGCAACGAACGGCCGAGGAAATTGCTGTGCACGCCGTAGGACCGCCCGTGGCCGAGGGCCGCGAGCACCTCGACTTCGGGTCCCCAGGCAGCCCGGGCCGTAGAGACGACCGTCTGGAAACCGCGCGTGAGGTTGCTCGCCCCGAGGGCCACGACGCGCGCGATCCCGCCCTGAACACCCGCCTGGCTCAAGATAGAGGGGATTCTCCGGGCCCGGCAGCGGTTTGTCAACGCGCCGCGATATGAAAGCTTGTACGACAATGGCCTTGCTGCAATACCATGATGACAACACGGCCTTTCGGCTCGTCGCCGACCGCGTTATTGCCCGCCTCTGCCGATCGAAGGAGCTCCTGAAAATCTACGACATGTGGTTCGGCCAGTTCGGCGGCCAGCGGATCACGGCTTTCGACGCGCTGGTCCAGCTGAACTCGATACCCGAGTGATTCAGGCGCCGCTTGCGCCGCTGGCAAAAATTGGGCTAGACTACCGCAATTGTCGAAAGCGAGATGTTCCGCGTGACCGCGGCACGAGAGGGGGCCAGCGTGATGAAATCAAGGAGTTCTCGATCCCGATCATGGCACCGGATCCGGCGAGGTCTTGCGGCGTTCTGCTGCGCGGTCGTGCTGCTGTCCGGCGAAAGCGTGCTCCTCGCGCAGCAAGCGCCGCCGCCAACCCCGGCGACGCCAGGCGCCGCCGATGCGAGCCCCGTGGTGATTCCCCCGGAAAGGCTCGATTCGCTGGTGGCTCCGATCGCCCTCTACCCCGATCCGCTTCTGGCTCAGACGCTCATCGCTTCCACCTACCCGCTTGAGATCATTCAGCTCAAGCAGTGGCTCGAGAAGAACAAGGGCCTGAAGGACAAGGCCCTGGCCGATGCTGTCGCCAAGCAACCGTGGGACCCGGCCATCCAGTCGATGGCGGCGGTTCCCGATGTGGTAAAGCGGCTCGCGGACGACATCCAGTGGACCACGGAACTCGGGAACGCCTTCCTGGGGCAGCAAACCGACGTCATGGACGCCGTGCAGCGGATGCGGCAGAAGGCCCAGGGTACCGGCGCGCTGAAGTCCAACGAGCAGCAGAAAGTCGAGACGAAGGTCATCGAGACACAGACGATCATCATCGTGGAGCCCGCGAACCCCGAAGTCGTCTATGTGCCCTCCTACAGCCCCGTGGTCGTCTACGGCCCGGCCTACTATCCCTATCCGCCGATCTACTATCCTCCACCACCGCTGCCGGGGGCCGCGTTCGTTTCATTCAGCGTCGGCGTCATGGTGGGCGCCGCCGTGTGGGGCGGTGCCTGCTGCAACACGCACTGGGGCCATGGTGGCGGAAACGACGTCACCATCAACAGGAACAACACCTTCGTGAACCAGAGCCAAGCCAGGGGCACTGTTAATGCAAGTAGCAGCAGCAGCAACAGCTGGCAGCACAATTCCGATCATCGGGGGGGGACCCCCTACCCGGGCGGGAAGCCGCCGAGCGGCTCCATCGGCGGTGCTGGTGGCTCCGGTGCGGGCAATCGCCCCGCTAGTGGCGCTGGTGGCGCGGGTGGTGTGGGCGGTGCGGGCGGTGCGGGCGGCGGCCAACAGCCAGGTGGGAGACCGCCGAGCGGAGCCGGCGGCGGGGCTGGTGGTTCCGGTGGTGGCAACCGCCCCGCCGGCGGCGCGAGCGCCGGCCAGTTGCCGGCGGAGCGACCCTCCAGCGGCGGGGCTGGGGGGTCCGGTGCGAGCAACCGTCCCTCGGGCGGTGCAAGCGCAAGCCAGCAGCCAGCCGGGAGACCGCCGAGCAGCAGCGCTGGGGGCTCCGGTGCGAGTAGCCGTCCCTCGGGAGGCGCCAGCGCAAGCCAGCAGCCGGCCAGTCGTTCACCGAGCAGCGGCGGCGGGAGTTCCAGCGGCGGATTCAGCGGCGGTTCGAGCGGCTACAGCGGCAGCAGCGCGAAAGCCAGCAGTTCGCGCGGCGCGTCCAGCATGAGCTCGAGTGGCGGCGCATCGCGCTCGGGCGGCGGTGGCGGTGGATCGAGGGGCGGCGGCGGAGGGGGAAGGCGATGAACTGCACAACGGATGGTCTGACGCTCTCCCGGATTCGTTCCTGTACTGCGTGCCTCGGGCTTTGCCTGGGAGTCGCATGCGCATCCCTGTTGTCGCCGGTTCTGCGCGCCGCGCAATCCGCCGAGACGCCGGCGGCTGCGGTGGTCCCGCAGAAATCGTTCGCCACGCCCGAGGAGGCGTGCGAGGCTCTGATCCTTGCCGCCGAGCGCTTCGACATCCCGGCTTTGAAAGAAATTCTCGGGCCGGACGGCGCGGACATCGTCGTCACCGAAGATCCGGTGCAGGACAGGAACCAGTTGGCCGCCTTCGCCGCTCAGGCCCGGGTGAAGACCCGGGTCGACCATAATCCCGAGAACTCGAAGGTCGCCTCTCTGGTCGTGGGGGCCGAAGATTGGCCGCTGCCGATCCCCGTCATCGACGACCGCGGCACGTGGCGATTCGATTCCCAGGCCGGGCGACAGGAGATCCTCAACCGGCGCATCGGAGGAAACGAGCTCGAGGCCATCCAACTGTGCCACGAGTTCGTCGAGGCCCAGCACGACTATGCCTCCCAAAAGCACGACGGCGTGCTCGTGAACCAGTACGCGCAACGCGTCATCAGCACCCCCGGCAAGCAGGATGGATTGGCGTGGCTGGCCCCGGATGGAACGTGGCAGGGGTCGGTGGGCGATGCGGTCGCCCAGGCCATCGCGGATGGGTACTCCGACCGGCGCGAGCCCTACCGCGGGTACTTCTTCAAAGTCCTGAAGGGCCAGGGTCCGGCCGCGCCGCATGGCGAGATGGACTTCGTCATCGGGGGGGTGATGATCGGCGGCTTCGCCCTCGTCGCCGCGCCGGCGGACTATGAGGCGACCGGGGTGAAGACCTTCATGGTGAGCCACGACGGCGTCGTCTACGAGAAGGACCTCGGGCCTCAGACGCTCGGGCAGTTCAGCGCGATGGACCGGTTCGACCCGGACCCGACGTGGAAACCGGTGACGGAGCCGTGACTTTCACGCCGACAAATTCCGTTCTCTGACGACACCGCCTCCGCGTAGGTCACACGAGCCGGCATTGCGATTCACACGGCTTGGAGGAGCACCATGAAAACACCGGCTCACAAGACGAAGATCGTCTGCACCATCGGCCCCGCTTCCGAGTCCCCCGAGATGCTGCGGCAACTCATCGGGGCCGGGATGGACGTCGCGAGGCTGAACTTTTCGCACGGCGACTTCGAGTCGCATCGACGGGTCGTCGACGGGCTCCGGGCCGCGGCCGCAGCTGCGGGGCGTCACGTCGCCATCATGGCCGACCTCCCCGGGCCGAAGATGCGGATCGGCACCATCGCCCCCGAACCGGTCGAACTCAGGGTGGGTGATCCTTTCGCCCTCACCACGGAGGAGATCGTCGGGAGCCGGGCACGGGTGTCGATGACCTTCAAACGACTGCCGCAGGTGGTGAAACCCGGGGACACACTATTCCTCAACGACGGCCAGATCCAGCTCGAGGTCGTGAAGGCTCACGGCACCGAGGTCGACTGCACGGTCCGCGTCGGGGGCGAGCTGCGCTCCCGCAAGGGGCTCAACCTGCCGGGGATCGACCTGGGGATCAGCGCCTTCACCGAACGGGACCGCGAGTGCCTCGCGTTCGCGCTCTCGTGCGGTGTGGACGCGGTGAGCCAGTCGTTCGTCGACAGCGCGGCCGACCTGGAGGCGGTGCGCGCGGCGGCCGCCGGCCTCGGCCACCACCCGTTCGTCATCGCCAAGATCGAGCGCTCGGGGGCCCTCGCGCGCATCGACGAGATCCTCGACGCTTCCGACGGGATCATGATCGCCCGCGGCGACCTCGGCGTCGAGGTCCCGATCGAACGGATCGCCCTCGTGCAGAAGCGTCTGATGCGCCTGGCGAACCAGCGGGCGAAGCCGGTCATCACGGCGACGCAGATGCTCGAGTCGATGACCGCGAGCCGCATCCCGACGCGGGCGGAGGCCACCGACGTGGCGAACGCGATCCTCGACGGGACCGACTGCGTGATGCTCTCGGCCGAGTCCGCGGTGGGGAAATACCCCGTCGACGCGACGCGGATGCTGGCGCGGATCGCGGCCGCGACGGAGACGCAGCGGCCTGTCTCCACCGTGCGGGAACTCTTCAGGGGCGTCGACCTCACCGGCCGGATCCGCCCGGCCCACCTCGTCGCGGTCGGTGTGGAGGCGAGCCTCGAGTACGTGCTGCCGGCGGTGGTTCTCGTCCCGACGCGCAGCGGCGCGACAGCGCGCAACATCGCGCGCTTCCGGTTCCCCGTCTGGACGGTGGCCGTGAGCCCGCTGGAGGCGACCTGTCGGCAGCTCCAGTTCTCGGCGGGCGTCTTCCCGGTGCACGAGACCGACTTCCCCGAGCGGTGGAACGGCTACGCCAGGCGTCTGGTGAGCGAACTCGGGCTGGCGGGAGACCTCGTCATCCTGACCGAGGGCCCCTCGCCGGAGCATCCCGAGGCGAACCACCGCATGGAGATCATCGACCTGGCGCGAGCGGAGCACTGACCGGAGCGAGTCCTTCTCAGACTCCTCCCTGCCTCTGACAGTCCGCCACCGCGTCCTCGACGCCGGCGTTGAACACCGCCACGCCCCAAGCGCTCACAGGAGTGAGCCAGAGCGTCAGCGGAATCACACCTTCCCGTGAGCGCCGGACACTCCGGCCCAGAGCAGGAGGCCCGGGATGAAGCTTGATGATCGTTGACTTCCTCGCGAGATCGCATGCTCCCGGATGTCCGGGGCCCGAGCTCATACGCGAGATAGCGGCAGGCCGACTCGAGGCCGGCTTTTACCGGCCCCAGCACCTTGTAGTTGGCGACGATCTACTGCGCCCCGTGAAAGGTCATGGTGAAGAGGGTTCCCCCCTCCTTCACCCGAGTACGCGCCTGGTGTGGCGCGCGATCATCAATTCTTCGTTGGTCGGGACCACCCAGACCTTCACCCGCGACCCGGCCGCGCTAATGCAGGGGCCCCCGCGGGCATTTGCGGCCGGGTCGGGTTCGACCCCGAGCCAGGAAGCGTCGCGGCAGACGCGCTCGCGGATCGGGGCGGCGTTCTCGCCGATGCCCCCCGTGAACACGATCGCATCGATGCCGCCGAGGGCCGCGACGAGGGAGCCCATCTCGCGCCGGATGCGATACAGGAAGACCTCGATGGCGAGGCGGGCGCCCGGCTCCTCGCTCGAGAGAAGGGTGCGCATGTCGCTCGAGAGGCCCGACAGGCCGAGCAGACCGGACTGGGTGTAGATCAGTTTCTCGATGGCGCCCGCATCCATGCCGCGGCCGCCCATCAGGTAGAGGAGCACCCCGGGGTCGAGCGTGCCGCTTCGCGTGCCCATGGGCAGGCCTTCGACGCCGCTGAACCCCATGGTGCTCGCCACGCTCCTGCCGGCCTCCATGGCGCAGATGCTCGCGCCGTTCCCGAGATGGAGGACCACGGTCCTGCCGGCGGCCGCGGCGCCGTCGAAGTCCGGTAGCACCGAGGCGATGTATTCGTAGGACAGGCCGTGGAACCCGTAGCGCAGCACCCCCGCATCGGCGAACTCGAGGGGCAGGGCGTAGAGCTGTGCAACGCGCGGGTTCGTGCGGTGGAAGGAGGTGTCGAAGCAGGCGACCTGGGGAAGATCGGGGCGCCGTTCCAGCAGCAGGCGGACCGGCGCCAGGTTGTGCGGCTGGTGCAACGGGACCAGCGGGACGAGCCGCTCGAGCGCGGCGAGCACCTCGGGAGTCAGACGCACCGGCTGGGTGTAGTCGAGGCCGCCGTGCACGACCCGGTGACCGACGCCGAGCAGGTGGTGGCCGGAGAATTCCGAGCGGACGTAGCCGAGCAGGTGCTCGAGCGCCCCGGCATGGCCGAGCTTCGTGCCCTCGGGCCAGGACTTTTCGGCCACGACCGCGCCTTCCCTGTCCTTGGCGGTGAAGCGGGGGGCGGTGAAGATGCCTTCGGCCTGCCCGCGGACGACGAGCTCGGCCTGGTCGTCGCGGATCACGAAAAGCGAGAACTTGATGCTGGAGGAACCGGCGTTGAGAACTGCGATCGCCTCGGTCATGGGGCTCCCCTAGAGGTTCTTGCCGGGTGCCGCCCGGCGCTTCGCGTGGGCCACCAGGGCCATGACCGCGGTGGATGCGAGCCGGGTGCGCACGCTGTCGGCGCGGCTCGTGAGCACGATGGGAACGCGGGTGCCGAGGACGATGCCGGCCGCATCGGCGCCTGCCAGGTACTGCAGCTGCTTCGCCAACATGTTGCCCGCCTCCAGGTCCGGCACGATCAGGATGTCCGCCTTCCCCGCCACGGGGGAATCGATCTTCTTCGTCCTGGCCGCCTGCTCGTTGACGGCGTTGTCGAAGGCGAGCGGCCCGTCGAGGATGCCGCCGGTGATCTGCTTGCGGTCGGCCATCTTGCAGAGGCAGGCGGCTTCGAGGGTGGAGGGGATGTCGGGGTTCACCGTCTCGACCGCGGAGAGGATCGCGACCTTCGGCTCGGGTAGGCCCAGCACGTGGGCGAGGTCGATGGCGTTCTGGACGATGTCGACCTTCTCCTTGAGCCCGGGCGCGATGTTGACGGCGGCATCCGTCACCAGCAGCATGCGCGGGTAGGAGGGGACGTCCATGACGAAGATGTGACTGATGCGGCGGGTCGTGCGCAGCCCCGTGGCCGAGGGCACGACGGCGGCCATCAGCTCGTCGGTGTGCAGGCTCCCCTTCATCAGGGCTTCGACTTCCCCGGCGCGGGCCATGGCCACCGCTTTCTGGGCGGCTGCCGGACCGTTCTCGGCGTCCACGATGCGGTAGGCGGAGATGTCCGCGCCCGCGGCCAGCGCAGTCTCGCGGATCGCTCCTTCCGGCCCGATCAACACCGGGTCGATCAGTTTGCGCTCTGCGGCCTGGAGCGAGCCGAGCAGGGAATCGCGGTCGCAGGGGTACACGATGGCGCACACCACCGGAGGCAGTCCCGCGCAGGTCCTGATAAGTTGGGCGAAGACGTCGGTCCGGCGAAAGATGACCTCCGGGGTGGCGAGGTCGGTGTAGCTGATGCGCCTTGTCGGTGCGGCGACCGTCGCCGTGCCGGATGCGATCACCTCGCCCGTCCCGTTCGTGCACCGGCAGTCGAAGACGATCACGGCACCCTCCGGCCGTTTCTCCCGTGCGGTGATCGTGGCCGAAAGGGTGTCGCCCATCGCAATGCGTCCCCGGAACGAGAGGTCGTGGGCGAGAACCGTGGTCCCGGGACCAGGCAGGCGGCGGTTGAGCAGGTAGGAGAAGTAGGCTTCGGCGGCCACGGGTTCGGTGGAATCAATATGGCCCGGCCTCTGCTCCTGGTCGACGTGGGCTTCGTCGATGTCGCCGGACACGAAATTCAGCGCTTCGATGTCGCTCCGGGAGATGGTGCGCGATACGGTGAGGGACTGGCCGGCAGCGATTTCGTCGAACGTCACATTGGTAAAGGAACTCACGGTCTCACCTCCTTGCCGAGAACTTTCCTGGTAAAATTTCCTTGTGCGGGGATGTATCAGAACGCCCCTTGTGAAGATATTTACATCCATTGTGCAAGTTTGCAAGGCAAGCAGCACTGCATCGAACGGCGGAACGACCACCCGACGACAGCCCTCTGAACCACGGAACCCGCCGACCTGACCAAGAAGGCCCTCCGGCGTACCCGTTGACATGACCGCCAAGAGAGACACAATAGGGGGGAAACCATGATGCGCAAGGCGAACCTGAAGCCCGTGCGGCCGGCCACGGCCGGCGCCCGCGCCTACAGCGTCGCCGAGACGCTCCGGAACGGCGCGGCGGTGACCGTGCGCGCCATTCGACCCGACGACCGGGAGAGGCTCGGCGAGGCCTTCGCCAAGCTGGAGCCTGGCTCCGTCTACACGCGGTTCTTCTCGCACCGCGGCCAGCCCTCCGACAAGGAATTGCGGGCCGCGACCGAGGTCGATTTCGAGAGCACCGTCGCGCTGGTTGTCACGATCCCGGATGGCGGCGGCGACGAAACAATCATCGGCGCGGGGCGCTACCTCCTGAACGGGCCGTCGGGGACCGGCAGCGGCGCCGAGGTCGCCTTCACCGTGGAGGAGGATTTCCAGGGTCTGGGGATCGCCGGCCTGCTGCTCAGGCACCTGGCGGGCATCGCCCGGCGGCAGGGGGTCCCGGAGTTGACGGCCGAGGTGCTGCCGAACAACCGGGGGATGCTGGCCGTGCTCGCCCGCAGCGGACTGCCGATGAAGAGAGCGACCGAGGACGGCGTCGTGCACGTGGCGCTCTCCCTGGGAGGGCAGGACGCCTCGGAATGAGGCTCTCGCACGGATCACAATCGAGGATGTAACTCCCCTGCAGACCCCTTTGGCAAAGGGGGAATGAGGGGGGTTGATTACCATGACAACCCTGCCAAAATGAGAACGCGAAAGAAGACTCAGGAGGCAACCATGAAAAGCTGTGACCTGGTCCTGTTCGGCGCCATGGGCGACCTCGCCCGGCGCAAGCTCGTGCCGTCGCTGTACCAGTTGGACAAGGCGCAGCTCATCGCCCCCGAGACCGCGATCGTCGGGGTGTCTCGGGACGAGTCCACCGACGAGGGGTACGTCACCCTTGCTCGCCAGAGCCTGGAGACCTTCATGAGGGAACCGGTCGATGACGCAGTCTGGGAGCGCTTCGCCCGGCGGCTGCGGTACGCGAAGGTCGACCTGACGCAACCGGAGCAGTACGGCCGTCTCCGGGAGAAGGTGGACCAGGCACAGCGCGAGACGGTAAACTACTGCGCCGTGGCGCCCGCCCTGTTCGGACCGATCTGCCGGGGGCTCGCGGCAGCGGGGCTCGCCACGGAGCGGGCGAGGGTGGTGCTGGAGAAGCCGATCGGCAAAGATCTCGCCTCCTCCCGCGTCATCAACGACGCGGTGGGGGCGGTCTTTCCCGAGCGGCAGGTCTACCGCATCGACCACTATCTCGGCAAGGAGACGGTGCTCAACCTGCTGGCGCTGCGCTTCGCCAACTCCCTCTTCACGACCAACTGGGACCACAACACCATTGACCACGTCCAGATCACGGTGGCGGAGGAGGTCGGTATCGAGGGGCGGTGGGGGTATTTCGACACGTCGGGTCAACTCCGCGACATGGTGCAGAACCACCTGCTGCAGATTCTGACCCTGGTCGCCATCGAGCCGCCGACCGCTCTCGACAGCGACGGCATTCGCGACGAGAAGCTCAAGGTGCTCAAGGCGCTGCGGCCGATCACGCGGGAGAACGTCGAGGAGAAGGCCGTGCGGGGCCAGTACGCCGCCGGCTTCTTCCAAGGCAAGCAGGTCCCCGGGTACCTCGGCGAGGAAGGCTGCAACCCCGGGAGCGCCACCGAGACTTTCGCCGCGTTGCGGGTGGACATCGACAACTGGCGCTGGGCCGGTGTCCCCTTCTACCTGCGGACCGGCAAGCGCCTGGCCGCCAAGCGCAGCGAGGTCGTGATCCAGTTCAAGAGCCTGCCCCACAACATCTTCCAGTCGAGCTACCGGAAGCTGCCGGCCAACCGGCTGATCATCCGGCTCCAGCCCGACGAAGGCGTGGAGATCGAGGTGCTGAACAAAGTCCCCGGCCTCGGCAAAGGCGTCCAGCTGCAGCGGACCGTGCTGGACCTGAGCTTTTCGGAGTCCTTCCAGAGCGAGCGGATCCCGGACGCCTACGAGCGGCTGCTGATGGAGGCCATGCTGGGCAACCAGGCTCTGTTCATCCGGCGGGACGAGGTCGAGCAGGCCTGGACCTGGATCGACTCCATCCAGGACGCCTGGAAAGCGCAGCGCGAGCCGCCGAAGCCCTACCCAGCCGGAAGCTGGGGGCCGGCCGCGGCGGTGGCCCTCCTCTCCCGCGACAGCCGCGAATGGGTGGAGTAGGCAGGCCGATGAATAGGGCCCATCTGCTACACCCCCCGCCCTCGAGGGGAGGGGGCTGGGGGAGGGTGCGCCGAGGTAACAGCTCTCCCCCTCCCGGCCCTCCCCCCTCGATGGGGAGGGAGTGTGATGTGACCGCTCTGTACCGAAGCAATCGACGTTTCATGTTTACCGGGACGGAAATCCGACCGGGCCGGCGCGCGGCACCGAGAGGGGGGTGAAGCATGCATCAGGTCGTTCTGGAGGTCACGGAGCGGATCGTTCTTCGCAGTCGCAAGCACCGCGACCGGTACTTGCAGAACATCGAGGCGGCGCTGGCGACAGGGCCGTCCCGGCACCGGCTCCCCGCCAGCAACCTGGCGCACTCGATGGCGGTTTGCCGAGGCGCGGAGCGGGAGAGGATGCGCGATGACCGCTCCCCCCACATCGCCATCGTCACCTCCTACAACGACGTGGTCTCGGCCCACCACACCTTCGAGAGCTATCCCGCGATCCTGAAGAAAGCGGTGGCCGCAGCCGGCGGCGTGGCCCAGGTCGCGGCCGGCGTGCCCGG
>Ga0315283_10002866_pt1 | contig 14581 bp, 17 predicted proteins | sample YL17G09_0_MG_FD_204541 | JGI IMG/M metagenome (GOLD analysis project Ga0315283, IMG submission 204541) | Sediment microbial communities from Yellowstone Lake, YNP, Wyoming, USA - YL17G09_0 | ecosystem: Environmental > Aquatic > Freshwater > Lake > Sediment | place: USA: Wyoming | collected... | reverse complement strand
TGAGTAAAACTAAAACCGGTAAAACTAACTAGAGTAAAAGAATATAGTAGAGCTGGAGATGGGAAGCCTACATACAATAATCCGTGGGGGAGAGGGGTAAGTCGCCCTAAAGAAAAGACTGACAGAGCTGCACATAAGGCTCTGGAGTGGGCACTTACAGAAGTTTTTGATAAGAATGAAGCTGGGGATATAGCATATAAGAGGTATAAAAAAGGAAGTTCAAAAGATTATCTGTGGTTGGAGAACAATATAGAGGGTTCTTTTCGAGTGGCAACTGCTTTGAATGCTCAAGATGCTGATAATAATAGAGTTACTTTAGATCAGGTTGAAAGTTATCTAAGTAGTGTAGGGGCGAGTAAGTATAAGCCGCCTAAGAGGAGAAAGTATTCATCATATTCAGTTTATGATTGATTTTGGAAAATTTAAAAAAGACAAGAATTGGGATCGGGATACATCTTATATGTCATCTTCATTAACTATTATCGGGGAAGATTACGGTGACTGACAGTTTTCATACTACGTTTAATAATAGTTCAGGTTTAACAATAACGGGAACAGGAGTTACTGTTCCTTGTAACTATTCATGGGCAGCAAATGATGATATTTTAAACAGTAAGCTTAAATTAGAGGGTAGTGGAAGTTGGGCTATTCAAATGACTACTTTAGCTTCGAATACAAAATATCAAGAAGCTCAGGTTTTGGTAAAGGCTTCTAATGGAATTGCCGATCATTTTCCATTAATAATACAATCGGATGATTATACTGCCAATGATGTAAACTGTTATATTGCATTTCTTGGTAGAGATAGCAGAATAGATGGTACAGAAACAAATGTGTACTTTTGTATAGAAAAAGGTTGGGGTAAGGGAGTCGCATATCAAAATGCATTATATGATGCTAAATTAATTGGTACGGATATTGATCCAAATACTGTGTATTTAATGCGAATAACTACATTGTTGTATGAAGCTTCTCACATGGAAGTCATGGGAAAATTATATACAGTAGTTGGTGACACGACTACATTAATTGCTACTTCTACTTTGAACGACTATTATGGAGGAGTTGATGGCGATCCAGTCACTGGTAATCAAAGTGAGTTTGTTATATTGGGGGATGGTGAAAATTCAAGAGTATACTACGTTGATAATTATAGTTTTAGCTGGAAAAATAAAGTAGAGATGGATTTATCTAAACTTCAATATATAAATCTTGCAACAATAGATCCAGCATATATTGGATATGCGTTTGGGTGCATTAGTGGGGATTATTTATATCTAGCTCCCTGTTATACTGCTAATTATCAAGGAGTACATGGTAAATTTGCTAGGTATCAAATTAGTAAACGAATAGATGAGTCCTCTTCTTGGACTTTTTTTGATGCGGAATTAAATAAGGATCATGGTTGTAGAGGATTTCATGGAGCAGTGGTAGTTGGGAACTATATCTACTATTCTCCTTTATGGAATCTTATACCAGTAGCTTATACTTGTAGTAGCTTTACTGGTAGAGATACGTGGTCTAATGGACACGTAGTGAGATATAATACAACATTAGATTTTGAATCTTCATCTAGTTGGGAAGTTGTAGATATATCTAATTTTAGTATATCAGCGTATGGACCAAAATACTATGGTTGGAAGGGCTTTGTAGGAAATGTTACAGATGGGCGTTATGTTTATTTTGTTCCCTACGGCACAAATCCAGGGCAACATGGACTTACTGCTAGATTTGATACTCAAGGTTCGTTTACATCTGAAGGTTCTTGGCAATTTTTTAGTTTAAGTAATATAGGAGAGTTACGTGGGTACCATTTAGGTTGCTATGATGGGAGTAGATATGTTTACTATTCTCCTTTTTGTAAGAGTTATAGTAATTATCATGGGCAAGTTGTGAGATATGATACTACTGGTTCGTTTACAGCTTCAAGTTCATGGGAAACTGTAGACTTAGAAAGTTTTAATGCATGGGCTGAAGGATTTTATGGATGTGTTAAAGGAGGGTCCTATATATACTTTGTAGGAAATACATCTGGAGTTATTGCTAGATACAATACTACTCTTACATTTTCTGATAGTGCGTCATGGGAATTTATAAACTCGAATACTCATCCTATAGCGTCAGGATATCATTATGGATATTCTGATATTACTTATGATGGATCTTACTACGTATATTTAGCTCCTGATTTTAATACAGCTGACAATGCCATTCACGGATGGTTGGCAAGACATGATGTTACTTCTTCTTTAGATTCTGGATGGGAATATGTAGATTTAACTACAAAAAATGCGTATTTGAAAGGACATCATGGTATTGTATATAAAAATAGCAGTATATTTTTGATAAATATTCATCAAGGTCCAGGTGGTGCGGATGTAGCATCTGGGTGGATATCTAGGCTTGATCTTAGTGATTCTATGACTACAGCAAATATAGGGATGTACTCAATAGGGGCTATTACGCCGTTAACTCCAGCTACTAAATGTGCAATAGTAACACAACCAGGAGGATCAATAAGTAGTCTTATCTTTGTTACACAACCTGTAGTTCAAATTCAAAATGCTAGCAGTAATAATATTAAGGTAGCTGGTATAAATGTTGTGGCAACAAAAACTGGTGATGGAGTACTTGGTGGAACAACAACAGTAGTAACAGATGCAAATGGAATTGCTACATTTTCTAATCTTAAAATTACTGGGACGGGAAGTCATACTTTAATGTTTACACCAACAGGACTTTCTCCTACGGTGTCTGCTTCATTTTCTGTTTCTTCTTTGCCTACTAAGAGTGCAATTATAATGCAACCAGGAGCAAGTGTTAGTAGATATCCTGGGTTTAGTGTAACAGGGAGTCCTGATGGTTATGATGGATATGTATTTTTAAATAATGCAACGGTGGTTCAACTTCAAGATATTAGTAATAATAATATTTATCAATCAGGTATAAATGTAGTAGCCTCCATTGCTTCGGGCGATGGTACTCTAGGTGGAGTTACTACAGTAGCAACAAATAGTAGAGGTATTGCAGTATTTTCTGGACTAACGATTAAACCAAACTTTCCGGATAATGGGGCAGTGCTTCCATTAGATTTAGATCCACTTTATTTTACTTTAACTTTTTCACCAGTAGGTTATGCTGGAGTAACATCTTCTTCCTTCGCACTATATAAGTTGCCTTCTCCAACGTTTTCTTCTAGCAGTAAACTTGTTCAAGATGAAGGAGCTTATAGACAACTTTTTGGGAATGCTCAGGATGGTAGTGCAACAGACTATAGACAAGCATGGAAAATTGAGATTGGTACAAGGTTTGATGGGAGTCCATTTACATATTTATGGGTAAATATTTCAGGACTTACTTCTAATTGTGCGGCTATTGCAGTACTTACTTTTCCTGATGGAAGGATTATTCCAGCTTCAATGCCATCTGATGAATCTTTAGGGTATATTGTAGGTATGTCTGGCTGTGTATTACTGGTGCAGGCAGGGGTTACAATACCTGATAGTAAAATTCCTGTAGGGACATATATTGTTGATTTAGTTAATTTATCTGATTCCTTAGTAAGTTATCCTGCTGGATATTACAAAGTTTTATATGCTGCGGAATAATGGAGGGTTATTTTGGCTAATTATAATTACATAACACTAACTCAAAGGAGGAGGTGTGACTTTGAATTGGTTACAAAGAATTGATAACTATGTAATACAAACAGGATACCCGAGAAGTTTATTTATAGCAGAAGATGGAAGAGTTGTAGGAACTTGGATTATGGGAAACAATTATCAGGTTAGCTCTAGTTATTATGGTGGGTATCCTCATGGATACTTAAAAAGGATTAAATCACTGTTTCCAGATAAGAAGACTGTTCTTCATTTATTTAGTGGTAAGGTTGACTTATCTATTCTACCAGGTAAAACTGTAGATATTAATAGAGATACAAACCCAGATTATATTGATGATTGCCAAAGCCTTGAGTCTGTACCACTTGAGGAGTTTGATCTTATTTTAGCAGATCCTCCTTACAGTATTGAAGATTGTGAACGTTACCAAACAACTATGATAAAAAGAAATAAGGTTGTGGATAAATTAGGTAAAGCACTTCTCAAAGATACTCACGTTGTATGGCTTGATCAAGTTCTCCCTATGTATAGAAAGACTGATTTTGATATGCAAGCTGTTATAGGAATGGTTAAAAGTACAAATCATAGATTTAGAGTTATTACAGTTTTTTGCCATAAATAATAAGTTATTCGTTTATAGTCCTCATGTCTAAGCAAAGAACTATAGAGGTACAGTTTGAACATTTATGTTATTTTAAAGTCTAAAACTCAAGTTAAACCTCATGTAAGAATACGAGGAGGACACTTATCCTTTATAAAACAGTATCCGAGGGAAATTCCGGGAAGAAAATCCTATGAAATAGAATTATCATTAGAAGGAAAACGTAGAGCCACTTATAAAAGTGATGTAATTCGTGATTGGAATTCTTCAGCTCGTAGAATATACCCGTATACAACATATTTGGGGGATATTGCCGTTAGGGAATGTATTCAAAATAGTTTAGATGCCGTATTGGATGCATTGGATGATGGTGCTATAAAAAAAGGGAATATATCAATATCGGTTTCCGAAGATAGAATGAGTTATGAAGTGGATGATAACGGAAAAGGAATGTCAGATAAGATTATAGATGAAAATTTACTAATGCTTCATGGAGCAAGTGAAGGAAAAAGTAAAGAGGGCAGGTTCGGTGGGCTAGGAATGGCAAAAGCTGTTATTTTTGGTCCATCTGAATATGCACATTGGGAACTTTGGTCAAGGGATAACTATTTTAATGGTGAATTGGCTAGCAATAATGACTTTATCAAAAAATCTGATTATAGGCAAGGTACTAAAATTAAAGTATCTAGTAGCAATAGAATAATGGGGTGGACTCCTCAACAATATGCAGAGACAACAGAAGTTCCATCTAGTATAAACATTATTTATAATGGAGAAAAATTAAAATACCCCTTTAAAAATTTAAGACATGAAACGAGAACACATGAGCTTAATGGAAATATCTATACCATATCATATTATCCTAAACCTCCTCAAGGTTATGATTCTAAAATGGTTATTAGAATTGATGATCTTAAAACAGGAGCAAAGCTAAGTCAGGCTATTAATAATATAGGAAGTAGTAATTTTAGAGGTGCTATTGTTTGTGATATAGTAACTAAATCAACACCTACCGATGCAGCATATCCATTAACTGATTCAAGGATGACTTTAAAAAGTGGAGATGAATTTATTAGGCAACTAATTGAAGAAAAGACATTAGATCCTCAGTCAGCTAAAAGAGCTGGAATTCTTTACAAAGTAATGATGACTAGTGAAATAAAATCTTGGACTCATACTATAGAAAAAATAAAGACTGATAAGGGATATAATAAACTTACTGATGTAATAAAAGAAACATTTAAACAACTTGGTAGGGAAGAAGATGCAAAATATACGGGTTTAGATCATCTTACCGTAAAAATAGATGCAGGCTATAAAGGTCCAAAAGGTGGAAATGTTATGACTGCAAAAGTTATAACAGCCTATGAAGCTATTGCTAGATTAATGGCAAAAGATCTTAGTGCTCCATTAAATAAAGTATATGGTATGTTATCTAAAGACGAAGATGGTGGTAAGGTTAGGGCTGAATATGGAGGAGGAGAATTAGGATTTAACTACGCTAATATAGACAAAAGATGGTTTGATTCTGCGACATCTTTTGCGTTAGGTGTTATAAATATGGTTCAGCATGAGTTAACTCATTCAAGGCAGTATGAACATACTGAAAACTACACCACAGCTTTAAATTCAGTTCAAATGGAAACATTTAAGTTATTTCCTGCTTGTTTCAAAATAGCTACAACAGCTTTTGGTAAAGAACCTACTGAACTGTTGAGTATGTTTGAGGCTTTTCAGAAATTGTTAGAAATTAGTAAAAAAACAGACGTTAAAGAAAAGAAAAGAAGTAGAATATTGAGTGAAAATCCAGAGTGGAGAAAAAAAGGTGGGTCAGAATTTGGGCATCAAAAGGATTCTCAGTTAGATTTTATAGAAAAACGTCTAAAAGAAGGAATTTCTGTTTCTGATTTAGTAAGAAAAATGTCAGATTCTTTTACTGGAGGAAATTTTCGGCTTACTATAAAACAGCATATAAAGCATCTAAAGAAAAAGCATGGTATAACATTTAATGAAACTTTTGAGAAAAAATGGTATGAAAGAGATTATAAGATAAATAGTGCAGATTTAGTTTTACCAAAAAGTCATCTTGAAAATATAGATAAAATAGCAGAAGGAGGGTATGATGAAACTAGAACTAAACTATACTCAGCTGGCTTTGTTGAGCTTAGCAAAGGAGCAAAAGATTCCAAAGGCAGAAGTAGAAGAGGCTTTAGTAAATATGCTGGTTCAAGATTCTTACCTAAATCTAGGAGCTGCTCCAAACAGTCCAGTTCACAAAGCCTTAAGAGATCTTTCAGAAAAAGTTTGGGGATTAAAAGAGATAATGGACAAAGAGATTTTTTAAACAAGAAAAAATCATTTCATGTGGTTTGTTTAAATTGAGTTTTTATGAGGGCTGTAAGGCACAATCTTTATTAACTATTGTCCATAGGAAGAGAATAATGCAAGAAGTTAGAGTAGTTACTATTGATGAGGAATTTGAGGAATTACAGAAATCCAGAGTTAAGGCTCATACTAGTAAAACTAAAACTGGTAAATTAACCAGAGTAAAAGAATACAGTAGAGCTGGTACTGAATCTAAGATGAACTCAGAGTTTACTATCAGTTCCAAAGTGATTGATACTAATAATTTCTATGGTGTTTCCTCAGTTCCAGTGAAAATGAAAGCAAATGAAGTGAAATTAAAAAATTATCCAGATGTTGACCTTATTGTTTATCGAGCTAAAAGTGGTTGGATTGCTAAAGATAGGAAAACTGGTGAAACTATTGGTAAAAAACGTGGTGGGGTTGGATGGTATGGTTTTGATACCGCAGAAGAGGCCGTAATAAATTTTATCAAAGTATAAGGATGATCTAATTGGAATATAGATTCTCTTGAAAAATTATTGGTAGATAGAAGGATGGAGGAATTTCATGGGGTTAGTAGACAGGCTTTTTAAATCTAGAATTGATGAAGAGGTTAAAAAGAATTTAGTTGTTATAGAACAGCAAAAAAATGAAGAATTAGTTAAACAAATTCTGGCCGTTGAAGAACGAATGGTAGATCTTTCTGAGAGACGTGTTACGGAAAAAGTTCAGGAACTTCAAGTTCAGTGGATGGAGAATTTAGAGAAATCTAAAAGGCATGAAGATGATGAAGCTAAAACTCTTATGCGAGATCCTTTTGCGCTTATGGAAACAATGATGTATAAAGAACGTCCTATGATGCTTAGTTATGATGTTCTCAGGTCTATGTCTGAAAAGAATGCTATTATAGCAGCGATTATAAATACAAGAGTGAATCAGGTTGCATCTTTTTCTACCCCACCTAAATCTAGATATGATGTAGGCTATAGAATTAATCTTAGAGATGATGAAGCTAAACCAACTAAAGACGATGAAAAAGTAATAAAACGAATAGAAAGCTTTTTAGAAAATACTGGAGATCCTGATTTACCATCTGAAGAGCGAGATAATTTTGACGACTATTTGAGAAAGGTGTCAAGGGATAGTTTATGCTATGATCAATCAGTTTTTGAAGTTGTAAATGCTCGTAATGGTGAACCTTCATCATTTTTAGCAATAGATGGTTCTTCAATAAGGTTAGCTTCTACTACTGCATTTTTTAAGCATATTAATATAAAACCATTTCAACCAGAACCTACAGTAGGTTGGACTACAAGAAAACTTGAAGAACTTAAACCTGAAGATATTAAATATGTTCAAATTCTTATGGGTAGGGTTGTTACTACCTATACTGAAGAAGAAATTGGCTTTGGAGTTAGGAATCCAAGAACATTTATAAGACAAAATGGATACGGTGTTAGTGAATTAGAAATACTAGTAAACACAATAACGGCACATCTCTGGGCGGAAGAACATAACCGTAGATTCTTTTCTCAGGGAAGTTCACCAAAAGGAATTATACATTTTGAGGGTAATATTCCACAGGAGCAACTTACAGACTTTAGACGTCAATGGCATGCACAGGTAATGGGTGTTCAAAATTCTTGGAGAACTCCTGTTATAGCTGCTCCTGCTAAATTACAGTATACAAATTTACACACGTCTAATAGGCAAATGGAATTTACTAACTGGCTGGATTATTTAATAAAAGTTTGCTGTGCTGTATTTCTTATAGATCCTTCTGAGATAGGTTTTGACTTTAAAGGTGGCGCAGGAACAACTCAGGCTCCCATGTTTGAATCTAAAAATGAAGCTAAGCAGAAGATGTCTAGGGACAGAGGATTAAAGCCCTTATTAAGATTTCTGCAAACTCAGTTAAATAAAAACATTATTTTTAGAATGTATAAAGGTAAGTTTGAATTAGAGTTTGTTGGTTTAGATGCTAAAAATGAAGAACAGCTTATGGAGTTGAAACTTAAAGAGGGACAAAACTTTAAAACAATAGATGAAATTAGAGCAGATTTTGATTTACCTCCTCTTGGTAAAGAAAAAGCTGGAGATACAATTATGAATTCAGCTTATCTTAATTATTTAAATCAATTACAAATGCAGCAGATGAATCAAGGAGGTGGAGGTCAAGAAGGTCAGGAAGAAGATGGAGGTCAAGACTGGGACTTTGGTGAAGAAGAGGAAGAAGAATCTGAACCAGAACAGAATAAAGAAAAACCTGAACAAGAATCGAAACCAGGGGTAGAACCAGAAACAGCAGAAGAAGGTCCTCCAGGAACAACGGGTAAAAAACCAGAATCTAAAGAAGTTAAGAAAAGTTTAGATTTTGGAGAGGAATAAGATGAACAAACTATATGTAGTTACTATTGATCAGGAATTTGAAGAGTTACAGAAGTCAAGGGTTAAAGCTCATCCAAGTAAAACTAAAACTGGAAAACTTACTATGGTAAAAGAGTATAGCAGAGCGGGAGAGAAGGCACCTTTAGTGGAGAAGTTGCCGAGACTTCAGACTACTGGAGAAGTTGAAGCTTTACTTAGTAAACTGGATAGGGATGAAAAGTCTCTTTTACTTAAAATAGAAGATCTTAAAACAAAGGGAATTTGGAGTAAGGATGGGGGTGCTCGTTGGAGAAAACAACAGGTTGATAAGGACTTTTCAAAGGTGGAATCCATTAGGAGACAGAGGGTAAAGATTAAACTTCAGTATAATGTCTTGTCTACTTTGGTATCAAGGATTGCTCAAAGATATAAAGAGGGAGGATCTACTAGTATTAGAGGTTTTCATTTAGGAGGTAAGTCAGGAATAGAAATCTATATTGAGAATAATCCAGATAGTATTTCATTTGAATGGATACCTGGTGGGTGGACTACTAAAACAGAAGTTTATGCAGCTAAACATAATGAGTTTATATTAAAATTTAAACCTCTATTGGATGCTATGGGCTTTAATTATAATGATGAAAAAAATCGACTTGTGGTAACAGGAGTTACCTTACCTGAAGGAGGGATTAGAGAGGAAAAGGTATCGTTAGTTAAAGATGTTGATGGAAAGAGAACAATAGCAGGAATAAAAGTAGGGGATAGAGTTGGTTCTAAAGAATATGAGTTATTACTGGGTACTGTTAAAAGTATATCTCCAGAGGGTAAGATTACATTGGTATGGGAAGGAGATCAAAGTTCTAAGGATAGAGTAGTTGATAGCTGGGCTGTTATAAAAAGAAAAGCAGATTTTGTTCCAAAACGTGTAATTCAATGGATAAGTACGGCCATAGATTCGCCTTATGCTATTCAAGTTCCAGGAGATCTTGAATTAAGTTTTTTAAAAAAGTATAGGCCATTAGAACCTATAAAACTTTATAGAGGATTAAATTTTGGTTCTGAAGAACGATGGTTGGATTTTCTAAAAGCTACTGATTTAAAAGTAGGAGAAGAATTTGAATTTGAACCGAATAAACATAAAACTTATGTTTCTTCTTGGTCACACAATGAGAATGCTCCAAGAGGCTTTGCAACTCAAAGACCTTCTAAAAATGTAACTCAAGGAACACTTCAATGGTTACAAACGGGGGCATCTGGGAAACAGATGGATGGAAATCATGGTATAATTGTTGAAGCTATAATTAATCCTGATGATATGGTAGTAGATATGAACATGTTTCCAAAGGCAGTTTCTACTAAAACGTATGCAGTTGCGGATGAAGTTTTTGTAAAGCCAGATGTAAAAGTTATGGCAAAGATTGTAAAACTTTATAGTGATAAAAAAGGAGAAATTAAAGATTTGGCCGGACATCTTAAAGAGCAAAAGAAAATTAAAAAATCCTTATTATATGTAGTTACTATCGATCAGGAATTTGAAGAGTTACAGAAATCTAGAGTAAAGTCTCACTCAAGTAAAACTAAAACTGGAAAACTGACAATTGTAAAAGAGTATAACAGAGCTGGTGAAAAGAAAAATGACGATCCTCCAGGTTGGCAAGAAACTCCTCGTGGTAGGCTTATCTATAAAGCTAATCTTGAGGAAGAGACTGAAAAAGAAAACTATGTTTATGCTAAAATTACAAATGCTCCCTCTTATCCGTCACTATTAAAAGCTTATCAGCGTTTTATTAAGAAACTACAAGTGTTTCGATCAATTAAAAAAGAAGAGCAAAAACAACCGTGGAACTTACTTACTGTCCATGCAAGCGTATATAATTCTAAGTCATCAACGGCAAAAACGCTTAGAAATCTTGCTCATAATATTTTTAAAGAAACAGGTCTTCCAAGAAATCCACCGGGACAATTCAGGGGAGAAGATGGTCTGGATTGGGATAAGGTAAACGTTCCTAAGCTCTAAAAGGAGATCCAAGTAATTTTAATTTATCTAAGACAAAGATAGAAACATAAAAAGAAGAACTTTAAAACTAAATAGATGAAAGGTTAAAGGAGTGCTAATGGTCTCTGATTTTTTAAATGGTAGTAGTATAACATGGATAACTACCACGGATAATACATCTGGCTTGAAACGACTCCGCAGACCAGAAACACTTAGGTATGTTTGTACTAAGATATATGATCCGGAGTTGGCAGATTTCAGGATATCAGATTCAGAAAATACTTGTCCAACGGAGTTTACGAAAATTGTTGATGAATTACTAAAAAAGAATACTGGTTTTAAAATTTTAAAGAGAAGATTAAGACCTGTATTGGAACAGGGCTAGGAGAACTTTGAACAGTAAAAAAGTCATGAAGCTAATAAAAAATAATGATGTGTTGATAAGAAAACGTGAAGATGTGTTAATGTCTGAAATTAATGAAGTGTATATTCAAGCCTGTAAAAAAGCTTTGAATAAGTTTAAAGTCTTAAAAGATAGTAAAGAAACTTCTGTAACAAAAGAAATTTCTAAAGTTTTAGACAAAACTATGGAAGCTTTTTCTAATGAATTTAATAAACTAGTTAAACCAGTAACTTTGTCTACTCAAGAATCTTATGAGGAAGGACTTAGGGAAGCTGGTCAACTGATTGAGTTAATTTAGGCTAAAGGATAAAAATGAAGCCAAAAGTTTATCTAGCTCCTGAGTTATATTTTTATAGTAAAAATGACATAGTTATTTTTTTGGCTGGTAGTATAGAACAAGGAAAGGCTGAAAACTGGCAAGATAAGGTAATGGCCTCATTAAAGAAGTTTTCAAGTCTTGTTTCTAGTAATGCAAAATTGGTAATACTGAATCCAAGAAGAAAGGACTGGGATAGTTCCTGGGAACAAAGTATTGATAATAAACAGTTTAGGGAACAGGTAGAATGGGAACTAACTGGTCAGGAAAATTCAACTATAATCGCTATGTATTTTGATCCAAAGACTAAATCACCAATAACATTATTAGAACTTGGATTATTTAAGGATTCTAATTTAATAGTGTGTTGTCCTGATGGGTACTGGCGTAAGGGAAATGTTGACATAGTTTGTCATAATTTTAACATAAAGCAGATTGAGACTTTTGAGGAATTTGTTCAAAAGTTAAAATTAGAAATTTTTAATTTAATTGACAAGGAGGTGTAACTTTGACATTAAAGCAAGCTAGAATAAGATTTACTTACTTATTTTCTCAGAAACTCATACCAAAATCTATCGAATTAGGGTTTGAATGTGCTTTTGATGAGGTAACTCAGCATCAAAATAAGGGACATAAAGATGGAAGTCTCCATTATGAAGGATGTGCTGGAGATTTACTTTTATATAGAAACGGAGACTACTTAACATCTACAGAAGATTATAAAGAATTAGGAGAGTATTGGGAATCATTAGACGAGAATTGTCATTCGGGAGTAGGATTTTCAGATGGTAATCATTTTTCGTATAGTCCACCAGAGATTTTTGGGGACAGAAAGTGAGAAATTTTGAGTAAACTATCTATTATTAAAGACGGAAGTATTCAGGGTTGGTTTGTGTCTTTTGTAATCACTATTGTTTCTGTTTTATCGTTTATTGGAGCATTGTTTTTTGATAAGATTTGTGAAAGATTTGTAAAAGTGGGATCTATATGGGCAACACTAGTGATAGCACAGTTTACGGCGTGGCTTGCCTATCGTGCTTATACGAAAAGTAAGAATGAAAATTCTGAAAAAGAGGTAAGGTAATGGGAACAGCAGAATATCCAGGTATTTACGTTAATATAATAATTGCTATTGGTGGTGCCGTGTGGGTTTTACTTTCGACTCTGATAGTTTACATTTGGCAAGTTCAAAAAAGCCAATACAAAGAGGCATTAAATACTGTTTTGTCACGAGTTTCAGCATTAGAATTATCCAGCAGCATAGCCATCACTAAATTAGTTGAAACCCCGACAATGAGTATAGAGTCCCATACATCAATTTGTACTAAAAATACTAATGACGTGACGACCCATTTCGCTTATAATCTGGATAGTGCAATGAGGCTATTGACTCAGCGAATTGATTTAGTTGAGGTGAATATTGGATTAAAAATTGACAGAGCTATTTTACAATCTTTTAAGAATGGAAAGGCTACCTTATGATAACTCCAAGAGAGAGAGAACTTTTAGACAGGGTAGTTGAACGGGACGAGAATTTGAAGATTCATCGGAGTGAATTAGAAATGCAGGGTGAAGAGCTAAAAGAAACTCAGGAGGTATTGATGAAAATTTTAAGGGCCTCCTTTGAGTTAACTGGTACTGACGAACTATTAGAAAGGCTTAAAAGTGTGAGATGAGTCAAAATTTTCCTAGCTGCGACGAGAATCATATCGTCATTCGCACTGATGGAAGTGTTGGAATCGGGGTAAATAGTCAGACACATGGACAATTTTATAGTTCAACGGTGTCAGATTATGCAGAAATATCTTCTGATGGATCTTTTGTTGTACCAGATTGCCCTCCATATTTAGCTCCTAATTTTAGTCCATTTTATGTTGTGACAACTAATCATGCTTTCGATGAGGTTTATTTACCGTTTCAGAGTGCAACAGAAAGCGCCCATCTAATAGTTCTAACTCCTGGGGTTCCTTTAATTAATTTGGATATTAAAAAAGTTTTACCTTTTTCGTTAAAAAAACGAATGTTAAGACCAATTAGATAATTTTTTATGGAAAGAGGTAAGAGTCAAAGAGGGGTGTAACTTTGAATCCGTGTAGTTGTGAAACACAGTGTGAGATGAGTAATAGAACACCTATCGAACATGCGATTGCGGAGATAAGAAATTCAGCGGTTTGTCTCATTGCTATACTGAAAAAATTTGATATGGGGCAAAAAACTTTGACTTCTGTATGGTATGAGGTCGGTGAGGAAACAAAAAGGATTGAAAAGGCGAGGGAAGTATTGAAAATATTTTTGTGAGGTGTAATTTTGGAAAATTCTTTGCTTAAAATACAAGAACTTTACGATATCGGGTGGCAATTAGGATTTTCCACAGAGGGAGCTATTTTTATGATTGGTGATTGTAACTGTTCTTTTGATAAAGAATATGATCCAAAGGACGGACATGGATTTTCTGAAGTAGCTGTTCCCATAGGGGATTTTTGGGACTTAGACGACCTAATGGAAATAGCTTACCCTAAGTGCAAATGGTTGGTCAAAGGAGGTTAAAAATGAAAGTACAACTTTTGGTGGATGATGTGATTGTATATCAGCATGACGATCTCGTAACTCCTCCAGTTACACCACCTCCTCCTGTGCCTCCGCCTGTAGTTGTTCCTCCCGAAACTCCCCCAGTAACTCCTCCTGGTACCCCTTGGGTTTGGGATTCATATCCAACATTTAATCTGAATTCCGGGGATGAAAGGGTATATATTGTTAATATTAATGGGAATTATTTCAAGGTTAGTCTGGAAGTTGCATAGAAAGGGGGGGGTGACTCCAAATGGCACCATTCCATAGTAGGGATACATCAACTTATCCTAACCGCTATGCGGGATAGCTCAATAAAGATCCGATAATGTGAGTAGACTTTTGTAGGGGGGTGTAACTTTGT